>Ga0065165_1000904_pt1 | contig 38292 bp, 50 predicted proteins | sample AraplaMF_Cvi_mMF_FD_63813 | JGI IMG/M metagenome (GOLD analysis project Ga0065165, IMG submission 63813) | Arabidopsis root microbial communities from the University of North Carolina, USA - plate scrape MF_Cvi_mMF (version 2) (version 3) | ecosystem: Host-associated > Plants > Roots >... | reverse complement strand
ACCCGGCGCCAAGGGCCTGTAGCTCAATGGTTAGAGCCGGCGGCTCATAACCGCTTGGTTGGGGGTTCGAGTCCCTCCGGGCCCACCATTCAACTCTCTAAGATCCTATTTTTCCTGCATTGTAGCCGGACACGAAATTCCGGAATTTTGACACTAGGTTCTGGAATTTCAGGAAGCCTTTGAAGCGCCTTCGAAGGATGTTTTGAAACTTATAATTAGCCCAAAAACGCTAGATGTCGGGAAAGTCCCCACTTTGGGACGTCACGTATAGTAATGCATTCTTGAACTGAAGCTGATTTAAACGCGCTCTATGGCGTGCATCCAAGGTAATTGGCTCGCTTATTGTTCTGCCGATATCCCCCCTCTTCGCGTCCATCCCCGTTTGAAGATAAATACCGAATTGAGGCGATATTGGCAGAAAGACTTCGGAACCCCGTGCCGTGATTGTAAAAGGCGCTACTCCGTTCGAAGCAAGTCGTATGGTTGGATTCATCACGGAAACCGGATCATCCCCCAATAAGAACTCGCTTTCATGCAGCTTATGGAGATAAAGATCGGCGCGCTGCAGGACGAAGGCCAGATCGAAGACTTCCATCGGCATCGCGAACAACCTCATATCCCTCAAAGGGTCTTCGCCATCACCCGCCTTCCCAAGAGGATGCATCTTGTTCTTGGGGCTAGGCAATGTCGGAATGAGCTTGCGCATGTCCTCCTGCTGCTTAAAAAACCTCCCAGGCGTTCGATACCACTGCAACACGACGAATGCCACGAGATAGAAACGTTGCTCGGGCTGCAAATCGAGGCGTTCCGTCTGAACGATATTCTTGATGATAGCTCCCGCGGGTGTCTCAAATGATCTATCGAGCAATTGTTCCAAATCAGGGACACGCTTGTCTGCCGCAAGATCATCGAAATGAGGCAATCCGTCTGGGACGATTCGGTGGAAGTCACGTAGCGAAAAGGATTTTGCTACGGTGCCCCCAAAGATGCGACGAGTGCCTTTTTCCATCAAATTAAGATGGACTCCGTCGTGCGAGAACCGTCTCAAGAGCAATTGAGGTACAAAATGGTGGGCAGCCATTCATTGGAACCCTTGCGAATGGTGTGTGTCTAACGTTTCGACCACCTGGGGCAGCCGATGCGACTTGATTAGTTAGTCGAGTAGATCCGGAGACAGATCGTTTTCGCCTTTGCTAGAACCCCTTCATTCACAAAGGTCTCTCCACTAGCGCTTTCGGTCTTTCCGGGCTGGACCGTGTTGAGCATAGGGCTGACGTTGAGAGCAGCCAAGGGCAATTGCTCCCCATCGAATATCATGAAGTCGGCAGAGATATGCATTGGGACATCGGAGCGGTTCGCTATGGCATAACTGATCTCAAGATTGCTTGCTCCGCGTGCGATGAAGGCCTTAGCCTCGCGAATGGAGAAGTTGTTGATCCTGACATTCCCCGTGTCCGCCGAGGCGTTCGAGAAATCCGCCACGGTCGTGCAGGTGAATGCTCCCAGTTCACTACTTTTGTTTTCTTGCGCCGTAGCCGATGCACCAATTGTGACTGCAGCCAAGGCTATCCAAAACATCCGCACCAACAATCTCCATTTAGCCCGTGATGACCAATTCTTTTGCATTGGTACCGTTTCCGCCGCTCACCGAATAGGTCAATTCGACAGGATGAATTAGACACCCATCAAATAGCCTGCGGATCTCCGGCACATCGTTTATCGAGAGAATGAAACGCCCTTTCAACTGACGTAAGCGAGCCGACATGGCTTCGAACTGGTCGCGGCCGAAAAGCGCCTTTCCGTAATCGCCCTCGTTCCCGAAATACGGCGGATCGAGATAGAACAACGTCCCCGGCCGATCATAGCGATCGACGAATTTCAGCCAGTCCAAATTCTCGATCACCACGCCTGCCAGGCGTTCATGCACATCCTCCAGGAGCGGAGCCAACCGGTTCAGGTTGAAGCGAGCACCGCCTGTCGCATTGACCCCGAAATTCTGTCCCGAGACTTTGCCACCGAAGGCCAGCTTTTGCAGATAGATGAATCGAGCTGCCCGTTCGAGGTCGGTGAGTGTGGCGGGATCGCAAGCCTTCAACCTTTCAAATTCGCGTCTGCTTGTGATCTGGAACTTGAGGGTGTCCATAAATTGCGGATAGTGCCGCTGCAGAATGCGAAAGAGGTTGGTTACTTCTCCGTTGCGATCGTTGATTACCTCGCTTCTCGGCACCTTCGTGCGCCTGAAGAAAACACCCCCCATCCCGACGAAAGGTTCCGCGTAGAGCTGATGCGGGATGGCCGCGATCGCCTTCACTAGGCGAGGAGCGAGTGAGCGCTTACCGCCTATCCAAGCGGCCGGCGGCTGGGTGTTGGGGACTTCCCGCCACGTTTCATCATTCACCATTTCAAATATCCATCGACTCAGTCACAGAAGTCCCGCCCTGCAGGGTACGGATGTGACGGTTATCGATTGTGGCTGTCGGACGGGACTGGTCGGCAAACTAAGACCCGTCTTCGGGTGAATTGACACCCGGCATTCGTTAATTGTCGGCCGTCAGGCCATCACGAACTTTGCCGCCTCGGAAGCCGGGACATTGGCGACAGATTGAATGTTGTATTCCTTGTTGTAGTGCGTCCCGTCCGGCGAAGGTTGCTCGTAGAGGAGCGAGCCTACCGGGAATATGGTGGTGGACGTCTCCATGCGCGTCAGTGTCCATGGGCCGGTGCCGGAAACGTCGATGCAAACCGCACCTGTGAACGTCGTGCCCGCTCCACCGCTGATATCGATGGTGTATTGCTGGCCGAGGCTCGGCTTGAAATCCACAATCAGCGTGGTGGTGGGGTCGACGCCGTTGCCGGTCGATACCGCGACGGTGCCCTTCAGGTGTTCGTTGCCAGGCCGGAATTTGCCGTCAGCCGCCATCCGATAGGCGGTCAAGTCGATGGCGTTGTCGGTCGTGCCGTTGTTGCCGGCAAGGATCGAAGCATTCACGGTCGCCAGCACGGTGCTCCAGGTGGCTGAAAGCGTCTGTCCGGCGGCCGTCTGATACCGATCCGTCGTCGAGGCCGTTGCTGGAATCGTCGCGCCGATGATGGGAATGGCAGGGTCACGTGTCCGCAACCGCGTATTCAAATTTCGGATGGGTGTGAGCCAAGTCGAAGCTACGGTGTTGTTGTCGTTGCGGCCCATCTGCTGGAAATAATGGGTGTAAGGCCGTTTGCCATTCGGGTTCATGGCGGACAGTTCGTCGAGGCCCTGCCAGATCTTCATGGCGTTGGTCGTGAGCGTCTGCGCCGCCTTCGAGCCTGGGCATCCGACGTTGAAGAAGCCGAAGCCCCAACTGTCAAAGAGGCGTGGCGCAAAACCGAAATTGCCCCACTCGTCTGCCGACGCCGCCAGCTCCTGCCGGTCCGACAGGCTGTCCAAGACGCCGCACACGACACGGCGGCCATCCCATCGCTTCCAGGCGATCAGGTCGGGACCATAAGCCAAGTTCTGTCCGGGCGGGCTGGCGTTCCAATTCGAGACGGAATTATAGCCGAGCTGGAAAGCGGCCGACGATGGGGCGTCGGCTGCCAATTGCGTCAAGACGGCATCGACGTTTGCACCCTGCCACACCTTTTCGCCGCGATGGCGCTGGATGCGGTATTGACCGAGAACCGTCGCGCCGACAGGAACCGAGTAGATCGGGACGAGACTATAAACGCTCTTTGCGGGCAGGATGATCGGCAGCTTGATATGCGCCCAAACACCCGCCGCGCCGATCCCCACCGAGCTGCCCGGCAATCCGGAGAAGTCACAGGAAAACACCTGGCCTTTGTAGATCAGCAGCACCATGTGGATAGTCATGGCGGCGCTGGCGAACGTGGTCTCCTGAGGAGCAAGGCTGCCTTCGGTATATTGCGAACCGGCAAAGCGGAATACGCCTTCATCGGTCGGCCAAAGCGTGCCGAACTTCAGCAACGGCGCAAAGACATTGAGGCCATCAGGCGCGACATAGAGGTTTGCCGGCCCAAACCCGGACAGCGCCCTGTTGCGCGTCGAGCCAAGCATGTACGGCCCTGGATCGCTCGGGATTGGCCCGAAGGCGCTGCCGGGCGTGACGATGCCCCGCGAAATCGGGCGATCGGAATAGCTGACCAGCGACGGGCGGCGGATAGGGGATACTGCCATGACTATTCAGTCTCCCAGACGATCGCCCTGATAGCCTCGGCCGAGGCGGCGGCCATCACCTGCGCACTGAGTTGCTCAAGTCTCGCTTGGCACTCGACGATATGCGCCTTGCCGTCGGCGCCGGCTTGCTGAATTTGCGTCGCATTGTGCGGGCGGAAGGCCCACTGACCTGAAGCTTCGTCCTTGCACCAAAACGGCGTTGTCCAATCGCCCGGCAGGTCAGGCAAAAGGCTCGCCGTAACGCTACCCATCATGTTGATCTGATCGGTAATGCTGCACGGATAAAGGTGAGCAGCGCCAAGGGCCGAGGACTGATACCCCCCGACGATCGCCGTCGCACACGCCGCTGTGAGGATGACGCCGATTCTCGCGGCCTTCACATCATCCAGGGATGGCCCAACCGGAGCGGAGAATTCCGTTCCGTTCCAGGTCCAGCCAGTCCCGATGTCGTCAGCGGCCAACTGGATCTGGGCGGCCACGTCGGCGTGAAACACCTCTTCTAGAGAGAACCCCTCCGGCAATTGGGGAATGATCTCAACGACAATCTCGTCTACTACTCTCACATACTTCGGCATCACTTTTCTCCCCAACGCAAGATCACGCCACCCGCTGCAGGAGCCCCCTCGCTGTACGTGGTCGCAGCCGTATTCCAGACGCTCCAACCGCCGCCGCCCGGCCATGTGCCGCCGACTTGCGATTGCGCGCCACGCCCGCCCATCGGGCCACCTGCATCACCACCGATACCGGCGTACTGATTGGCCGTGGAGTCGCCATTCAGGCCGCCTTCACCTGCGAAGTTGATGTCACCGCCAGAGCCCAACCCACCATTTCCCGGGGAGCCAGTGGACGTCGCGCCGCCCCCTGTCGCACTGATCCCGCCGAATGAAGATGTGCCGCCTGCACTCCCGACCGTACCTGATCGTGTGCCGGCGGCGCCCACGACGACAGCGATGGATTGCCCCGGTGTAACCGCCATTCGGCCATATGCGCCACCACCGCCACCGCCGCCCTCGCCGTGGTTTGAGCCGCTAGTCGAATAGCCCGATGCGCCGCCAGCACCGATAACCGCGTAATCGATCACATAGACGCCTGCGGGCACGACAAACGTATAAGATCCAGCAGCGCTGTAGATCTGCTTGCCCGGAGCCAAGGGAGCCGGATCTAGGATTTCGAAGCGAGTCCCGGTGTAAATCACGGTGATCGGTACGCCCGCCTTTACTGCGCCATCCCAAAGCGTCCGGCCTTTCCAAGTGACGCTCGTGGCGGCCAGGGCGTTGACCTGAAGCGTGACCGCTCCGACATTGTCCGCCGAAGGCATGATGCGCAGCGGGACACCTACGAGCGACGCAAGTGTCGAATACGCCGGTGCAGGCGCGACGACGATCGCGCTCGCCGTGCCGGCAGCAGCAAGGTAGGACCACTTTTGAGAGCGGATGGCCTGGAGGAGTTGCGTCCAGTCCGCCTCGGTAGCGACAAACCCCGCCTGCTCGATGACTGCCATGATCTCCTCTTGGAGCATGTTGGCCCACAGCGCGGTTACCTCGGTTCCCTCGATGCCCGATCCAAGGTTCTCGTCACGGAAGCCACGCCGGCCGCCGCCAATGTCTGTCGTTCCCGCACCGTTAATGCGATCCATCAGGCCTCTCCATAGGCGAAAATGATTTGGGTATGGGCAGGCTTCACGCGTCGCAGATCGCATTCGATCGACGACACCTGGAAGCTGCCAAGGCTTTGACCGGCTCTGCTCGCACCCACCTTGAAATTAACGACGGTGACGAGTCCGGGAATTTGGACGCGGAAGACGAACTGGCATCCCTCCGCCCGCAGCGGCTGGCCGGTTCTCAAGACGCCGGTGCGCGACGGCCAGAATTCCTCGATCGTGATTGTGACGCCGAGCTTAGCGGCGAGCTGGATCAGATAGGGGATCGACTGCCCGCCAGTCGCGGTCCAGCGCTGGTGCGCAAGCCGCTGGCGATCGGCGACCGAGAGCCCGCCGAGATCCCGGCCGCATGGATCGGGACCAAGCACACGCTCGAAATCGGCAAGGAAGTTGTTGGCAGCGCGCGGATCGACCTCGATCATCATCGCTTCGGCGCCGGCCTCGATGTCGGCGATCGGCGTGGCGGCCGCCTCAAGCACAACGTCGATATTGCCGCCTCTGAAGCCAAGGCCGAGGCCGGTCGGAAGCTTGGCGATCAGGCTTTGAAGGATCGTTGAAACCAGCCGGGCCATCAAGGATCCTCGAAGGTGATTGGGCCGGCGACCGGGTATTCCGTGGGCTCAAGCGTAAAGGGTGCGGCCGGCAGGGTCAGATCATGGGCGTATTCACCTGATGCGGCCGAGATCGCCTCAGAGATCCGCGACGGTTCGATCAATGCGCCGATCGGGCTTGCATTCTCGGCGTCATCTTCATCGCCGATCGTCGCGACGAAGCGCTGCCAGGCGTCGGTAACGGCGGCACGGCTAGCGACCGTATCGGGCCGCAGGCGAACGGTGATCGCCAGCGTGTTGAGAACGCCGGGCACCACAATCACGCGGGCCGTCACCGGCCGAACGCCCGTCTGGCTTCCGTCACCGCCAAGATAGTCCTGGATAAGCTCGATTTCGCCCGAGGACGGCACGCGGGCGGTCCCGTCATCGTCCTTCATGATGACGACGATGCCGACCGAACCGCGTCCAATCCAGCCTTCAATGACACCGACCGCTTTGACCGACGCGACCTTTCCAACCCAAGTCGGATAGTCGAAAGCAGCGCCGCCGTGCGGCGCTTGGCGGATGCGTTCCAAGGTCGCCGCCTGGATCTCGGCCGGTGTCTGTTCGTCAGCGCCACCGACAAAGGCGGCGGCGATCGTCGCCTTCGAAATCTCCGGTAACGGTGTGACGACGGTGAGCTGCACGCCGCTTTCGAGGTTACCATCCGCTCCGGCCGCGACCGCAGCCGCCGCAACGGTCACCGTCCCGCCGACGCCGATCGCCGCGACGGCGGTGGTTTGGTAGATGACCGCATTCGAAGCGGAGAACTGCAGGCCGGAAGGCAGCGGCGTGCCGGCCACGCCCTCGATGAGGATGCTGCCGACCGCCTTGGTGGCGCCGCGCTGCTCGACACCCCAAATGCTCGCATGCCGAAGAATGTACTCCTCTTCGGCAGTATCGGGAAAATACTGTCTGCCCCACCAGCCCAGATGATCATGTGCCTCGCGCAGCTCCAGCGAGAAGGCCCGGCTGATCTGCGCGAAGACGCCGCGCGCCGATCGGACGGCGCGGGAAACGGCTGAGGCATCCGCATCCGGACGCAGACGCAAAATGCCGGCTTCAAGCGAGCCGGCGATCTTGGCGGCAATGTCCTTCGCTGTTGGGATCGGCCAGGGCATGTCAGGTCTCCACGCGTCTGGAAAGCATCACGCTTTCGTCCTGGACCTGGACGCGGTAGCCGAGGATTCCCGAAGCGAGCCATGCAACTTCGATTTCGGCGGGTTCGCCGGTTTCGGCTTCCGCCCAGGCAAGGCTTTCCTGCAGCCAGAATTCGTAGAGCTGCCGCGTCGTTTCGGTCTGCTTGGCGCGATCAAGCAACCAGGTGCGCACACCGGTGACATCGCCATAAGGGTCGAGCGCATCGCCGGCGCAGCCCCGGCGTTCGGAATAGGACGCCGGCGCGAGGAACTGCGAGCGGCCTTCCGGCAGGGGATCGTCCGGAGCTGCGCGCCGATCGAGACCAACAGACATGAGGATGGCGGGAATGGGGGTTTCGTCGATCGCCAAATCGAAGTCGGCGCCGAGCACGAGATCGCACCGGCGCGCTGCACTGTCATATTTAAGAGCGAGATCGAGAAACATGGGCGCACGCTATCGCGCGCGCGCGGATTAGATCATGCCCGCCTCGGCGGGCATGCCATCAGTTTGACGGCACGTCGGTGTCGTCTCCACCCTCGACAACGCCGCCATGAATATGCGTGTCGCCGATGTTCTTGCCGTTGTGCTTGACGTGGCCGCCGGTGATATCAACGCCCTCGGCCGAGACCACGAACGTCACTCCGCCGACCTTGACCGCGACGGACTCGCCCGCCTGCAGCTCGATCGTGCCGCCATCCGAAATCGTCACCCTGTCGCCATGCTGGCCGTAGAGGCCGACGTCGCCGGCGCCGAGCTTTCCAAGCCGCTTAGAAGGATTGGCAACCGGCAGGACGACGATATCACCTTCATCGGAGCCAACCGCCAGCACAATCGCCAGGGCGCCGTCCTCGGGAACATGCGAGGCGAAGCCGTATGGCTGCATGACCTCGACGTCGTCGCGCCAGACGCCCTCGGCAACTTCGACGGATGCCGTCTGCGTCTGGCCGTCATCCTTGATGTTCTTCAGCGTTGCGCGCCGGACCATGCCGCGAATCTTGCTTGCGGTTTCGTTGTTCATCAAAGCCCCCGAGCTGTGCCGTCGAGATTGCCCGACGCCTTCTTGCGCCGTGTGCGGTTGGTGCGGCGTTTGCCAGTCGGCCCGGCGTCGAAGGCCTCCGGACTCGTCACCGTCAGCTCGGTCACGTCGCCGCTCTCGTCGGAGCGGTTCGTCACCTTGACGATCAGCATATCGCGCTCGATGTCCTGGAATGCGTCGGAAACATAGGTGATCTCATTGACGCGCCAGAGCCGGCCATCAGCGTCAAACCCCCTGACGGTATAGGTCACTTCTTCGCTCTCACCGCGCGCCGTACGCATGCGCCAGTCCGCCTCGTCCTGGGCAGAGGCCGCATCAGCCTTGCTACGCGCTAGATGGACGATGGGGCGATAGCGCGTGATCTCGTCGTCCGTGGCGATGCCGGTCGCGGCCGTGCCCTTACGCTCGATCTCGGTCGCACCGCTGGACGCCTGCCGATCGTCGGGAGACAGCGGTGCGGCCGTCTTATCGAGTGCCGCAGATCCGGAGCGGGTCTTGCCAGCCTTTTCGCCTTGCCCGCGCACGTAAGTCTTGGAGTGGCGGCGCTGGTGACTATAGCTGCCAGACGATCTGAGGACGTTGCCCGGCAGTCGAAGATCAGCCGGCGCCCGCGTCTTTCCCGTCTGGGTGATGACGATATTGCCGACGCCATCGGAGAGGATCAAAGCATGACGCGCCCGAGAGCCCTTCTCGATTGCGGAAAACGCCGTCTCGGCAAGGTCCAGCCCATAGCGTGTGAAGGGCTCACCCGTATCTATCTCGCTGCGGACGCCAAGGCCGAAAGGCTCGGCGATGCGCTTGGCCGCGTCTTCAAGCTTGACGTTGCGAAACTCCGACGGCCCATCGGTCAAGGCGGCGCAGTCGACCAGGTCGCCGGTCTTGTCGCGCCCCGCGATCTGGACGCTGGCCGAGCCCTCACCGATATCCGGCGCAACGTCCTCTATGAAGCCCTTCAGCACCACTTCGCCGTGGATGAGAACATCACAAGCCGGACCTGGGCGAATCTCGGTGATCGCGCCACCGCTTGCATAGTCGAAGGTCTGAAGCGAACGTTTGGTGTCCCGGAGGGTGAAGCTGTAAGAGCCCGAAAAGTCCTTCAGGTCGCGCGTCACTTCGGCCGAGGTCCACTGATCGTAAAGCTTGCCGGCGACACGCAGCGAAATGCCAGACGTCCTGGTCATCAGCGCAGCACCTCGACGCCGCCGGCCGGCAGGGCCGAAGGGTGGCGCGGCCGGTTCCTGGCGACGATGTCACGATAGCCAGCCTCGATCTGCGCCGGCGTATCGCCGAAGACGTGCTGGGCAAGAAGCCAGGCGTCGAGCGGGCGATCATTCCTGAAGACGATGACGGCCGGCAGACGGCCGATCGTCTCATTGATATCGGCGATCAATGCCGCCTGCAGATCCCGCGCCGCGCGCCGAAGCGTGGTGCTCTGGACGTCGAAGGTCGAGCCGGAAAACGTCTCCAAATTATCCGTGAGCGCGTCGATCGCGACCGTCGCCCGCGACCGGAAGGCTTGAGCCTCCTGCCGCGAAGCATAGTCGGCGAAGGTCGACTGGCTGGCGATTGCGGCAAGGAACTGCGAAGCGGCCGAGAGGAGAAGCGCTCGATCGGCGTCGGATGGCGCATCCGCGACGGCGCCGGTGAGCTGCTCGGCGATGGCGATGCCGAGATCCATCAGGGCGCTCGATGTTGCCTGCTCAGTCGCGACTGCGCTTGCGGCCGGAGAAACGGCCGGCGTCTCGGCATATTCACTGACGACGGCAGCGACCGTCTGAACCAGGCCATCCAGCGCGACCGGATCGGCGGGCGTGGTCGCGGCGATCGCGGCCTTGATGCGCGGCAGCGCCCTTGCCGATCCTGTCGGGGCCGTCACTGCTGCGGCGGTGGACGTCAGGACGCGATAGGAACGGGAAACCGCCTTGCCGCGCGTTGCCGACAGGATCGAGGAGACGCCGGCGGCCAGAGCGGTGGCGGCGGCCGTGACCGAGGCGATCGCATCCGACAGGCCGCTGATGCCGGCAAGGATCGAAGACGCGGACGTAGCGATCCGCTTCAGGGTCGCGGTGAAGCGCAGAACGCGCAGCTCCCGATCGGAGAAGTAGATCTGTGCCGGTTCCTCGACAATCACAGTCATCGGGCCAAGCCAGGGATGGATCAGCGTTGCGGGTCCGGCCGTCTCGAAAGCGGCTTCAAGGGCCTTTGCCTGGGCACGGTAGTCATCCCCGACGATCAGGCCGCTAATCGAGATGACACCAGGTGCGCGGCCGAAGTCGTCATAGGCGGCAAGGTCGACGCCGGGGAAAAGATACTCGACGACGCGGCGGCCGACGTCACTCGACGCGTCCGGGACGTGGAAGGTGATGCCGCGAAAGCTGCCGGGCAACAGGCCGGGAAGAACCCAGGAGATGCTATCTAGCTGCATTACGGCCTCCCGACAGAACGGCCGGTGTTTGCCTTCAGCGGCACGGCCGGATTGTCACTGGTGACACCCGTCACCTGTCCGGGACCGTCGATCTTGACGGTAACGGTTCCGCCGACGACAGCCTTAGTCTGAGCAGGAGCAACAGCGCCGGCCGGGCGATTATTGTTGGCGGGAACTGGCCCGCTCAAGAAGTCATCCAGCGCCGCGCCACGGCCGCCGTCCGCATCAGTCGCGGAGCCTGCAGCCGTGCCATTCGGCAGAGCTTCGCCCGGTTTAACGACGCTGCCCTGGAAGTAGGACATGGCGGATTTCACGGCTTTGATTGCGCTGGCCAATGCATTCCACGCATCTGCAACGCCGGTTGGCATCAGCTTTTGCCAGTCGATGCCGGCATTGACCTGTTCGACCAGGCTCGCCAGTCCGTTGACGAAATCGGCAATCAGACGCGAGAGCTCGCTGATGATCTTGGTTGCCAGCTCGCCCGTATGGCCGGCTATATCGCCCAAGAGCTTGAAGAAACCGTCGAGTTTCGTCTGATCGAGGCCGATGAGACGTCCAACGGCATTCGCCAGACGACCAAACGCGCGGGCGATCGCGACGGCCGAGTTGACCGTGCTGCCGAGGTTTTCGCCGATCTTGGCGAGATGCGGCGCAAAACCGGAGCCGAAGTCGCGCAGCGCCTCCCAGCCCGACTTGATGCCGGCAAGGGCTAGGTCGAGCGCCCTGAACGTCGCCAGCTTGGCATTATCGATCGACAGGCCGGACAGGTCGATATCGAATTTGAGGCTCTTGCGGAAGCTGTCGAAGAACGGCTGAAGGTTGCGCAAGCCGGCCTGGACGTCGCGCCAAGCCGTTTCGAATCCTCGCCGGACCATCGGCGCATATCGCGTGTAGATTTCGCGGCCGGCATCCATAATCCGGCGGCCGCGATCACGCACACCATCAGCGAGCCGGAAGAACCCATCCTTGGCCCGATCCCAAAGCCGGGTCAGCCGCGGCCCGTAGCTCGACCAGTTGCGATAGACATAGACGGCGCCGGCGGCGATCGCTGCGAGCGCCAGACCGACAGGCGAGATGAGGGCAGCGACGGCCGAAAGGCCAGCGGCGATGACAGGCAGGACAACGCCGAGGGCGCCAAGGGCCGTGACGACAAGCACGCCGGCACCGGCCCAGGCGAGGCTCTGTTTCACCATGCCGCCCGTCGAGGCGTCGAGATCTCGAAGCCACTTCAAAGCCGCTTGGAGGGCGCTGTTAATGGGCGGCAGCCAGGTGCCGAATGCGAGGCCGACTTCCCGCCAGGCCTGCGTTCCGAGTTCGCCGAAGATGGTAAGCTGCGTATTCAAGCTCTGCATCTGCGTTGCAAAGTCGGCGTCGCTCATTGCGCCCGTCGCCTCGGCCACCCGATCGCGGATGCGCTTGTATTCGTCGACGTTGGCAAGCATGGGAATAATGAAGCCCATCACCTGCATGTCGGAGAAGAGCCCGCCGAGCGCGCCGGCGCCATGGATCGCCTCGAGCTGTGTGCGAACCTGCTCCAGCGCGTCGGCACCCTTGAGGCCGCCGGCCTCGGCCTTCTTCATCAGGCCGTCGATTTCCTTGCCGGAGATGCCCGTCAGCGTCGAGATCTTCTGGATGACGGCTTCGATCGGATTGATGCCCTTAGTGACCGCGTCCTGCATGACGCCCTGGATATCGACGCCCATCTTCTCGAAGTTGCGCACGGTCTCCGGCGCAGTGATCTTCGACAGGAAATTATTGAGATTGTTCGCCGCCTCGGCCGGGTCGGCTGTTCCCTTCTTGGCAATCTGCAGCATGGCGGCAAGCTGTGTCGCAGCCGTTCGGCCGGTGATGCCGAGCTTTGCCATCTGCCCGGTAAGACCGGGGAAGCTTTTCGCCATGTCCTTCAGCTCGAAGGAACCTTCCTTGCCGGCGACAATGAGGCCGGCAAAAGTATCTTCGAGCTGATCGGCCGGGAGCTTCAGCGTCTGCAGGAGTGAAACCGCAACTGCCGACATGTCTGCGAAATCGGCATTCGCGGCTTTGGTGGCGCGGCCGATACTTTTCAGGGAATTGTTGACGAGCTGCTCATCAAGGCCGGCGGCGATCATCTGGCCGGAGCCCTTGGCGACCGTGTCGGACGTCTGCCCGACCGTCAGCGCCGGATCCTCGAAACGCCCCTTGAGTTGATCGACCATCAGATAGGCTTGCGCGCCTGTCTTGTTGGACGTTCCGGCAATGTCGAGGAGTTGCTGCTGGAATGCGGCCGCCTCCTTCATCGGCTGCATAAAGGAGATGGCGGCGATCGCCGTGCCGACCAGGCCGATTTTCTTGGCCGTGTCGACAACGCCCTGGAGGCTGCGGCGGAGGCCCCGCAACGGCGAGGACAGAAGATCCTTCAATCGGACCAGAACGTCCAGCGCCATCGACCTTGCCATGTCAGTCTCCCAGGGTCTTGGCGTATCCCCGCCATTCCATCACGCAGTTCCACCAGTAGGTGAGAGTTTCGGCGTCGAACCCATCAATGTCCGACGCCGAGAGCGACGTACTGTCGGCAAGACCGCCAACCATCAGCCGCCAATTTTGGGGCCATTGCTGACGAAAAAATTGATCACGCGTCCGGCCCGAGCGATGTCGGACAGATCCATCTTGTCGTAGAGCGCGTTCATGATCGCCTGATTGAGGCGGGTCGATCGCGCGAAGGACACGGCGATCTGATGTTCATCGCTCACCGCCCCGATCGCCCGCTGATCGGCACCATTGAGGCGATGGAAGATAAGCTCGGCGAAGACGCGCTCCTTGATCTTGTCATCCTTCTTGGTGCGAAGGGTGACGCTGTAGTGCAAGGGCAGCGTTACGGAGCCGTCCGAATTGCGCACGGCATCCTCGGGCAGCCGATCGAGCGGATTGAGGTCTTCGTCGACGACATCCGCGTCCGCCTTGCCCGCGATCGCGGCGGGCCGGTCGAGATCCACCACGGTCTCTGCCGTTTTGCCGGCATCCTCGTCAAGATCGATGACGACAGTGCTTGATTTGCTGAGAGCGGCCGTCATGCGAGCACCTCGTCAGGCTGAGGGCCTGCCCATTTGAGTTCGATCTTGCCGCCTTCGCCCCCGGTGATCTCAGGGATGTCGGTCAGGAAGGCTTCGGCGAACACGAAGGTCTGGCCGGTGTCACAGACCACTTGCAGTTCGCCTTCACTGGCATCCCAGAGATTGCCCCAGCGCTGACCGGCTTCGAGATTGGTCGTAGCCGTCACCTCGGAGGCTTCGAATTCCTGGGCGCGACCCACTTTGCGGCCATAGGTCACGGCATTATTCTTGATGCCACCGACCTTGATCTTGGCGCCCTTTTCGACTGGGATATTTCGTCCGCGCCAGACGATATCCACAATGCCCAATACCTGAGCCATGGTTGGGTTTTCTCCTTACACTTGGAATTCAAGGGAGCCGGCGAGCACCATGAGGTTGCCGACGATCTTGATCTGTTGACGGCTTTCGAGCCGGTTCCTGTCGTCGGATGCCCGCTGGAAGACGCTGGCCTTGACCGTCGCCTGGACATTCTCGATCCAGACTTTCTCGCCATAGAGTTTGCAGCGCGCGCCCCAGGAGGCATGCATGCGGCGCGGCGTGACGACGGCGCTGCCCGCGTCCTCGTCATCATCGAAGCGACTTGCCATAGATGCATCGCTTTCGTCGTCGACCAACTTGGAGCGCGGATATTGCAGCGAGACGTAGGCCGACCAGTCGTAGCGAATGCGCGACAGCGTCTTCGGCGTCATGATGTCCAGCCAAGCACGATCGGCGACGCCAAGACTTGAGGTCTTGTATGTCGTGATGATGCGCGAGATCACCGTCGAGCCATCAGACAGATGGTCGAAGGTGCAGATGCCCTTGTTCAAGAGCAGGTTCTGTTCGCTGTCGGTGAACTGGTCCGCCGGCGCCGGCGCTTCGACACCAGGAACGACTAATGACCGCAGCTGCCGAGCCGGATCGTTCGTCAAGTGGAAGGCGCAGAGAGCCATAACCGATGCCGAGAGAACCCAAGGGCTGGTCGGCGATCGGTTGAGGCCCATGGCGGTCAGGTTCGGCGAATTGGTGAGCATGCCGAAGGTACCGAGCGCCCCATAGGTGCCGCGCTTGGCGACATAGCCGTGGACATCGAGCTTCGACGTCGCCTGGTAGCGGACGCGCAGCCACTCAGCGAGTGCCGCCATGTTGGTGGCATCCGCCCAGGGGCTGTTGATATCGGTGAACCAGGTGTTCGCAAGGAGATCGAGCACCGTCTGCAGCACGGGGTTGCCAGCGCCACCAGCCATATCGACGACTGTGATCGTCAGGCCGGACGGAACCGGAGACGCTCCCGCATCGACGCGCAGATCGATGCCGTTGCCCAACTCACCGCCGTTGCGGGCGGTGCAGGTAACGACGCCAAGCGCCGAGGCCGCCGTGACCACGTTGTCCAGGTCCGCGTTGATGGCAGCCGCCAGTGCCGCAGCCATTACCGTGACCGTGTCGGCCGGATTCGCAGTGAAGCGGATCGCCCGGCCGGCAATCTTGAACCGCAGAACGGAGGCCTGAGGCACGGCACCCGCGAACGTGATGGTGCCGGTCGCCTTGACCGCGCCGCCGGCGTCGACCGCTGCCGTCACGAAGAGCGGCGAGGTTTTGTTGGCCTTGCGGAAAGCCGCGATCTGTTCGGCGCCGATCGAGCCACGGCCGCAAAGGTCGATGCCTTCCTCGCCGCGCGTCACCTCGACGATCTGGCCGGGCGCCAGAGTGCCGCTGGCAAGCTTGTGGACAACGATCAGCGGCTTGGTCGGATATGGCAGGACACCGGAATTTGAATAGTTCGGCTTGACCTCAAGGAGGGTCGCCGGCTCAAGCCAATCATAGGGGATTTCATCAAAGTCCATGGCTTACTTCTCTCCTTTGGACCGGCGCGTGCGCGGCGGTGTTTCGGTTTCGGTGGCGCCGGCAAGCGGATCGTTCTCGGGCGTTTCGCCTTCCGGAACGACTGACGGCTCGCCTTCCTCTTCGGGATCTGCAGGCGCCACGACAGGGCGCTCGGCTTCGACCAGGTCGCCGCAGGCGATGCGACGGCGGACGAACAGCGTGTTCGGCGCGTCCATGCCGTCAGCCGGCCACGGCCTGCCGTCTTCCTGGTCGACGGTGCAGCCCTCGGCGGGCTTCAAAAATCCAAGCATGGTTTACTCCTCAGGTAGCTCGGTTAGGTCGGTGGCAGCGGTTGTGTCCGGATCTTCGGCAAAGGCCCAGGACACGCCGATCCGCTTGAGATCGTCGAGCGTCACCAGTCGGAAGGCAGCTGGGCTGATCTGGAAGGCGACGTTGAAATCGATCTGGGCGATCACGACGTTATCTTCGGTCCAGCCATCGGCGATGACGCTGTTGGAACCGGTGACCGTCGCGACGCCGACGCCTGGGATCTCGGCCCCCTGCAGCAGCGCGACCGCGACATCGATCATGGCGTCGAGGCCGAGACCGCGCCTGTCGCCTTTGAAGCGGGTTTCAAGGCCGTTCGAAGCCTTGAAGATGAGGACCAGGCGCCAAAGCATCTGACCTTTCAGGATGCGGCCGCTCGCCGCGTCGGGCTTCATTCCGGTCCACGCCAGACCGATGAAGGGAGCCTGCTTTACGAGACGCTCAAACTCCTTGATCGTCAGGGTCTGCGGCACGCGCTCGATGGTGAAATCTTTGGCGGGGAAGGCAAGCCGCAGCCGCTCGACGATCGGCGGCTCCATCTTGCGGATCGGTGCGTAAGCGAGATCCATCACCAACCCCGTAACGTGTCAGATGTCATGATGCGCGGGCGGTCGGACATGCGCGGGCCGGAGTTGACGGCCGGGCCGGCGGGCTCTGCGGCGGGCACGTCGAGATTGACCAGCTCCTTGGCGATGTTCTCCAGCCACGTGATGATGTCTTTGCGGCCCTTCGACATTTCTTCGCTCGGGTCCGTGTGCTCTCCCTGGGCAAGGTCGTAGCGGGCAAGGATGCAGGCGGCGCGAACGATCTCCGCCGGCGGCGCCGCGATCGGCGCGAAATAGCGGCCACGGATATAGCCGTCGATTAGCGCTCCAGCGTCAGCGAGCACGATATTGACCTTGTCTTCGTCAACCGTCTCGGCCGTGCGGTCCTCCGGCCGGGAAAGCCGGATGATCTGCGTCTCACCGAAGCGGGCGATCATGTCGGAAACGGTTGCGTACATAATGAAGGGTCTCTGCTTTCGGTCGGCTCTGGCGGCCTGGCTGAATTGCCAGGCCGCCCGGTCGGTCCGCCTTGGGAGTTATTTCTTTGCAGCAACCGGCTTCGGAGCGGCGGCGAGTTTCGCCTGCAGATCCTCGACCGCTTCGTTGGCCGTCTTCAGCTGCTTGCCGAGGGCGTCCATTGCGTTGTCGTGGCCGGCCTTCAACTCGGCGGTCTTCTCGGCGACCGCATCCTTCACAGCGTTTGCGAAGCCCGCCTGCAGGCTGTCCTTCAGGGCATCGACCTGACGCTTGACCTCTGCGTCGACGCGCAGCTGGAAGTCGGCATCCGTCATTGTGTTCTCGGCGGTTTCATCGACCTCACGAACCGCGAAGGCCGGGTCGGCTCTGAAGCGCTCAAGCTCGGTTTCGCTCCAGCGATCGGCCGGGTAGAATTCACTGGCAGGATGCTGGATGCCATTGCGCCACATGCCGGGCGAGCTGCAGATGATCTGGATCTTCACTGGATCTCTCCTTCGGGTTTCGGAGAAACGGCCCGTTTCGGCCGCTTGTCAGAAACCCGTCGCCGGCTGGGAGGAGTGCCGGCGACGGCTCGGCGGGCAAGAGTGCCCGCCACCCGGGTCACGCGAGGTAAGGGATGACCAGAACTTCAGCCGTCTTTGCCCAGACGTTGCTATCGCCGCCGTTCACCAGCTCGGCATTGAGGATCTGGCGGGCGACACCTTCGAGCGCCGGCGGCACCACCAGCTTCGTCGGGCGGATGTTGATGACTTCGCCGCCACGCTTGCGGATCGACTGCATGGCGGTGCGCGCCAGGGCGTAGTTTGCGGCGTTGAGCGTCGCCTTGGATTTGTAGCCGAGCTGCCAAAGCCCGAGACCGGCATTGCAGCGGCCATCGACGCCCCAAACAAACTTGCCCTGGTAGAAGACGTTCGGATCGTCAGGGTTCTGCATCGCCGTCAGGACAAACTTCTTGCGGCTTTGGAAGACGAATGGCTTCATCACCTGGGTATCGTCGATCAGATACCATGCGGGGTTGGGGCCATCGGTGAAGTTGGAGACGACGGTTGCGGCGCCGTTCTCGTCATAGCCCGGATGGTCTGTGTCGAAGAAATACTGGCCGTCGTAGCACTTGACCGTCTCGGCCTTCTTCATCAGCGGGAAAACGAGCTGATCGGGAAACTCGGCGGCATCCTGGCCGATCTGGCCGGCGACCGGCGTGAAGATGCCGATCTGATCATCTTCGATCTGCGAACGCTTGATCGAAATCGTCTTTTCGAATTCGCGGTTGCGGATGATGTAGGTCTGGGCCGACAGGTCATGGACGATGCGATCGCCAATCCATTCGCGCATGCCCGGCAGATCGTCGAGACGCGGGTATTCGTTCATGGCCGTGGTGGAAGGCACCGTCATTGCGACAGAGCTGTAGAATGTCGGCACCGAGCTGAACCGCGCATTGTAGGCGGTCGAAAGGCCCGTGTAGATGCCGCGCAGGGTGTTGGAATTGATATCCAAGGCTCGCTCCTTAAAGGGTTTTCAGCCAGACGCCGTCGGCGTCGATGGCGTCGATGGTGCCGATCTGAAGCAGCGCGCCGGCCGTCAGAGTGAAGGTGTCGTCGGCGCTGGCGTAAACAGCCGCGCCAATGTTGGCGACGGTAGCGCCGGCGAGCGGAATGATGCGAACATCCTTCTCGATCTTGACGTACTGGTCGCCGGTCGCGCCGGTCGTATTGTCGATCCGCTCCTCGGCAAACCCGATGAGCTTGACGGCACTGACGTGGCCGGCCGGCACGGCTTCCTTGTTGGCGGTAATGCCAACGGCTGCGCCGCCGTAGATCAGGACGCCGGCAAGGACCGGATAGCCGTAGGCGCGGCCGAGGCCGGGCTTCTTCTTCGCGCGAATATCGTTCGTCGCCGTCATGTCAGTTGCCCTTTCCGTGGAGCGCCTTTGCCGTATCGGCGTAGGCCTTCGGGTCGATGCCCATCATCGCCATGACCTTGTCGTCTTCGGCGGTGAGCGCGCTATCGTCGGCGCCGGGCTGCTTGCGATTGCCGAGGCCACCGGCGTTCAGCGATGGCATCAGCTTGATTTCGCTCTCGACCTCGGTCGGGTTCTTCATGTGACGGGCGATCATGTGATCGCGCAGCGCCGGGACGATCTTCCCGGCCTGAATGGCGCCGTCGATCGCGGTGGTGGCCTTGTCCTGGGCGGTGGAGGTTGCCAGCGTCGTCAACTGCGCCTGCATCGCGACGAGCTGGGTTTTCAGCTCGGCGTTTTCAGCGTCGGTCGCCGACACCTTGCCACGCGTCTGGATGGCGGTGACGAGGGCATCCGGTGCGGTGTCCTTAGCGACGCCGGCGGCCTCGGCGATGCGGGACATCAGAGCGGCGCCGGCCGTCTGTGCCGCATGAGCTGCCGAGACCGCGGCCAAAATGGTCGCCTCGTCGGCAGTCTCGGGAAGGCCAAACACCTTCCGCAACTGTTCAAGCATTGCAGTCTCCTGTTGAGAGTGAAGGGATTTCAGGTCTGTGAGATTGGGATCGTTGGTCAGCGAGACGCGCAGCACCTTGGTCGTCTTGAACGGCTTGGCGGTAGTGTGGTTGAAGACCGGCGACAGGAAGCCGTATTCCTTGGCCGTCACCATGCGCTCGCCCTCGGGCGTCCATTCGACACGGCCATAAAGCCCGTCGTCGCGCTTCTGTAACTCCACGACCCACCCGCGCGCCGGCGCCGAGTGGCCTTTCTTGGCGGCAAGATCGGTGGAGTGGTTCTCGTCAACAGCGAGCTTGTGACCTTCGCGGTTGAAGAGCGAGATCAGCGCGTCCATGTCAGGCGCGGCATAAGGACCACGCCCGTCGACGCCCGTAAACTCGCCGGCAGGAAGCAGGTGCAGCCATTCCGGCGCGGTCGCGTCAGCATGGTTCAAGGCCCGGATAATGGAGTTGATCGCTTTTTCCATGGCACGAGATATGCCATGACGCCGAAGCCCATATCATGCCCGCCCAGGCGGGCATGTGCAGCTGATTGGCGATGAAGGGAAGAGCTAGTCCCGGATCGAGTACCGGTCAACAAAGTCGAAGACGATTTCCGCGATCGACGTCTCGTCGTCATCCGATATACCGAGGAAGGGACGATCGGGCAAGGTCACGCTGTCCGTGACGACCAGGTTGCCGCCGATCCGGAAATAAAGATGGCTGGCAGTCTTCGGCTTGATCTCGGCGCCGAATTGGTGAGCGGCGGCATAGATCGTGTTCGTTCCAACTCGAACTTCATCACTCGACGGCTGCGAACTGATGCTGTCGCGCAGCCGGCCGCTCTCAGTCAGGATTCGGGAATTACGCTTGGTGGCGGCATATTCGGTATTAAGTGACCTCCACGCCTGGCCGTCCGGATCGGTTTGGGTGACGAAGCGCATATGCGTCGATCCCACCAGCTCGACGCCGATCGCCGCCATGACCGGGCGGGTATTGCCCATGAGGTGCTGCAACTGCTCGAAAGCGCGCTGCACCTGGCGGTCCATGACCTGGGTTGTGATCGAGAGCACCGCGCCCGACATATTTGCCTTTCTGCCCGATCGGGCTTATGTTTCAGATGACGCGCCGAGCAGGAAGCGCACCCTTCAGGGTGATTGGGATGGTATTTCCGGCCCCCCGGCGCGTCATTCTCCAAACCGCTGCTTGATCTGATTGGCATTCGTCCGCCGCAGCGAGACGAGATAGATCTCTTCGCGATCACCTTTTTTCACGATCTTGACCGCCGCCTGATAGAGCTGGCCATCATATTCGCCGACGATAGCCCAGCGGCCGCTTGCATCCTTGACCAGGCGTCCCGACGAAGCCAGCCGGCGCGGGATGACGCCATAGGCCGCCGGCGACGCAATCGCATGCTTGAGGTGGCTGCGGATTGTGTCGGCCGACAGGCGCACTTCTGTGCCGACCTTGACGTCGAGCGTTGCGGCAACCTCTTTCGAGGCGGTCGCCACTGGCATCCAGGAGCCGTCCGGCCATTTGCCGCGCAATGCCGAAGAGACGAAGGCCGCGACATTCGCTTCATCTGCAGAGACCGCCTTCGGACCAGGCGCGGTCTGCTCAAGCCACGCCTTGCCGGGGTTGTAAGCAAAGGACGGATCGACGCCGAGTGGCTGATCGGTGCCGAGCTGGTCGAGATCTGGAGTGCGATCGGGACCGGCTTTTCCCAGGCGACGAAGCGCCTGCCGAGAGATCGGCGTGACGAAGCAACCGCATCCGAAACCGTTCGGCGGATATGCCGTTGTCCAGAACGGATCATCTGCGGCGAGGCAACGCCCATCCCAGTCCTTGTGCTGCAGGCGCGGATGGACGGCGCCCGAATGGTGATATTGCCAATAGGGAAAGGTCGCGAGCGTATCCCGCTCTGTCATTTGGGCATAGCGGCCAGCGGCGTAGGCCGTGCGCAAGTTTGTTTCGAAGATCGTTCGCGTTCGCCAGCCGCGCTCTCCCTTGTAGCTCCAGCCGTGCGTCTTCACGATGCCGTCGAAGTCCTTGCGGAAGTCTTCGAGCGTGGTGCCCTGTTCCAGCGCCTTGGCAATCGAGTCTTTGAAGTCGTCGACAATCGCCTTCGAGTTGGCGCCGGCGACCATGAACATCTTCGAATGCGCCCCATCCCAGACGTCACGCCAGCTTTCGGTCGGGGTGCTAACTTTCTGCCGTAGAAATGCTATGGCTTCATCGAACGGCAGGTTGACCGCCGAAACCGTCTCCCCTTTCGCTCCCATCGCCTTCACGCTCGTTTTCAAAGGCGCTTCAAAGCCCGTAGAAGCGTTTTTGGTGACTTGCGCGGCGCTCACCCGTCCGGAGTAGCCCGCGCGCGCCAGCGGCCCGCTATTCATCGGCACTCCTGAGGTCGTCGATCAGCGTGGCCTGGCCTGCAAGATGCGCCAGCGCCATGCCGCGCGCCATCGCCTCGGCAAGCGCATCCGGTTCTAGATCGAGCTTGGCGATACGCTCGGCCGCGTCCCTCAAATCGGTGGCCTGCATCAGTGCTGTTTTAACTTGGTCGACCATCCCGCCGAGCGCGCCGGCCGCATCTCGCTCAAGCTTGGCGGCCAATTCGTCGACGACGATATCGTTGGCAGATTTCGCATGCGTCGACTTGAAGAGATGATTGAAGGCCGAATGAACGGTCTTTTCCGGCCTGCCCTTCTTTGCCGGCGGCACAGCTGCAGGATCTGCGCTTGGCGCAGCCTCAGGCTTGCGGCCGCCGACCAGGATGGCGCCGGCCTTCGGCGCCGGGATGCCCATACGGTCGCGCAGGTAGCTCTCCTCGGCTGTCAGACCGTGCAAAGCGAGCTTGTCAAAGGCCTCGGCAAATTCGCCGAGTGGCACTTCGTCCGGACGGCCGACGCGCACCTTCGGATAGTGATCCTGCGGCCCGAAATTGAAGGCGACGATGTTGGGGATGATCTGCTCATTGAGCGTCGACGAAACGCACCTGGCATCAGCCCGCTCAATATCTTCCTGGACGAGGCGATGCTCTTTCCCGACCGCATGGCCGCCCGCAATGGCATCCGTCGTCGCCGTCTGGCCGAGGACGAGCTTGGAGACCTGCCGGTCATGCCAGTCAGCACGGCGTTCATACATATCCGTCGTGGTGCCCTTGGAGCCGACTTCCGTAAGCTCGATCAGCATCTCGCGTGGGATGATCGCAGCGCAGTCGCCGGCAATGCTGCTGACGGCGCGCCAGAGTACGTCCTTCTCCGCCTCGGTGGCGCCGCGTCCATATTTGCCTATACGGATCGGCTGACCGAAATTCTGGCAGAAGATCGCCCAGTCCTTCACGGTGAAGGCTTTGAACATCCACGCCCAGCAAGCCACGCGGGCAATGCCGGCACGGATCGTCAGGCCGGACTTCTGCTTGTGGCGATGGATGATGAACTTATGTGGCGGCAGCTCGATGCCGGAGACGCCCTCGCGCAGCAGAACGGTTTCGCCATCGTTATAATCGAAGGTGAACCAGCGCTGCGTCCTCCAGGTCAGCTCACGTGGCAGCATGTTGCCGAGGCGATACTGCCAGTCGATTTCCATGACGGAGAGACCTTTGCCGATCGCGTCAAGCATGTCGAAAAGCGAGGCCTGCAGGATTTCGTCATCGAGCCACGACTGGACCAGGGCGGCATGCTTCTGGTGTTCGGCACTGTCCGAGGCGGCCTTGACCGTGATCGGGAGCTGGGCCACCGATCGCTTCCGAGTCCCGAGCACGCCGGCATAATGAAGGTCGCGCTCTTCGATGTCCTCGGCGAGTTCGAAGTAAGGCTCCGGTTCGCCGTTGGCGGCGGAGCGAAGAATGCCGGCGAGCTTCTGCGGCGTCATGCCGTCCGCCGGATGGCCGGAATACGGATTGCGAACGCTCCCGATGCGTCCCTCGGCAACCTGCTCCATCAGCTCGCGGCCGAGAACGACACGGCCCAACCAGTCACGAAATGAAGCCATCAAAGCGATCCTCTCATATGAACATCCACCGATCGGCTGCGATCGTCTTCCCGCGCCGCCCTGCTCGGATGAACTTCCTGCGGCTTGCCACGGTCTCTTGCGGTCTCGTAGACGTAGGCGATGAAGTCCTGGCAGCTCGCGAACCAGGCAAGGGCGCCGGCCGGCGCCGTGTCGCCGTGCCGATCAAAACCGTCGACACCCTTGCTGGAATGACCGTCCGGCACTTTGATGATGCCGTTCACATAGGCGAGCGCCTGGTGATCGGTCAGCACGTCGGCGTCATACGGCAGCAACACTGTCTTGTCGGAGAACGCCTCGATGTACGCCGGCATCTGGAGGCCGTACCACTTAGCCGACAACATCACTTCGACGATGTTTTCGCCCCAGCGCTGACGAGCTTTTTCCGCCAGGTACTGGCCGTTGCCACGCGCATCGAGCGCGCCGCCCATCATCCTCGGGAGGGCGTCGCCAATGTAAAAGAGGATATCGCGCTGCTGATCAAACGGAATGTTCTTCAGCTCGACGACCAGGCGGGCGCGGCGGACGAGGTCGGCGCCGATCTCGAAGACGACGATGGCAGTCTTGTCGCCGCTGCGGGCGAAGTCTTCGCCGAAGCAATGCTCGCGCTCGGGATCGAGCGCCTCTAGAAGAGGCTTCAAAACACCTTCACAGAATTCCAGGGCTTGCTCTTCGCGCTCGAAATCGTCGAGGTTCTTGAAGTCATCGGGACGATCCCAGCGAACGACGGCCGGCAAGTCGCGCGACATGCAGCTCTCGATCAGGACGCGGGACAAGGCCGAGCCCTCCGCCTCGGCCGGGATAGCGTCCAGCTCCTGTTTCATCTTCGCGGTGCGCGTGCCGTAGGCGCTGCGGATCTCGGCTTCCCAAGCGTCCTGCTTCTCCTGGGACCATTCGTCTCCCTTGATCAGGCAAACGCGTTTGTAGAGGCCGTTCTCCACAGCATCGCCGAAGGAATATTTATGGATCTTGAAGCCGTTCTTCCCTGCCTCGGCTTCCTTGATCAGTTCGTTGAACGGGCTGCTGATGCCATTGTGCGAGGAGATGATCCGCACCTTGCCGCCCCAGATCAGCAGGGCGCCGACCGCATCGACGACACCACGAACGTCACGATGGAATGCCGCTTCGTCGATGACGACGGTGCCCTGAAGACCGCGAATGTTTTCCGGGCGAGAGGATAGCGCCTCAATGCGGAAGCCGGATGCAAAGCGGATGATGTAGCTGGAAATCGCGTTTGTGGTGCCGTCTTCCTTCTGGTCGAAATAGATGCCGTCCTCAATCGTCAGCAGCTCCTTCGACACGGTCTTGGCGAAGTGGGCGGCATAGCCGATGAATTCGCGGCCCTTCGGCTTCGTATCCGGAATGTAGAAAACATTCTGCCCGCCAGCCGAACGCCGGGCAGCGGCGATCAGCGTGCAGTCCAGAGCCTCGGCAAAGGTGATGCCCGTGCGTCGGCCCTTGGCGCAGATCTTCAGGGTGCTTTCGTCGGCGATCCAATCCGACTGGTGCGCCATGAGAACGCCTTCGGCCAAAGGGTCGAGATCGTCGGGAATGTCGCCGCCGCGCGGAAAGTCGTCTGGCAGTTTCTCGGGATCACGCGACAGGACGGGCGGATCAATCCATTTGCCACGCGGCAGGCCGGGAAGAGCTTCAGCCACGATGCACCTCCATGACCTGAAGGCCGGTGCCACGGCAGGCGCTGCACTTCGCCTTGAGGTCATAGCTGATCGTTGCGATCGAGCCGTCCTTTCGGGTGGTGATACGCTTAATGCCGAGACCAACGCCCCGGCACCGCGAACAGGCGGGTGATGTCGCGGCAACATCGGACATCAGGCTGTTTCCTTTCTCGGACGAACACCAAGGAAGTCGCGGCGAGCGCGCGCGATCGCCTCCTTCGAGATGCCAGGTTCTTTCGATAGAGTGTCCAGCGCCCGCTCTGCATTGGCCTTCATGTCGGCCTCCGCCTTGCGCGCCTTCTCCTCGGCTTCTAGCTTGAGACGGCGGCTCGACGACGAAGCCTGCGCAGCTGCGGCAGCGCGCAGCGCGTTTGCCAGCTCCATCGCGCCCTTCGGACTGATGCCCGCTTCACCCGACGACTGCAGCACTTCGAAGATCAGCGTCTTGATCGCCTCGGCCGCGATCAGCGTCAGATCGTCGGAGCCTGCCGCATCCATCCGTTGGGAGAGTGTCTCGGCGATGTCACGCGTCTGTTCCAACCGGCGCGATAGCATCGCCAGGCGGATGGAATAGCGGTTGAAGGCCGAAAACGACGGGATGTCGAAGGCAAGGCCCAGCTCGCCCTGCAGCGCGATCAGCTTCGTCTTAAACTCGGCGAAGATTTCGAGCTGGGTGCGATCTCGGTTGGCAAGCTCATGCGCAGCCCAGTTAACGATCGGCTCGCATTCATCCGGCAACAGATCGATAGCGGAGAGTTTCCCACGTCCTTTGGACATACTCAAATCCCCGGTCGAACGGGTGACGGACGCTTGATGCCTTCAATGAAGTGCTCACGCCGAAGGTGACGCCAGCCAGCCGGCGTCAGGGTCGCGATCTTGACCGTCCCTGCATCCAGAACGGTGATCGCGCCCATGTTCGCCATCCAGTCGAGCTGCTGATGAATCCACGGCCGGTCCTGGTAGATCGCAAACCGGTTCAGCGCTGGTTCCATCATGCTCGACGACAGGCTTTCGTTTGGCTGCTCTGCCATTTCCTTCAGGAGGATCAGCCGGCCTTCCTCCCGTTGCATATTGGCGTAGTCGATACCGAGGCTCATGCTGCGTTCCTTGCCTGTTCGATAAGAACATCCTGAAGGCGCTCTCCGATCGCCTGGATGGGTTTGAGGCGCTCGTCCATTGCGGAGAACCGGCCGGCCAGCGTCGCGTCCTGGGCATCCAGCCGGCCCATGATCTGCGCCATGGTCATTTCGATGCGATGCGTCGTGTCGCGATCGGGCAGATGCTTCATGTCGCTCTCCAGCATCTGGACGCGGCGATCGTGCTCAATCAGCTTCTTTTCGTTGGCGTCGGTCTTGCTCTCAAGCTTCGATATTTTATCGGCGAGCTGCTTTTCTCCTGAGCTGAAGAAGCTCTTCACCAGGGCAACCGCGTTCGCGGTATTGAGAAAGAGCGAGACGTACAGGACGATGTCTTTGAGATCCATTAGCGGTTCCTACGCATGCGCTGTTCGGAGCGCGTCTGGCATGCAATGCACCGGGTGGCTGAAGGCATCGCCTCACGCCGCGCCGGCTCGATTTCCTTTTCGCAGTCCAGGCAATCGGAACTGCCATCGCGTTCCAGGGCGGCTTGCAAACGGCGGATGCCGGCCTGCCGTTCTTTGGCCGCCAGTTCTTCGGCCTGGTCGTAATTCAGCTCGATCGTCACGGCGCGGCTCCATTCGCCGCGTCGATCGCGGCTACGGCTGCGGCCCGGCGCCGATCGCAAGACCTGATCTCGAAACGATCAGTCGCTGACATCTCGAAAACCTGATCTTCGGGCACCGAGTTCGTCGCAGGGTCTACGGCCGGCTTCGGCGCGAGAACACAGGGCCGCCGCGCCTCAGGCGGCACGACGATCGGCGTCGGCGCCGGGATCAATGTGGCCTCCTTGCGCTCAGTCTGGGAGCAAGCCGACGCGATCACCGCTGAGACCACAACGGCCACCCTTGCCGTCCCCCTTAGGAAGCTGCGCATTCTTCGTCCTCAAATCTGCAAGTGTCTGTTGGTCGGACCGGCTTTGCTCTGCCATGACCGCCTGGATTTTCACGACCGCGGCCGCCTGGTCGGCAGCCCGCTTGTTGGTGTCGGCGTTCGCCTTCTCGATTTTGGCTGTCCAATATGCGTCGCGCTCATCACCCTTCAGCGTGACCGCGTCGGCGACCATTCCCCGGATCTCGCGAATACCGAGATACGCCGTGCCGAGGACCGCGATGACCAGGACCACGATGAGGATCAACCGGACCAGTGGCTTCGAAAACAACGCGGTCACTGGACCTCCTCTGCGTTCGCCGAGGTCGAGGCCATGATTGCGGCAGCACGAAAATCTGCGGCGCCGGAGAACCGGTGGACGCCGAGCATGGCGGCGATAAGCAGGAAGGTGCTGGGCGTGATGATCGGCGCAAGCTGCACCGCCTCGGCCGAATGATAGATGATGGCCGAGACGAGGATGAAGGCGTTCACCCCCCACGCAAACCAGAACGACGCCCAGATCTGGCGCCGTGAGAGCGTATAGCTCGGTTTCGTGGACCGACGTTCAGGCCTCATTGCGGGAGACCTCGCCGATAGTGATCGCCCGAACTCTTCCGCCAACGGGCTGCTCGCCCGTCTTCGGCCAGCGGATGCCAACGCAGCGGCGCTTTTCGACAGGCGAGAATTTTACGCTGTTGCCCTGGTTGCCGCCGAGAACAATGTAATTCTCATCATCCTCGCCCGCGTAGAGGCCGACATGACCGCCGCCAGGCCGCTGGAAGACGAGGATAGCGCCTAGCGCCGGCGCCGGCATTGGCTGCCCGAACTTCGCCCACTCTAAGGCGCCGAGCGGGTTCGACGGCAATTTCTCCTGCGGAAGTGTCGTCGAAATCAGATTGCCGATGAACAGGCCGCACCAAGGCGTATCGTCGTTGGTGTAAAAGCTGGCGATCCAGCCGCCGAGCCTCTTCGCCCAGCCGAGAATTGTCGGATTTGAGCCGGCGCCGGCAATCTCTTTCAGCCCCATGAACCGCCGTGCCTCGCGCATCCACACGGGCTCCGCCGGCTTGGGGGGCGCAGGTGTGACGACAACCGGAGCGCTGCTCGCGGTTCGGGCTGGGTCATAGCGCAGCGCCTCGACGGTGGCTTCATCCGCCTGTCCCGTTTCCGGCAAACACTCAGCATGCTGAAAGCGCTTCAGCGCCTCGATCGCGGCCCGGCCGTGAGCGTCATCGACGACGCCGGCATAGGCACCGTGCAAACGCAGGCGCTGGATAAGCCACTGATCAAAATTTGCCATGAGATCGCCCCTGCCGGATTAGCCGCGAAGCGGCTGAACATGGGGCGACAATAGCTTTGCAACCGGCCTCGTGGTCATGACCGCCAAGGCGGGCGGGACTAGAACATTTCGATTTGTCGGGGATCTTTTTCCGGTCTGCCGATCGTGTTCGGCGATCGCCGGAAGAGCTTATCGACGCCGGTCTCAGTCAGGCCGAGGCGTCGAGCAATCTTTCCGTTACTCTCGCCCAATGCGCGATAGTGCTGCGCACGAATTTCGCGGGCCAACGGCACTCTTATATAGCTGCCAGGAAAAAGTTTGGAAAGCCTTGCTGCATGATCGAGACCGATATCGGCCGCAAGCTGCGATCCGTGCGCTTCGACGGGCACATAAAGCCGAATGCCGCCGTGGGCTTCGGTCAAGGCAATGAAGCCTTCGACGCCAAGCGCGTCGAGCAGTTCGCCGGTCAGATCACTCACTGGCACTCTCCCAGCCCGAGCTGCATCTCAAGGCGCATCTGCTCCGCACGTAATTTGCGCAGACGCTGTTCCCTACGGATGCGCGTCTCGGCATCCACGCCGCCTCTTTGAAGCCTCTTCAACAGGTCGTCGCACTTGGCTCTGACGGCTGCGAGTTCGGTGCTTTCAAAGAGTGGCAGAGCGTGTGGCATTGTCATGCTCCTCGTGAAACGGGCAGGTCGCCGGATCGGCCCCTCCCCGCACGGATGCGATCACCGAAGCTGTTCATGACGATCTGCCAGTCGGCGGCGGCGACCTCCTGGAGCATGGCCCTGCCTGTCAGCTTTGCCACTTCGCTGTCGAAGCCTTTGCGGACCAAGAGACCCGCGCCTGGCGTCAGGACCTTCCATTGCGCCCAGGCGACCTTTGCGCCATCCGCCGCCAGCCAGTCATAGCCGTTTGTGTTGCCGTAGGAGACGCCGGCCTCGCGATTGATCCAGCCCTTTAGCGCCTCGATCGCGCGCCTGGCATCGTCGGCGTAGACGAGGAAGCGCGTGTGATCGATGCCGGTCTGACGTTTCACAAATGCGATAAGCGCCTTGTCGTCGCGGTCGCGAACGATGCCGAGATTCCAGGCGGCGATCCAAAGCGCCTGCAGCTTCTTGGCATATTTACCTGTCAGCTTTTGACGCCCTCCTATCCGACGGGCTGCGGGGGCTTTGATAAAGCCCTCGTTTCTAAAGACCGATAAAACCTTCTCACGCTCGGCCTCGGACATGTCTTTGGCGGAACGCTTGCCCGTAATACGCTCAAGCTTGGCGCGGTAGGTATCGTCGTCGAGGCCGAGATGCTTCTTAGCAACATGGATTGCAGCGATCGAGGCGGTCATGCGATGATTCCGTTCGAAATGCGCTGGGGGCGATTCTTATGGGGCGTTATCTGAAATGGAGCCTGGTAGGCGGGGCGGTCGGCATGCTTGCCGGGACCTTCGCATTTCCGGTTTTCCAGGCCTGGATACGTGAGTTTCAGGGATTGATAACCGGACTGGCCGCTGTCTTCGCCGCAAGTATCACTATCGGGAAAATGGATGCGACCATCCGGACCATGGAAAGGACTGACGAGGCTGCACAGTTTCGACATGAGCAATCTCAAAGACAGTCGCAAAACGCTCTCGCTCTGGCCCGAGAAATAGAGCGAGAAAGCGAGCGGCGGCACCGCCAAATGATGGCGTTGACGCTGAGGTCGGATCGATTGAAAGTCAGCAGGCTTGTTGGGCCCGTCCTGCCATCCATCATCCGGGCAATAGCAGAGTTGGGTAGCATTATCTCCCGGACCGGTCTTGATGACGTTGGGAGCCAAATGCTCTTTGTATCCGAAGTAGAGAACTGCGTGAATTTCCTCACTCATTATCTCAACAACCCACAGATGAAAGAAGCCTACGAGCTCTTCGACGGCAAGCTTGCGATCGATTTTCAAGACGCGCAGTACAGAGCCAACCACCTTCGGGCGGCAGCCCAAAACCTCATGGAAGAAATTCGAAACAAGAGCAAAGAAGGCGAACCTGAGGTGACGATTTTCGTTGCCGTCCAGAGTGATCTCAAAAGCATGATGATCAGAGCTCAGCTTCTTAAAAATTGCCTGGAGGAGGTGCGACAGGGACTTAGTGCCCTCGCTGACCTCTATTTGTCCGAGGGCTATGCTCTCGGAACAAATATCTAATACGCCGAGAATTACATCGCCATTGCAATGGCAGGGCGCTTCACAGCGCGCCTGTAGTTTAGTGGCAGTGGCCGGAGGAACTGAATGCCAAAGACAAATCGAGGACGGATCCTCGCCGCAGCGATTCTGGTAGTTGCCACCGCGCTTCTTATACCTGCCGTAGCAGGTGGCATCGGGGATCCCTGGGGAAAGTTCGTGTCGGATTATCAGACATTGATCACAGGCCTCGCTGCTGTCGGAGCCGCCACATGGACCATCTCGGTGATGGAAAAGACGGATGCGCGACAGGGAGAGCGACACGCCCAACTTGTTGAGCTTTCGCTGCGGAGCGATCGGCTCGCAGTGGAGCGCGCAGTCTACCCTCAGGTACTGGGGCTTTCTCAGGCGGGTTATGCATTCGCTAGGCTGAAAACCGAGATGCTCAAGATAAATACTCTTCGCGGTCAGCTCGGCTTGATTGTGCAAGAAGCCTATTGGGTTGAGACGTCGTGCCGAGACCTTGTCGCTCTTCTCGAACGGGCACAACTGGTAGAGGGGAGCCGCCTTTTCGACGGCATTCTGACCTACAAACTGCATTGGCTCCGCGAAAACAGCAAGGAAGCTCAGGCGCTTCTTGAGACCTTCTCGAGAGGGAGTCGATACACCGCGCCCAGCTTTGCTCTCGATGATCAAGATGGATATTTTCGCGTGAACTATCTCTACGGACAGATAATCAAGCTTGCCGATGAACTCCCCGTAATCGTTGAGCTGCTTTCGGCAACTGCCAAAAGGTACGGAGTTGAACGATAACATCCGACGCCCCTAAGCCTTTGCCATGTCGATAGTAACGGCTTGCCACGCCTCGGCGATAGTCTTTCGCCGGTAGAAACGAACATATTCCTTAGACCCGGTCACGCGCATTGCGTCACGGATCGCATCCATGGCTCGCTGCCAGCGGGGATCTTCGATCTGATGACGCAACAGCATGAAGATTTCGGCGCGATTGATCTTTCCCTCCTTGTCCGTATTGAACGCGCGAGTGATTATGGACTGGATCTCTGCGCGACTATCCGCCGACCACTCGGTCAGGCATTCGTCTATGATAGATTTCGCGACCTGCAGCTCCGATCCGAAGTCGATCTGCTCGGCTACCTGCACTTGGACCTTCATCAGTCCGTCGATCGTCTGATACGTTCGGTTCCCCTTGGCGCCACCGATCTTGGCGCCGTATTCCTGGGCGATCAACGCGTCAAGACTGCCAAGGTCGGTCATTGTATGGCCTCGGAACCGGGCGATCTGTGCACTGACGTCAATCGCAAAATTGATGATCTTCCTGACAGTCTCGTCTTCCAGTTTGTGCTGGGGTTTCACCAGCGAGAGCGGCACGTATGCTCCCTTCGCATCGGTCATGAATTCCTTGCCGTTAATGAGCGTGACGCCATCGGTGCGTTCTTCGAGTATCGCAGCTTCCATTTTACCTGTTCCTTTGTTTGACGGCGGTGGCGCGTAGGTTGCTGACAGCCTTCATGAGCTGCCGGCGCGCATTTGGTTCTCCGACCGTGTGAGTGACTGTTTCCAAATAGCTGAGCGCGCTCACGACGCGATCGACCGCGGTTCGAAGGGGCTCCGTCGGCAGACGGCGTTTGACCGATGGAGCAGAGGATGTCTCGTTCACGCTCGGCCCCCTCCCGCCGGCGTATGTGCCGGAAAGGCGACGACGTTGGCGCCGACAAGCGCCAGGCCGTGCTGACGGCCGCTGGAGAGGCGTTCCCGCCGCTCCAGCATTCGCTTTTCTTCCTCGATCTCCTCGGCGAGAGAAATCGCCGTATTGAGGCGGCGGACGAGGTTGCCGACGTCCTCGCTAGTGAAGAACTTTCCACCGTGGACGTGCGGTTTCAGTTCTTCGCGAAGATGGGAAAGGCAGCCCGATACGAGTTCTGAGCAGCTCATGACCTCCTCCCGAAATCCGGTTTGATGACGTTTCCGTCGCTGTTCAGAATGAAGTTGGCCGCCGCTTCGGCAGCGAGCTGTTCGACAACCTCGCGGCCAGTCTTGCCGGCTTCGCAAAGCCGATAGATCTGCACTTCGCGTTCGAGGCTCGCAGCAAGTTTGCCGAGGATCTGGAGTTGCTTGCGAAACGCGACGACGTCGGCATCTTTGGCGCGGTCGGGAGAGACCAGTTCGTCAAAGCGCCTCCGCGCGTTGGCAATTTCGGTGCTGAGGATCAGGGCGGCGCTCATCCCAAATCCTCCACGTCGCGATTCTTCCAGGCATCCTGGATATCCTTGACGGTGACGGAACGATCGTCGGCGAGCGCGATCATGCTGGCGAGTTTCATCGTCTTATCGATCTGCCCGAGAGCGCCGCCCTTCATACCGATCCCGGTGAGCAGCTTGACGCTGTCCAGATCAGTGACGTCCCAAGCCCTGATGTAGGCGGCGACGTCTTCGGCATACGGCTTCTGCCGCTTTAGGTGCTTGCCGATGCGGCGCTTCAACTGCGCATAGGACTTTCCTGCTGCCTGTTTGGCAAAGCGGGAATAGACCTCTTCGTTGCCAACGAGAGCAATGCCGCATTGGTAGATGTCGGAGAAGTGCCGGAGCTGATTGATTGCGTCGTCGACGAGGTTCTGCGCTTCGTCGATGATGAGCAGCGAACCGCCTCCGATGCGCTGCAGCCTAGCGCCGATTGCTCGGGTCAGCTTTGCCGGGTTGTTCTCGTGAACTTCCAGCTCTGCCGCCAATTCGACGAGCATCCCGTGAACCGTCCGAGTATGCGGGCTAACGGTCGCATGGAAGACATGCGGATGCGTGGCTCGATAGTGCCGGCAGGTGGCAGTTTTGCCGAAGCCTGCGCCGACCGTGATCATCACCAGATCGGCTGTCATTTGCGCCCACTGGAGCGTCTGGGCAATTTCCGAAGCGATGCGTGTTTTCACAAACGCCGGCGATGTCGGAATGGCAGGCATGCCGGCGGCTTCCACCACCGCGTCCACCCACTGGCGCATTTGCCGGTTCATGTTTTCGAGCCTGCCGAGGTAGGTTCCCGAGAACCACTGGCTAAAGGTGCCCTCCTTCATGGCGCTGCGACGGGTGACTTCCGCCTTGCTCCACGAGTTGGCGATTGCCAGCTCTGCTACCTGCTCCCGGATCGCGCGCCAGTCGTCGATGTCATCGACATGCTTAGAAAGAAAGTCGATCGAAGGTTCGGGCTGTTCCCAGCCTGTCATCCTACTTGTGTCGACGTGTTTATTCATACTAAGGTTCCTTTGTGTTGCCCTTGAGGGCTGATTTGGCGGGCGGGGTTGAACCCCGCCCTATTTTTTTGTCGGAACCGGACGCACTACATTTCGGCTCTGCTATTTCAGTCGGACGCACTATTTTCCCGACCGATCCCCCTTCGGGAATTGGATGACCGCGTTCTCGCCCGACACTCGGGACAAGGCGCGGGAAAAACGGTCTTCGAACGCACCGTCGTCGCCGGCCGGCTGCTGTTTCAGCGCCAGATTGCCGGTCGACAGGCGTGTGATTTTCGGGCGGATCGGCTCTTCAGGCTGCGGCATTGCCGGCTCGCCTTTGGCCAGGAGATCAGCAAGCTGCGCAGCGGTTAGCGCCGCAATTGCGGCCTTCTCAGCGGCCACGGCCTTTTGGTAATCACGACGCTTGCGAGCGTGCTGGCGAGCCGCATCCTGATCATCGAAGCCGGCATCGGCGATGCAGGGCGCTTCGCAAATCAAAGTGTTCCTCAGGTCGTAGACGCGGATAGAGCCGTGCAGGTTGTCGGGATCGAACCGGATCGTCACTTTCTGCCCGGCGTACTGGTTCAACTCACGGCTCCAGTAGCGGTTGCCGTGATAGTGGATCTCCCCACTGCCCTTCTGTGCCCGGATTGCCTCCGAGGCGAGCAGCCATAGTGCTCGCTGAGCAGCCGTAGGCCACCGCACGATAGCCCCGCCATCGATGCTCGCCTGGAACGTTTCGTCAAAGCTGCGGCCTTTGCAGGTTTGAGACTTCCGGCCGAGACGCGCGTTATGCTCGGCGATCTCCCGGCCGACATGTGCGCGGAAACCATCAAGAGGCACGGCGCGACTGCCGTAGTTTTCCGGTTTGGCGTCCGGCTTGTTGCCGGTATAGGCGCCGGCGCAAAATGGGTGCTTGGAGATGTTCTCGGCGAGATCACCCCAGGCGCGCTCGATCGGCTTCGACTGGCCGGAATACGGGTTTGTCCAGCGCGGCTCGATGCCGAGGGTAACGAGCAGACCTTCCGGATCCTCCTCCCGAACCTTGAAACGATAGCGGGTAGCAGCGCCGCCGGAGATCCATTTCGATGCGAACGATCGGCCGTTATCGAGGTAAATGCGATCAGGGATGCCGTAGCGCTCGACCATATCGCCGATGACGAGGCGCACCGTTTCCTTGTTTTCGCTATCAGAGATCCGCCATGCGACGATCTTGCCGGAATAGAGGTCCTGGATGCCGAGCAGGAACATGCGAACCGGCTGTTCCGACCATGGCACCGAAACGAAAACGTCCAGCTTGTGGCCATCCATGTTGACCATCTGCATGGCGTGCAGGTGCGATCGAGTGCGTCGTTGGGCGGGATAGAGCCCCTTTGCCTTTTCCTTCCCCTTGCGAGCCAACTGCTGGACCGCTGCGGACACTTCAGCGTCGAGGCGACGGCGGAGGGAGCGTTCATGCGGGATGGGCGACCACCCCTGCTTCGCGGCCACCTTGATCATGCGGCGATAGCAGGTCGAGAACTTCGGCGCTTCCGCGCGGAGATAATCAGACGTCAGATATTCCCACGCCTTCGGATGGCATTCCGAGCGGCTCCGCTCATTGGTATAGTTCGGTGCCAGAGCGGCAAGCCAGTCCTGACGGTCGATCCCCTCGACCATGCGGCGCCATTCGTAGAGCGCCGACTTTTCGACACCACCCTTGTTGCAGGCCATAAGGACGGCAGCCTTGGCAGACATGCCGGCGCGCTCAAGCTCATCGGCCATTTGAAGGGTTCTCAAACGGGCTTCACACACCGCTTTCTGATGCACTGGCAACGCGTCGTATCGCTGCCAGAGGGCTTTCTTTTCCTGCGCTTTCAGATCCTTGTCGTCGTTTGCTGGAGCCGAGTGGACGATCAGCAAACGCGTTTGCGCCGCCTGCGGCAGAAGTGAAACGTGATATTCCCAAACGGGTTTTGTCTTCCCGCTCACCCGCCGAGAAGTGGCCTCGTTCACACGCCACTTCGCGCGGGCAAGGTTGTCGAGGCTCTTCTCCGTGCGCGGAAGGTCCGGCAGGTTGGCCGCAATCAACTCGGCTATGGTGTAAAACTGCTTCACGCTTAACGTCCGCGTCGCTTGATGTTGATGGGAGTGGATCGGAGAGCCTTCAGCTCCTGGGCGAGCGCTCGCTGCTCCTGCTGAAGTCGTGCAATCTCGGCCAGTCGGGCTTCGTCGCCCTCAAGCATGATCAGCCCGTCCTCCGAGACGATCAGATCCCAAAGCCAAAGAGCGCCCGTCGCGCGTACGAAAGCCTTGAAACGGACAAGGCTGATGTCGTGGGAGGCCTTGCTTTCCGCTGTGTAGGCGTCGAGTGTGGTCTTGGAGAGGTTTGGCAAGCCGAGATATTGAGCCATGCGAGCCGCGACGACTTCGCGGCCGTGCGGGCATTCCCTGATCGCCTGCGCCATCGCCCGCTTCAGCTTTGCGCGAAAGCGCTCGATATCAATCGTGACCGTGGCTTGGCGAACGGGAAAGAGCGGCTGCAGGAAGAAGTCCAGCTGCGCGGGGTGCTTACTCATCACCGGCCTCGCTGCGGATTTCTGCCATCAGGGCATCGTGTTCGTCACCCAGGCCGATATGGGCCAGGAATTGAGTGCGCGTCTCCTCACTGGCGTCTTCCCAGGCAGTTACGAGGCGAGACAGAAGCGTTGCTTGCTCGATCTGCGCCTTGGAGAGCTTCGGTGCGGGCTCGACCAGCGCAAGCGCCTTTTTCAGATCCTGCTCAGTGCGGAAGGCAATCGCCGTCTGTCGCTGCTTTTGCGGCTCCATCTTGGCGATCTTCAACAGAGCCGACTGGTTGTCGGCAACTGGAGTGCCTCGGATAGCAGCGCGGACGTCAGTGTGAAGGTTCTGCGAGATCTGTGAGAGCCGTTTAACGGCTCGCTTGGACAGCCCCATCCGGTCAGCGACGTGTTGGGAGAAGCTTCCCGCCTCCGTCTCGTCCCCGAATAATTGGGCCAAGTTGGCCCTATTTCCCGGCCGTCCCACCGCTATCTTGCCGTGCGCCTTCTCCCAAATGTCACGGTATGACTGAACAAAGATCGCGCGATCCATGACCGAGAGGTCGTTTCGGAAAAGATTTTCCGTAATTTCGATGAGCTGGGCTTCGGCCTTGTCGCCCTCGACGATCATCGCATCGATTTCGGGCTCTTCATTGATCTGCTCTGCCCGAATACGATGAGCGCCGGCGACAAGAGTATATTTGCCGCCCTTCGCATTGGGCGTGCTGCGAACGGTGATGGGGTTGATCAACCCATGCTCGACGATGCTCTGAGCAATCGCGATCGCATGCTCTTCTTCGACAGCGCGCAGCCGCTCCGGAATGACGATGTCTGAAATCAGGATACGTTTGAACTCGGCCATTATGCGACTTCTTCTTCTGCTGTCGTTTGGAGGGTGATGAGCGCGCGGGCACGCAGTGCCATCGTCTTGTAATGAGCGGCGAAACGCAGACTGCCGAGGCGCGCATCGACCGTGCGGAGCGCTCGGTTGATCGCTTCCCGAGAACGGTTCTCGGCCTCGACGACGCGCCGCTTCGGCCACTTTAATTCCGTGACCATCAGGTACATCACGACCTGGCGCGCGAGGGCCGCATCGAACCAGTCGTGCGGCGGGTCGACGATTTCGCCAACCGCAAGATGCGGAAAGCCCTCGCGGACTGCCGCAAAGCAGGCGTGAAGGTGCGCGTCATAGAGCGCGTTCTGGTCGAATACGTTCAAGCTCATGGCATCACACTCGCGACCAGGGCCGCTGCCGCTGCCGCAATACCTGCGACAGTCACCCCGAAAATCAGGATCAGATTTGCGAGTTCGCAAACCGGGGAACGTGAGGGAATGAAGGGATTGCGCATGTCTACGCAGCCGTGCCGTTTTGGCGTTGTGCCATCGTGGCCGGACGCTCATAGTTCTCGCGGGGTTGAGGGGATTTCCGCAGACCGGAGGCGTGGTAACGCGACCGCCACAGGAGATGTGGCCTTGTACCGAGAGCTGCAGCGATCGCCCTCTCCCCAGCCGCATTCGGTTCCCGGAGCGTCGTTCCAGCAGTTCCACGCGGGAGCTGATACGTGCGGTCGATATCGAGAAGAGCAAGGCCAGCGGTAAAAAGCCGACCTTTGATCGCTGTCATCTCAGCAATCTTGTCGATCGCCTTTCGGGTCTTCTTGTCCGCCTG
>Ga0065165_1000903_pt1 | contig 38298 bp, 35 predicted proteins | sample AraplaMF_Cvi_mMF_FD_63813 | JGI IMG/M metagenome (GOLD analysis project Ga0065165, IMG submission 63813) | Arabidopsis root microbial communities from the University of North Carolina, USA - plate scrape MF_Cvi_mMF (version 2) (version 3) | ecosystem: Host-associated > Plants > Roots >... | reverse complement strand
CATTCGCTGTCGGATCGCACCAAGGGTTTCCTCGCCGCCGATGCCGTGTGGAAGTCGCGCGTGCGCTATGAAGCGAATTCGCTGGATGTGACGACCTATCGTCCGCACTGGACCGTCGGCGGCCGCATCGGCGTGCGCTTCGACGACGATCGCTACCAGCTCGCATTGTTCGGGCGGAACCTGTTCAACCAGCATGAGCCGCTGCTCATGCAGAGCGACTTCCCCTATAACGGCGCGGAGAATGTCGGCGCGATCTACGGGCCGCAATCCTATCGGCAGGTCGGGTTGAGCTTCGACGTCAAGTTCTGAGCCAGGCGGGGGAGCCCAAGATGCAACCGGTTGCCGAACGCCGCGCGATCGAAGCGATGGGCCGGGTGCTCGGCCCGGCCGTGCTGGCCGGCGTGCACGACCTGTACCGCGAGGCGCAGGACCGGCACGCCGCCGTGGAGCCCATCGCCGCTGCGGATCTGGCCTATGGGCCCGATCCGCGGCACCGGCTCGATCTCTATCTGCCTGCCGGCCGCTCCGGTGGCCCCGTACCGGTTGTCCTGTGGGTGCACGGCGGCGGCTTCCTGCGCGGGGAGAAAGCGTCGAGCGAGCATCCGTTCAACGCGCATGCCGGCCGCTGGGCGGCGCGTAACGGCATGATCGGCGCGGTGATGAACTACCGGCTCGCGCCCGATCATATGTGGCCTACCGGCGGCGAGGATGTCGGGCTCGCGATCGACTGGCTGCGGATCAATGTGGCCGCGCAGGGCGATCCTGCGCGCATCTTCGCCTTCGGAACCTCGGCCGGCGCGACCCATGTTGCCACCCATCTCCGGCTCCGCGCGGAAAACCCGGGGATCGCGGGCGCTATCCTGCTGTCGGGACTCTACGGCTTCGCGCCGCTCGATGAGCGGGACACGCTCTATTACGGCGCGCCCGAGCTTTATCCCGGGCGTTGGCCGCGCGAGGCGATGGTCGAGACGGCGACACCTTTGCTGCTCGCCTGTGCCGAGTTCGATCCGCCGCGGTTCCAGCAGGAATCGCTCGGCCTGCTCGCGGCACGGCTCGAGCGGCACGGGCAGCTCCCGCGCTTCTTCTACGGTTCCGGCCACAATCATTTCAGCATGGCCTATCATCTCGGCACCGCAGACACGCGGCTCGCGGACGAGGTGCTGGCCTTTATCGGAGATCCCGCGTGACGCTCGACCGACGTACTTTCATCGCCGCCGCCGCGATCGGCGCGGCGCTGCCGATCGCGGCGGCGCGCGCGGCGGATGGCGCATTCCCCAAAGGCTTTCTCTGGGGCGCGGCGACGTCGGGCCATCAGGTCGAGGGCAACAACGTCAACAGCGACATCTGGCTGCTCGAGCACGTCAAGCCAACGGTGTTCGCCGAACCGTCGGGCGATGCCGACAACAGCTTCGCCTTGTGGCCCGTCGATCTCGACCTGGTGAAGTCGATCGGGCTCAACAGCTACCGCTTCAGCCTCGAATGGTCACGGATCGAGCCCGAGCCGGGCCTGTTCTCGATCGCCATGCTCGATCACTACAAAGCGATGATCGATGGCTGCCGCGCGCGCGGCCTCGCGCCTCTGGTCACCTTCAACCATTACGCCGCGCCGCGCTGGTTCGCCGCGCGCGGAGGGTGGCTCAACCCTGACGCGCCGGCATTGTTCGCGCGTTTCTGCGAACGCAGCGCCAGGCATCTTGGCGCCGGCATCGCCCGCGCCATGACACTCAACGAGCCCAATATCGTGCCGATGCTCGACGTGGTTCTGCCGCCGCAAGTGCAGCCGCTGATCGCCGCGACGCTCGACAGTGCGGCGAAGGTGCTGGGCGTGCCGGCGCTTGCGGTCGCCAACACCGCCAAACAGTCCGACATCCCGACGCTCACCGCCGCGCTGCTCGCCGCGCACCGGCAAAGCCGTCAGGCGATCAAGTCGGTCCGGCCGGACCTGCCGGTCGGCCTGACGCTCGCCATGGCCGACGATCAGGCAGTGGGTTCGCCCGAGCGGCGCAATGCCATGCGCAAGCAGCTCTACGGCATGTGGCTCGAGGCGGCGCGCGAGGACGATTTCATCGGCGTCCAGAATTACGAGCGCGTGCTCTGGGGTCCCGAAGGGCGCTTGCCGCCGCCGAAAGGTGCCGTGCTTACGCAAGGCGGCGGTGAGGTCTATGCGCCTTCGCTGGCCAATGCCTGCCGCTATGCGCACGAACAGGCGCGGGTGCCGGTGCTCGTAACCGAGCATGGCGTGTCGACGACCGACGACAAGGTCCGCGCCGACCTCATCCGTGGCGCGCTCGCCGACCTGCACAAGGCGATCGGCGAGGGCCTGCCGGTGCTCGGCTATATCCATTGGTCCTTGCTCGACAATTATGAATGGGTGGGAGGCTTCAGCCACACACTCGGCCTGTGCGAGGTCGATCGCACGACGTTCAAGCGTACGCCCAAACCCAGCGCCGCGGTGCTCGGCGCGATCGCCCGGAGGAACGCCCTGTGAAGCCATATTTCGCGCTTGCCGCGCTGCTGACGCTCGTCGCCACGCCCGCTGTCGCGCAGGGGCCGCAATTCCATCTCGAGCGGATCGCCACCCCGGAGCAGCCGGGCGCGATTCCGCTCTATCCTGCCGGCAGCTTGCCCGCCGGGGCGGTACCCGAGAGCTGGATGCGCGTGATCGGCGATTTCCCCGATGGATCGCATATGGAAGAGCGCGCCGCGCGCAACGTCTCGATCCCGACCATGACCCCCGTGTTGCCGGACCCAGCCAAAGCGACCGGCGCGGCGGTGATCGTCGCGCCCGGCGGCGCCTTCCTCTCGCTGTCGATGGAGGGCGAGGGGATGAAGACGGCGCGCTGGCTCGCCGATCACGGAATCGCCGCCTTCGTGCTCAAATACCGGCTCAACCAGTCGCCTGACGATATCGACGCCTTCCAGGCAGTGATCGGCAAGCGGATGGGCGACGCGATCCGTCAGGGCGGCGCCGTCGCCGATGTGGGCGAGCCACGCGCCTGGCAGGACGCGCTGCAGGCGCTGAAACTGGTGCGCGAGGGTGCGGCCGGGTGGCATGTCGACCCGCGGCGGGTGGGCATCATCGGTTTCTCCGCGGGCGCGATGACGGCGTTGCAATCGGTGCTGACCGGCACCGCGGAGCAGCGGCCGAGCTTCGTCGGCTATATCTACGGACCGATGGTCGCGGTGCCGGCACCGGCGAATGCGCCGCCGATGTTCGCGGCTCTCGCGCTCGACGACCCACTGTTCGGGCGGCAGGGCTTCGGGATCGTCGACAGCTGGCGCAAGGCGGGATCCGCGATCGAGCTCCATGCCTATCAGCGTGGCGACCATGGCTTCGGCACTGGCCGCCCGGGCACCACCACCATGCTGGTGATGGACGAGTTCCGCCTCTGGCTGGAGAGCAACGGCTTCCTGCGGGCCCCGAAGGCGCAATGAAGCTGCGCTCGCTCCTGCTCGCCGCTGCGGCGTTGCTCGCGCCGCTACCGGCGGCAGCGCAGACGTCCGATCCGCTCGCGGAAGGGTTCCGCAACCCGCCGCAGGAGGCGCGCCCACGCACCTGGTGGCACTGGCTCAACGGCAACGTCACCGAGGAGGGGATCGACCAGGATCTCGCCTGGATGGCGGAGGTCGGACTGGGTGGCGTGCAGAATTTCGACGCCTCGCTCGGCACGCCGCAGATCGTGGGGAAGCGGCTGGCCTATATGTCGCCCGAATGGCAGCGCGCCTTCGCCCATGCGGTCCGGGTTGCGCACGCCAAAGGTCTCGAATTCGCGATCGCGGGTTCGCCCGGCTGGAGTGAATCGGGCGGGCCGTGGGTGTCGCCGCAGGACGGCATGAAGAAGCTCGTCTGGAGCAGTACGCTCGTCGAGGGTAGGCGGCGGTTTTCCGGCAAGCTCCCGACGCCGCCTTCTGTGACGGGTCCCTACGGCACGACGCCATTCCACGATCCGCTCGCCGCGACGATGGGCGCGACGCCGCCTCCGCCACCTGCCGCGAGCGGGGAGGTCGCGGTGCTCGCCGTGCCCGACCGTGGCGCGGATAGCGCGGTGCCGCCGGTGGCGATGGCGCAGGACGGCACGCGGCTGGATGCAGCGGCGCTCACCGACGATCGAGAGGACAGCGCCGCGGCGGTGCCGCTGGCGGCTAGCGATCGGGTGACCGCGGTCACGCTCGACTATGGCAAGCCGCGCACCGTCCAATCGGCCACGATCTTCATTCCGGGAGCGGTGCCCCCCTTCGGCGACCCGCCTTATGTGCCGACGCTCGAGGTCGAGACCGGCTCGGGCTGGCAGGTCGTCACCAAGCTCCCGATCTCCAATGTGCCGACGACCGCCGCTTTCGCGCCGGTGACCGGCCGCCGCTTCCGGCTCAGCCTGGTACCGTTCCGGCCCGACGGCCCTCCAGCGATGGAGGCGCCCGCGCCCGGGGCGCAGACGATCGATATCTTCGGCGGCGGCCCCGCACCCTCGACCGTCTCGCTCGCCACCTTTGCGCTGTCGGGTGCACCGCGCGTCGACCGGTTCGAGGCCAAGGCCGGTTTCGCCACGGTTCCCGATTATTATGCGCTCGACAAGGCGCTCCCGCCCGTCACCGCGGCCGCACCTGGGGAAGTGATCGACCTGACGGGCAAGCTAAGGCCCGACGGCACGCTCGACTGGACACCGCCGCCCGGACGCTGGCGCGTGCTGCGTTTCGGCTGGTCGCTGCTCGGCACGACCAACCACCCGGCCGCGCCCGATTCCACCGGTCTCGAGGTCGACAAATATGATGGCGCCGCGGTGCGCCGCTATTTCGAGCACTATCTCGGCACCTATGCCGGGGCACTGGCTGGCGGCGAGAAGCTCGACGCGCTGCTCACCGACAGCATCGAGGCGGGCGATGCCAACTGGACGCCGCAGATGATCGCGCAGTTCAGGCGGCTGCGCGGTTATGACCTCACGCCATGGCTGCCGGTGCTCAGCGGAATAGTGATCGGCTCCCGCGCCGAAAGCGATGCCTTCCTCTACGACTATCGCCAGACGCTGGCCGACCTGCTCGCCAGCGAGCATTACGGAACGCTGGCCGACATCGCCCATGCGCGCGGCCTGCGCGTCTATGGCGAGGCGCTGGAGGACCGGCGTCCGCAGCTCGGCAACGATTTCGCGATGCGCGCGCACGCCGATGTGCCGATGGCGGCGATGTGGGCCTATGGTCGCGGCAGTGCGCCGCGCACGACGCTGATCGGCGACGATCTCGGGGCGGCCTCGGTCGCCCATGTCTATGGCAGGCGCTATGCGGCGGCGGAGTCCTTCACCTCGTTCATGGCGCCTTGGGCCTTCGCGCCCGATGACCTGCGACCCGTGGCCGACATGGAGTTCGTGCTGGGCATCAACCGGCCGGTGATCCATACCTCGGTGCATTCGCCCGACGACGGCAAACAGCCCGGCTTGAGCCTCGCGGTGTTCGGCCAGTATTTCAACCGGCACGAAAGCTGGGGACGGCTGGCGCGGCCCTGGATCGATTATCTGGCGCGCACCGGCTATCTGCTCCAGCAGGGACGGCACGTTGCCGACATCGCCTGGTTCTTCGGCGAAGAAGCACCGCTTACCCAGCTCTATGCCGATGGCCGGGTCCGCGCGCTCCCGGTTTCGAACGGCTTCGACTTCGTCGATGCCGGCGCACTGCGCGACGCCTTGTCCGTGAAGGATGGTCAGCTCGTCTCCGCAGGGGGCGCCCGTTACCGTTTGCTCTATCTTGGCGGCACTTCGGAGCGGATGACGCTGCCGACTTTGCGTCGGGTCGCCGAACTGGTGGAAGCGGGCGCGACCGTGGTCGGCACCGCGCCCGGCGGTTCTCCCTCGCTGGCCGACGACAAGAGCGCCTATGGCGCGTTGGTCCGCAAACTCTGGCCAGGCGGCGACCAGACCCGACTGGCCGCGGGACAGGTCATCGCCACGCGAGACCTGCAGGCGGCGATGGCCCGGCTGGGCCTGCTTCCGGACTTCGCCGGCGATGATCCAGCGGCAGATACACCGCTGCTGTTCCAGCATCGCGCACTCGAGGATGGCGGCCACGTTTATTTCGTCACCAATCGCGCAACCGCCGGGCGCGATGTCGTGGCGCGCTTCCGCGTCACCGGCCTGACGCCCGAGCTTTGGCACGCCGATACCGACCAAAGCGAACCGCTCAGCTATCGCATCGAGAACGGCGTGACCGCGGTACCGCTGACGATCGCCGCCGCGAGTTCGGCGTTCGTGGTGTTCCGCAAGCCGGTGACGGGAACTTCCGTTACCGTGGCGATGCCGGAGCGGGTCGTGCTGGCAACGCTCGACGGTCCCTGGGCCGTGCGCTTCCAGCCCGGCCGCGGCGCACCCGCCGGGACGACGCTCGCCGCGCTCGCGCCGCTCGAGCAGAATGGGGATCCGGCGATCCGCTATTTCTCGGGCGAGGTGACCTATACGCGCCATTTCGCGCCGCCCCCGGGCTGGAAGCCAGGGCAGAAGCTCTGGCTCGATCTCGGCAAGATCGCCGATGTCGCAGAGGTGACGGTAAACGGCCGCACCGCAGGTATCGTCTGGCACGCACCTTACAGGGTGGATATCGGCGCGCTGCTCGGGAATGGGGACAATCAGCTTTCGGTGACCGTCGCCAATCTCTGGGTGAACCGGCTGATCGGAGACATGCAGCCGGGTGCGAACAAGGTCACCTGGATTGCCGCTCCCGGCTACAAACCCGATGCACCGCTGCGTCCCTCCGGACTATTGGGTCCGGTCACGCTGATCGGCGAGCGCCGGTAAGTGGCGGGTTGAGGACTCAAATACGCCGTTGAGTTGTTTCCGTCATCCCGGGCTTGACCCGGGATCCCGCTTCTTCTTTCGGGGGCAAGATAGCGGGACCCCGGCTCAGGGCCGGGGTGACGATCAGAGAATATGAATCCTCAACCTGGCGCTCCAACCAGCACGTAACGCGCTATCTCGTCAGGGCAGTGAAAACGCGCGTTTCAGATATGCGTGCCCGGTTTGAGCGAGCGCAGGACGTAGGAGACGATCGCGGTGCGGCGCGAGACGCCGAGCTTGGCGAACGTCCGGCGGATATGTTCGCGTACCGTATAGCCGCTGATGCCGAGAGCGCGGGCGATTTCCTTGTCGCATTTGCCGCTGGCGACCAGCATGGCGACCTCGAACTCGCGCCGGGTCAACAGATCCGCTGCCGGTGGAAGCGCCGGCCAGGCTTCGACCGTCTCGATGTCCTCGTCTTGCAACTCGAGCACCACATGTGCGGAGCCATTGAGGATCAGCCGGCCGACTTCGTGCGATTCTCGAAGGAAACCTGGACCGGCACGCTTGCACCCGCGCTCCCATTCGTCCTGGGGAATCAGCGAATATCGCTGGCCATTGACCTCGAACGACATGGTCGAGCAACGCGGCCCGATCCAGCCAATCGTTGGCGTGTCCATGCGCATCGATCTTACCCCTGTGGCGCCACTTAACAAGAAGTTAGCAGTCGTGCGACCCAGGTTTTTGGCGTGTTTTCGCGCCAATATCTTCGGCAAATCGCCGAAATCTTAAATCGCGCAATGTCCAGAGATCGCATATTGCCGCCTCAATTCGATCTCACGCAACCGGATTCTATGGTTTATTCGACGGAGACCGTGGTTATGCGCTTAACCGAAGTAAAGCAGCGACGGGCCGTGTCAGCCTTCTGCCGCTGTTGAAAAGACCGGCGGGTGCGAGCGGCACGCCTGAGCGGCAGCCCCATGGGCCCTCGGCGTGCGGCTTCGGTCCCGCGGTGTGGACCGCGATGACCATCGGCGCACCCTCGGGTTCGGGCCGGACCCAGACCGGCGAGCCACTATGCCCGGGGCAGGTATCGACGCTGTAGAAGAGCCGATCGCGCGCCACACGGTCGAGCCGTTCGGCATGTTCCCACTGCGTGCCGCGCGGCTTGTCCCCCGGATAGCCGGAAATGTGCAGCAGCCGCGTCGCGCGCAGCCGCTCCAGTTCCGCGTCATCGGCGAGGCGGATCGCGAAATGGCCCGGCGAAGGGCTGAAGGGGCGGGTGAGCTCGATCAGGCCGATATCATGTTCGGGCCGCGGAGAGCGCAGATAGGCGGGGTGGACCCGCCAGCTCTTCGCCCATTGAAAGCCGAACGGCGTAGCGTTGCTGGCACTGCGTCCTGGCCAGATGCGGATACGTTTTGCCTGCCCGGGCAGGCCGAGCCGGAGGCGCAGCGGGCTGGCGAGGCAGTGGCCGGCGGTCAGCAGGGTGGTGGGGCCGACGAGAAAGGCAGAGCAGCCGGTCAGGCGGCCATCGCCGAAATCGCGTTCGATGTGACAGATCGCGCTATACGGAAAGGCGCGCGTGTCGGTGACGCGCGTCCGTCCGTCGGTGGGACCGACCACGGCATAGTCGGCTTCGTCGGTGATCCGGTCGAGCGCGTAGGGCGGGGTTTCGAGCATCAGGTTGCTCCGTCCTCTGCGGCGGGCGGCACCGGGGTTTCCGCGACGACATCGGGCGAGGCGGTCTCGTCCGGCGCCTCGGCGACATCGTCGAGCGCGGCGCGGATCGCGTCGAGCAGGGCATCGGCATCGGGCCGGTCGCGCAGCCATGCGGCGGTACGCTCGATGAACGCCTCTTCGTCCTGCTCGTCCATTTCGTCGAACGGTCCGTCGACGGGATCGTCCTCATCCAGCGTCACGGTGTCCCGTTCCGGAAGATCGATGTGGTGCCGTTGCAGTGCGTCGAGCTCGGCGCCGACCAGCGCGTCGAGCGCCTGCCAGGCGGAAAAACGGTCTCGGGACATGCGGTTCATCCAAGCCTCCTGCGGGATCAGCGGCCCTGTTCGAAGGTGCGGGTGTCAGGTTCGTAAAGGCGCGGTCGCTCGCGGCCCTGCAGCCAGATTTCGTAGCCATGCGTCTGGCGGATGTCGGGATGGCCGCGCAGGCGGGCAGCCTGGACCAGGATCTGCCCGGGACCGAGCTTGGCCAGCGCGGCGCGCACCTTCGGATCGCCACGCGCCGAGCCGAAATGCTCGCCGACACGCTGGGCGATCGAGCGATTATGGTGAGTCATCCCGATCGTGAGCGGCCGCTCGCGGTCGATGCCTGCCCGGGTGATGCGGTAGATATGCGGTTCGTCGATCGAGACAAAGGGGCGCAGGCGAAGCGGCACCGGCCTTCCCGCGCGATCGTCCTGCTGGGCTTGCCGGATCTGGGCGAGCGTAGCGGGCATCGTCCAGCCGCCCCATGCCGGCAATACCTGTCCGCCGGCATCGGCGCGCGTCGCGCCGCGTGCAGGCGCTGCCTCGGCGCGGCAGGCGGCGCAACCGCAGCCGCTCGCGGTATGGTGGCTGAGCCGGGCTATCTCGCGATCGATGACGCGATCGAGCGGGGTCATGGCAGATCTCCGGTGCGGTGCAGCCGGCGGTCTGCGAGGCGCCGTTCGGCCGCCTCGCGGGCGGGTAGCCAGAGCCGGTCGACGGGGGCGCGGGCCGGGCGGATGTTGAGATAATTGGCGATGTTGGCGCGATCGTCGCGCACCAGTTCGAAGCGGCGCGCCGGGCCGCTCAGCAGGCTGACGAAGCCGGGGCCGTGCCCGGCGACGGTACTCTCGGAATGGATGATCACGCCGAGTGTCGTCCAGCCCTCTACATGGCTGCGTCCGAAGCGATTGTCGGCGTCCGAAATTGCGATGAGGTCGCCGAAGCGGAGCGTGCCGAGCCGATGGCGCTTCACGGCCACCGGATCGGACATCTGGATGTCATAGTCGCCCTTGACGACATTGTTCTTGCCGAGGCCCGATCCCATCAGCCGCGCCGGCACGATGTGCGTGACGGGCGCGCGCAGCCGGTCATGCTCGATGCGCAGACCCCAGCGCGAGAGCAAGCGCGGGGAGGTGTTGAACACGCTCAGATCGGGATGCTCGGTGAACCGAAGGCCCACGCCATAGGCATAGATCTGCACCCTGTCGCCGATTGCCATGCGGCGCATCACCTTGACGGGGAAATCGACCAGCACATTGTCGATGCCGCCATGCTTGCCGGTGACGACGCCCTTCTCGCCGATCGCACGGCCGGACATCACCACCGCGAAATTGCCGACGCAGGAGAGGGTCTGGAGCGCCTGGTTGGCGGCATCGCTCGTTCCGCCCGATCGCCGGTCGCTGCGGATCGACACGGCGGGCTCGACATGATCGGCGGCGAGGCCGACGCAGGGATCGCCGACGCGGTGGCTGAGCACGATCCCGCCGGTACCGGGCAGCACGCGGGGCACGCCGTCCTGCCCGATGCGATAGGGCCCGCTCTTCTCCAAGGGGGGCGCGACCTCGCCGGCGACGGTGATCATCACCAGCTCCCGGGCATTGGTGGCGAGGCCGCGGCCGGAGGTCGGCAGGGGGAGCGGCATATATTTCATGGGCGCGGCGCCACGGGTTCCCAGAGCATGAGCGCTCCGTCCCACAGATTTGGCTGCGCATCGTCCTGACCGGCCAGCTCGTCGAGGCTCCATTCGTCCTCTCCCCAGCAATCGGGGAGGGTGAGTGCGCCGGGCGCGACGAGGTGAAGCACCGCGATCGACTGCCCGGTTGCGATCACTGGCATCAGCGCGTCGGCAAGGCCGTGCAGGGACGGGTTCGCGACAGGATGCGGGATGCGCCGCGCCGGAATATCGGCCTCGGCGAGATAGCCGCAAAGCGTCGGCTCGTCGTCCTGACCGGGGCAGGCGGCGAGGATGAGGACCGGCTCGGGCTGGAGCGCGCAGGCGAGGGCGAGCGTGTCGCGCGCACAATCGTCGAGGGGCGACGGCGTCGCTCCCTGCCGATAGGCCAGTCGGGTATCGAGCGCGGCACAGCAAGTCTCGAAGCGCGGCAGCATCGTGCCGTCGCCGCGGTCGGGCATGGCGCTTTCGTAGCGCGCCTCGCCGATCCAGTGGACCCGGGTGGACAGCCGGCCATAGGTCCAGGCCTGCTGCCATGATGCCAGCGCGCCTGCCATCCGCTCGAGCAATTCGATGCGGGAGGCGCGCGGCAGCCAATGGGCGCCGAGCTTGGTCGGGCAGCTGCGATACAGCGCGTCATTGTCGAGGATGCCGCGCAACGCGCGCGGCAGCCAGACGTCGGCGACGCGGGCCAGGCGCATGGTGGCGAGCAGTCCGAGCGGCGAGAAGGCGAAGCTCGCGTCGATCACCACCGATATCGATCGCTGGGCGACATTCACCGAGATGGGGAGCTGATTCATCGCCTCGCCTCGTCAGCCGGTGACCTCTCCTTCTGGCGTGTCAGGCGACCGCACGGGTCGGCGGGCGCTGCGACAGGCCGACCGACCAGCGCATCTGATCGGTGACGCCCGGGAAGCGGCGGCCTTCCGGCGTCATGCGATAGGCGGCGATCCAGGCTTCCGCCTGGTTCCCGATCGGCTTGTTGTCGGCATAGAAGACATCGAGATCGATGTTCGTGTTGAACTCATTGTCGGCGATATACTGGAGCACGCGGCGCCCGGCCTCGGCCATCTTGGCGCGCTGCGACAGCTCGGCATGGCCGCCGAGATGGCGTTCGGAGACGACCTCGATCACGTCCCATTTGGTATTGGCGTCGAACGCCTTCTTGATGTCGGGCGTGTCGAGCATCTCGAGGATCTGCTGGACATATTGGCCGACTTCCTGCGTCAGCGCGAGGATGTTGCCGTAGCTCGCGCGGTCGAGATTGAAGCGCAGATCGGTGCCGATGCGCTGCACCGTCGCGATGTTCGCGAACGGCCGGTCGTCGATCTGGTCGGATCCGCGGATCACCTGACCGATCGTATAGTCGCGGAAATATTGCGACATGGCCGACATGAAGCCGACGAGCTGATAGTGGAAGCTGCGGTTCACCACCGCGCCGCCCGGCGGGGGCGTGGTGCCGTAGTTGAACACGCGGCGATAGGCGATCATGCGGTCGCGCCGCGAGTAGCGGATCGGCCGCCACTTCTCGAGAATGTAGAGCCCGCGCGCACCGGGCCCGCGCTGGATGCGGATCTGCCCGAGCTGGAACATGCGGCGTAGCACGTTCACCACCTGGAACAGTTTCAGCCGCTCCATCTGGTAGATGAAGTAGAGCTCGGCCGAGGCATGCAGCTGGCTCGGGATGACCGACCCGTCGAAATCGTTGACGAGCAATGGATAGGCCAGCGCGTCGAAGCCCTTGATCGGGCCCGAACTGAAGCCGGTCAGATCCCCGAAGCTCGGCGCGCTGGCGCTGGAGGATTTGGTCATCAAATCCTCGAAGCGACCCTCGAACTGGCTCTCGAAGGCGCTGCGTTCCTCCGCCGAAAGCCCGGACAGCTCGTCGCGGAAGAAGCGCTGGAAGAGCCGCTTGATGACGTCGTTAGCTTCGGTTGCCATGATGGGCCTCTTGATCGTCTATGGCGCGGCGAGCCGCGCGCTTTAGGGGCTAGGCGGCTGATTCCTCAGGGGCGGTGTCCGCCGATTGCTCGACGCACTCCGCACTCTCCCGCACCAGGCTGAGTAGAGCCGGCGCGCAATCGTAGAACCGTCCGAAATCGTCGTCCGTGATCTCATCGGGGATGCAGAAATCGGGCAAATCGCGGTTCGTGCGCTTTTGCAGTTCAAGGCAATTTGCCACAAACTCTTCGCGGCCGATGAGCTTATTGGGATTGGATTTGGGAGGAGGCACGAGCTGCCAGAGGCCCGGCTGCCAATTCTTCGGCGCTTTCGGAGGCGCCGGATGGCGCTCGGGGAAGCCTTCGAAGCCGACGGCGGCGACGAGGAACTTGCCGATATGCGAGCGAAGGTTGAAGCTGCCGTCCACGTCCGCACCGAGGGTCAGGAACGCAACCGGAGCACAGACCTTCGGCCAGACCCGTGCGTCGCTCGCATCCGCCTGGCGCTCAACGGCGGCAGCGAGGCGGCTGCTACTGGTGCGCAGCGTGTCCAGCTGGGCGTAGAAGAGATTGCGGACCGGGAAGGAGCGGGCGGGGCCGCCGTCTTCGGCATCGTCTTCGATTTCGATCGGCATGGCGTGTCTCCCTGATTGCTATGAGCGACCTAAAGCGTTGCACCCGTTGCCTGGGCCCGGGCGGGCCAGCCAAAGGCCAGGCCTGCGATCGAGCTGGCGGGATCGGGTGGAATGACGATGGTCCCCGGTTCGAGGATGCCGCCGAACTGCTCCGCCGTCGCTCGCAGGATATCGCGAACATTATTCGAAGCGCCGCTTTTGCTCTCGCCGAAGATGTTCTCATGGCAGGCTGGGCTCAGCTGCCGGACAAGGTCTTCCAGCCGCTGTTCCGAGACATAATGGGCGGAGAGCTCATTCTGCAGGAGTTTCTTGACCTTGCGGGATCGAGGATCGGAAACGGCGGGAAGCAGCAGGTCGCGCGCGCCATCGAGCTGTGGCGGCAGGGCCGGCGGGATCCTCAAAAGCCGGTCCTGCGCCGTTTCAATCGTGAACGCGGCCGCGGCGGCGCGCTGCTCGGGCTCGGCATAGCCGTCGGCCACATAGCCGACCGCATAGAGATCGATCGCGCGATCGATCCGGTAGAGAAGATAGTCGATCAACACCTCGCGACGGACCGACGCCTCGTCGCAGCTGCAGCAAGCCGCACAATCCGCCTGTTCGGCGAGCGCACTGCGTGCGAGCGTGAGCTGGATCAAATTCAGCGTCGGGTCATTAGGCCCTGCCCGGCCATAAAGGCCGTATGCCAAAATTGGCGGCCTCGCGACAAAGAGCAGCCGACCACCCGAGGTGGTTGCGAAAGCGTCGACGAACATCTGCAGCGCTGAGGCGAAATAGGCCATCGGCGGCGAGTCCGGCGTGCTCCTGGTCGGCAGGCCGCCGATCGGAAGGTCGAAGGCTCGACAATGCGAGATCAGCCGTTTCAGCCGGTCGACCACGATCGCGGAAGTGGTGGTGAGTTCGCGCAGCCCGTCCGCAGTGGCGCCCACCGCGAGGTCGACAAGCTGGTCGAGTGTCACCGCGAGCGAAGCCTCGTCGAGCAATGTACGCAAGTCAGACTGGCCGGCGAGCTCCAGCTGCCTGACCAGGATGCGATAGGCTTCCAGCCCACGCGGATATTCATCCTGCCCAAGCGGAGCGGAAGCCGAGCCGGTGATCGTGCGCAGCGCCTGGATGACGGCGTTGCGTCGGGTCTGCAGCTCGCTCGCGGCGACGCGGATCAACGCCGTGCCGCGCGTGATGCCACGTGCGGCGAGGCCGTCGCCGATCGCGACGAGGATCATCGCGCCGATGACGTCACAGCTTTGCGCAAACCGGCGGAAACACGGCCCGGCGCTCGCCGACATCGCGCCGACATAGCGGGAGAGCCGGGCATAATCGCCGAGCACGCGCCGCGCCGCCATCGCCCGGTCGTTCTGCGTGATGTCGAGCGCCATCGCCCCGGCGGCGAGCCCGTCGCTCGCCGCCTGGCGCGCGGCGCGGCCCCAGCCTTTTAGCTCGACCTGAATGTCCTTGAGCTCGGACGAGTGCGTCAGCGTCGCGATATCGCGCTCGAGATCGTCCTGGGCGAGCGCCAACTCGGTCGCGGTGGCGCCGGTGCTGCCACCGCCCGGCTGCACCCAGGTGTCGGGCGCGCCATAATTGATGCCCTCGCGCTCGCGGCGCATCTGGTCGAGCGTGTCGGGATAGCGGGAGAGCAGCCCCTGCGCGATCTGCGCGGGATCGCCGGGGTCGGCGATGCGCAGCTCGCGGCGCAGCAGATTGTCCACCGTGATGGATTGCGGGGAGCGGCTGGCGAGAGGGGCGGTGGCTTCGGCCATGGTCGATTACCTCATGCTGCAAGCGCTGCGGGGGTGACGCGGTGGCCCGCGTCCCGCTGGGAGTGAAGATTGGCCAAATGACCAATCACGAGAGCCGATACGACCCGCGGATCGCCGCCCGCATCGAGGGCGACGCGGCTCGCGGTGACGTAAAAGCGCGGCGGCAAATCGCGCGGCAGGCGCCCGGCGGCGATGCCGATGCCGGCGCGCCGGATGCGCGCTTCGTCCTCGCGCGTGAACGGAATGGCGTCGGCGAGCGCGTGCTGCGCGAGATTGCGGCGCGGCTGATAGGCGATCTCGTCGATCACCGCCGGGATCGCGCGCGGCGCGGCGGCGAGCAGCACCGGGGGCAGGCGATGGCCACGGGCGGGATCGTAGAGCCGCCGCCACACCTGATCGATCGTGCGCGCATCGTGGGCGAAGCCCATGCGGCGCAGCATCTCGCTCAGCATCAGCACCCGGAACCAGCCGGTCGGATGCGCGCCGCCCGGGCGATAGGTGAGCGCGCGCGTGCCGGGATGGGCGAGAAACTCCATCATCCCCCAGGCGGACGCGGTGCCGCCGAGCAGCAACGCCGCGAGATCGGCGAAGATCTCCTTGTGCCAGCGCCGGAAGACGGTGACCACGAGCGGATCGAAGCCTTCCGTCGTCAGCCGATTGGCCAGCGCGGTGGCGTTCTCCTGCCACAGGCCCATATCGGCCTGCAGGTTGTGCGCAACCTCATGCAGGAAGACCGGTTGCCAGGGATTGTCGCGATCCCAGGGGATGCGGATCACCGGAAAGGGGTTCAGGTCGCCGAGCAGCCGGGCCAGCGCGACGCCGCGGCGCTGCGTGGCCGGCGAGGTGCTGTGCTCCATATAGGTCAGCGGTTTCAGCATCGGGCCGGCGAAAATATCCGGCAGCACGGCGCGGACGGCTGCGTAGCAATCGGCCGCGATCACGTCGTGCGCGGCAAGCGCCGGAGCAAAATCCGAGCCGCGCTGGCTGAAAATCTCGAACAGCATCCCGAAGGTATGGCGGGCGCGGTCGACCTCGCGTTCGATCAGCGCCATGGCGGTCAGCCGCTGGCCGGGATCGGAATGGTCGCGTGTCGCTTCGGTATGGGCGATGCGGCCCGCGATCACCGTGCCGATCCTGGCGAGCCGCTTGTTGGCGGCCGAGAAATGCGAGCGCGAGGGCGAATAGGGCAGGTCCTGCGGGCGCAGCCCCACCCGGCGCGGCGTCAGTTCCAGCAACCGGCCAGCCCGGGCTTTCAGTGCCTGGAACTTGCGGTCGAGAAACCGATCGGTCGGGTTGGGGCTGCGCATGTCGCGTCTCCCTGCGGCTTGCGGTGTCCGTCAGCGCGGGCGGATCGAGATGATCACCGGGCCATGCGTGCGGATCCGGCGATAATCGCTGTCGTGGCCGGAACCGCCGCCACCGAACGGATAGTGGCTGTAGCCACCCCAGCCGCTGCCAGGGTGACGGCTCCGCGGTTGGCCCGGGCCCCAGCCGCCGCCCTGATGCGCAATCCGCGAGGGGTCGCCGCCATAGCCACCACCGGGCCGGCCTCCGCCGAACCCACCGGCTCGGCTCAGCACGCGCCGGCCGACTGCGGAGGGCCGCGTCAGCTGGTAGCGGAGGCGCGGATTGCGGCTGATCGCACGGCGCGCGGCATTGGCGAGCACGCGCGGACGGGCGATCGCCGGCGTGCGGCGTGCGACCGAGGTGCGCTTCACGCTGCGAGCGATGCGGGGCAGCGCGCGAACCGCGGACGGACCACCGGTGCGTACCAGCGCATTGGTCGCGGCGCGGATCACGCGAACCGCCTGACGCCGCTGGGCGAGCGACATTTGCGGCGCGCGCGCGCCGAGCACCTTGCGCGCTGCCAGACCGGCGAGCACCGGCCGCGCCGCGGGATTGCGCACCGCGAGTTCCGCGAACGCGTCGAGCGCCTCATCCTCGGAGGCCTCGTCCGCCATCAGCTTGCCGACGACGTTGGCGACGCCGCCAATCGCCGTGCCGACGCCCGGGATCAGACTGGCGATCGGTGCTACCGTGCGCGCGATCTTGCCGATCGTGGGAGCGGCCTTCTTGACCGCGTTGAACGCGCTGCGGAGGCCGCGACCGATCTTGCGGAAGAATTCGTCCGCATCCTCGGCGCCGAGCGCCTGGGCGACCAACTCGTCAAAGGCTTCTTCGTCGAAGCCGTCCTCGCCCTCTTCGAAGCCGTCTTCGCTCTCGTCATAGGAGTCGAAGGCGAGCGGGGACTCGTCATATTCGTCGCCGGCGTCGCCCTCGTCAGCCTCGTCGAAACCATCGTCGCCCTCGTCGAAGCCGTCCTCGGCCTCGTCATAGCTGTCGGCCTCGTCATACTCGTCGAAGCTGTCATCGGCTTCGTCGACGGCGAGGTCATCGAACATCGATTCCTCATAACGGTCCATTGCGGCTTCTCCTCGATGGGGCCGACCGGTGGCCGGGCAGCGCGTCACTTGCATCGGGCACTATCCGCCCGCGCACGCGCCGCCCTCAAGTCGGCCAGGTAGGGTGCCATGATCGGGGTGCCCGATTTTGGGGACTCGACTTCGCCGAAATGCGCCTTCAGGCGGCGCGGCGTCCGCTCATCTCGGCGCCGGCATGCGGGTGGAAGCGCGCGTTGACGAACACCGCGGCGAGCGAGATCGCCGTGACGGTGAAGAAGGCGGCGGAGAAGTCGGCGAGCGCGGGCGTGTCGTGTCCGGCGGCCATCATCGAGACATGGAGCGCGGTGGCGCCGGTGCAGATGCCGAGCGAGAGCATCAACTGCTGGAAGGTCGAGTAGAAGCTGGTCGCCGCGCTCATCCGCTCCTTGCCGATCTCGTCATAGGCGATGGTGTTGTAGGCGGTGAACTGGAACGACATCAGGAAGCCCGACACCAGCAATACCCCGAACATCGCGGCGGCGGGCCAGCCGGGGCGGAACAGGCCGCAGAGCGCATAGGCGCCGGCACCGAGCACGCCCATCACGATCAGACTCGAGCGGAAGCCGAAGCGCTGCAGGATGCGCCGCGCGAGGCCCTTCATGCCGAACGATCCGAGCGCGGTGGCGACGGTCATCATGCCGCTCTGCGCCGCGGTCATGCCGAAGCCGAGCTGCATCATCAGCGGCAGCAGGAAGGGCTGGGCACCCTGGGTGATGCGCGCGAGCGAGCCGCCGATCACCGACAGGCCGAAGGTCGGCACGCGCATCAGCGACAGATCGAGGATGGGATGCTCGGTGCGGCGGGCGTGGAGGAGGTAGAATGCCCCCGCCACTACGCCCGTGGCGACGAGGCCGAGCGTGAGCATGCCCATGCCGGGGCGGCTCGCCATCTCGAAGCCGAACAGCAGGCAGCCGAGCGCGATGCCCGAGAGCACGAAGCCCGGCGCGTCGAAGGGGTGGGAGGATTCCTCGCGGATATCGGCGATGAAGCGGCCGACGAGGAAGATGCCGGCGATGCCGATCGGCAAGTTGAGCCAGAAGATCCAGCGCCAGTCGAGATAGGTGACGATGAAGCCGCCCACCGGCGGGCCGAGGATCGGGCCGATCAGCGCCGGCATGATCAGCCACGACATGGCCGAGACCATGTCGCGCTTGGCCACCGAGCGGAGCAGCACCAGCCGCCCCACCGGCATCATCATCGCGCCGCCAATGCCCTGGACGAAACGTGCCGCGACCATCGCCGGCAGCGTCGGCGCCAGCCCGCAGGCGAGCGACCCGGCGATGAACAGCCCGATCGCGGCTCGGAAGATCGACTTGGCGCCGAAGCGGTCGGCCATCGTGCCCGAGGCGGGGACGAACACGGCGAGAGCGAGCAGATAGGAGGTGAGCGCGATGCTCATCTCCGGCGCGCGCACCCGGAAGTCACGGGCCATGGTCGGGAGCGCGGTCGCCAGCACGGTCGCGTCGAGATTCTCCATGAACATGGCGCAGGCGATGATCAGCGCGACGGTGCGATAGTTGCGGCTCTGCGCGGCGGCCGGGCCGTGGTCGGCGGTCTGCGCCAGCTGGTCGCCGGCGGGTACGATGCCGTCGCGCACCTCGGCATTGACCGTGGCGATGTTGCGCCGGCGCGGGCGCAGGAAGCTGCGCGGGTCGAGGCTCTCGGGAAGGTGGAAATGCATCGCCCGCGCGTCTCCTAAGCCTGCCAGCCCCCGCCGAGCGCGAGGAACAGCTGGACCTGGTCCGCGGCGAGCTTGCTGTCCGCCGCGGCGAGGGTCTGCTCTGCGCCGATCAGTGTGCGCTGGGCGTCGAGCGTGGGGAGGAAGCCGGTGCGCCCGGCGCGGAACAGCTTCTCCGCATCCTCCGCGGCCTGCGCGGCCTGGTCGCGTGCCTGCTGGAGCGCTGCGCGCCGGTCGAGGTCGCGAGCATAGATGGTCAGCGCCGTCTCGGCCTCGCGCAGCGCGCCGAGCACTGCACCGTCGAACCGGGCGAAGGCGGCGTCGGTCTCGGCCTGCGCCCCGGCGATGCGCGCCCTGGCGCGGCCGCGATTGGGGAATTCCCAGCTGATCAGCGGCCCGAGCGAGAATTTGTACGTATCGGCGGCAAAGGCGTTCTTGAGCAGCCCGACCGAACCGAGCGAGGCGCCGAGCGTGACGCGCGGATAGAGCTCGGCCTCGGCCACGCCGATCCGCGCGGTGGCAGCGTGGAGCTCGAACTCGGCGCGGCGCACGTCGGGACGGCGGCGGAGCAAAGCGGCGCCGTCGCCGATCGGAATCGCCTGCGTCAGCCGCGGTTCGGCGGTGCAGGCGGCGACGTCGCGGTCGAACTCGGCGGGCGGGCGGCCGATGAGCGTCGCCAGCCGGTAGAGCGCGACCTGCTTCGCCGCGAGCAGGGTCGGCAAGGTCGCGCGCACCTGCTCCTCCTGCACGCGCGAGCGCGTGGCGTCGAGCGAGATGCCGCGGCCGGCATGGATCATCTTCTGGGTGAGCGTGGTGGTCTGCTGCTGCAGGTCGAGCGAATGCTGCGCGACCTGGATTTCGCGCCCCGCCGAACACGCATCGAGATAGGCGCGCGTGGTGTCGGCCACGACGGTGACCTTGACCGCATCATAGGCCGCCTGCGTCGCGGCGACATCGGCATTGGCCGCCTCGACCGCGCGCCGGATCTGGCCGGCAAGGTCGAGCTGGTAGGAGATGCCCGCGCTTGCCGAATAGACGAAGGCCGAGGGCAAGGGCGCGCCCGGCAGCATCTCCTCCTCGGCCGAACGCTGGGCATAGCCCGGCGCGATTCCGAGCGCGGTCTGCGGCTTGCCGGCATCCTCGGTGAGGTCGAGCGCGGCATTGGCGCGGGCGAGATTGGCCGCGGCGACGCGCAGGTCGGTATTGTGCGCGATCGCGTCGGTCACCAGCCGGTCGAGCGTGGTGTCCTGATAGAGCTGCCACCAATGATCGGGCAGCGGGGCGGCTGCATAGGCTTTCTCATTGCCCCCGACGAACGCGCCCGTCGCCGCGGGATGATCGGCGATTGCGGCGGGCGGGCGATGATAGTTCGGCCCGGCGGTGCATCCGGCGAGCAGGGCGGCGACGAGCGCGGGAGCGAAGCGACGTGTCACGCGTGCGCTCCCGGCTTTGCCTGCGGCTGGACGATCTCGACCGTCGCGGTGCGGCCGACCACGAGCGCCGACCCGGCGGGCAACTGGTCGATCACGACGCGCACCGGGATGCGCTGCGCCAGCCGGACCCAGCTGAAAGTGGGGTTGACGTTGGCGAGCAGGTTGGCGCCCGGGCTGCGATCGCGGTCCTCGATGCCGCCGGCGACGCTCTGGACATGGCCCTGGATCACCCGCTCGTCGCCCATCAGCCGGACCTGCACCGGATCGCCGACATGGATGCGCGCGAGTTTGGTTTCCTCGAAATAGCCGATGATGTGCAGCGAGCTACGGTCGATGATCGCGAATTCGGGATGGCCGGCGGTGGCATAGTCGCCGGGCCGCATCGTCAGGTTGGTGACTGTGCCCGCGACGCTCGCGCGCACCAGAGTACGGGCGAGGTTGAGCTTCGCCGTGTCGAGCGCGACCCGCGCCTGCGCGAGCGACGCCTCGAGCTGCTCGACATGCGCCATGCCCTGCTCGCGCACCTCGCCGGCGACGAGCTCGCCCAGCTCCTGGTTGCGCGCCGCCTCGCGCCGCGCCTGGGCGAGCTGGACCTGCTGCGCCGCGACCGCGGAGGCGGCCGTCGCCACCGCGAGGCGGTAGCGCGGGCGGTCGATCTCGAAGAGCGCCGTGCCCGCGGCAACCTGCTGGTTGTCCTTGACCAGAACCGTGGTGACGAGGCCCGAGACGTCGGGCGCGACCTGCACCACATCGGCGCGGATCCGCCCGTCGCGCGTCCACGGCTCCTCCTCATAATGGACCCACAGGCGCTGGCCGGCGACGGCCGCCAGTGCAACGACGATCAGCGTCACGACGACGCGCAGGATGGCGATCTTCTTCATGTTCCTAGCCGGTGAAGGCGACAGCCGGGCTGCCGCCGGTGAGGAGCGCGGCGAGGCCGGCCCAGAGGATGATGGTGAGCGCCACGTCGAACAGGCCGCGGTGCCACACGAAGCGATAGAGGCCGAGCCGCCCGAGCCCCCAGGCGATCAGCTCGGCGAGGATGAAGGCCAGCACTGCTGCGACCAGCAGCGGATGGACGTACACGCCCGCGATATCGATCTCGCCGGTCATGCGGCCTCCCTGAGCGGTTCCCAGCCGGTGGCGGCGGGGAAGAAGTTGCGGCGCAGGCCGGTGAGCGCGGCGAGCCGCGCGCGCCGGGCGGGGCCGTCGGGCTGGCCCCAGCTCGCGGCGATCGCGGCGTCGATGCGCTCGAGCAGGGGCTCGGCGGGAACGGACGCGCCGCCGCGTCCGCGGGCGCGGAAATGCGCGGCGATGTCGGCGCGGAGTGCTTCGAGATCGCCATCTTCCGCCGGATCCGCGTTCAACTGGACGAGGTTCACGCCCATGCGCAGCTCGCGCAACGCGGCCATGCCCATGTCGCGATCGGCCTGCTCGACATCGCCGATGCGCGCGGCGAGCAACCCGACGCGGTCGAGCATGCGGCTCTGCCAGGCGCGGACCGCGGGTTCGGAGGGCTGCGTGTCCAGCTCCGCAAGGTCGCGCCAGCCGGCGCGGCGCAACCGGCGGATCGCGGTGCCCGCGCCGAGACTGCGGAAGGCGCGCGTGGCGAGGATCGCCGCGCCGATCCCGATCAGCTGTGCGACGTTGCCGTTGAAGAAGCTCTCGGGATTGGCGGTGAAATTGTTGGTGAGCGCCAACCCGCCGGCAAAGCCGATGATCAGCGGCATCATCCGCCCATACCAATGCGGCAGCGCCATCAGCGCACCCGCGACGAGCAGGGGCGGGGCGAGGACGAATGCGAGCGTCTCGAAGCTGTGCACCATCGGCAGCAGCAGGAAGAGATAGACACCGGCGAGCGGGAGCGAGAAGGCGGTCCAGACGAGGAAGCCGCGCTGCGCGGGGACGGGGTCGTCCATCGTCGCGTAGAAGCAGCACACGACCGCAGCGATCATCGCCGCGACGGCGCCCTCGGGCCAGCCGGTGACGATCCAGAAGGCGCAGCAGGCGAGGATCGCGATGACGGTCGCAGCGGCGGAGAGCAAGGCGAGGGGATAGTCGCGGTGGAGCGGGCGTTGCTGGCGCTCGCGCAGCAGCGTGCGGACGCGCTCCGGGGCGGGCGTGCCGGGCGCGATCGCCTGCGCCGCGATCAGCCGCGTCGTCTCGAGCGCGTCGACCAGCTCGCGCAGCCGTGACACGAGATTGACCGCGAGCAGGTCTCCCCAGTCGGCTGAGGGCGCGCGGGCCGCGAGTGCGTCGCAGCGGGCGATCAGCGCTTCGGGCTCGGCCGTCTCCGGATCGTGCACCCAGGCGCGGACGTCGGCGGTCAGCGTGGCGATGTCGGAAGGCACCGGGCCGAGCGCGGCGAGGCTATGGATGCGGTCCTCGACCGCGGAAACCAAGGGCAGGAGCAGCACGAACCGGTCCTGCAGCGCCGCGAGCACCGCCTGGGTGGGGCGGACGCTGGCGGTGTCGAAGGGAATGTGCGTCGCCATGCTGTGCAACTCGGTCACGTCGCCGGCGAGGCGGCGGCGCTTGGCATCGGCTTGCGCAAGCGGCTCCGGCGACAGCGCGTCGGATATCCAGCTCTCCGCCTCGCCGAGCACGGTCCGGATGCGCGTGCCGAGCAGATTGGTGACGCTGCTCGGCCAGACGATCGAGTGCATCAGCGCGGCGCAGAGCACGCCAATGCCGATCTCCTGCGCGCGCAGCACGGCGGTGTCGAAGATCGCCTCGGGCTGCGCGACCGCGGGAAAGCCGATCAGCGCCGCGGTATAGCCCGCCAGCATGAAGACGTAGGAGCGGGGGGTGCGGTCGAGCAGCGAGATGAACTGGCAGAGCGCGACCCATAGGGCCAGCGCTATCGAGAGCAAAACCGGCGCATTGACGAGGGTCGGCACGAGCAGCACCGCCACGGCGGCGCCGACGATCGTGCCGAGCACGCGGAACACCGCCTTCGAACGCACCGCGCCGCTCAGCGGCTGGCTGGCGATATAGACCGTCGCCATCGCCCAGAAGGGGCGCTCGAGGCCGAGGCTGAACGAGATGAACAGCGCCAGCATCGCGGCAAGGAAGCAATTGGCCGAAAACACGGCCTCGCGCGCACCGATCCGCATCGGCTCAGTCCGAGCCGGCGGCGTCGAGCGCCCGCTGCAGCTGATCGAGCACCTTCCCGGCGATGGCGAGCTCGGTGGCATCCACCTGGGCGAGCAACGCGCGGCGGACCTCGGCCGATCGCGCCTCGACCCGCGCGGCGAGCGCGCGGCCGGATTCGGTGAGATGGATCGTCTTGGCGCGCCCGTCGGTCGGGTCGGGCCGCCGCTCGGCAAGGCTGGCGCGCTCGATCTGATCGACCAAAGGCACCACCGACGGGCCCTCGATGCCGAGCTGTTCGGCGAGCATGCCCTGCCGCATGCCGTTTTCCACGCGTCCGAGCAGCATCACCGCGAGCGCGCAGGAATGCGACACGCCCAACCCGACCAGCTCCCGGTCGAGATGCCGCCGATAGCCGCGCGCTGCGGGCAGCAGCAGCGTGGCGAAACGGCGATTCAGGGCGTCGCGGGACTCGGGCATGAAAGATAGATAGAAACCTATCTATTTTCCCGCAACCACCCCGGAAGGATTTTTTGTTGCGGTGCAGCGTGCGAAGCGGCTGCACGGGACCTCCCGCATCAGGGATCCGGTTTGGCGCGCGATACCAGAGGCGGCAAACCCGATTAAGCCGTTGATATATTTTCCGTCATCCCGGGCTGGGCCCGGGATCCCGCTTCTTCCGCAGGTGGACAGCGGGACCCCGGCTCAAGGCCGGGGTGACGATCGCGAATGCGAGTCCGCGACCTGGAGGCTGCGCGCTACCAGTGCCGCGTGCACTGCACGGGCCTCGTCGAGCCGATGCGGCGTGACGGGCAGGTCCGGCCTCCGGGGTGCGGGCGCGTGCAGCATGTGCGCGGACAGGGGCTTGGGGAGCGCCAGCTTCTCGCGCAGTCCTTCGAGCAGGGGCGGGTCCCGCGTTACGAGGCGATCATAGTCGAGAAAGAGCTGCGCCTGCGCCACATCGGCGGGTTGTTCGAGCAGGTGGCGATAGACGCTGATCCATGTCGCCAGCCAGAAATCGGGCGTATCCGGGTCGCCCTCGGGAGCTTCACCGGCCGGCAACAGGAAGGGGCGTTGCGCCGCGCCGAACTCGTGATGCCCCAGCCAGCGCATGAAGGCGCTGCGGAACGGATCCTCGTGCGCGAGTTTGCAGGCGCGACGGTGCTGGGCCCATAGCGACATTGCCTGCGCGAGCGGGTCGCGGAAAGGGTGGATCAGGCGGGCGCCGGGGAAACTCTCGCACAGCGCCTGCAGCCGCAGGATATTGTTGTTGTTCTTCGACAGATATCGTGCGCGCCCATAATGCAGGCAAATCAGGCGGACATAGGTTTCGAAGTCCTCGCAGGTCTCCTGTGCCGGATCATGCGCGGACAGGCCGGCTTCGCTGCAAAACTGCGCGCCCTCGCGAAGCTGCCAGAATATCTCCTCGATCGCCTCGGGGCTGTCGAGGTCATGGAACAGCCCATCGCCATGGCCACGCTCGCGCGCGTCCACCTTCCGTACCCATTTGCGCGACAGTCCCGACCATGTGTTCGGTGCGAGCGGAAAGGGGAGGTCGCGATAGGTCAGCGCGGCAAAGTCGTCGGCGCCATGGATCAGGCGCATGATGATCGTGGTGCCGGCACGCGCCAGCCCGGTCACGAAGACCGGCGGGCGCATCTCCATCGCCGCGGCCTGTCGCCCGAACCGGGCGCGCTCGATGTCGAAGCTCAGCTCGAGGACCGGCTTGCTGCCGAGCGCGATGCGGTGGAGCGCCCTATCGAGCCTGCCATATTCCGGAGCGGGAGTTGGCGAGGATGCGATAGGCGACAAGGCAGGCTCCCGTGAGAAGCAGGGTCAGGCGCACGCCGGGGTCGAACAGCGCCTCGGTGGTGGGGACGTGGAGGAGCGGCCCGAGCAGCACGGCGGCGACGACCGGGAAAGCGACCGTGGCGAGCACGGTGCCGGCGGTGAGCGACTTGAGCATCATCCGCGCGGCAAGGATGCGTGTGGCGCGCTCCTTGGCCCAGTCCGAGGCGCAACGCCGTGTCAGAATGGCGACCGAACGCCGGCTGAGTGCACCAAGCTCGCCGAAATGGCGGAAGACGGACAGCCGTCGCGCCAGTCTGGTGGCGGTGAAGATCGCGGCCAACAGCAGGAAGAAGGCGGCGATCATCGCCCCGATCCGCGCGCATCCTCCGCATCAACGCGCCTGACGGCACGCGCGCGGGGCTTGCCGCGTCCGAGCCGCAACATGCGTTTCACCGGATACCAGACCAGCGAGATCAGGCCGAGCAGGAGCGCGCCCACCACGCCGAGCGCGGTGGTGATCGCGCCGAGGCCGAGGCCCGGGCCCATATAGGCGTTGGCCGGGTCGGCCATGGCCAGCACGGCGACCAGCCCGAGGGAAACACAGAGTCGATTGTTCAGGCGCATTTGGCTTTCTCCGCTGCCTGGATGCCGATCCCATCGGCGATAGTGTCGAGATAGCGGCTCCAGCGCAGCTCGTAGCGGCGCTGCGCGCTGTCCGCCGCGATGTAGCGCCAGCGCACCGTGCCGTCGGGCGCGACGCGCAGCACGCGGCCATATTCGGTTTCCTCGAGCATGAAGTCGCCATTGGCGAGCGGCGTCGCGCGGCCCTGCGCACGGGTGTGGAAGTCGAGTCGCTTCAGCGCGCCCGCGAGCGGATCGCTGATCGTGTCCGAGGCGAAGTCGTAGACCAGCACATGGTTGTTGCCGTCGACCTCGGCCTGCTCGGGCTGGTCCCACGCGAACCGCCAGTGATTGTCGAACACCGATATACGGTGATCGTCGACGATGCTCACGTCATGCTGGAACAGCCACGGCTCGCTGCGATGCCAGAGGATGCGCCCGGTCGAGGGCCGGTAGAGCATTACCGTGGAGAGGTTGCGCAGGCTGAGGAACAGGTCGCCACGCTGCCAGTGCGGACCGGATACGAGGACCGGCTGGATGTCGTTCAGGTGGATGGGGTCGTCGTTATAGGGGTGCCCGCGCCACAGATGGCCCAGCCCGTTGCGGTCGAGGATGTCGATGACGGATTCGCGGTGGAGGATCTTGCCGTCGGACGCGACCTGCAGGATCGACTCGTCGGCGAAATTGGGGCTGACACCCTGCCGCGTCGACTTCGGCTCGCGAAAGGCGGCCCAATAGCTGCCGTCGGGTGCGCGCTCCACGGCGTGATGGAAGATCCCGTCCACCATCCATTCGGGCTTGCCGCACGCGTCGACGCGCGTGAGCGGCGAGGTGTCGTGCAGGATCAACCCGCCATCCTCGGTTAGCAGCGGGTGCATCGGGAAATAGCGGTTGTTGGGCTTGTCGCGCTTCAGGTCGATCAGCGCGGAGGAGAAGGTCGATCCGGCGTGGATCGCCTCCACGTCGGGCGCATAGTCGTGGACCATCTTGCCGTCGGACAGGCGGATCAGGCGAACCACGCGGCGCGAGCGTGCTTCGTCGAAGTCGCTGACGAGGAGGAAGCCGGGATCGGTGAAGGGCTGGGCGGTGTTGCGCGTCAGGCCGCCGGGCAGCCGCTTGTAGGGCAGTTCGATCGCCGGGCGGTAGCTGGGCGGGCGCGACAGGAGCGTGCCGATCGTCTGGGGAATCTCGGCGATGCCGCGGGCGGCGACGCCGAGCGATCCATGCCGGTGCGGTTTGGTCAGGATCCAGCCGAACAGGATGGTGACGATCGCGCCGGTGAGGACGAGCAGCCCGACCGCCCAGAGCGGGACGGCGGTGTCGATCAGGCGCTCCCAGCGGGAGCGGCGCGTGGTGTCGTCGATCATGCGAACCGACCCCGGGGATTGCGCAACAGATACGACTCCGCGGTATCGCGGCAGGCAAACAACATGCCCCTGCTATGCCGGTCCGTGCGGGGCTTGCGGATCAAGATTGCGCAAGCGGAGCGCAAAGCTTTCGTAAGCGCAGGTTCATGCGAGGCGGCCGAAGGCGCGGCGCCGGGTTGTCGGGTTATTCCGAATGAAAGATGGTGATTATCAGATGCTTATGATTTTTCGCAGCCTCCGCGCGCACCCTGAATCCGTGTAAAGCAGAGTGTAAAGATTGCGAAAAGTCGTGATGACTCCCGCCGCTTACTCGGCAATGCAGACCCGCCCATGATCGCCACCGCGCCCCGAGTCCTGCTGGTCGACGACGATGTCGAACTGAGCGCGATGCTCAGCGAATATCTCGAAGGCGAGGGCTTTCAGGTCGAGGCGGTTCCGTCCGGCATCGACGGTGTCGAGCGCGCTTTGTCGGCGGATCATGATGCCGTCATCCTCGACGTGATGATGCCCCGGCTGAATGGGATCGAGGCCTTGCGCCAGATCCGGGCCTCCAGCCAGATCCCGATCGTGATGCTCACCGCGCGCGGGGACCAGATCGATCGCATCGTCGGACTCGAACTGGGCGCCGACGACTATGTCGCCAAGCCCTGCCATCCCCGCGAGCTCCTCGCACGGCTGCGCTCGGTCATGCGCCGCCACGCGCCCGCGGTCGAGCGCGAGCCGGTGCTGCTGCGCAACGGCCCCTTGTCCGTCCAGCTCGCCGCCCGCCGGGTGAGCTGGAATGGCTCCGCGCTGGAGCTGACCGTGACCGAGTTCAAGATCCTCGTCCTGCTGATGCGTGCGGACGACACGGTGGTGACCAAGGACCGCCTGTCGCTCGAGGCGCTCGGCCGCGCACGGCGCAGCTACGATCGCAGCGTCGACGTCCATGTCAGCAATTTGCGGCTCAAGCTCGAAGCAGTCTCCAACGGCCGCGTGCTGATCGAGACCGTCCGCGGCGTCGGCCACCGCTTGCAGGTCGCGCGATGAGGCGGCGGCTGTTCTGGAAGATCCTGCTGGCCTTCTGGCTCACCTTCTTCGCGATCACGCAGGGGGTGTGGCTGTGCTTCGAAATCCAGCGCGAACGCGGCACGCGGCCCCGCTCGATGGCTGCCGCGACCGGGCCGGGCCTGCTGGCGGCTGCATCCGAGCTGGTCGCGGAATCCGGGCCAAAGGGCTTCGCGAAGCTCGAGACCACCTTGCCGGAGGAGCTGCGCGGGCGTCTGCAACTTCGTTCGGCCTATGAGCCGGATCCCCGCGACCGCGCACTCATCCGCGAGGTCGTCGCCCCCGACGGCACGCATTACACCTTGCGCTTCAGCCTGACCCCGCCGGGGAGACCGGGCTTCTTCCGGTTCAACACGCCGCCGGAATTGCTCATCCTCGGTCTGCTCGGCGGGCTACCGTTCAGTGCGATGCTCGCCTGGTACCTCATCGAGCCGATCAACCGCCTGCGCCGCGGCTTCGATCGGCTCGCGCGCGGTGAGCTGAACACCCGGCTTATGGCGGGGATGGGGGGACGGCGCGACGAGATCGCCGACCTCGCGCGCGATTTCGACGGCATGGCGCAGCGGCTCGAGCAACTCGTGGTCGCGCGTGACCGGCTGCTGCGCGACGTGTCGCACGAATTGCGGTCCCCGCTCGCCCGCCTCCAGATCGCGATCGGCCTCGCGCGACAGTCGCCCGATAGGATGGGCGTTTCGCTCGACCGTATCGACCGCGAGGTCGGGCGCCTCGACATGCTGGTCAGCGAACTGCTGGCGCTTGCCCGGGCGGAAAACGGCCTCGACGCGGACGAATATTTCGATCTCGGCGGGGTGGTCGCTAGCGTGGTCGACGATGCCCGTTTCGAGGCTCGCTCCATGGGCGTCGCCATCGAGCTCCAGGAAGCCCTGCCGCCGGACGGCACGCGCCCCGAGATCCGCGGCAGCGCCGAACTGGTGCGGCGGGCGATCGAGAATATCGTGCGCAATGCGCTGCGCTTTTCGAGCGATGGTCAAGGGATCGACGTCGCGCTGCGCTATCTTCCGGGCCGCAACCTCTACCGCATCGATGTCGCCGACCAAGGGCCGGGCGTGGCCGAGCAGGAGCTCGAGACCATCTTCGAGCCCTTCGTCCGGGGAGATCACGACATGCAGGGGCTCGGCCTGGGCCTCGCGATCGCGCGGCGTGCCATCGGGGCGCATGGCGGCTCGATCTCGGCATCCAACCGGGCGCCGAGCGGCTTGTGCGTCACCGTCTTGCTGCATCCCGATCGCCCGGTTCTAAGCGGCACCGGCCAGCCTTGCCTGGCCGACGCTGGACTCTGACAGGGCGGATCGGAGGAGTTCGCCTCAACCCGGCGGGAGCGCGGGGATCGTCTGTCGAGCGTGATCGGCGATCTCGTTGATCACGCCGGCCGTGGCCCGATCGAATGCACTCACGATCGCGCCGACGCGGTTCTCGGCGGCGGGTTCGGTTCGTCGCACATCCCATTCCGCCACGATGGCGCGGTCGGCGCGCCGCACCAGCCGGGCCCGCGATTCGACCATGATCTCGGGCGGTGCCTTTTCTCCACCGGTATAGAGCGCCTCGAAATGGGGCACATCGATCAACAACAGATAGGGCGCGCGCGCGAGATCGTCGTGGCTGATGAGGCGAAGCCCGGGCGCACGTGTTTCGAACGCTTCGATTGCCGCGGCGTCGAATAGCTCTGGTGCGGACGATACCCAGCGGGCTTTGGCGATGTAGCTCGCCTGCACGCCATTTATCGTGAGGATCCGGTCGCCCGAGGCGGGCGGGCTGAAACGCGAACCCGGATAGGAAACGACCATGAGCGCCGTAGTCGCCGTTGCCGGCGTTTTCGTCGCCGGCGCGCTCGCGGAGCCAAAGCGGTAGAGATCGGCCCTGCCGCCACCCACGCATCCCGCGAGCAGCAAGAGTGCGGCCAGCGCGAGGCCGCGAACGGGCAGACGGGTCATCGCGGAATCTCCACTTCCTTGCCGGCGGGTCGAAGCAGGGTCTCTCTCGGATCCTGCCGGATATGGGACGTCAGCTGCTCGAGCGAGTCGGCGGCGCGCTGCATCGAGACGAGGGTGGCATTGAGGTTCGGAACGGTGGTGGTCGCCAGCTCGTTCGTAGGACCGTCCATGCGTCCGATCAGCCGCTGCGCATTGTCCAGCGCGCCCCTGAAACTGACTAAAGTGGCGGTGAGCTGGGCCAGCGCCCCCTGATCCTTGTCACCGATCGCAACCCGTGCCGCGGCTGTGGTGCGCTCGAGTTCGCTCGCCGCCCGATCGAGCTTCGCGAAAGTGGCGTCGATCGACGCGAAGGTCTGTTTGCGATCGCGCAGCTGCGCGGTGAACACGCCCACGTCGCCGAGCGATTGCGATATGGTGGCGATATTCTGGTCGGACAGCAGCCGGTTGAGTTGCGCCAGCGACGACGCTGCGTTTCGCGTGATCTGCGGCAAGTCCGCCACCAGATCCTCCATCCGGCTGCGCCGCGAGGCGATCACCGGCGGCCTTTCGCGGCTGACTTTCCGGAGCATCGGCCGCTCGGGCGAGCCCGGGCTGATCTGGACGAATTTCACGCCGGTGATGCCCTGCGTCACCGCCTGTGCGGTCGAATCCTCGCGAACCGGCGTGTTGTGCTGGAGCCGGATGTCGGTGATCACACGGTTCGAATCGACCGGATCGAGGCGGATGTCGGTGATCTCGCCCACCTGGATCCCATTGAGCTGGACTTGTCCCCCTCTGCTCAGCCCGCTCACCGGCCCCCGAAAGATGATCCGGTATCTGTCGAACGTCTGGTTGAACTGGAACTGCGCCAGCCACACGATGAAGATAAGCGCCCCGAGGAGCAATGCGACGCTGAGAGCGCCGACCAGGGCGTAGTTTGCCTGTCGTTCCATCACAGCCTCGCGTCATTTTGGGTCGCGGCACTTGCGGCGCGACCTCGGGGGCCACTGAAATAGGACTGGATCCAGGGGTGCTTCGACTTCTGGAGTTCGGCGATCGGAGCGGTCTCGACGACCCGCTTGTCGGCGAGCACCGCGACGCGATCGGTGATCGCATGCAGCGTGTCGAGGTCGTGCGTGATGAGGAACACGCTCAACCCCAGCGCGTCGCACAGACTGCGGATCAGCTGGTCGAACTCCGCGGCGCCGATCGGATCGAGCCCGGCCGTCGGCTCGTCGAGGAACAGCAGATCGGGGTCGAGCGCGAGCGCGCGCGCGATGCCGGCGCGTTTGCGCATGCCGCCCGACAGTTCCGAAGGCTTCAGCGCATAGGCGACCTTGTCGAGGCCCACGAGCGCGATCTTGAGCTTCGCCAGCTCCTGAACGAACGCGTCGGGCAATCTGGTGTGCTCGTGGAGCGGCGCCTCGACATTCTGGCCCACGGTCAGCGCGGAGAAGAGTGCGCCGCTCTGGAACATCACGCCGGTGCGCTGTTCGACCTGCGCATGCCCGGCGGCGGCGTGCACGTCGCGCCCGAATATCTCGACGCGCCCGCCCTCGGGCTGCTTGAGCCCGAGGATGGTGTTGAGCAGAACCGACTTGCCCGTGCCCGATCCGCCGACCACGCCCAAAATCTCGCCGCGGCGCAGCTCGAGATCGAGATTGTCGTGAATCACGCGCGGGCCGAACTGGCTGCGCAAGCCGGTGACGCGGATCGGCACATTCTCGTCCGGCGCGGTCATAGCTTCAGCTCCATGTAGATCACCGCGAACACCGCATCGAACAGGATGATCATGAAGATCGCCTGGACGACGGCCGCGGTGACGCGCGAGCCGAGGCTCTCGACGTCCCCTTCCACCGACAGCCCATGGCGGCAGCCGGCCATCGCGATCAGCAATGCGAGTAAAGGCGTCTTGCTCATGCCGACCCAGAAATGCCGGATCGGCACGCTCTCGCGCATCCGCTCGAGGAAGAAGACCGGGCTGATGTCGAGCGCGCTCCAGCTGACGAGCAGGCCGCCCAGCAGGCCCGCGAACATCGCCGCGAAGGTGAGCAGGGGCATCATCCACAGCATGGCGAGCACGCGCGGCACGACGAGCGCGTCGAACTGGTCGACGCCCATTACCTGCATCGCATCGGTTTCCTGGTTCATCTTCATCGAACCGATCTGCGCCGCGAAGCTCGACGCAGAGCGCCCCGCGAGGATGATCGCGGTGATCAGCGTGCCGAACTCGCGCAGTACCGCGACACCCACCAGCTGGACGGTGAACACGCCGACGCCGAGCGAGGTGAGCAGGCTTGCGCCGACCAGCGCGACCACGGCGCCGATGAAGAAGTTCATGACGAATACGATCGGCAGCGCGCCGGCGCCGGCCGTCTGCATCGCGTGGACCACTGATATCACGCGCAATCGGCCCGGATGGGCGACGGTGCGTCCCAGTCCGATGAAGAGATGTCCCGCAAAGTCACAGGCGCGAACCAGCTCGTGCCAGAAGCCGACCACGCCGCGGCCGATGCGTTCGAATATCCCCTGGCGGGCGTCGCCGTCACGCGCCGCGCTGGCGGCGGCTGCCGGCCGCACCAGTTCCAGCAGCCGGGTGATGTCGGAGCGTGGAGGCGCGGCGGGATCGACCTCGGCGTCGGGCGCCGCACGCAGGATCGCATAGATGCCCGCGGTGTCGATCCGTTCCAGCCCGGAGAAATCGAGTTGGACGCGGCCCTTTGCACCCGAAAGCTCCTGCCGCAGTGCCGTTGCGGCATTGCCAAGCGAAAGCGCGGTCCAGTCACCGCCGATTTCCAGCGTTCGCGCGCCAGGCGCCGTGTTGATCCGATAGCGCGCGGCGGCGGTCATCGGCTGTCGATTCCTTCGTGCGCTGGAGCCTGTGGTCGTCCTTTTCCTACGTCTCGCGAACCGCGGGATTTGCCCATCCGGTGTAGAACCGAGGGAGCACGCTGTTCGTTACGGAGTAGTAGCATTCCGGACGGGGTCGACGGTCGGCACGAGGCCCCCAAAGGGCCGTGCGATCGGACCGTCCAGGGGCTTGCTCCTGGACGGTCCGAAGCGCGACGCGACGCCACCTGTCGTCAGGCCCTGAAGTCGAGCTCCACGATCTGGGTCGGGGTCGCGCGGCAGAACAGGGGCAGGATACGCTCGCTGTCGGGATAGGTGGCGATGAGCTGGGCGCGGAAGCGCCAGCCGCCATTGCCCCGTTCGATCCAGGTCAGCCGATCGAAGCGCAGTTGCGTCCCGCCGGTCACGCCGACCTGGCGCGCGGCCTCGGTCAGACAGGTGTTCATCGACGGGCGTGCGTCGGCTGGCAGCGACGACAGCTCGGCGATGATCACGGCAGGCGGCCCGGGCGGGAACGGACCCGCTGGAGGCGCGGGTGGCGGTGGTGCCTCCGGCGTGGGCGTCGGCGTTGGGGCCGGCGGGGGTGGCGGTATTTCGCCCTGCGTGACTGTGGAGGAGGGAGGCCGGCTATTGTTCCGGTTGTTGAGGATCGCGGCCAGGCCGGCGGCTACTGCCACGCCACCGACGATTGCGCCGGTACTCAGGCCGCCGCCGCTGTTGCCGCTGCCGGGCCGGTCGGGCCAGAAATTGTTGCCGCGGCCATAAGCGAAGGTGCCGCGGCAATTGTTCGAGACCCAGATATGGCGCGAGTCATAGCCCCAGCTCCGGCCACGGGTACACGCCGCCGAACGCGTCAGCAATTCGACGCGGTTGTCCGTCCGCGCATTGCAACGCTGGGTCCGATTGTTGCGGGATTCGCAGGTAAGGCGCCCGGCGAAGCCATCCGGCCGCGGTTGCTGGACCGGCGGCCGGTTCGGCGGGACCGGTTGCGGCAGGGGAACGGGTCGATCGGGGACAGGTTGCGGCAAGGGGACCGGCCGGTCCGGAACGGGCTGCGGCAAGGGAACCGGCCGCTGCTGCCCCGGAACATTTCCGGGCAGGGTGACAGCCGGCTGCGACGGAGGCGCGGGCGCCGGAAGCGGCTGGACCGGCTGCGTCTGGGCCTGCAGCGGAGACATGGGTTGCGCCGCGAGCAGTGCCGTTGCCGCGATCGTCGTGACCTTGCCCTTCATACAGGAATCTCCCGGGAGGAGGACGGGAAGCGTCAGATTTCGCGGGAATTTAGGCGCCTTCCCTTATCCCGGCCATCCGCACAAATCCTGAGTTCGCTTCGCTCACTCCCGCAGCTCGACCCACACCGGTGCATGGTCGCTGGTCTTGTCCCAACCGCGCGGCGTGCGGTCGACCTCGGCCGCGGCCAGCAGACGCGTGGCGGCGGGGTTCAGCAGGATATGATCGATGCGCAGCCCTGCATCACGCTCGAACGCGCCGCGCCAATATTTCCAGAAGGTGTAGATATGCTCGCCCGGATGAAGGTGGCGTAGCGCGTCGGTCCAGCCCTGGTGGAGCAGCCGGGCATAAGCGGCCTTCACCTCGGGCGCGAACAGGGCGTCGTCGCGCCAGCGCTCGGGGGCATAGACGTCGAGATCGGTGGGCATGACGTTGAAGTCGCCTGCCACCACCACCGGCGCGTCGAGCCCGACGAGGGCGGCGAGATGCGCGTGCAGCCGGTCGAACCAGCGCAGCTTGAAGTCGAATTTGGGCCCCGGCCGCGGATTGCCGTTGGGCAGATAAAGGCCGGCGATGAGCAGCCCGCTGACCGCTGCCTCGATATAGCGGCTCTGCACGTCCTCGGGGTCGCCGGGGAGACCGCGCCGTGTCTCGTGAATCGCACCGCAGCGGCTCAGGATCGCGACGCCGTTCCAGCGGCTCTGGCCGTGCCAGATCGCCTCATAACCCGCGGCGCGCAGTGCTTCTTCGGGGAAGCGCTCCTGCGGTGCCTTGAGTTCCTGCAGACACACGATGTCGGGTGCGGCCTCGCGGAGCCAGCGCAGCAGCACCGGCAGCCGTCCGTTCACGCCGTTCACATTGTAGGTCGCGATCCGCATGCCGCCCAGACTCGCCGAGGGGCTGCGCGGTTCCTGCCAGAAAGTTAGTTCGCGGGTGGCGTGGCCGGAGCAGGGGATGCCGGCGCTGCAGCGGGCACCGGCACGCGCCGAGCGGTGACGATCTTCACCGGCGCCGCGAGCATTTGGCCGACAAAGGGGCCGGCAGGGCCGGTGGGCGAGTCGAAGATCTTCTTCACCACCTCCATCCCCTCGATCACCTGCCCGAACGCGGCATAGCCGAGATTGTCGCCGGGCTTGCTCGGGTCGGCGTCCATCGAGGGCTGGTCGCCCATCATGATCGTGAAGTCGCCGCTGGCGCTGCCCGGCTTGAGCCGCGCGATCGAAACCGTTCCATTGAGATGCTTGAGCCCCGTCTCGCTGGTCGGCTCATGCTTGATCGGCGGCAGCACGCGCTTGGGATCGTTACGCACGCCGAACTGCACGAAGCCGAAATTCTCCTCGACCTTCACCGTGCGGTAGAAGGTGACGCCGTCGAGCCGCTTCTGGTCGACATAATGCAGGAAATTGGCGACCGTGACCGGCGCCTTGGTCTTGTCAAACTGCAGGACGATATTGCCCTCGGTCGTCTTCATCTCGACACGCACCAGCGGCGAGGGGGGCCGCGGCGTGGTCTGCGCCAGAGCGGGCAGCGCGAACAGGCAGAGCAAAAGGGCGATCAGGCGCCGGAACATGCAAGGGTCCTCCCGGAATCAGGGCGCGACCATAGCATGGCTGGCACGGATGCAAGCGCCGGGAGCGAACCCCGCGGCGCCTCCCGATCAGAAGCTGGTCCAGTCGTCGTTCGCGCCGTTGGCGCCATTGGCGAGCGCCAGCGGCTGGACGGGCGATACGTAACTGCGCGGCTTGGCTGCCGACATGTTTACGGATTGGGGGCGGCGGGCGACGACGGCGCGGGTCCTGAACCGGCCGGCCTGATCGCCGAGCAAGGTCACCTCGTTGGTCAGCGTGCGCGCGGCGGCCGAGGTTTCCTCGACCATCGCGGCATTTTGCTGCGTTGCCTGGTCCATCGTGCCGATCGCGCTCGAGATTTGCGTGATCGCCGAGGATTGCGCCTGATTGTCGGCCGCCATGTTGCCGAGCAGGACGTGCACCTCGCCGACATCGTTCGAGATGTTGGCGAGCGCGCCGTCGACCTTCTGCACCGCCTCGACCGCGGTGACGATATCGGCCTGGGTAGTGGTGAGTTGGTCGCGAGCCCGACCGGCCTCCTCCTCGGCGCGCATCGCGAGGGCAGAAACAAGATCGGCAACCACCGCGAAACCGCGGCCCGCTTCGCCGGCGCGACCGGCCTCGACCGCGGCGTTCATCGCGAGCACGCGGGTCTGGAAGGCGATCTTGTCCAGGCCCTCGATCACGCCGTCGATACCCTTGGCGCTGTCTGCCACGCGGGTCATGGCCTGCACCGCCTCGTCGGTGATAGCGCGGCCGCCCGAGACCGTGGCGATGGCGCCGTCAGCGCGTTCAACGGTACGGGTCGCGGCGGCCGCTGTCGCCTTGAGGCGCTCGTCCATCTGGCCGATCGCGGCGGAGGTCTCTTCGAGGCTAGCGGCATTGGCTTCGGTGCGGCGCGCGAGCGTTTCGGAGGCCTGGGCGATCTCGCCCGAGCCGGTCCGGATCGTCGCGGCGCTGTCGTTGACCGCGCCGATCAGCTCGCGCAGCGCCTCCAGCGCGGCGTTGTAGCTCGCTTTGATCTCGGCATATTCGCCGGGATAGTCGCAGGTGATGTCGGCGGTGAGGTCACCCGCGGCGAGCCGACGCAGATTGTCGCTCATGCCGCGTACGATTTCGGTGTGGCTCTCCGCCTCGCGGTTGAGCCGGATCTGCGCAGCGGCGGAGTCGCGGAACGCGAACATCGCCTTGGTCATGCGCCCCACGCAGTCGCTATATTCGGTATGGGCGATCGGGCTGTCGAGATCGCCTGCCGCGAGCGCCTCCATCCGCACCACCGTACCGACATAAGGCCCCGTAATCGCCTCGCGATACCAGATGCTTGACACGATCGCGCATGCCAGTGCCGCGCCGCCCACCCAAAGCGCTGCCCCCGGTGCGATCAGGATGGCCAGTGGAGTGAGTGCGGCCAGTCCACACAAGGAGCCGAATGCGATCAGCAGCTTCAGCCGGATCGGTGCATTGGCCTTGAACCAGTTCATCGTAGAAATATCCTCTCGATGCCGGTGCTGCGCGTGACCAGACGGGCACGTCCCTTAGAACCGACGGATATATTGTAGAGAGGACTGGTGCGGCCGAACGGCGAGTCCGGCATCTTTTATTCAAAAAGGGTGCGTAATTACAATTGTGTAGGTATCTCGTTGCAACTTCGTAAGGGAAAATATCTTGATCTGGGATGGTTAAAAGGGAACTACCTCAGGACCTTGGTATTTCTCCATAGTTGAGCGTTAACGAGATGCTCGTAGGAAAGGGGTTAGGGAAGCAGAAGGTCGCCAACGGAGGTCCGTCGTGGAACGGAATCGGGTTAAAGTTCGTACGGTAGCGGTACCCACCGAAATGCCTCCGGGCGCGGGAATCGCCTTTGCCCTGGTCCTCTCGGCCGCTTTCTGGGCGCTGGTCGCCGCACTGGTTTTCTAACCCGCCCAATTTCCTGCATCGGACAGGCAAGCAAAACTGCCTGTCCACAGGCTTCACCGGTCCGCATGCCATGCCCATGTTGCAAGGCAGCCCCGGGTGTCCCTAGATGGCGCCCTTTCTCTCACGGACCGCATGATGACCACCACCCACCACACCCGTATGCTCATTCTCGGCTCGGGGCCCGCCGGCCTCTCCGCCGCCATCTATGGCGCGCGCGCCGGCCTCAAGCCGATCGTGGTGCAGGGCATCCAGCCCGGCGGCCAGCTGATGACCACCACCGACGTCGAGAACTATCCCGGCTTCCGCGACGTGATTCAGGGGCCGTGGCTGATGCAGGAGATGCAGGCCCAGGCCGAGCATGTCGGCGCGGAGATGATGTGGGACACGATCGTCGAGGTCGACCTCACCCAGCGCCCGTTCCGCATGGTCGGCGACGGCGGCACCGTCTATCTCGGCGACGTGCTGGTGATCGCCACCGGTGCGCAGGCCAAATGGCTCGGGCTCGATTCGGAGAAGCTGCTGCAGGGCAAGGGCGTGTCGGCCTGCGCGACCTGCGACGGCTTCTTCTTCCGCGGCAAGAAGGTGGC
>Ga0065165_1000901_pt1 | contig 38351 bp, 26 predicted proteins | sample AraplaMF_Cvi_mMF_FD_63813 | JGI IMG/M metagenome (GOLD analysis project Ga0065165, IMG submission 63813) | Arabidopsis root microbial communities from the University of North Carolina, USA - plate scrape MF_Cvi_mMF (version 2) (version 3) | ecosystem: Host-associated > Plants > Roots >... | reverse complement strand
GGTGTACTGTAGGTTTGGAGGTAGGCAAAGGCATTCTCCATGGAGCGACGGTTGTTGTAGCGCGATGCGTCGAGCATGTCTACGTTGGCGCCGAGGCCCGTGGTTACTTTAAAATTGGTTGAGACATCGTGATTGGCAAAGGTTTCTACGCGGTGGAAGTATTGTTTGAATTGATTTTCGGTAATGGGCGTACGTTCCCGGGTTATGTCGTTGATTCTGATCGATGCGGACTGCGCGGTGTATTGGGTGTAGTAGTACTGTGCCTGTATGTCGGTATGGGGAATGATTTTGCTTCGCAGTATTGCAGATGCGGAGATGTCTTCTTCACGGTTTGTGTCTTCGCGGTTGCCATCGCGGGCGAGGTTATACCGGTTGTGCTGGCTGCGCAGGGCATAGCGCAGTGCGCTGTTGAGGTTTGTTGCCGGTGTTAGTTGTGCCGTGGTGCTGCCTTTGATGGTGTAGCTATGGAAGGGGGGCATGCTTTTGCCGGGGTTTCCGGTATCTGAATCAAAACCGTCTGTCCGGTAGTAGTTGGTTGAGAGTGCGGCGGCGGCGCGTTTGTTCAGCAGGGGCACGGCGGCGTCAGCGGTGGCGTCGAGTGTATTGTATGATCCATAGCGCAGTGTTGTTGTGCCGTGGATTGTGTTGAGGCTATGCTGCCGGGTTATGATGTTGACTACGCCTGCGAGGGCATCGCTGCCATAGAGTGCGGATGAAGTGCCTTTTACGATTTCGATACGTTCGATGTTGGCTACGGTCATGCGTGAAAGGTCGAGTATACCGACGGAGTTGCGGCCGATAACGGGTTGGCCGTCGATCATGATCATGGTATAGGCGGCATCGAAGCCTTGTATTTGCAGGCCCTGCGCGTTGGATGCTCCGCTCGGGTCTGTGGTGAGTGCGAGGCCGGTTTGTTCCTGTAGTACTTCGTTGAGCCTGCGGCTGCCCATCATTTCGAGTTGTTTTCCGTCGATTACGAGTACAGGTATTGGCAGGTCTTTGGTGGGTGTTTGCATGCGTGTGGCGGTGGAGGCGAGTGTGCGTTCGGCGGTAACGAGCACTTCGTTCATGTGCACGGATGCTTCCTGCAGGGTGAGGTTGATGGTGAGTATCTGGCCGGGCGATAGGTCTACGGTTTGCCGGAGCATGTTGTAGCCTACGGCGGTTGCGACTACGGTGTATGCGCCCGCGTTTGGTATTTTAAAGGAGTATGTTCCATCCTGGGCGGATACGGTTCCGATGCGGGTGCCGTCTATACGTACGGTTGCATAGGGCATGGGTGTACCGGCTTGTGTATAGAGTGTGCCTTTTATTTGTCCGGCGGCGGCAATGAGCAGTACGGTATTGCCCTGAACCTGTATGCTTCCGAGTTCTTCTTTGAGTACGTCGGTGAGTATTTCGCGCAGGGGTGTGTTCTGGTAATGTACGGATACCCGTCGCGTGGTGGTTAGCATGGTGTTGCTATAGGAGAACGAGCAGTCTGCGAGTTCGGCTACGGCGTCGAGCGCGGCATCGAGGGTTACGTTGGTGAGGTGTACGGTTATTTTCCGGTCAAGCACGGAGGTGTTTTCTGCGCTGTAAGCCCATACGGATGTATACGGCCATACGAACGTAAAGAGGCAGACGATTGCCGCGTGGCTCCACGATACGGTTATGGATGTATGAAAGGGTTTAGCGTTCAGTAGCACGTAATAGGTTTAGCGGTCGCGAATGGTTGGTATATCAGTACAGTGTTATTGTTTTTTCGGTGAGTGTGTAGTGTATGTGGAGTACGGTGCTCATGTTTTTCAATACGGTTTCCGGTGTGGGGTTATCGAAGGTTCCGGTAAAGCGGTGTTTGAGCAGGGCTTTGTTTTTTATGATTATCTGCCGGTTATACCAGCGTTGCAGGGTAGGGGCGATTTCGGCGAGGGATTGATCTTTAAAGACGAGCCTCTGCTTATGCCATGCGGTATAGGTTTCGGCATTAATGTTTTGTGGAGTGAGTGTGCCTGACGCAGAGCCTGTAGCGGTTTGGTTGGCTGTGAGCAGTGTGCTATGCCCTGCGGTGTTGGCCATACGTACTTTGCCTTCGTGTACGGTAACGCGGGCGAGTGGTTCGTCTGGATAGGCGCGTACGTTGAAGACTGTGCCGAGTACCCGTACGGTGATGCCGGGTGTTATTACGGTGAAGGGCTTTGTGGCGTCTTTGGCTACTTCAAGGTATGCTTCGCCGAGGAGGTGTATTGTTCGTGCGGTGTCTGAGAAGGCGGTGGGCACGATGAGTTCGCTTTCGGAGTTGAGGTGTACTACGGTGCCATCGGGCAGTTGTAGTTTTACTTTTTTACCACGTGCCGCTTTAATGGTCTGAATTTCAACTTTGCTTTGGAGGAGTGTGTTGTGCTGCTGATTGTTGTAATACTTATATAACAGGCCACCGGCCAGTATGAGCACGAGCATGGATGCCGCTATGCTGAGCACGCTTGTGCGGTATGGTGGTTTGGCAGTGTGTTGCGTAGCGGGTTTTATATTCTTCCATATTTGTTGGTGCAGGACTACTTTATCGACGGTGGCAAAGACATCGTCGGTGTTATCTTCTGTTGAAACGTTTTTTCCGATAAGCCATTCGGATACGGCTGCTTCTTCTTCGGGTGTGCATTTTTTCTGAAAATATTTTCGGAGTAGCTCCGGTGTTATGTTTTGCATAGTCCGTATAAATGTGCCTGCATTTATACAATACCGCATGGGCCTTTAGACCCCAGGTGAGGACGAAGAAAAAAATGAAAATTGTTGATTTTGGCTTGGAGAAGGTATGTATGAATACCCGATGGCGGGTATATGGATAATGTAACGCGTATCCCAGGATATTGTGTGACAGGCGTATTGTTTAATGGAGTGCTTTCTCCAGGTAACGGAGTGCGTTTGTAATGTGGTATTCTACGGTGCTTGTAGAGATGTTCAGCATGTCGCTGATTTGTTTATGACTAAGGTTTTTCTGGCGGCTTAACTGGAAGACGGTTTTACACTGGCAGGGTAGTTGATCGATGAGTTTGCCGAGCTGGTCTTCGAGCTGGTGGTACAGTACTTGGTTTTCGGTACAGTTCTCAGCGCCGCAATACTCCATGAAGAAGCATTCGAGGTGGCGTTTTTGCGTGGACTGGTCGCGGTAGAAGTTGTAGACCTGGTAGCGTGCGGCGCGTCCGAGGTAGTCGCCGAGTGAGCTGTTGATGGCTAATGTTTCGCGTCGTTCCCACAGCGATTTGAAAATATCCTGTGTCATTTCGCGTGATTCTTCGCGGGCTCGGGTGTTGCGGTAACATGTGGCGTATACTTTATCCCAATAGCGGTTGAAGATTACTTCATACGCCTTTTCGTCGCCGGCTTTTAGTTGTCGGAGCAAACGATCGTCGCTATACAAGTTCAGCAAAGGCACGCAGTGATATTTTTGTTGGGGCAATATAGATTGTTTAGAATTAATTTAAATAGCGAAAGCTTCTTAAATGGTGCGGTTTCACGCAAAATAACTTATTGAGGGTATGTGGTCTACCCTATGAACATTACCATAAAACGGGTTGAAAAACGCTACCGCAACCTGTTGCGAAAGGTTTGCATTACTGTTCGTGTTTTGTTTAAAACTAAAATAATTAGTTTTGATAACTACTTTAATTGGTTTGTTCTATCTTTGAATTCCCATCACAGAATTTGCTGACTTAAAACGGCAGAGGGTTCTGCTATTATTTATGGAGCGTCCCATTACTATCATACCACCGCATCGCGCAGAAGCATTTGCTGCCTTGCAAGCCGATATTTTGCGGTTGCAAGGTTTTACGGGCAAACGTACTGTAGCCCGCGATGTAGGTTTGGGGCCTTTACAGGAGGCCTTTCCGCAGGGCATATTTCCCATCGGTGCGGTTCATGAGTTTTTATCACATCGTGTTGAAGATCGTTCGGCAACCACCGGATTTATTGCGGGTATGTTATCGCCGCTTATGGGGACGAAGGGAACGTCGCTCTGGATCAGTTCGCGTCGTACGCTTTTTCCTCCAGCGCTCAAGGCATTCGGTTTATCTCCCGAGCATTTCATTTTCGTTGATCTTCGACGCGAGCGTGATGTATTGTGGGCGATGGACGAGGCGTTGAAGTGTGGCGCGCTGACGGCTGTTGTTGGTGAGGTATATGATCTGAGTTTTACGGCTTCGCGGCGGTTACAACTGGCGGTTGAGCAAAGCCAGGTAACGGGTTTTGTTCTCCGGCATTGTCGTAACCAGACGGTAAATACGACAACGTGTGTTTCGCGCTGGAAGATCACATCGTTGCCGGGCGATGTGTCGTATGGGATGCCGGGTATAGGGTTTCCGCAATGGAATGTGAATCTGTTGAAGATGCGTAACGGTAAGACGGGTAACTGGAATGTTACCTGGCGCGACGGCCGGTTCGATCTGCCCGATGCAGACACGGGCATTATTCCTTTACATCATAAGAAAACCGGATAATGTATGGCGGGGCGGTTTGTATCGATATGGTTTCCGTATCTGCTCACGGATTGGTTTGCGTTGCGCGAATCGTACCTTCATGCCGTGCCGTTTGTGTTGCGAACATCTGCGCATGGGCGTATGGTTATAACAGCCGCGAATGCCGCGGCGGAGGAGAAGGGCATTACGCGGGCGATGGTGCTGGCCGATGCCCGCGCGGTTTTTCCAACGCTTGAGGTACGCGACGCTATACCTGATCTGGAGGCGCGTTTGTTGAATCGTTTGGCGGAATGGTGTATTCGTTTTACACCGGTAACGAGCGTTGATCTTCCGGATGGTCTGGTGTTCGATGTGAGTGGATGCGCTCATCTTTGGGGAGGCGATCAGCCCTATCTGGATGCTATTGTTTTACGCCTGCGAAAGCGTGGCTATCATGTTCGTGCGGCAATGGCCGATACGATCGGTGCGGCCTGGGCGATGGCGCGGTTTGGTGTAGAGCCGTTTGTTATAGCGCCGCGTGATCAATTAAACGCTCTGTTGTCTTTGCCTCCGGAAGCGCTGCGGCTGGAGCCTGACACAACGGACCGGTTACACAAACTTGGCCTGCTTTGCATTCGTCAGATTATACAGCTTCCAAAGGCGTCGCTTCGGCGGAGGTTCGGTGAGCTTGTGTTGCTGCGTCTGTACCAGGCATTGGGTCAGGTGGAAGAGGCGCTTACGCCTGTTGTGCCGCTGGAGCCTTACCAGGAGCGGCTGCCGTGCCTGGAGCCTATTGTTACAGCAACGGGTATTGCGCTGGCCCTTGAGCGTTTGCTGGATGTATTGTGTGGGCGTTTGCGTGAGGAGCAGAAGGGTTTGCGTACGGCTGTTTTTAAGGGCTACCGGATCGATGGTAAGGTTGTGGCGGTAAGTGTCGGTACAAGCCGGCCATCGCATCATGTAAAGCATTTGTTCCGGTTGTTTGAAGAGCGTCTGCCAACGCTGGAGCCGGGCGAGGGGATCGATCTGTTTGTGTTGGAGGCAGCGTCGGTAGACGATCATGTTCCGGTGCAGGAGAAGTTATGGGGCGGTATGGGAGGTCTTGGGGATATGCGGTTATCGGAGTTGCTCGATCGGTTGGCCAACCGTACCGGTACTGCCTCGATACGGCGTTATCTGCCTGATGAGCATTACTGGCCTGAGCGTTCGTACCGGCAGGCGCTTTCTTTACAGGAGAACGCGGCGACGTTATGGCGCACGGATGTTTTGCGGCCGTTGCAGTTGCTGGCTGTGCCAGAGCGTATTGAGGTATCTGCTACGTTGCCCGACTATCCGCCGATGTTGTTTCGGTATAAAGGTGCTATTCATAAGATCGTACGTGCCGATGGCCCTGAGCGGATCGAGCAGGAGTGGTGGATACAGGAAGGCGAGCACCGTGATTACTATCGAGTAGAAGATGAAGGGGGCAGCCGTTACTGGGTTTTCCGTTCGGGACATTACCAGGAGAAAACGGAGCAGTGGTTTATACATGGTTTTTTTGCGTAACGAAAAGGAGGGATGATGATCGCGTATGCAGAGCTACAAATAACCAGCAATTTCAGTTTTCTTCGTGGTGCATCGCATCCGGAGGAGCTGGTGCAGCAAGCGGCGGCGTTGAAGTATTCGGCTATTGCTATTACGGACCGTAACAGTTTTGCGGGTATTGTTCGTGCGCATGTGGAGGCCGGGAAGCAGGGTATTCGTTTTATACCGGCGTGTCGGCTTGACTTACTGGATGGTCCCAGTTTGTTGGCGTTTCCGACGGACGCGGCGGCCTACTCGCGGTTGTCTACGTTGCTTACGTTGGGCAATCGTCGTGCGGAGAAGGGCGAGTGTCATTTGTATAGGGCCGATGTTTACGCGCATGCCACGGGCTCGCACTTTATTTTGTTGCCGCCTACGGTATTGAATGCTGTGTTTGATTTTGACGATGATTTCAAGGAGGTACTGGCGGAGTATAAGCAGGTATTCGGAAAGTATCTTTCGTTGGCTGTTTCACGTCGGTATCATGGCGATGACGCTAAGCAGCTTCATTGTCTGGCACGGTTGTCGTCGCAGCACGGTGTGCCGCTGGTGGCTACGAACGATGTGCATTACCACCATCCGGAGCGGCGCCAGCTACAAGATATAGTTACCTGTGCGCGAGAGAAGTGTACGATTCATACGGCGGGGTTTCGTTTACATGCCAATGCTGAACGTTATCTTAAACCCATTGACGAGATGATGCGGTTATTCCGGCAATACCCGGAGGCGTTGACGCAGACGCAGGTGATTGCCGATGCGTGTCAATTTTCGTTGCATGATCTTACGTATCGCTATCCGAAGGAAGTTACCCGCGATGGTCTTTCGCCGCAGGCGTATTTAACGGATCTGGTTTGGGAGGGCGCCCGGATGCGATATCCCGACGGTGTGCCGGATAAGGTATGTGAGGCGATAGCGAATGAGCTTCGGTTTATTGATGAGATGAATTATGCGGAGTATTTTCTGACGGTTCAGGATATTGTAAAGTACGCGCGTGATAGCAAGATTCTTTGCCAGGGCAGGGGGTCTGCCGCGAACTCGACGGTATGTTATTGTTTGGGTATTACTTCGGTTGACCCGACGAAGTTCGATCTGCTTTTTGAACGGTTCATATCGTCGGCGCGCAATGAACCACCTGACATTGATGTGGACTTTGAGCATGAGCGGCGTGAAGAGGTTATGCAATATGTATACCGTAAGTATGGGCGTGACCGTGCTGCAATTGTCGCAACGGTAACGCAGCAACATCATAAGGGCGCTATTCGCGATGTAGGGAAGGCTATGGGGCTTTCGGTGGATGTGATTAATCGTTTGGCCGGGTTGATCTGGGATTTTGCGGATGAAGGTTTTGACCGTACCCGTATTATAAGCCAGGGGTTGAATCCGGATGATGCTACTTTGCGGAAGGTATTGGAGCTGACCACGCAGTTTATAGGTTTTCCGCGTCAGTTGGGGCAACACACGGGTGGCTTTGTTATTACGGATGGTAAGCTGTCGGATCTTTGTCCGATACTGAATGCGCGTATGGAAGATCGTACGTGTATTGAGTGGAACAAGGATGATATAGACGCGCTTGGTTTTCTAAAGGTTGATATTCTGGCGTTGGGTATGCTTACCTGTATTCGTAAGGCATTCGACCTGTTGGGTCAGCATCATGGTCGGTTGCTGGATCTGGCCGCGGTGCCCCAGGACGATGCGGAGGTGTATGCGATGATTAGTCGTGCGGACACGATTGGTGTTTTTCAGATCGAGAGTCGGGCACAGCAGTCGATGTTGCCGCGGCTGAGGCCGGAGCGTTTTTATGACCTTGTGATCGAGGTAGCTATTGTGCGCCCGGGGCCGATACAGGGCGATATGGTGCATCCTTACCTGCGCCGTCGTAATAATGAGGAGAAGGTGGAGTATCCGTCGCCAGAGCTCGAGGAAATTCTGAAACGTACTTTAGGGGTACCGTTATTCCAGGAGCAGGCGATGAAGATTGCTATTGTTGCGGCGGGGTTTACACCGGCCGAAGCGGATGAACTACGCCGGAGTATGGCTACGTTCAAGGCCAAAGGCAAGGTGTCGTATTTTGAGCATAAGCTGATTAACGGGATGGTGCAGAAGGGTTATTCGGAAGAGTATGCGCGGCGTGTGTTCCGGCAGCTGGAAGGTTTTGGCTCCTATGGATTTCCGGAGAGTCATGCGGTGAGTTTTGCTTTGCTGGTATATGTATCGTCGTGGATTAAATGTCATTATCCGGACGTGTTCGCCTGCGCGTTGCTAAACAGTATGCCGATGGGATTTTATCAGCCTGCGCAGATTATTATCGATGCCCGTAATCATGGTGTTGAGGTGCGCCCGATGGACATTAACCATTCGTTGTGGGACAATACGCTGGAGGAGAAACGCGGGAAGTACTGTGTGCTGCGGTTGGGATTCCGCCAGGCGAAAGGGCTTCGCGAGGACGATATGAAGGTGTTGATAAAGAACCGTAAACAGGGGTATGCGAGTGTACAGGCTTTGCGTGAAACGGGTTTGCCGGAGACGGTGCTGGAGAATCTGGCGGATGCGGATGCTTTCCGGTCGCTTGGGCTTGACCGCAGGCAGGCGTTGTGGGAGGTCTCTGTAAAGGATAAGCCGGTGACGATCTTTACGGGTGATGCCTTGCAGGAGCCGGCGGAGCGAACGGTTTCGTTGCCGGCAATGCGTTTGTCGGAGCATGTTGTACACGACTATGCGGCGACGTCGTTATCGTTAAAGGCGCACCCGGTGAGTTTTGTACGCCAGGCGCTGGATCAGCTGCGTGTGGTACCGGCGGCATCGCTTGCGCAGGCCAAGGATGGTGATAGTGTTAAGGTAGCCGGGCTTGTGTTGGTGCGGCAGCGGCCGGGTACTGCGAGTGGTATATGCTTTATTACGCTGGAGGACGAGACGGGCACAGCGAACCTTGTTGTGTTTCAGAATTTGTTTGATACCTACCGGAAGGAGATTATACAGGCGCGGTTGCTTATGGTGGAGGGTCAGCTTCAGCGAGAAGGCGAAGTTATTCACGTTGTGGTACGGCGTTGCCATAATGTATCGCGGTTGTTGCGACAGCTTACGGATACACCGCATGAGCCCCTTTCCGTGCAGATGTCGCGGGCGGATGAGAAGAGTGCTGCGTATTTACCGAAGAAGAATTTAGCGGACCGTGCTGTTCAGGGGAGTATATTTCCAGATGGCCGGAATTTCAAATAGTTTGAAGGGGCGTCATGACGGTGAAGTGCGGATTTTAGTTTAGCTTTAATGTCTTTGGCCGGACTGACGCATTTGCCCCTTTTTATTGGCGCAATCAACGCCTGCTGTACAGGCAAATATGTGTAGGTTTACCGTAGAAAGGATCGAATTATTTATCTATTGTTATGCAAACGACTAATACCAAAACTGCGCTCAGTTTTATTTTCATCACCTTGCTTATTGATGTTATGGGATTTGGCCTGATTATTCCGGTTATGGCTGATCTCATTGCGTTACTAAAGGGTATTCCGGTGAATGAAGCCAGTACGTATGGTGCGATATTGCTTTCTGTATTTGCCGTAACACAATTTGTTTTTGCGCCGGTTATTGGCAATCTGAGCGATAAGTATGGGCGGCGTCCGGTACTGTTGCTTTCGCTGTTGGGTTTTGGTATCGATTATATAATTCTGGCGTTGGCGCCGGTGTATTCATGGCTTTTTATAGGTCGTGTTGTTGCCGGTATTACCGGAGCGAGTTTTACGACGGCTACGGCCTACATTGCTGATATCAGTACGGACGAGACGTCGCGTGCGAAGAACTTCGGTTTGATCGGTGCTGCCTTTGGGTTAGGATTTGTGTTAGGGCCGGCGCTTGGAGCGTTCCTGGCCCATTGGGGGATTCGTGCGCCGTTTTATGCAGCCGCGGGACTTTGCCTTCTGAATTGCTTATACGGTTATTTCTTCCTGCCGGAGTCGTTGAGTAAAGAAAACCGTAGACCTTTCGAGTGGAAGCGTGCCAACCCTTTTGGTTCGCTTAAGTTTTTAAAGAATCATCCTGAGATAGGTGGTCTGGCCGTTGGGTTTTTCCTGATCTATCTGGGAGCACAATCGGTTCAGGGTAACTGGAATTTCTTTACGATCTACCGGTTTCAGTGGAGTGAGCAGATGGTGGGTATATCGCTTGCCGTTGTGGGTATATTGGTTGGTGCCGTTCAGGCAGGATTGACGCGTGTTGTAAACCCGAAGATCGGCAATGAGAACAGTATTTATCTGGGCTTGTCACTGTATACGCTCGGGCTTGTACTGTTTGCCTTTGCCACCCGGAGCTGGATGATGTTTGCTTTTCTGGTGCCGTATTGCCTTGGCGGTATTTGTGGCCCGGCGCTGCAATCGATCATCTCGGGGCATGTGCAGCGGAATCAGCAGGGAGAGTTGCAGGGGGCGCTAACCAGCCTGATGAGTTTAACGACTATTATTGGTCCGTTGCTGATGAACGGAACGTTTGCTTATTTCACTTCGGATAGGGCACCGTTTCATTTTCCGGGTATTCATTTCCTTATCGGTGCAGTCTGTATGTTGCTGAGTATATTCCTGATCTACCGTGTGCTGACGCGCGAGAAGCGTGAGCATCCGGAGTTGCGTGATGTGATTTCTCACGGTGGTGATGGTGGTGGAGCTCCGATGCATTAAGCATTGTCTACTTAACGATCCAGGTCCTTTCGATATTTCGGAAGGACTTTTTTTTAGTCTGTCCAGGTGGAATTATACTGACCGGGCCACGGCGTGATACACTCCCTGATTACCCAGGTGCAATCTTGCCTGGATCTTTGCGGCTTCCTGTTCGTGCAGCGAGGTGATTGTATGGGGGAACATGAAGCCGCTGGAGATGATAGTTTGGAGTATGTGGTTGACAGGGCTGCCGGCGAGGTTTGCGTTGAGGCTGAGCTTTACTTTCCGTTCGAGCGCCGTGGCAATTGTTTCGCCGAGGATGTCGCGTGCGAAGGCGTTGGATAGTGTAAGGTCGTCGATCAGGAGTGGGCGGTCGTAGTGTCGTTCGCAGTGTTCGGAGAGCATTTGGAGTAGATAGAGGGAGGCGTAGGCATCGTCCATGATACCGGCGAGGCCGAGGTAGTCTGGAATGAGGTCCATCTGTGTGAACCAGTATGCTTCGAGCTCACTGAGCATAAAATCCATTTCTTTGCTGATGCCCATGGGAAAAGCCGCGTGTTTACCTTCTTCGAGGTATTGAGGTACGAGGCTTACGTATTGAATAGAGTAGTTGCTAAGTGCTCTGGCGGTTTCGGGTGTTATGGCGTTGCCGCGTCGTGCGCATACTTTTCGGAGGAGCGAAACGAGTTGGCTGGTTTGCCTTTCGTGTTCAATGGCGGCCTGCACCATTTGCCGGATGGTCTCTATTCTCATGTTGTTTCAGGTTGAGGAATTTGTGTAAACATGTTGTGCCTATCCATAGAACTTCGATGGGTGAGAGGTCTATTCAGGGCAAGGTCTGTTAACGCGGTGTGCGTGGTGCGTGTGTAAACATAAAGGTTGTTAGGGTGAGATTCGGCAGGGCATATCCTACAGAATTCATAAACCCGACGCTACAACAGGAAAAAAGTGTCGGATAGAAGGGGGCTTTGGCCGGCATTGATAAGACAATGGTGGCTACGGCTATTAATTTACTAAACCTTGCGTGGTAGAGCAAACCGGGGGCATATTTTGCCTGGGTAAATTTAACGAGTGGTTCCGGTGTTGGTAATTTCGGAAACGGTTGTTGGTTGTATGGATGTGTATTGGTAAGCTTCCCGGGATATAATTTTTTCAATGCGGGGCATTTCGGATTTAATTTTTTACAATTCTTGATATAATATCTATCAAACCTATAGACTTTAATTATAATCTTTGTACGTTTACATCGATTTATAGAGAAGAGGGGAGAGAACAGGCTCTTTGATCCTCTAGCAACTTTCACAAGGTGTGAATCAGTGCTACTTCCTGTCCGGTATGGATATATAAATTATTTTGAATGAAACAGGTATTTACGATCGTGACAACGCAAGGCAACACATCATCTCTTCGGTTCACCGGGCATCTCTGTCCCCGGTGTTGTTGCTGTTGTTGATTTCTTCTGAACGTTTTTCTGCCTACGTTCTATGCCGCTGTGGGTATAGTAAACCGGTATTCTCCTAATACTTCCAGATTTTAACTATGTAGTACGCTACAGTGATCGATATGAATTTCAAGACGATATTAAAACCACTTGCCTGGATAACGTTAACGCTGGCGTTGTCGGCCTACCTGGAGCGACTTGCCCAGGTTGAGGATACGCCGCTAAAGGCGGAAGTAAAGACTTTGGCGCGTATGGCGCCGTCGGAAAATTGATTTGGTTGTCGTAAAAGGGGATGGGGTTCTTCGCTCTGGAAAAGTCAGAATCCCCACCTTCCCTTTTTGTGAATCCAGACCCTTTGCCGCGAAGCAGAGAGCAGGAATCATTGTATCGAAGGTATACAATTAAGTTGAGATGCGAAAGCTGGTTATTGTATCAGCCGGACTATCAACGTTCTGCGCTCTGAAACATACACGTGTTCTTATGTTTTAGAATCAAGTTTCAACTGATGAATATACCATTACCTATTCCTTTCGGGAGGGCGTGGCGCAGCGTTTTTGCTGTGTTGAGCGCACTCTTTCTTTTCTCATCTACTGTATCGGCACAACAGTCGGTGGTAACGGGTACGATCCGTTCCAGCGAGAGCGCCGAGGGCATACCGGGTGTAAATGTTGTTATTAAGGGTACGAGTGCGGGTACGATTACGGATGTAAACGGAAATTTCTCGCTTCAGGCCGGTGCCGACGCGGTGCTGGTTATATCGAGCATCGGCTTTCAGTCACAAGAGGTACCGTTGCAAGGCAGGACGTCACTACAATTACAGTTGGAGAACGATGTGCGGCAACTGGACGAGGTTGTTGTTGTAGGTTATGGAAGCCTTGAGCGCAAGGATCTGATCGGTTCTGTAACGAAGGTTAATCCGGCTGAGACAAAGGGTATTCAGGCCGGTAGCTTTGATGCTCAGTTGCAGGGCAAGGTCAGTGGTGTGCAGATATCCAGTAACACAGGTGTGCCGGGCGATGCGGTGACGATCCGTGTGCGTGGGGCTACTTCTATCAATGCCGATAACGATCCGCTGTATGTGATTGACGGTGTTTTTGTGAACGGCAATTCGCTACAGACGATTAATACAGGGGGCAAGGCAACGTCGCCAATATCGGATATTAATCCGGCGGATATTGAAAGTATCGAGGTGCTGAAGGATGCCGAGGCAACTGCTTTATATGGTGCCCGTGGTGCCAATGGTGTGGTGCTGGTAACGACACGTCGCGGTGACTTTAACCAGCGTACGAAGGTTACGTTCAACGCGTCTACGGGCTGGGCCAAGGCGCCTAAGCTTTGGGATTTAACTACGGGGCCGGAGCATGCCACGCTGGTGAACGAGTTTTACCGTAACGCGTATGCCGATGCCGAGCGCACCAATAATGCGCCAAACATGACGAAGTACCGGTATGTGCCGTTCCGTGCCACAAACGATAACCCCACGGCTACACCTGCGCCGCTGGGTTTGCCCGAGGAGCAGCAGACGTACGACCGTCTTCATGAGTTGTTTCGTACGGCCAGGCTTCAGAGCTACGACCTTTCGCTGACGGGTGGTAATAAGAACACGCGGTTTTATATAGCGGGTGGTTATAACCGCCAGGAGGCGATTATTAAACCGATCTATTTTGAGCGGGCGAGTTTTAAGGTGAACCTGGATCAGCGCGTGAACGAGAAGGTGCTGGTAGGGGTGAGCAATACGTTTACACGCACTTTCCGTAACCAGGCACGCGCGGGTGATGGTCCGCAAGGTGGGTTGTTACAGGCGGCGTTGCACACGCCAACGTATTTGTCGCCGACGAATGAGCAAGGGCAACCCGTGGGGCGTGCGGGCTTTGACAACCTTACGTCGCTATTGAATAACTACGATGTGAATTCGACCAGTCTTCGCTATATCGGAAACCTGTTTGCCGATGTGGATATTTTGCCAAGCCTGAAGTTCAGAACGAGCTGGGGTGTTGACTATAATAATTACGATGAGTCGGAATACTGGAATACATTCCTTTTGCTGGGTGCGTCCGGGGGGCTGGCTACTTCGAGTATAACGCAGTATACTACCTGGCTTAACGAGCAGACGTTAACGTATTCGCCTTCCCTGGGCGATGATCATGCACTGAAGATATTGTTTGGTAATACGTTGCAGAGCGATGTTTCTAAACGTACGTATGCAGAAGGCCGTGGCTTTGCCAACAACTCGTTTACCCAGATCTCGTCGGCATCGACATCAACCAGTCAGCAGACGTGGAGCAGCAATACGCTCGCCTCGTTTTTTGCGAAGGCCGCGTATGGTTATGCCGATCGGTATCTGTTTGATGTGAGTGTACGTGCCGATGGTTCGTCGCGTTTCGGTAAGGCTAACCGGTGGGGTTATTTCCCGGCGGTAGGGGCGGCGTGGCGTATTAAGCAGGAGGGTTTTCTGCGTGATGTGGATGCGATCAGCAATCTAAAGCTGCGTGTGAGTTATGGTATTACCGGTAATCAGAACGGTATCGGGAATTTTGCTTCGCGTGGTCTGTGGTCTGGCAGCAGTGGTTACCAGGGTAGTCCGGGTACGGCGCCGTTACAGCTGGCGAACGATAATCTGAAGTGGGAGCGCACGAGCCAGATCAGCGCCGGTATTGATGCGGGTTTTCTGGATAACCGCCTTACGGCCGAGGTGAATGTGTATCGTAAATATACAACCGATGGTCTCTTGCAGGTTACGGTTCCGGCCAGTACGGGCTTTGCCAATTTCTGGGATAATTCGACTGAGATCAGCAACAGAGGTTTTGAACTTGAGCTTAAGTCGGTCAATATACGCCGGGGTAATCTGGAGTGGATAACGACGTTTAATGTGGCCCGCAACATCAATAAGATCGAGAAGTTAAGGACACCGTCCCGCTATGGAAGCCGCGATTTGATTTTACTGAAGGAGGGGTCACCGTTGTATTCGTTCTGGGTGTATAAGCAGTTGTATGTTGATCCGCAAACGGGTAACGCGGTATACGAAGATGTTAACCCCGATGGCAAGATTACGACAGACGACCGTCAAATCTACGGCAGCATCTGGCCGAAGTACTTTGGCGGTGTAACGAACACGGTGAATTACCGGAGCTTCGATCTGTCTGTGTTCTTCTCGTTTCAATATGGCAATAAAGTTTATAACCACAACCGCTTCTTTGGCGAGGGCGGTGGCGCCCGGGAGGCTGCCCGCGTGATCTTTGCGAGTAATTTGAAACGCTGGCAGAAGCCTGGCGATGTAACGCATGTGCCCCGACCCGACGGTGTGAACGTGAATAACTATCTGGACGGCGGAAGCCGTTGGCTGGAAGATGGATCGTTTTTACGGTTACGCGCGCTTACGCTGGGGTATACGCTGCCTAAGCAAGCGATTTCACGGCTGGGCATTCAGAACCTTCGGGTGTATGCTTCGGGAACAAACCTGCTGCTCTTTACTAAGTATACGGGGTTAGACCCCGAGTCGAGTGTGAGCAGTGATCAGAATCAGCAGGGTATAGACCTGGGTACGCCGCCACAGCCCCGCAGTGTTCAACTGGGCGTTAGCGTGGGGCTTTAAGGATTAAATGAAATGGATACACTGACGAATCAAACTATGAAGATCAACCGATATTATATCGCTGTTATAGCAGTACTTGTTTTCGGGGCATGTGATAATTTTCTGGATGTGTCGCCGAAGGATTCTGTTTCTGACGAGCAGACTATTTTTGATAAGGGATCATCGGAGGCCGCGCTGCGCGGTGTGTATAGCGCGCTGGGAAGTGCCGGTTATTATGGTACGAGCTTTCAATCTATTGGCTACCTGTCGGGCGATAATATTCAATGGACGGGCTCGCAGTCTCAGGTGCAGGAATTTATCAATCACCAGGTGAAGGCCGATAATGCCACGATCAGCTCGGCCTGGGTTGCTATATATCAAACGATAAACCGTGCCAATAATGTACTGGCTAAGGTGCCGAACGTTGCGGATGCTACGCTTACGGATGCGCTGAGAAATCAGATTCTTGGCGAGGCGTATTTTATTCGTGCGCTGGCGTATTTCGATCTGGCCCGTGTGTGGGGTGGTGTTCCGATACTGACGAAGCCCACACTTACCGCCGGCGATAATTTGGGGGTACGTCGCAGTACAACAGAAGAGGTGTACCAGCAGGTGTTGACGGATTTGCAGACTGCCGAGCCACTGCTTCCCCTTACCACGGATCGCTACCGGGCTACACGCAAAACTGCCTGGGCATTGCTTGCGCGGTATTACTTATACCGCAAGGCTTACGATAAGGCCGAGGAGTATGCGAGCAAACTTCTCGACGACAATACAAATTACCAGTTGCTGAAACCGTATGGTTCATTCTTTCAGGCCGATGTGCGTGGTACCCGGGAGTCGGTACTGGAGATTTTTTACAACGGTACGACGGAGCAGAATACCCACCGCAACCAGTGGCAGCCGCAGACGAACAGCGGTACACGGCAGTGGGCCCCGAACGATGCTTTTGTGGCGCTTGCCAACAATGCTACGGTGGGCGGTAACCGCAGTGTGCTGGTGGCGAAGGACAATCAGAACCGCTGGTATGGCAACCTGTATTATCGCGCCACGCCTTCGGACCCGTCGTATATAATCCGTATTGCGGAGTTATACCTTATTCGCGCGGAGGCTCGTGCGGCGCAGGAGAAGCTTGATGCTTCGCGTGGAGATCTGAATGCGGTACGCGACCGGGCGGGACTTGGCGCAACACCGGCTGTAACGAAGGACGAACTGCTGCTGGCCATTGAGAATGAGCGGCGTGTTGAGTTTGCCCTTGAGCCACACCGCTGGTTCGACCTGGTGCGCACGGACCGTGCGGCCAGTGTATTGAGTGTGAGTGACAAGAACCGTTATGTTTTGCCTATTCCGGCAGACCAGATCCTGGCAGACACGGTTCTTCGCCAAAATGAAGCATATCGTTAATAACGACCTAAACCTGTATTGCTATGGCTATAACCGAATTTCTTGAGGCCCCGCACAGAAAGACTATTCTTTCGGTGCCGGGAAGAGACAGCAACACTATCGGCAGCGAAAGCCCGCTTGCGGTAGTACGGCCCTGGAAGGAGTATGAGAAGATCCTGTTCCGGTTCTTCTTTCTGTACTTTGTTCTTCAGGCGGTGCCGTTAGACTGGAAGTATTACCGTGATGTATTCGGTAGTGGCTTTGCATTTTCGCTGCACGATATTTTTTATATGGCCCGTTATATACCCCGTATTGTAGCCGATGTTCCGGTGTTTGCCGACTGGGCCATTCTGGCGGCTATTGCGCTGGCGGGAACGGCGGTATGGACTTTTGCGGACCGTTCGCGCACGGAGTACACTACGCTGTACTATGCGTTGCGTGTACTGGTGCGTTACCGGCTGGCGGTGGCATTGCTGGCGTATGGGTTTATCAAATTCTTTCCGCTGCAAATGGCTTATCCTTCAATTAGTCATCTGAATACGGCGTATGGCGACCTGGAGGCGTGGAAGATCTTTTCGATCAGTACTGGTATTGTGCCCGGCTACCAGTCTTTCCTGGGACTTGTAGAGATCGGCGCTGCGTTGTTATTGCTGAATCGTAAGACAGCTACCATCGCCACGTTTATCATTTTGCCTTTTACCGGCAATGTGGTGATGTCTAACCTGGCTTACGAAGGTGGCGAGTATGTGTACAGTCTGTTGCTGGTTACGTTTGCTTTGTTTCTGCTGGTGTTTGATATCAATCGTATTTTGAGGCTTACGTCGTTTGAGCGTACAACACAGCCTAACCGCTACAAGCCCGACTTTGCAGCGCCGGGGTGGAAGTATGGGAGGCTTGCGTTGAAAGCGTCTTTTGTTTTCGTGTTTGTTTTTGTATACGGTTATCAGGCGTATGCGGCGAGCACTGACGGCGGTTACCAGTATAGCAATGTGCCGGGTTTACAAGGGGCTGCAGGTCTCTATACGGTTACGGAGTTTCGGATAAACGATACGGCTTTACCGTATACGACGGATGACGAGGAGCCGCGCTGGCGTGATGTGGTGTTCGAGTCGTGGGCTACGCTGAGTATTCGTTCAAACCGTCAGGCGTCGGTGGTAGAGGCAAACACAGAGGAGATCATTGCCGATCCGGCGGAGCGTAATTACGAGTACACGGGTTCTGCCGGCCGACGTTATTTTTCCTATACGGCCGATACAACGGCCCATACGCTTTTGCTTACGGGTAAGAATGTTCCGGGAGAGGAAGAGGCTTCTTTGCTGTTGCACTATACACGACCGGATGCCGAGACTATCGTGCTTCGCGGTGTGAATGCGGATAACGATTCGCTGCACATCGTGCTGAATCGTGTGAATAAGAAATACCTGTTGCAAGAAGCCGCGAAGGGTGGCCGCAGACAGGGCTTGAAATTATAAGTATATAACCGATCGATTAAACCACCGGAGTTATGGCTGAACAACCGACCGATATTCTGTTGACCGAAGATGTTCCGGCAAACGCGCCTGTGCGCTGGCCGGCATATCAAAAGATTTTATTTCGTATTGCGTTTGTTTTCTTTATCAGTATTTGTATACCCAATACGCCCGCATGGTACGAGCACGTGGTGTCTATAGACTGGACGAATCTGCATTACCGCGATCTGTATGATATTGCGCGGTTCGGCTCGGGGCTGAACTTCTTTGGCAACACACTGTTTGGTAGTCCGCTGAGTGGCTATGCGAACTGGATCATTACGTTGCTTGTCGCTACGGTAATCGGGCTGATCTGGACGGTGATAGATGGTCGTCGTAAAAATCCTGCCCAGAACTATAACCTGTTGTATTACTGGCTGCGGGCCATTGTGCGGTATCGCGCGGGTATCGGTATTATCGGTTTCGGTTTTACAAAGCTGCTACCGGTGCAGATGCCTTATCCGTCTACGGGGTTATTGCATACGGACTTTGGAGATTTCACGGCGCAGAAGCTTTACTGGCTTTCTATCGGCATTGTGCCGTGGTATCAGATCTTTGCGGGTGTGGTAGAGGTTGGTGCGGGAACGCTGTTGTTCTTTCGACGGACGACGCTGATCGGCTCTGTTCTTCTGTTCGGTGCCCTGGGCGATATTGTATATGTTAACTTTGCTTACGATGGCGGCGTGCACGTTTACAGCTCGTACTTTGTGTTGCTGTCGGGCTTCCTGCTGGGGCATTATGTGCCGGCGTTATATCGGCTGCTGATCCTGGAGCGTACCACGGTTCCTGTATACTATTATCCGTCGTTTTCAAAACCGTGGCAACAGTTTACACGAGTGGGATTAAAGACGCTTTCGATTGTGATTTTTTTGCCGCTGTTCTTCTATCTGCAGTTGGTGAACTTTTGGTATGACCCTTACAAGCAACCGGCTACCAAAGGGGTGTCCACACTTCGCGGATACTATACGGTTACGGAGTTTCGGTTGAATAATAAAACGATACCGTATTCGCCGCTTGACTCGGTGCGCTGGTCTGAAGCCACGTTTGAAAACTGGACGACGCTTACGTTTAAAGTAAACCGTCCGGTTCCGTTGGACCTCTCGAACGGTGGTGGCGATCCGCAGCGCGATATAAACCGGACGTTCGAGGTTGCCGGTGTAGGCGGTGGCCGCCGTGTGTTTCATTACTACGCCGACACGCTTGACCATGTGTTGTATCTGCAAGACAAATACAAAGCGATACCGGATCGCAGAAACCGGACATCAGGCGCAGGCGGCGATGGTGGAGAGCCTCAGGGACGTGTTGCCGTTGGTAAACGGAAGAAGGATGGCATCTATGCAGACGACTGGATCAGTACGGCTGCCTGGTCGCATATAGGCGACGAGCGTACCTGGGTTGACCCGCGTGCTGCTTCGGCCCGTCGCGATCGTGAGTTTGCCAGTGTAAAGGGATACGACGAGCGTAATCGTATGGTATTGAAGTTCGATACCCAGGATGGACGCCGTGTTATTCTTACGGGCGTGGACGAGAACCAGGATTCTTTGTATGTGGTGCTGGATAAGGTCGACCGTACGTATGCGCTTTCGCAAAGTACGCTTTCGGCGGGCAGCTATTGAGTGGATACAGGAGAGGAGAAAGAAAGGATTGTTGATTTAGTAATAGTTTATTTTGAAGTTTAGTTTATTGTATAGTTTCCCGCTGGTGGGCAGGCCTTTGTCTATGGTAATCAGTTGTGTTTTGATGCTGAATGCCTGCTCACCGGATCGGGCCAAGGATGCTGATACTACGGCATGGCCATCGCATTTTGGTTTTGGTCGTGCGGCGTCGGACGAGGAGATTGCGGCCTGGGATATCGACGTGCGGCCGGATGGTCTTGGTTTGCCGGCCGGCAGCGGAACGGTGTTGCGTGGGCGTGCGCTTTATCAGGTGCGCTGTGCACGCTGCCATGGTGCATCGGGTTGGGGCGGTCCGTACATGGCACTGGTAGAGCATACAGAGCCCGGGGTCGGGAAAGGCGAACGTGCTGATAAAACGATAGGCTCGTATTGGCCGTATGCCACGACGTTGTATGATTATATTCATCGGGCCATGCCCTACGATTCTGCCGGTATACTTTCGCCGGACGAGGTGTACAGTGTTACGGCCTGGTTGCTGCACGCCAATGGTATTATAGATTCCACAACTGTTCTTACCGCAGAGACCTTGCCGCGTGTAGCGATGCCGGCGCAGCCGCTGTTTATTCCCGACGATCGTCGTGGTGGAGCTGAGGTTCGGTAATGTAAATATGTATAGCTGATGAAATCCACCCCAAGCACTGATAATACTCCCGGGTCGAACAAGATAAAACGACGCACGTTACTGGGCGGTGCCGCTACGGCAGCCGTTGTGCTTGTGCAGACTGCTTTCGGCAAGATGGTGCAGCGCGCGGTGCCGGAGGCGGCGTTGAAAAGTCTGATCGATCCCACGCATACGCCCGGCACGCCTCCGGGAAAGGTGGGTACACGTTCGCCTTTCGAAAAGCCTGTAAAAAAGGCGTCTGATATATCATCGCGTACGCCGCTTCAGGATCTCTATGGTATGCTCACGCCGTCGGACCTGCACTTTGAGCGTAATCATGCCGGTGTTCCCGAGATTGATCCATCGCAGCATAAGCTGGTTTTGCATGGTATGGTGAATAAACCGATGGTGTTTACACTTGCCGATCTGAAGCGGTTTCCGTCGGTGTCGCGTATTTGTTTTATTGAATGTTCGGGTAATTACCGTGGTGGTCGCGAAGATCTGTCGCCGCAGGAGATTGCGGGTCTTACCAGCCAGAGTGAGTGGACGGGTGTTATGCTGGCCACGCTTTTCCGTGAGGTGGGGGTAAAGTCCGGGGCGACGTGGTTTCTGGCCGAGGGGAGCGACGCCGCTGTGATGACGCGCAGTGTGCCGGTGGCGAAGGGTTGGGAGGATGCGATGGTGGTGTATGCCCAGAATGGCGAAGCGATACGGCCTGAGCAGGGTTATCCTTTCCGGTTGTTGCTGCCGGGGTGGGAGGGAAACACAAGTGTAAAGTGGCTGCGGCGTATCGAGTTGTCGGACCAGCCGTTTATGACACGCGAAGAGACGTCGAAGTATACTGAGCCTGTGGCTGGTGGAAAGATACGGCAGTTCAGTTTTGTTATGGACGCGCGGTCTATCATAACGTTTCCGGCCTATCCTGTTCATGTGGAGCGTGGCTGGATTGAAATCCGGGGTCTGGCGTGGAGCGGGCGAGGAAAGATCGTTACGGTGGAGGTGAGTACCGATGGTGGAAAACATTGGCAGGCGGCTAAACTTCAGGAGCCTGTACTGGATAAAGCTCATACCTATTTCCGATATTTATGGCAGTGGAACGGAGAAGAGACCGTAATTATGAGCCGGGCTGTAGATGAGACGGGGTATACACAACCCTTTCTACGGCAGCTTAAAGAGGTACGGGGTACAGCAGGAGGATATCATTTTAATCCCGTAACCGGGTGGCATATCCGTCGCGATGGCGATGTGGTGTTGCAGCCCGACAGCGGTACATAATCGGAATACGTGAACAGAACCACATACGATGCTATTGTAGTAGGCTCGGGGCCTAACGGTCTGGCGGCCGCTATAACACTGCAGCAAAAGGGATTATCTGTGTTGTTGGTGGAAGGTAAGGAAACCATCGGTGGCGGACTTCGCTCGAAGGAACTTACACTACCTGGTTATATACACGATGTATGCTCGGCCATTCATCCGTTGGCGGCAGCATCGCCTTTTTTTTCTACGCTGCCATTGCGCGAGCATGGTCTGGAGTATCTACAGCCGACCGTAGCTGCGGCGCACCCGTTTGACGATGGCACGGCTGCTGCGCTTTATGCCTCGCTGGCCGATACGTCTACAGCGCTGGGTGTGGATAGCAAAGCGTATACGAACCTTATACAACCCCTGGTAAACGATTGGCCGATGATAGCAGACGATGTGCTCGGTCCGTTGGGTTTGCCGCATCACCCGTTGAAGTATACGCGATTCGGGTTGAACGCGATACAACCGGCTACGCTGTTGGGGCGCAAGTTCTCATCTGCCGCCGCGCGCGGGCTTTGGGCAGGAATGGCAGCCCATGCGTTACAGCCTTTGTCTAACCTGGCATCGTCGGCTATCGGGCTTGTGCTGATGGCCAGCGCGCACCGCCTGGGGTGGGTTATACCAAAGGGCGGTAGTCAGTCTATCGCCGATGCACTGGCGTCATACTTCACTTCTCTGGGGGGAACAATCCAAACCGGTTTTTATGTAAACTCATTAAACGATTTGCCGTCGGCCCGGGCGGTGTTGTTTGATGTTACACCGCAGCAGTTGCTTACGATCGCGGGACATAAACTTTCGTCGGTATACCGCTGGCAGCTTAACCGCTACCGTTATGGTATGGGAGTGTTTAAGGTAGACTGGGCGTTGGATGGCCCGGTGCCTTTCCGGGCAGCGGCCTGCCGCCAGGCGGGTACGGTGCATATTGGCAATACGCTTGAAGAAATAGCGGCTTCAGAACAATATACGTGGGACGGTGGCCATGCCGAGCGTCCTTTCGTACTGCTGGCGCAGCAAGGTTTATTCGATACCACACGGGCGCCGGAAGGCCGGCAAAGTCTGTGGGGGTATTGCCATGTGCCGCATGGCTCAACGGTTGATATGACGGACCGTATCGAGCAGCAGATCGAACGTTTTGCGCCGGGTTTCCGCGACCGGATATTGTCACGTCATACGATGGATACGGTGGCGTTGCAACAGCATAATCCCAATTACGTTGGTGGCGACATCAACGGTGGCGCAATTGATGTTACGCAGTTATTTACACGGCCTGCGTTGCGGGCATCGCCGTATCGCACATCGGCCAAAGGATTGTATATCTGTTCATCGTCTACGCCTCCGGGCGGTGGTGTACACGGCATGTGCGGGTATCATTCGGCGCGGCGCGCGCTGCGGGATGTTTTTTCGATCCGATAATTATATTACTATTCACAACGAATCATCAATAACGTTAACGTATGGCGACTAAAGAAGAAGCTCAGGTTCAGAAACCAACGGGATTGCCGGAAGATTGGGCTATCGTGCTGGTGGGTTTTCTGATTATCATTATTACGCTGGTGGGATTTATCGTGCCGGTGCCCGCGTGGTCATGGAAAGACGGTGGCGATTTTACCTCTAAGATTTTTAGCGGTTCAAATCTTGGCCGCATTGGTGTGCAGTTTGTTTATGTATTTATAGCGGGGATTATTACGATGCTTTTGCTTCGTAAGCCGATCAAGGTATTTCTTATCGTTTTTCCGGTAGTGGCCGTGCTTACTGCTTTTGCGTTGGTGCTGGCCGGCAGTAAGCAGATGGAGGCGCTTAACCTGGAGGCGGTAATCTTCAGCCTCACGATTGGGCTGGTGGTTGGAAACCTCTTTACACTGCCGCAGTGGTTTCGCGAAGGGCTCTCGGCCGAGTTGTTTGTCAAGATAGGGCTGGTGTTGCTGGGCACGACGATAAACTTCAACAACATTGTGAAAGATGGTATGCTGGGGCTTGTACAGGCGTTGGTAGTGGTGGTATCGGTGTGGTATTTTGCGTACTGGATCTGCAAGCGTTTCAAGCTGGACGAAGAGATGAGTCTGATGCTTTCCAGTGCGGTATCGATCTGCGGTGTATCGGCGGCCATCGCCACGGCAGGTGCGATAAAGGGTGATCCGAAGAAGCTTTCCTATATTATTTCGCTGGTGTTGATCACGGCTATACCGATGATGATCTTCATGCCGTACATAGCGGACTACTTTGGGTTCTCGCAGAAGGTAACGGGCGCATGGCTCGGCGGTAGTATCGATACCACGGGGGCGGTAGTTGCTTCGGGCACACTGGCCGGCGAAGTAGCGCGCGAGACCAGCACGATCGTAAAGTTCTCGCAAAATGTATTGCTCGGCCTGGCCGCGTTTGCTATTAGTGTGTACTGGACATATGCACAAAAGGCGCCTGAAAACCGCACGGTAGAGAAACCAACGCTTGGGCTTATCTGGGACCGGTTTCCGAAATTTGTTTTAGGCTTTGTGGCCGCATCGATATTGTTCTCGTTTTTTATTACCCCCGAGCAGATCGATAAAGACTATTTGAAATCGGCCAAGGACTCGCTGAAGAACATTCAGACGTTGTGGTTCGTACTGGCCTTTACGAGCATAGGTCTTGAGACGAAATTCTCTGATCTGTTCAATGCCGAGAGCAAGAAGCCGTTGTACGCGTTTCTTATCGCGCAGCTCTTCAATATTATTGTGACGCTTATTATAGCGCTCCTGCTGTTCCGCTAAGGGCAATCGGTCTTCTACCGGTGCACTATGTTGCCGGTTGCAGACCGATTTGTGCATATACGCAGGTTGTCTTACCTTGAAGGGCATTTTGTACCCCGGAGCATGAAATTCGACCTTATTCTGAAAAGCATTTCGCGATACATTCAGCTGGATGATTACGAGAAGGAAATCTTTACGATTCTGCTGGAGCCCCGTATGCTGAAGCGCAAGCAGTTCATACTGGAAGCTGGTGATGTTTGCAAGCATTCGTGTTATGTGAACAGCGGATGCCTGAAGGGCTACACGGTGGATAAAGAGGGGGAGGAGCATATTCTGAATTTTGCCCCGGAGGGATGGTGGATAGCCGATATTTACAGTCTTATTTCGCGCCGTCCCGGTACGTTGAATATAGAAGCCGTGGAAGATTCTCAGGTGTTGATGTTATCGCGCGACGATCAGGAGAAGCTTTTTCAAAAGGTTCCGAAGTTCGAGCGGTTCTTCCGTATTCTTACTGAGAATGCGCTGGTGGCGAACCAGCAGCGGGTTATGAATAACCTGAGTCTTACGGCCGAAGAACGTTACCTGTTATTTACAGAGAAGTATCCGAATATATCGGAGCACGTGCCGCAGCACAACATTGCTTCTTACCTGGGTATCACGCCTGAGTTTTTGAGTAAGATCAGGGCGCGGCTGGCGAGAAAGGGTTGAACCCTCCTTCGCTAAAGCTACGGCGGGCGAGGCATGACGGAATGCAAAATTCGATGTATCCTTTCTGGGTATCACGCCTGAGTTTCTAAGTACGATTTGCTGAAGTCTGACGGAATGCAGATGCGATTCTGTTGTATAATTTCTGTTATCTGGTGTATCCTTTATCGCGGTAGGCGCGATGATTAAAAGCTTTTGCCGGGAATTTCCGTATTTACCCCGTGTACGCTTTGCCGTGCACTGGAATACTGTGTTTACAGCACGGATCAAGTGTTTTGGTGCCGATTAAACTTTCGTTTATTTCTTAATCTGGTTCAATGACTTGGGGTATAGGGTCGCTTTATCTTTGTATTGTCATCGCGGTAAAACACCTGCTGAGGGGTTCTTCGGAACGTATCAGAACATGACAGAACTTTTTTAAACGACACGTTTATGCATCAGAAAAATGTATTGAAAGCCGGTAAGAGCATCGATCAGGCCAATAAGGCGCTTGTGCTTTTACATGGTCGTGGTGCAACAGCACAGGATATTCTTTCGCTGTCGGGATACCTTACGGTGGAAGGCTATGCGCTGGTGGCTCCACAGGCTACGAATCATACCTGGTACCCGTATTCTTTCCTTGCGCCAGCGGCGCAGAATGAACCGTGGTTATCGTCGGCAATAGACCTTGTGGGCAGTGTGGTGGCAGACCTGGAGGCGCAGGGTATTGCATCGGAGAATATTTATTTGCTGGGCTTTTCGCAGGGCGCCTGTCTTACGCTTGAGTTTGCCGCCCGCAAGGCAAAACGCTATGGTGGGTTGGTAGCTTTTACCGGAGGCCTCATTGGCGATACGCTGGATCTGAGCCGCTACAGCGGTGACTTTGCGGGTACGCCCGTATTTCTGGGCACCAGCGATCCGGATATGCATGTGCCGGTAAGCCGGGTACTGGAGTCTGCGCAGCAGCTTCGCGCGATGAATGCCGAGGTTACCGAGAAGATCTATACGAACATGGGACACACGATAAGCGACGACGAAGTGCGCGAAGTAAATCGTCTGATCTTTAACACCGCTAACGCCGTAAATTCATAAACGTAACGTTATGCAATTCAAACTGTATAAAGGCGGCGATAGAGGCCTTAAAGACATTGGCTGGTTACAAAGTAACCTGAGTTTCAGCTTCTCGAATTTCTACCATCCGGTTGAACGCGGATTCGGGCTGCTGCGTGTGTTCAACGACGACTTTGTGACGCCGGATCATGGGTTCGGTCTGCATCCGCACACAAACATGGAGATCATCTCGGTGATGCTGGCGGGTTCTATGAGCCACCAGGATTCCATGGGCTATAAGGAAGTTGTTAAGAAGGACTGGGTGCAGATTATGAGTGCCGGGAGCGGACTGCGTCACGAGGAGTATAATGTTGGCCAGGACACGGTAAACTTTCTGCAAGTCTGGATTGAACCGAAAATGCAGAACGTTACACCCCGGTATCAGCGTCGCTACTTTCCCGAGGCCGACCGGCAGAATAAGCTGGTGACTATTGTGAGTTCGGAAGAGGGGCAGGCGCATTGCTGGATCAATCAGAATGCGAAGCTTTCGCTGGGATACTTCACCCGTGGAGAAGCCGTAACGTATACGTTCAATCCATTGAACAAAGGCGCGTATGTATTCGTGATCGATGGCGCGGTAAGCGTAAACGGCGAGAAGCTCGATAAGCGCGATGCCCTTGGCGTATGGGATACCGACACGCTGGCTATTCATGCTCTGGACGAGAGCAGGTTTTTAGTGATCGAAGTACCGATCAACCATTAAGATTTTTTATAGTAAGTAACACGTATTCAAATTTTGTATGAGCACAATAACAGGTATACACCACATTACGGCCATAGCCGGTAATGCACAACGGAACTATGATTTCTATACCAAGACGTTGGGTCTTCGGTTGGTTAAGAAGACAGTGAACTTCGATGATCCGCATACGTATCATTTCTATTACGGCGATTATAACGGTACACCCGGTACGATATTGACATTCTTTCCATGGGAAGGTATCTCCGCCGGTCGTCGTGGTACAGGACAGGCTACCGAGATAGGCTACGCCGTTCCGACGGACAGCCTTGAGTTCTGGAAGAAACGTTTTGAAGCACGCGGTGTAACGTTCAACAATCCGGCTACCAAGTTTGGTGAGGAGTATCTCACTTTTCTTGATCCGGACGGACTGAAGTTCGAACTCATTGCCACAACACCCGCACAGGACAGCCGTAAGCCTTTTACTACGACTGAGGTAACGGATGCTGTAGCGACGAAAGGCTTCCGTAATGTGACGATTACGCTGGATAGCATTAAGGGAACAGCCGATGTGTTGAAGCTGTTGGGTTATGAGTTGAAGGGCCAGGAGGTGAACCGGTACCGGTTCGGGCTGGCAAACGATGCACAACCGTCGTACATAGACCTGGTTGAAGTTCCAGGCGAAAAGCGTGGCCATGTTGCCGGTGGCTCGGTGCACCACATTGCTTTCCGTGTTCCTGATAGCAAGGCGCAGATGGCATATCGGTCGATTATTGAAGACAAGGGTTTTAACATCACGCCACAGATAGACCGCAACTACTTTAACTCGCTGTATTTCCGTGAGCCGGGTGGAGTGCTGTTTGAAATAGCAACGGATGACCCGGGATTTGCGGTAGATGAGCCGGTGGCAACGCTCGGTATGTCGCTTAAGTTGCCGGCGCAATACGAATCGAGCCGCGCAGAGATTGAGAAGCACTTGCCGAAGCTGAATCAGTAAGTAGCACACACCAGCAGAGGGGACTTAGATTGATAGGGAGTGACGGTGTAATTAGATATGCTTAAGTCCCCACTCCTGTAACGCAAGAAGGATAGGTTCAAACTCCTGTCCTTTTTTCGTTAGGGAGTATTCTACGGTTGGCGGTATGGTGGGGTAAGCTTTACGGTTTACGATCTGGTGTTTTTCCAGGTCTTTCAGTTCTTTGGTCAGCATTTTAGTGTTAATGCCGGGGATGTCGCGTTCCAGTTCTTTGAATCGCTTGGTGCCTTTCATCAACGAGTAGATAATCGAGAATTTCCACTTGCCGGATATGATGTGTATGGTTTTGACAATGGGGCAGCTCTCATCTTCTTTGCGCTCCAGCGTAAGAAGCGCCGGGCTCGGGGCAGCAGTTTGTGGACTCATGAATGCGTAACTTGTATTGTCAAAAATACAACACACCGGGTTATTTTCGCAGTCTATGTAAAAGATTATCGGTTATGCCGTGTGCTGCCGCGATGGGATGGCGAAAAAACGGATAATTAAATTATTTGTATTTTTGACCATACGATACAGCATTGCGAATGAACATTCTGGTGGTAGAAGACGAGCAAAAGGTAGCGGCCTTTTTAAAAAACGGGCTTGAAGAGCAGGGACATTCTGTTGATGTGGCCTATGATGGCGTTATGGGCGAGAAGCTTGCGTTGCGCAAAGAGTATCACGTTATTTTGCTGGATGTTATTTTGCCGCTGGCCAACGGGCTGGACGTATGCCGTCGTATTCGCCAGGTGAAACCAACGGTGCCTATACTCATGCTTACGGCGCTGGATACAACCGACGATAAGGTTACCGGTTTTGACGCCGGTGCCGACGATTACCTTGTAAAACCTTTTGAATTCAAAGAGTTGCTGGCGCGCATCAAAGCGCTGAGCAAGCGCAACACCACTACCAATAACACGGTGGAAGACAACACGAATATGCTTCGTGTGGGCGATCTGCAGCTTGATCTTAATAAAAAGGTAGCAATTCGCGAAGGCGCGGTTATACAGCTCACGGCAAAGGAATTCGCCTTGCTGGAGTTCCTGATGCGGAACAAAGGCCGTGTGGTTTCACGCCCCGAAATTGCGGAACGGGTATGGGAAGTTACGTTCGATACCGGTACGAATGTGGTGGAGGTATACATGAACATACTTCGTAAAAAGATCGATAAGGACTTCTCCCATCGTCTGATTCATACGCGCATCGGTCTGGGATATGTTATGCAGGAGGAAGCATGAATATCCGTACCCGGTTAACCCTTCGATTTATTCTAAGCGTGGCAGTCATCATGATTATGTCATCGCTCCTGATCTACATTTTCTCTGCCGGGTATCGGGAAGAGGACTTCTATACGCGCCTGCACAACAAAGCCAACAACACGGCAATGCTGCTCATTGATGTGGACGAGGTGAATATTGAGCTTCTACGCAAGATCGAGCAGAACAACCCCATAAGCCTGCCCAACGAAAAGATCATCGTATATGATTTTCGGAACAATGTGATTTTTAGTACCGATGAGAAGCACGTGATTGCTGTAAACCAGGATCTGCTGGATCGTATACGACTCGAAGACGAAGTGCGTTACCAGCAGGATGAATACGAGGTGCTGGGTTTTCTGTTTAAAGGCCGGTACGACCGCTTTGCCGTGGTGGCCGCAGCTACGGATGTAAACGGCTGGAGTAAGCTGGGTAACCTTCGCACGATTCTAATTGTTGTGTTTGCGATGAGTATGGTCGTGATTTCGGTTTCGGGTTGGTTCTTTGCGGGTAAGGCGTTACAGCCTATTTCGAAGGTGGTACGCCGTGTAGACGAGATTACGATTAACCGCCTCGATCTGCGGGTAGAGGAGGGGGGAAGTAACGACGAGATAGCCCGCCTTGTTCGTACGTTCAACAATATGCTGGCCCGCCTCGAAGGGGCATTTACCGTTCAGAAGAATTTCATAGCCAATGCCTCGCACGAGCTACGAACGCCGCTTACCGCGATAACCGGTCAGCTTGAGGTGACGTTGCTGAACGCCCGCTCGAATGCCGAGTACGAGTTGGTGGTGGCCTCTGTGCTCGAAGATATCAAGACGCTGAACAACCTGGCCAACCGTTTGTTGCTGCTGGCCCAGACAAGCAACGAGGGCGACGTGAAACGCGATGGCATGCGTATAGACGAGCTGCTCTGGCAAACCCGCGACGAGTTGCTGCGCAGGCACCCAGGGTATACGATAAACGTAGACCTGGACGAGACGCTGGACGATGAAGCGATGCTTACGCTTGCAGGCGACGAGCACCTCATTCGCGCGGCGCTGACGAACCTTATTGAAAATGGCTGCAAATACTCGGCAGATCACCGAACCGACGTACTGATTGGTCGTGACGGAGATGCGATGGTGATTCGTTTTACCGATAACGGTGTGGGTATTCCTCCCGATGAGCAGCAGAATATTTTCGAGCCGTTCTACCGTGCGGCTAACACACAGGGTATCAAGGGGCATGGCATCGGCCTGTCGGTAGTGCGCCGTATCGTGCAGCTACACGGAGGTACGATCGCGGTAACGTCTGAGCCCGGTAAAGGGTCCACTTTCCTGTTGCGCTTTCCCCGGCGTTGATTGGTCTGCATCGATGGGTTTATTCTTTTTAATCCCGTTTTAATTTCGGATTAATTTCGTTTTTATTCTTTAGGCCCACCTTTGTATCACCGTTCGGGACCAGATATGGCAGATTCATCGGATACCAGAAGTTCAAAAGTCGTAGCCACCGTTGCTACGGTTCTCCTGGTGGGTTCTTTTGTATGGATTACCGCATTGATGGGCCGAAACGCGCGGCAGGAGCATACCGTACGCAAGGAAAAGCTCAGTCGCGAAACGATGCTCTCTGAGAAGCTGCTGCTGGAGAAGGAGATCGCCAAACTTAACGGCGAGAAAACGGCTCAGCAGAAAGCAATCCATGAGCTCTACCGGCAGCAAGGCGTGCTGTCTGACCGCATACAGATTAAAGACGAGAAGATTCGGGCACTCACCATATTTAATGCTCCCTTCCATGCCATGCGCCAACGGCAGCGTGCGTTAGAAAACGAAAAGTATGAGCTCATTCAAAAGGTGTCTTATTATCAGGATACGCTTTTGGGACTGCAACGCGAGCATAACGATGCGCTCCGTACGGTAGAACTTCTTCGCGAGCAGAACCGGGGTTTGAGCACCGAGCTTCGTATTGCGCAGATAACCTCGGTTAACGACGTCAGAGTAGAGGCACTTACCCGGCGCAACGGTGTTACATCAAAAGCCCGTAATGTTCGCAGCCTCAAAGCATCGGTAACGCTTGCTGCCGCTGTGCAGCAGCCGGTCTTTCGTGTGGTTACTCCGGAAGGACGTATACTATCGTCGGCAGAGGGGAGTATGACGTTGCACACGAAGGATAACGAGGCGGCCTCACCGTTTATAATTTTACAGAAGAATCCAGGGGCGCTGCGGAAGAAAGTAGAAATGGTGTTTGTACCGAGGCAACGGCTTGCAGGCGGAATATACACGATCGAAGTATTGAACGAGGGTGCCGTAATTGGTAGCCTGCAAACGAAGCTTCGCTGATTAAGAGTTTAGTTTGGTTAGTTTATAGTTTATATGTTTAGAGTTCTTTAGGTAAGTAGTAGTAAGGTTTAAGTTAAATTCCATTACCTAATTTTTTTCTTAGTTTGTCTGGCCCGGGGGTGTAAGTACTATCCCGGGCTTTTTTTATTATGCCGATGTGTGCCATACCTTTGTTACCATGTCCAACCATCCCATCGTATCTCAACCTATTCGTAATGCCACACCGGCCGATGCTGATGCTATGGCACCGCTGTTTATTGCTGCGATGGAGTCGTTCGCCTGTACGTTTGTGGGCTCGGATAATCCGGATGATGCGCTTCCTGTGTTCCGTTACTTTGCGGGGCTTGCCGGCAACCAGTACAGCTATGCCAATACACTGGTGTATCATGATCAGCAGGGTGTGGCAGGTATTGTTACCGGTTATGATGGCGCAATGTTGGAAACATTACGCGCGCCTTTCTTTACGCATCTGGCCACGCACTATGGTTTTAATCCTTCGGCGTTTGGCAACGAAACCTCGGCTGGTGAGTACTACATCGATACGGTCAGTGTCACTGCTGACCGTCGCGGTATGGGTATTGGTAAGGCGTTGATCCTGGCGGCTTGTGCCGCTGCGCAACAGCAGGGCCATACGCGGGCAGGCTTACTGGTAGACGCTACGAATCCGCAGGCGAAGAAGCTTTATCAATACCTGGGGTTTACGGTGCAGGACACCCGAGTGTTTGCAGGAGGGGAGTATGAGCATATGTTAATGATGTTGTAGGGTACTGTTACAAACGGCATCGCAAGCCGTTGCGTTTTTGGGTGCGGCATGCCAGAGGCTTTACCGGTAGGCCAATCGTTACCACTCATACGGTTCGGATACAACTTCCTATTGAATAGTTTTGATTTTATCAGATCATTTTAGTAACTAGATACCAAATACACGCGGTTTCTCTGGAAACGCATTCTGTAACCCTTTGCGGGAGCAGGCTTTGAAGTAGCAGATAAGTCAACGGTGTTAACGTCTTAACGTGCGAACACCAGTGTTGTTGAAAAGCCATTCACGCAATTCCCCCTAACCCCTGTCGGTACCGTTGCCGCTCGCCGATCCCGCAATGCGTTGAACGATTCCATTTTTGTTGCTAATACTACGTTGTAAGATTGTTGTCACGTTGAACAACTACCTTATGGTGAGGTATTTATAATAAAAAAACATACATCCGGGCAAAAGTTGTCCGGATTTGCTCTAAACTTACAACCCGAAAGGCCTGTCCTGAAAAAGCAATGAACTTCCCTGGTTATAGCGATGAACAACTTATCTACCTGCTTCAGCAGGGCGATAGGTCTGCCTTTCAGGAAATTTTTAACCGGTACTGGAATCCGCTTTACGCCATTGCCTACACACGCCTTAAATCGCGTGAGGAAGCCGAGGAGGTGGTACAAGAGCTCTTTACCACCTTATGGAGCAAGTCTGACACGCTGTTGATCGGTAACCTTTCGCATTATTTGTTCGGTGCCGTTCGCAAGCGCGTAATAAACCAGATCAGGAGTAAGATCACCCATGAAAAGTATTGGGTGTACTGCCAGTCGTTTATTCCTTCGGCGGCCGAAACTACCGAGGAGAGTGTTAGCTATAACGAATTAACCCAGGCCATTGAAAAGGCTATTGGCGAGTTGCCCGAGAAGTCGCAGGAGATTTTCCGTTTGAACCGACTGGAAGGGCGCTCTGTACCCGAAATTGCACAAAGTCTGAGCCTGTCTGAGCGGGCTATTGAATATCATCTTACGAAATCGCTCCGAACCCTGCGGCTGCATCTCAAGGACTTTATGGTTACCGTTTTGTTCGGTATTTGGTTCTTCTGAGATCGGCTTATCCTTCGTTTTTACGGTATTTTCTACGTTTTCAAATTAGGTTACGCATTTTTTGAAAAAAGTTGAGAAAACTTTTACGGTAAAACGCGGGTTGCGTGTCTTCCCTGGTAGCAATGCTAGGAAACATCGTATGACACCTGCGGATTTTGATAAGATTTTGGAACGTTACGTTGACGGCCGCTGCACAGAGGCTGAAAAACGGCAGGTGGAGGCGTGGTTTCATGCCATGGGCGCGAACCAGGCTGGAGATGGGCTGGACGACATTGCCCGGCAGCAGGTGAAAGCCAAGCTTTGGTCGGGTGTAAACCGGCAGACCGGCGGCTCGACCGGAAAACGGTTCTGGGCTCTGGCAGGAGGCGTTGCAGCAGCGGTTGTTGTACTTGTTGTAAGCGTTTTCCTGATCTCGCGCAATAACCGTAACAACACTCCGGTGTTGGTTAAGAACGGTTTACTGGAAGTTGAAAATACATCGTCTGTCATACAGCAGGTTGCTTTGGCCGACGGTAGCATTATATCCCTCGAACCCGGCAGCACGCTGCGCTATCCTGAACATTTCGGACAGCAGCGTGAAGTCTACCTTACGGGTGAAGCCTTTTTCAAGGTTTTCCGCGATGAACAACATCCTTTTCTTGTGTATGCTGATGATGTGGTAACCCGCGTACTCGGTACCAGCTTCCGTGTTAAAGCATACGGTAAAGGCAAGGAGATTCGCGTAGCGGTAACCAGCGGCAAGGTATCTGTTTTCAAAAAAGGAAATAACGAGCAGGAGGCGGTTGCGCAGGCATCGTCGGTGATTCTTACGCCAAATCAGGAGGTGGTATTCGATCAGAAAGAAGCCGCTCCCGTGAAGAAGCTGGTTGAAGTGCCACAGGTGGTGGAGCAGGTGCCCTCGCTGAAAATGGAATACGCCAATGCTTCGGTAGTCGAAGTTTTTAAGGCTCTTGAAAAGAGCTACGGTGTTGATATTCAGTTTGATAAGGATAATCTGCAGAACTGTACGATAACGACAGACCTGGCCGAGGAAGGCTTATACGAACGGATTGAAATTCTCTGCCACGTACTGGACGCTAGGTACCGTGTAGAGGGAACAACCATTATAATCACGGCAAACGGATGCCGGTAAAAGAGAAACCTACTAACCCGGTGTATCGGCTAAAAGGCTGAATACGAGGGGCTTTCTAAACAACAACTCATAAGCAATGTTAAACCAAACTGACTTGCCAATGCGATAGAGTACTACAGACTAATTACCCAAACAAAAAAAAGGGCTGATGATGTTGCGACCATCACCAACCCCGTCATGCAACCTGAGGGATCAGGGGTGCACCGTTTTTGCCTTCGTCAAACAAAAACTTTTTCAATTTATGAATTATCTTAAATCAGTTCAAAATGGACTTTTGTTCATTATGAAAGTGACTTTACTGAATATATTGATTACTTCGGTAACGATCATGATGGCCAACGCGGTCGAAACGCGTGGTCAAAGTGTTCTGGATCGTCGTGTTACCCTGAATGTGGTAAACACCGAGATCCAGGACGTGCTCTCCATGCTGAGCAAAGAAGCGGATGTTAAGTTTACATACAGCCCCCAGCTTATTGAAGCGGGCCGTAAAGTGACCCTCCACGTAGAGGATCAAAAACTTTCCGCCGTACTTCCTCAGATCCTTCAGTCGGATGTATCCTACAAGGTTATTGGTCAACAGATTGCGTTGAAGATGGAGGCTGCTGAGGCGGTTTCGGCATCGGTAGCGAAAGCTGTTGATTTTGAGGTGTCTGGTAAAGTAACCGATTTCACAGGCTCTGGACTTCCAGGCGTAAGCGTTATGGTTAAAGGCACTACTATCGGTACATCAACGGATGGCGATGGTCTTTACAAGCTTAACGTGCCTTCTGGTGATGTGACGCTGGTCTTCTCTTTCATTGGTTATGCTACTGAAGAAAGAGCCATAGGCAACCAGTCTGCTGTTGATGTTATGATGACAGAAGATATTATGTCGTTGAACGAAGTGGTGGTTGTAGGTTATGGGACACAAGAGAAGAAAGAAGTTACTGGTGCGATTGCCCAGATAAACAATGCTGAAATTGTGAAGAGCGCTGCTGTAAACGTGTCAAACTCTTTGGCAGGCCGCGTGGCGGGTCTTGTTATCAACCAGACAAATTCTGAACCTGGTCGTGACGACGCTCGGATTTTTATCCGCGGTGTTGGTACAACGGGTAATACTCAACCCCTTATCGTAGTGGATGGTATTGCTAACCGCGATGGTATTTCGCGTATTGACCCTAATGATATTGAAAGTATCACGGTATTGAAAGACGCGTCTGCTGCTATCTATGGTGCGCAGGCTGCTAACGGTGTAATTCTGATTACCACCAAACGTGGTAAAACCGGTACACCTAAAATTGTGTATACCTTCAATCAGGGATTTGTTAGCCCTACTCGTAAATTGAAGCTTGCCGACGCATCATTGTATGCCAGAAGCATTAATCGTTTTGTAGGTCCTAGTGGTAGCGGTCGGTTTACAGATGAGCAGATTGCTCAGTATGATCGTGGTGAATTACCTTCGACAGACTGGATTGATGAAGTTTATAAAAACTATTCAATTCAGCGTCGCCATAACTTAGCCCTTAGTGGTGGTACGGAAAATGTTACGTACTACTTGTCTGTGGGTAAGACTTACCAAAATGGTTTGATTACGGGAGATAACACAACCGGTTATGATCAATATAACTTCCGTTCAAATGTTGAAGCTCAGGTTTCTGAACGTGTAAAGATAGGCTTGAATGTGGCTGGCCGTCGTGAAGAAAGAAAATGGCTGCAATTCGACGAGAATACAGTTTATCGCTCTTCGGTACGTGGCATTCCTACAATTCCAGCGCGTATTGATGGTCTTCCCGCAGCAGGTAGCCAGAACGAAAACCCGCTTGCAATCGCTCAGGGGCCCGGCTACAGAGCCGCTAACAACGAAGTTTTCAATGGGACATTAACTGCGGAATATAAACTTCCGTTTGTTGAAGGTCTGTCAGTTGATGGTTTCGCTGCCATCGATATGTTCAATACGTTTGGAAGACATTGGTATCAGAAGTATACATACTATGAGTATGATGCTGGTGGAGCTGTTGTTCCTAACGACGGTGCTATTTCAACAGATAAGACGTTCCTTCGTCAAGATTATCAGGAATCTCGTTCTGTTACGTTTAACGGAAAAATCAAGTATCAGCATAAATTTGGTTTGCATGACGTAAATGCTTTCGTTGCGTACGAGCAGAATGAAGTAAACGCTGACACCTCGTTCGTTGAACGTCGTGGTTACGAGTCAGCACGGATTGATCAGCTTTTTGCGGGTAGCGCGAATTCAGCGTTGTCACTCAACTCGGGGAAGGCCGCTCAAACGGCAAGACAGAACTACTTCGGTCGTATCGGCTATTCATATAACGAACGCTACATGGCGCAGCTCCACTTCCGTTATGACGGATCGTATCGTTTTCCTACGGATGGACGTTGGGGCTTTTTCCCCGGTGTATCGGTGGGATGGAGAATGTCTGAGGAAAACTTCCTGAAAGATAATGCTATCGTTAGTAATCTAAAGCTGCGTGGTTCATGGGGTAAACTTGGTAACGACCGTATTTCTCCGTTCCAGTATCTTAATCGATTTACCTATGGTGAGGCCAGAGCAGGGTATGTTATTGACGGGCAGAACGTCAATGTTCTCAACCCAGGTGTAGCTGCTAACCCTAACATCACATGGGAAAGCAAGACAACAACGGATATCGGTGTAGACGCAGGTTTCTTTAATAACCGACTGACTGCTGAATTTGACGTGTTTTTCGAAAAACGGAATAGCATTCTTGCTACACGTAACGTGACAGTTCCAGGCTACACAGGTCTTGACCTTCCACAGGAAAACATCGCTAAAGTGGATAACCACGGTTTTGAAGCAGCGCTTAATTATCGCAACACCATTGGTGATGTTAGCTTTAACGTAGGTGGAAACTTTACCTATGCTCGTAATAAAGTGGTGTTTAACGATGAGGGAAATATCTATCCCGAAGCCTATCAGAAAGCTGAAGGTCATATCGTAGGTTCAAGACTTGCGTTGGATTATGTAGGCGTTTATCGTACAGAGGCCGATTTGCAAGATGGAAAGTATCTGGCATTTAGTAAAACAGCTGTAGCCGGCGATCCACTGTATCGTGATGTGAACGGTGACGGTATTGTTGATAACAAAGACCGTATCCGTAGAGACGTTAACAACATTCCACAGGTACAGTACGGTATCAATCTTGGTGCACAGTATAAAGGATTTGACCTTTCTATTCTGTTCCAGGGGCAGGCAAAAGTAGACCGTCACCTGCGCTACGCATTTTCAGCGGGTAACAACGGTATGGAATACTTCCTGGCAAACTCATGGGCCGATGATAACCAAAATGGTTTCCTTCCCGCACTCAACAGGGGTAGGACAGATAACGAGTTTAGTAACCTGTGGTTACGTAATGCTGCCTTCCTGCGTCTTAAGAATATTGAGTTGGGATATACCTTACCAAAGTTGATGGTGGCTAAAGTTGGGCTTGAAAACGTTCGCTTCTATGTTAACGG
>Ga0065165_1000899_pt1 | contig 38415 bp, 19 predicted proteins | sample AraplaMF_Cvi_mMF_FD_63813 | JGI IMG/M metagenome (GOLD analysis project Ga0065165, IMG submission 63813) | Arabidopsis root microbial communities from the University of North Carolina, USA - plate scrape MF_Cvi_mMF (version 2) (version 3) | ecosystem: Host-associated > Plants > Roots >... | reverse complement strand
CGGCAAGGTGCTGAACACCCGCGAGATGCCGATCCCGCTGCAGCTGCCGGACTGGAGCGCCTGGCTGCCGATCGAGAGCCCGCTCGACATCTGGGCGCCCGAGGCCGGCCAGGCGCAGGGGTTGTTCGAGACCCAGGGCGATGACGGTTCGAACCCGATCAAGGTCGTCAAGCGCGTCAGCGACTTCCTGAAGGCCAACCAGAACCCGAACGGTGTCTATGGCGACTGGAGCCACCTGACGCCCGAGCTGCGCGAGCGTGCGCAGGCGTGGCTCAACGATGTCGGCGGCAAGACGATCGACTTCGCCGGCGGTGGCCGCGGCTCGCGAGTGTCCGGCGACCCGTCGAAGCCGTATGGCGGCGAAGTGGGCGGCAGGAAGCTGCAGGCGCTGATGTCGGCACAGACCGCGAGCGCGGCCAACCTGCCGGCCGCGTTCACGAAGGAGGCCTTCATCGAGCGCGCGCTGTTCGGCGCGATCCGCTGGATGGGTGTCAAACAGTGGGAGCTGGCCCACACCTACGGCCTCGAAGGGCCGCAGGACGTGCTGCACGGCGCGCGGAATTCGAGCGGCCAGTGGGCCGGCGTGGGTGAGAAGCGCGGCTGGCCGTTCAGCTGGCCGAGCGTGTTCTACATGGCGCCGCACATCCTGTACGTGCCGGCGAGCGGCCGCGAGAACTACTTCTCTTGGGAGCCGCGGCTGGTGTCGTTCTACCGCACCAACCAGTGGTACCAGCTGCAGATGACGGTGAACCCGGGTTGGCCGGGAGCGTCCGAAGGGCCGATGGACTGGCCGTACCACATGGGCTTCACGACCGCGATGGTCGACGACCTGATGACCGCCAAGGCACCGGCGGCGGTGTCGGCCTCGCATCTGGCGCGCTATTTCCAGGTCCGCACCAAGCTCGCGCAACTGGCCAACACCAACCTGCCGTTCAACGTGCCGGACCCGGCCGATCCGACCAACCTGTTCAAGAACAAGGGGCTGCAGAGCAAGGCCGACCTGGCGAACCACAAGCTGGGCATCGGCGAGGTGGTCGACCGCGGGCCGGACGACTGGGAGAAGACGCGCTTCCGCCAACTGGACAGCGTGACACCGGGGCTGCACCTGATGTTCATCAACAGCTCGATCTCTCTCTACAACACGCTGTATGCGAACACCACCTACGAGCAGTGGCGGCGCTGCGATCCGAACGCGACGTTCGGCACCGAGTCGGAGGTCAAGTCGGGCTTTCGCTTCTGCCTGGATGCGAAGCGCACGCCGCTGCCGCTGAACGACAAGGGGCAGCCGCACCTGGTGGGCGGCTGGGTCGACTGGACGACCGAGCAGTACACCAGCTGGAGCGTGATCTCGGCGCGCAACCATGGGGCCGAGGCGCAGCGGCTCAAGACGTTCTCCGATTGGACGACCAGGATGTGGCCGAACTAGGCGTGCCCCCCAGTCGCTTCGCTCCTGCCCCCAAGGGGCGCCACCCGGCGGCCCGGCAAAGCCGGTTCCGCGGGCGTTGCTTGATGAACTCCTTGCTTCGCTCGGAGGTCAGCGATTCCAGCGGAGCACCAAAGGGTCCAATCGCCGCGCCGCGTCGAGCAATCCAGCGCGCGTCGCCGGGTGCATCGGCGGGTAAGGATGCCGCGGCGCATCGCACGCGATCACGCCGCCTTCCTTCATCAGCGCCTTCGCGCTCAGGAAGCCGCCCTGGCGGTTCTCGAAGTTGATCAGCGGCAGCCACTTCGCATAGGCCGCCACCGCCGCCTCGCGGTCGCCCGCCGCGAATGCATCGACGATCTGCCGGATGCCGTCGGGGAAGCCGCCGCCGGTCATCGCACCGGTCGCGCCGGCATCCAGGTCGGCCAGCAGCGTGATCGCCTCCTCGCCGTCCCACGGGCCTTCGATCGCGTCGCCGCCCAGCGCGATCAAGTCGCGCAGCTTCGCCGCGGCCTGCGGCACCTCGATCTTGAAGTAGCGCACGTTCGCGGTCTCGCGCGCGAGCCGCGCCAGCGTCGCGGCGCTCAGCGTGGTGCCGCTGACCGGCGCGTCCTGCACCATGATCGGAATCGCCAGCGCTTCGGACAGCCGCGAGAAGAACTCGATGCTCTGCCCCTCCGGCACGCGCAGCGTCGCGCCGTGGTACGGCGGCATCGCCATCACCATCGCCGCGCCGAGCTGCTGCGCCCGCAGGCTGCGCTCGATGCACAGCCGGGTGCTGAAGTGCGTGGTCGTCACGATCACCGGCACGCGGCCGGCGACGTGCTCGAGGATGGTCTTGGTCAGCAGCTCGCGCTCGGCATCGGCGATGACGAACTGCTCCGAGAAGTTCGCGAGGATGCACAGCCCGGTCGAGCCGGCGTCGATCATGAAATCGACGCAGCGCTTCTGGCTGGCCAGGTCGAGCTCGCCGCTGTCGGTGAAGGTGGTGGGCACCACCGGGAACACGCCCTGGTAGCGCGGCTTCTTGAGTGCGGTCATGGCATGTCTCCTCAGACGGCGGGCGGATTGCGTTCGAAGCTCGTCTGGTGCCAGTACGGGTAGGGCTTGGTCACCGTGCTGGCTTCGTCGAGCTGTTTCATCTGCGAGGCGCTCAGCGACCAGCCGATCGCGCCGAGGTTGTCGCGCAGCTGCGCTTCGTCGCGCGCGCCGATGATCACGTTCGCGACCGTCGGTCGCTGCAGCAGCCAGTTCAGCGCGATCTGCGGCACGCTCTTGCCGGTTTCCTTCGCGACCGCGTCGATCGCGTCCATCACGCGGAACAGCTGCTCGTCGGGCACCGGCGGGCCGAACTCGGCGGTCTTGTGCAGCCGGCTCTGCGCGGGCAGGCCGGTGCCGCGGCGGATCTTGCCGGTCAGGCGGCCCCAGCCGAGCGGGCTCCAGACGACGGCGCCGACACCCTGGTCGAGCGCCAGCGGCATCAGCTCCCATTCGTAGTCGCGGCCGATCAGCGAGTAGTAGGCCTGGTGCGCGACGTAGCGCGAGATGCCCAGGCGCTCCGACGCGGCCAGCGACTTCATCAGGTGCCAGCCGGAGAAGTTCGACACGCCGAGGTAGCGGATCTTGCCGGCGCGCACCAGGTCGTCGAGCGTGCGCAGCGTTTCTTCGACCGGCGTCTGCGCATCGAAGCCGTGCAGCTGGAACAGGTCGATGTAGTCGGTGCCGAGCCGCTTCAGCGAGGCATGCACCGCGTCGAGCAGGTGGTGGCGCGACGAGCCGACGTCGTTCGGCCCGGTGCCGAGGCGGAAGGTCGCCTTGGTCGAGAGGATGACCTTGTCGCGCCGGCCGGCGATGGCTTGGCCGAGCACGGTTTCGGCCGCGCCGGCGGAGTAGATGTCGGCGCTGTCGAACATGTTGAGGCCGGCCTCGAGGCAGATGTCGAGCAGGCGGCGTGCGCCGTCGGCGTCGGTCTTGCCCCAGGCGCTGAAGAACTCGCCGCCGCCGCCGAAGGTGCCGGTGCCGAGGCTGAGGACGGGGACCTTGAAGCCGCTCGAGCCGAGTCTGCGATGTTCCATGCGAATCTCCATCGGTGGGTATGCGGGAAGCGAGGGAGTGGGCGTCCCTCGTCCCCAATTTTGGGGGTAAGGATCAGGGCCGCAGTGTGCACTGCCGTGGGTAGACTCGGTGGCAAGAGGGACGGGGAAGGAACCACAAAGGTTCGGGGAGGGTGCGGCGCCGCGAGGCGCTGCCCTGCGCTGCGCGATCACCGCGCTTTCACGCCCGTCGATGACGACTCAACACGGGAGTGAGGGATGGCAGAGAACCAGGTGGCGATCCAGCTCGAGTACGCGATGCTGCAAATCGCGGCGGAGGCGATGTTCGACCAGGGGCATGTTGCCTTCGCGCAGGGAGAGAAGGTCACGGCGCCGATGACGGCCGAGATGCTGCTGAAGGGTAATGACCACTCGAGTCGATTCACCGAAGCGCAGACGGCCGATTTCCTGTCGCGGTGGAAGCTGGTGGAGCACGAAGCCAACACCGCCACCGGATTCAGCGGAACACTGTTCCAGTACATCGGCCCGGACAGCGAGGAACTCGGGTTCCATACCGGACAACTCGTGATCAGTTTTCGCTCGACGGAGTTCATCGAAGACTCCGCACGCGACAACCAGGCCACCAACACGCTGGAGGTCAGCGAGAAGGGCTTTGCGTTCGGCCAGATTTCCGACATGGAGCAGTGGTACACCGAACTGAGGCAACGTTACGCCAGCCAGTTCACCGCGTCTGGCAATCGAGTCGACGTGACCGGCTACAGCCTGGGCGGGCACCTGGCGACCTCGTTCAATCTGATGCACCGTTCGGAGATCCGCCGCACCTATACCTTCAACGGGGCAGGTGTTGGCGACCTCAAGGCCGGTAACGATCTGAACGACGTCATTGCCAAGTTCCGCGATTGGCGCCTTCACGGCAATGCCGATGTGTTCACGACCACGGAGGCGCGCCAGCTGTATGCCGACATCCTGACCCGCTATTCGGGCAATGCGGTCGTGACCGCTGCGCAAGCCGACATCGACGCGAAGATGGTGGCTACGCACCTCAAGCCGGTGAGCACGGACGGCGGGCTGGTGTATCCACGGACGCCGGAAAACATCGAACTGGACTTGTTGATCGATGCATTGAAGAGGATCAGCTCCGTGGCTGCCATTTCCGAGACCGTCCACGGCTTGATCGCCGGCGGCAGCGACGTGGTGACGGCCAACGATCGTCCCGCCGACATTCGCGGCCTGGGGGAGATCGCAGCGCTGGGGCTGGACTATCAGTTGGCGGTCCTTCGCGCCAGCGCGATGACAGCGCCCTACCGCTCGGATCCTGTGAGTGGCGGCCGCGATGCCTATGAGGGGCGGCACATCAAGCAGGAACTGCCGGACTTCTACGATGTCTATGGCGCCAATCCGCCGTCTGCGGTCTCGAACTCGCAATGGCATTACGGCGCGGAGACGCCGATCTTCATCGAAGACCAGCCGCTGTGGCGTGGCGACTACATGTTCCAGGTCGGCGCCGCCAGCGCCGCGGCGATGGGTATCCGCCTGCTCGTGGACAAGTACGGCCTGAACGACTTCGGCGACACACACAGCCTGGTACTGATCGTCGATTCGCTGTCCTTGCAAACGGCCATGCTGAAGTTGGACGACAGCCTGCTGCCGGCGACGATGGCATCGATCTTCCGTCTGGCCGGCAACAGCCGGGGCCAGCAGGGCAACGAGAACGACAAACAGGGCCAGAGCGAAGGCGACACGCTCGACCGCGTGCTGCAGGCACTGGGCGACGCGCTGGGCGTGAGCCAGGATAGCCGGTGGACCAGGCTCAATCCCAGCTTGGTCGGCGGGACCTGGGCCACCGTTGATGACAAGAACGGGATCACGGGGCGCGCCACGTTCCAGAAAAACATTGCGCTGCTCGTCAACAGCGACATGTTCAAGGCGCTGGCCGGCAAGGTCACGCTCAATGTCGTCGGACCTGCATTGGGCTCGCTCGCGAAGGCGCGTCACGAGTTCGGCGAGGTGGCGGCACTGCTGTCGCTTGCCTCGTTCGTCATCTCGCCGGTGGCGGGTGCGACTGCCGCCTTGCAGGCGCTGTGGCAATCGGACACCTGGAAGGCAAGCTACGACGCCTGGACCAGCGACCTCGCCCTGATCGCGGCCGGCAAGTCACCTGACAACTACACCGACCGCTGGATCGATGATCGCCAGAACCTGCTGTTGCGAATCGACGCGGTGAATGACAAGAACATCCTGACCGGCGTGGTCAACGATCCCAACCTCCCGTTGGACCGGGCCTTCTTGTTCAGCTACGTGGACCCGTTCACTGGCGCGAAGCGGACGATCGACACCTACAACGCGGCCCAGCCGGCGAGTGACATCGCCGACATCACTCGGCAACTGATCACCTTCGGCGGCGCGACCAATGACTTCATCGTCGGCGGCAAGCTCGACGACAGCCTTTATGGTGGCGACGGCCTCGACCAGGTCAACGCCGGCGACGGCGACGACTACGTCGAAGGAAATGCCGGCTTCGATTCGCTCTACGGCGAGAAGGGCAACGACGTGCTGCTCGGCGGCGCCGGCGACGACTGGCTGTCCGGCGGCATCGGCAACGACCTGCTGAACGGCGGCGCGGGCGCCGACACCTACGAGGTCAAGGCCGACGAGGACGTCGACACCATCGTCTCCAGCGACGCCGTCGACATCCTGAAGCTGGGTGGCCGCAACCTCGACGGCAGCGGCACCGTCAAGAGCAGCGTCGACGGCGTCACCGTGTGGATCGACGAGTCCGATGCCGCCGCGCCGATCCTGTACATGCTCGACGCCAACATCGCCCAGCTGACGGTGGCGGGCTACGGCAGCACGGTGATCGTCAAGGACTTCCAGTCCGGCGACCTCGGCATCCTGGCGCCGGTGCCGACGCCGCCGGTCGCGCCGCCGCCGGCGCCGATCGACTTCATCGATTTCCTGACCCCCGACAGCTTCGACAAGTACAAGGCCTGGAGCCGGGGAGGCCGCCCGGTCGCCACCTTCGTGAACATCGCCGGCGGCATGGCGCGCGTGGAAGGCAGCTCGGGCAACGACCTGATGACCGGCGGCACGGTGGTCGGCACCACGGCGACCAGCCCGCTGAACTTCAACAGCACGCAGATCGTCGGCCGCGCCGGTGACGACCGCATCTTCGCGGTGGCCGTGCAGACCGAGGCGCAGGCCCTCGCCGGCACGCCCACGCTCGCTGCGCAGGAAGGCCCGATCCTCGACGGCGGCCGGGGCAACGATTTCCTCGTCGGCAGCAGCGCCGACGACCTGGTCTTCGGGGGCGAGGGCAACGACCGCGTCATCACCGGGGCCGGCAACGACATCGTGATGAGCGACGGCGATCTGGGCCCGGGCTTCCTGTCCTTCGCCGACTTCAGCGCGACGGCGCGCCTGATGGGCGGCGCCAACACCAACGGCATCGGTGGAACGGGCGGAACCGTGCGCTACCTCGATGCCGTGAACAGCCACGAATACACGATCTACATCACGCCCAAGGGATGGACCGGCAACCCGGCCGGGGCCGGGGCCAAGCTGACGCTGGCCTACCAGAGTGTCGATCCGCTGCAGAACATCGATCTGCGTGCGTTCGCGCGCGACCAGCTGGGCACGCAGGTGCTGCCCGAAAGCAATTCGCTGTACGCCGCCGTGGTCGCGAACCTGGGCTACACGCCCGGCAGCTTCGACCTGGTGATCCAGGGCGTCAACCGCGACACTGGCAACGGCTACGGCTCGGACCCTGCCGACCCGAACCCGGCAACCCGGTTGCTGGACAGCTTCAGCACCGCGGCCCATGCCGGCAATGACGTGATCGACACCGGCGACGGCGACGACGTGGTCAACGCTGGCGGCGGCAACGACGTCGTGCGCGCCGGAACGGGCAATGACGTGGTGGCCGGCTACCAGGGCAGCGACCTGGTCCACGGCGACGCCGGCAACGACCTGCTGTACGGCGACTACCACGGGACCGGCGGGCTGATCATCGATCCCAACACCGGCATCGTCCGCGGCCGCAGCGGCCTCGATGGCAGCCAGCACGGCAACGACCTGCTGTACGGCGACGCCGGCAACGACGTGGTGATCGGCAACGGCGGCTCCGACATCCTCGACGGCGGCGACGGCGACGACGAACTGCACGGCGACGAGGCCGGGATCGATGTGCGCTGGGCCGGCAACGACAAGCTCGACGGCGGCGCCGGCAAGGACACGCTGACCGGTGGCGCGCGCGACGACGAGTTGCGCGGCGGCACCGGCGACGACGTGCTGTTCGGCGACGCCGATACCACCTACACCGCAGGCGCGGACCATGGCCGCGACCGGCTGTTCGGCGACGACGGCGACGACCGCCTGTACGGCGGCGGCAATGACGACACGCTGCTCGGCGGTGCCGGCAACGACCAACTGCTGGGCGACGACTTCATCGGCAATGTCGCCGGCAGCTTCCACGGCAAGGACGTGCTCGACGGCGGTGCGGGCGACGACCTGCTCGCCGGTGGCGGCGGCAACGACGAACTGAGCGGCGGCGACGGCAACGACTGGCTGGCCGGCGAGGACGAGCAGGCCACCGACGAGGTGTCCACGCTGACCGGCGACGACCGGCTCGACGGCGGCGCCGGCAAGGACACGCTGATCGGTGGCAACGGCAGCGATGCGCTGCTCGGTGGCGACGACGACGACATGCTGTTCGGCGGCGCCGGCAACGACACGCTGGACGGCGGCAGCGGCGCCGATGCGCTGTCGGGCGGCGCGGGCGACGACACCTACGTGTTGACCCTCGACGGCATCGCGCAGTCGGGCGGCGTCAATGACACCATCGTCGACGCGAGCGGCTACGACACGATCAAGCTGGACGTCGCATCCAACGCGGTGCAGGTGGCACGCAGCGGCGACGACCTGCTGGTCGCCGTCGATGCCACTCACGGCTTCGTCGTTCGCAATGGCGTGAATGGCGCGATCGAGCACTACAGCTTCTCCGACGGCCGCACGCTGGACACCGTGCGGCTGATCGGCGAACGCTCGCTGGAGGCCCAGGAGCTCGGCTCCGGCCGAGGGAACTCGCGGCCGTTGATCGGCGGGGCTGCCGCTGACCAGCTGCACGGCGGCGAGGACGATGTGGCCTCGACGCTGTCCGGCGGACGTGGCAACGATTCGATCACGCTGGCCAACTCGCAAGGGGCGGCGGTGCTGTACTCGAAGGGGGACGGACGCGACACGATCACGGTCTCCAACGGCACCCGCACCGGCAGCAATGTGCTGAAGCTCTCCGACGGCCTGCGCGCCGACGACCTGCGGCTGCGCCGCGAAGCCGACACCTCGCGCCTGGTGCTGGACCTGGGGCCGGGCGACCGGCTGGTGCTGGGCGGCAACTTCCTGGCCGCGCTGATCGACGTGCCGGCCGCGTTCGATCGCTTCGAGTTCGACGACGGCAGCACGCTGACCTGGCAGCAGCTGCTCGACCGCGGCGTGCTGGTCGAGAACACCCGCACCGAGCCGTACTGGTACGGCACCACGGTCGCCGACGTGATGGTCGGCACCGGCGTGTCGCGGCGCTTCGAGGCCGGCGGCGGCAACGACGACCTGCGCGCCGGCAGCGGCAACGAGACCATGGTCGGCGGCGCCGGCGACGACCTCTACCGCATCGGCGGCGGGATCGGTTCCGACACGATCGATGACAGCGGCGCGGTGGCCGGCGAGATCAACCGCATCCGCTTCGACGACGACATCGCGGCGGCCGAGGTGCGCTACGTGCGCGACGGCAACGACGTGCTCGTGCTCTTCACGGGCCGCACCGACGTGCTGCGCATCACCGGCTTCTTCACCAACGCCGGCCGCCAGCAACTGATGTTCGGCGACGGCACCGTGTACGAACGCGGCAACCTGCCGCTGCAAGGCTGGCAGGACCTGCTGACCTCGGGCAACGACGTGCTGCAGGTTCCCGGCAGCAGCAACGACACGCTCGATGCGCTGGGCGGCAACGACACCGTGCTCGGTGGTGCGGGCGACGATTCGATCCGCGGCGGCGACGGCGACGACTGGCTGTCCGGCGGGGACGAGGTCGGCAAGTTCGATTGGTCCGAGTTGCCCGGCAACGACACACTGGACGGCGGCAACGGCAACGACACGCTGGTCGGCGGCCCCGGCGACGACGTGCTGATCGGCGGCGCCGGCAATGACGAGTTGTACGGCGGCACCGGCGACGACACCTACATCTTCCATCACGGCGACGGCATCGATGTGGTGAGCGACAGCCCGGGAGGCTCGTTCGGCTACGACCACATCGTGTTCGCAGACGCGCGGGCGAGCGATGTGAGCGTGATCGACTACGGCGACCGCTACGTGATCGATTACGGCGCCGGGGATCGTGTAGCGGCCAACACCTTGTCCGACATCACGTTCGCCGACGGCACCGTGTGGGACCTGCAGGCTGTCAGGTCGAATTCGCTGTTCTACCGCGTGGGAAGCGAGGTCAACGACAACCTGTCCGGCTACGACGGCCGGCCGGTGGAGTTTCACGGGGCCGGCGGCAATGACCAGCTCCGTGGCGAGGCCCGGGCCGACCGCTTGTTCGGCGATGACGGCGTCGATCTCTTGTACGGGCTGGCGGGCGACGACCACCTGGATGGGGGCGCGGGCAGCGACGGGCTCGAAGGCGGAGACGGCAACGACCTGCTGGAGGGCGGCAGCGACGCCGACACGCTGAAGGGGGGTGCCGGCGATGACAGCTTGTACGGTGGCGACGGCGACGACCTGTTGGACGGCTCCGACGTCTCGACCGGCGGCGCGGGGGCCGACCTGCTGCACGGCGGTGACGGCGACGACACGCTCGGCGGATCGGTCAGCGACGATGGCCGCGGCAGCCGCCTGTATGGCGATGCCGGCAACGACAAGCTGCAAGGCAGTGCGGGGGCCGACCTGCTCGATGGTGGCGACGGCAACGACTGGATCATCGACATCGGCCAGGGCACCGGGGTCGACACGGTGGTCGGTGGCCACGGCGACGACACCTTCTCTCCGTACGGCATGCATTCCGCCGATTTCCTGTTCTCGCAAGGCGACGGGCACGACCTGCTGACCTTTGCGGATCAGATCGGAAACCGGGGCGATGGCACGCCCAGCTGGCGCATCGGGTTCGATGCCGGCGTGGCGGCGTCTTCGCTGCGCGTGGTGGGCTTCGAAGCGACCGCGCCCGACACGGCAGCCGACCGCGGCATGAAGTTGACGCTGGGCTACGGCTCGCAGGGCGACACGGTGTCGTTCGACCTGTACTACCGCGGGGTGCAGTTGCAATTGCAGAGCCCGGTGCTGAGCTTCACCTTCGCCGACGGCACGACACGCAGCCTGGCCGACCTGATGCCTTCGGTGTCGAGCATTCCGGTCTACGGGACCACGGGCAACGACCGGCTGTGGAGCCCGGGACTCTTCAGCACCAACGCGAGCGGCGTGGAGCAGGTGCGATCTCCGGGCAGCACGCTGGCCGGCGGGCTGGGCGACGACACCCTCGTCGGGCTGGAGGGCAACGACACCTACGTGTTCAACCGCGGCGACGGCAACGACGTGGTGCGCGACTACGGCGGTACCGACACCTTCCGCTTCGGTGCCGGCATCCGCCCGGAAGACCTGACGCTGCGGGCCGAGACCTTCCGGAACTGGGATTTCTATTCCGACCGCGTCATCGAGATCAACCAGGGCGGCGGGCAGATCCGCATCGGCGGGGCCGTGAACAGCGACGACGTCTACCGCATCGACGATCTGACGAAGTTGCCGAGCTACAGCTTCGGCACCATCGATTCGTTCCGCTTCGACGACGGCACCGTGCTGACGATGGACCAGCTCGTCGCGCGCGCCGGCGCCGTCAACGTGGTGGCCGATTCGCAGTACGGCTACATGGTGGGCACCGAGCAGAGCGATCGCTTCGAGGGCGGCGTGGGCATGCAGACGATGCAGGGCAAGGGCGGCGCGGACACCTACGTGTTCAAGCGCGGCGACTCGCAGTGGCTCGGGACCGACCCGCTGCAGTCCAGCGATGTCGACCGCATCGCCGACACCTCGACCGGCAACGTCCTCGAGTTCGGCGCCGGCATCGCCATGTCGGACCTGCGCTTCACGCGCCAGGACTCGACGCTGGTGGTCGAGGTGCTGGGCGGCGCGGTGAAGGACGCGTTCATGGTCTACGACTACTTCACCAATCCGCAGATGTTCTCGCTGCTGCGCTTTGCCGACGGCAGCACCGTCGACGTCTCGCAGGGCATTCGCGTGCCGCTGCTCGGCACGGCCGGCGACGATGTGATGAATGGCACCGCGGTTGCCGATTACTTCGACGGTGGCGCCGGCAACGACCAGCTCAATGGCAAGGCCGGCCGCGACTGGCTGCAGGGCGGCAGCGGCAACGACCGCCTGGACGGCGGCGCCGATGCCGACGACCTGGCCGGCGGCAGCGGCGACGACACCTACATCGTCGACAACGCGGGCGATCTCGTCACCGAGGCGGCGGGCGAAGGCACCGACAGCGTGCAGGCCAGCGTCAGCTACACGCTGTCGGCCAACGTCGAGAACCTGACGCTCGCGACCGGCAACACCGGCTTGTCCGCCACCGGCAACGGCGGGGCGAACACACTCACCGGCAACGCCGGCGCGAACAGGCTGGATGGAGGGCAGGGCGCCGACACGATGATCGGCGGGGCCGGCAACGACACCTACGTGCTCGACGACATCGGCGACCGGATCACCGAGGCTTCCGGCGGCGGCACCGACACTGTCGAATCGTGGATCAACTGGACGCTGGCCAGCGAGCTGGAGAAGCTGACGCTGCTCGGCAGCCAGAACCTCACTGCCACCGGCAACTCGGTGGCCAACACGCTGACCGGCAATGCCGGCAACAACGTGCTGGACGGTGCGGGCGGCGTCGACACGATGATCGGCGGTGCGGGCGACGACACCTACGCCGTCGACGTGTCGGGCGAGACCATCACCGAGGCGGCCGGCCAGGGCATCGACACGGTCAACAGCCAGGTGAGCATCACGACGGCGCTGTGGAGCAACGTCGAGAACCTGAACCTGCTCGGCAGCGGCAATCTGGCCGGCGCGGGCAACGACCTGGACAACCTGCTGTTCGGCAACAGCGGCAACAACGCGCTGACGGGTGCGGCAGGCAATGACACCTACTACGGCGGTGCCGGCAACGACACGATGAACGACACCGTGGCGACCTCGAACGACGTCTACCGCTGGGGCCGCGGCGACGGGCAGGACACGATCACCGATGCCGGCGGCAGCGACCGCATCGAGATCGGCACTGGCATCAGTGCGGCGCAACTGACGCAGACGCGCAGCGGCAACAACCTGGTGCTGGGCATCAGCGGCGTCACGGCCGACAAGCTGACGATCACGAATTACTACGTCGGCACGGCCAACAAGATCGAGACGATCAAGCTGGCCGATGGCACGTCGGTGCCGATCACCGTCACCGCACTCGCCACGAGCGCGCTGACCGAGAAGGCCATGCCCGTCACCATGCCCACGGCGGTGATCGCGGCCTGGGCGACGTTGGATCTGGTCATGCGAATCGCCGAACCTGCGCGCGAAGGCCTGCCGACGCCGATCGCCGCGGCGGAAACCGGTGCGGGTCGCGACCTGTCCGGCCCGGGCCTGGCGCTGAGCCGCGACGCGGTCCTGTGGAGGCGCGAGCATGCCCTCTGAGCCGCGGGCGGTACATGCATACCTTCTGCACAGTTGATCTCTAGACTCGCCCGAACGACGCCACCTTGCAGTGCAACCCCGGGGTCGGAAAGGGCTGGACATGAAGAACTGGACGCAGCTGTTTGCGGCGGTGTCGCTGTGCGTTTCGTTGGCGGTCGTGAAGGCGATGGGCGTCGTGATGGATGCATTCGTGCTGCACGTCGAACGGCGGGCCGAGCGGATGTACCTGCAGGCCCAGGGCCTGGCCCTGAGCCTGGCGCGCGCCTACCTTCGGCACATCAAGCCGAACGTCGACCCGCATTGCCCTGCATGCCGCAGCGGCGTGCAGGTGGCCGAGCGGGCGGTGACGGTGCCCGGCAAACCGATCGCGGCGGTGGTGGACGTGAGCTGCCGGTGCGGGCTGTGCAATTCGCGCTTCGGCATGCCGAGGGAGGGGGAAGACGAACTGACCTAGCGGTCAGGTCTGCCGACGGGGCGGGCCAGGCAGGCCCGCTGGCGCGGTGGACGCATCGTGGAGCCCGCCCGATTCCGCTGGTGAAATCGATGCCCTGGTCGCGGTGCCCTGCACAATGACCCACGCGTCGCCGCAGGCATCCCGAGCGGCGCGAATCGACGAGGACAATGAGATGCGCTTGCTCGTGATCCATCAGAACTTTCCCGGCCAGTTCGGCCACCTCGTCACGGCGTGGTCGCGTCGCCCCGGATGGGACGTGCGGGCACTGGGCCGCGAGACGGCGCCCGGGCTGCCCGGTTTCGACGGCTTGGTGCGCTACAAGCTGGCGCGCGCGCCGCATGCGCAGCAGCACGGCTACCTGCGGCAGATGGAATCGGCCACGCTGCATGGGCAGGCCACCGCCCGCGCGATGCTGAAGCTGCAGCACGACGGCTTCACGCCCGACGTGATCCTCGCGCACCCCGGCTGGGGCGAGACGCTCTATGCGAAGGATGTGTTCCCCGACGCACGGCTGGTGCATCTGTGCGAGTGGTACTACGGTGCCGACGGCGCCGACCTGGGCTTCGACCCGGAATTCCCGCTCAGCTTCGACGACCGCGCACGCGTGCGCACCTGGAATGCGCTGCACACGCTGAACCTGACGAACTGCGATGCGGCGGTCAGCCCGACGCACTGGCAGCGCAGCCGGCATCCGGAGATCTTCTTGCCGAAGATCGGCGTGCAGCACGAGGGCATCGACACCGAAGGGCTGGCGCCCGATGCGAATGCCGTGGTGAAGACGCGCAGCGGTGCGGTGCTGAAGGCAGGCGATCCTGTGATCACCTACGTGGCCCGAAACCTGGAGCCGTACCGCGGCTTCCACGTCTTCATGCGCGCGCTGGAGCGCATCCAAACGCAGCACAAGACCTGCCATGCGCTGATCGTCGGCGGCGACGGCGTGAGCTACGGCAAGCGCACGCGCGACGCGACCAACTGGCGCGAGAAGATGCTGGCCGAGGTGAAGCTCGATCCCGAGCGCACGCACTTCACCGGCAAGCTGCCGCGCGCGCAGTACTTGCGGGTGCTGCAGGTATCGGCGGCGCACGTGTACCTGACGTATCCGTTCGTGCTGAGCTGGTCGCTGCTGGAGGCGATGGCCTGCGGCGTGCCCATCGTGGCGTCGGACACTGCACCGGTGCGCGAGGTGATCCGCGACGGCGAGAACGGACGGCTGGTGCCGTTCTTCGAGCCAACGGTGGTGGCCGATGCGGTGCTGGCCGGGCTGGAATCGCCGGCAGCGTGGCAGCCGCTGCGCGAGCGCGCGAGGGTCGATGCGCAGGCCTACAGCCTGGCGGCGGGGCTGGCCGGGCATGAGCGATTGCTGCAGGGGAATAAAAGCGTGGCCCCGCTCGTCGGTAGCGCGCTGGCAGCAGCGCCATCACTGACGCGGTGAATTGCACGCGGGGTGGGCGAGGCGCATGCAGCTGCGGCTGCGGCTGCCATAGCGTTCGCTCATGTCGGCTTCTCTCGATTAGATGTCCCCCATGAGAGGGGAGCGATGGAGATGGCGATTCTTGAGGTGCGTGGCTAGACTGCGCCGAACAGGGACAAGGACATCATCCATGAATGCAAATACGCGGCTTGCGTGCCGGGCGCGACCGGTGTCTGGAACGCGAGGCACTTCATGGCTTTGCGTTGGATCGATGGTGTTTGTGACGGGGCTTGTCGCCTCGTTTGCGTGTCGCGCCAGCGACGACCAGAGGTTCGTTGGATTCGAATGTGTGCCCGCGAGCGGAATGCTGCGGATCTCATACCACTCCGATCATCTGCACCCTCTCTTCTCCGAGGGCTACCTGGTAGATACCTTCCAGCTGAAGAAGAACGATCCATCCGGTGAGTACGTGGAGTCAGTGCGCCAAGTGACGAAGACCTGCAGCATCAAAGGGGTTCACTACGTCGTGCGCATTCGTGGAGTTCCCGGTGCGGGTCGGCTGGGAAAAGATCAATCGCACTGTCGAGAATGTTGACGGAATCGTGTGGTTGAAGTGGCGGCCGATGAACTTGAACAGCGGTCAGTTTGAACCAGATGATCCCTATGGCAAGGATTGCAGCGGTGATGATTGCATCAAAAGAATGCTGCGAGTAACGCAGGGTGTGGAACTAAATCCAGTGGAAGCCAAGCAGTATGAAAAGGGCTACCGCTTTGTCGAAAGCGTGGATCCGAGCGATGGCCGGAAGTATCGCTACGTTGGTGTCATCAAGATGCATCCTCGATGGACTGAACAGGCGGTTGCGCGCGAGAAAGAATTGACTGGGAAAGATATCGACTCTTCCGCATATGTCTTCGCCATGGAGCGCAGGCCTGTCGAGCAATTCACTGCGCGGTATGGTATTACCTGGGACGATATTTCAACCCACGAAGACCGTGAGTTGTGGATAGCTGCCGGTTTGCTCAAGGCAATTGACCTACAGACCAATGAAGTTGTTGCGGAACGCATTGGCTACATTGTAGATAGCGGGCAAGGGAGTACAGATGGATTCAGGGATCCTTGGGGTTGGGCTAAAACTCATGCGCCCCGATGTCACCGCAGCGATGAGCACACGTGGGAATTCTCAATGCGGCATCTTGTGCCATCCAAATCTGAAAGATGATCATGCCGAATAGCGTTGCGCACCAATTTCCAGGACTTCCAAGTTTCGTCTCGGATGTCTGGCACCACTCTGCATTTGGTTTTCTTGCAACGGCGCTTGGTGTTCAGGGCCTGAAAGCTGAGCAAGGCGTATCAAGATGAATGTCGATTACAAGTTGAAGGCATCTGCGTATTCCATTTCGCGACTAATTTCCGCAAGGGAGGATATGTTGAAAAAACTTGCTCTATTTGGTTTTCTATCACTTTTGCTGCTACTGGTTATCTGGGTGGCTGGCCGGCTGTTCATTGGTTCATCAAGTTTTGGTGGGCTATCGACTCTCGATACACTTCTTGGGAGGGCTCCTCGGGATAGTGAATATATATCCATCTTCAAGAGGAATGAACGGGCGCTTCAAGAAATCGCGAGGTATAGCTCTGTCACTTGCCTTGATGAAATGGCAAATGGTATCAGAAGGCACAAAAAAGAGGCTGTTGCGCTGATCGAGGCAGCAGAAATTGCAGAATTGATTACGGCTCGGAGTTTGGCGGGTGTGCGCCGCCAATTGCAGCAGCAAACGCAATCAGCGGTTCCGGATTGTCCCGGCAGAGACTTTGAGATTTGGGCGTGGAGACAAGGTCCGAGACAATACTTTCCAAGCGATGCTGATGAGTATGAAACGAAGATGATAGTATTCTTCTCGGAACAGCCTGATATAGTCGTGAATGGTGCTGAAAAGTATGTCAGTGTGCAGGGGAATCATTTGGGGCCGCTGCTCGACTCTTTGGACGATAACGCTGGTCAGCGAGACTGCGCGTTTCGCGCATTGGATCTGCACTGGTTCCTACGGTACTGCAAGGTGGCGCGCTATCGCCCAATCTAATATTGCTGGCTGCTCTTGGCGAGATAGGAGATATTAAGTGAAGACACGTCGTTTTTACAGCTTGCAATCTCTTGGTTTTGCAGGGAAGCAAACGATCGGAATCCTGCAAGCCTCTTTGAGCCTTGGGGTCTCACCTGAGGCGATTGCGGGTGCATTGGCTGAAGAGGCATTCTCCTATTTTGAATACCCTTTGGGTTCAATGGACTATATCAGGGATAGATTTCTGGATGAGCGTGCGCTTGAGCAATCCGATGCTGACCTCCGATCATCGTATGCAGATGCAGTTGCGGCAGGGATCATAGATGAGAAGACCGCATTCAATACTGTTCTTTATCAGGTGATGGCAGACGTAGGGCCAGGGAATATACGAATCGCCGTCGCAATTCGTGTGCTGGAAGCCTATCTTGCAGAGAATCCCTCGGATCCCTTGGGATTAAAGGCCTATGCAAATGACTATCATGCACTGGTTGTGGGACTCATCGAGGGGACAGACGGTGTGTCAGCGAAAATCGCCGCACTAGCCTTGATGGAAATCAAGAAGGAAGTCGATACTCTTGTCGATCCGACATACTGGGAGACACTGCCGCAGTGCACAAAGGACGCCGTTTACGTAACAGCATACAACGTTGGAATGCCGGCTATTCGGCTGGGTGCAGCTGCGCAAATGGCATTGACGGGACGTTATTGTCCAGTACCGGGAAGTGGAACAAGTGCTGGCCTGGACCATGAATTCAATTCTGAACAACTGGCTGAGTTATTGGGGCGATCGCCAATTTATGGGGAAACGGTTTCCAACTCGTTGAGAGAGGATTTCTCACCATGGGAGCTGATGTCTCGGGCGATAGAAGAAACACCCGCCGGACTGGCGTGTCGATATGCGCTAAAAAAGTTATATCCAGTCGTTTTTCAGAGCAGGGACTATCGGGCAGAAAATGCCGACGGATCACTTGATGTTGATCAGAATGGTGGTGGAGTGGGGGTTTCCGCTGCATGGCTTTCGTCGCGCATAAATCTTCTCAATACCGCATTTTCATTTCTGGAGCGGAGGATAGGGGACAAGGTTGTTCCTCTGGCTAACGGAGGAACTTTGACGGTCACTTCTGTATCGGGTTTCTGGATATATACAGATGCAGGCAGGGGATTGACCATGAACGTCGCCGGAGTCGCTGATGGGCGTTTGGCGCGCCAAGTATATTTTTCGCGAGATGAAGGTGGTTTGGTAGCAGGGGGAGGCGGCGATGACAAGATTTTTGGCGGCAACGGAAGGGATACACTAATCGGATCTGGAGGAGATGATCTTCTGGAGGGTGGGTGGAGCGACGATGATTTACGTGGAGGTGCTGATAATGACTCGCTCTCTGGCGGACTAGGCTTTGATACGCTCGACGGTGGCGTCGGCAATGATGTCTTGCAAGGCGGCTTGAGTAATGATCGACTGACCGGCGGCTTGGGAAACGACTTCTTGGCTGGCGGAGCAGGTACATGGAAACTCGGAGACCATGCGCCTACCGACGACGATGTGCTGATTGGAGGCGCCGACTACGACACCTACTTCTTCTGCTGCACTTTTGGGACCGACACCGTCATCGATTCGGACGGAAAGGGCCAATTGATCGTCGAGGACAGGAAGCTGACGGGCGGCGGCCAGCAATCGTCGGTTCCCGGTCTCTATTTCGACAGCAAAGGCTACGGCTACTACTACCAGGTCGGCTCCACACTCTATATCGGTCGCAAAGACATCGACGGCACGATCGTGGTCAAGGACTGGAGCAACGGCCAGCTCGACATCACGCTGGGTCAGCCCGCTCCCGGCACGCCTCGTCCCAGAACGGCCTCACCCTTGATCCTCGACCTCGACGGCAACGGCGTCACCACCACTCCGTTGTCCACGCTGTTCGATCACAACGCCGACGGCTTCGCTGAACTCACGGGCTGGGTCGGCGGCAACGACGCGCTGCTGGTGCGCGACCTCGACGGCGATGGCCAGATCGCGTCCGGCCGTGAGCTGTTCGGCAGCAACACGATGTTGTCCGACGGCACGCTGGCGGCCAACGGCTTCCAGGCGCTCGCCGAACTGGACGAGAACGGCGACGGCATCGTCAATGCAAACGACGCCGGCTTCGCAACCCTGATGCTCTGGCGGGACGCAGACGGTGACGGCAAGGTCGGCCGAGGCGAGCTGCAGTCGGCACGCGACTTCTTCTTCACGGCCGACGGCCCGAACAGCATCTCGGTTGGCTATGCCGGCAGCGGCTTCGTCGACGCCAATGGGAACGCGCACCGACAGGTCGGGCATTTCACCTCCAACGACGGTGCCAACAACACAATCTCGGACGTCTGGCTCGCGACCGACATGAGCGCTACGGCGCCGCTCGCCACCGGGCCGGTGCCTGCGGACGTCGCTGCGCTGCCGAACGTCGACGGCCGCGGTACCGTGCCGTCGCTGCATGCGGCGATGGCGGTCGACCCGGCGCTGAAGGCGTTGATCGCGCAGTTCGTCGCCGCAGCCACGACTCAGGAGGCGGAGGCGCTGTTGCCCAGCATCCTTTGGCGCTGGACCGGCGCAGATGCGGTGTCGCCGGGCGAGCGCGGCCCGTTCATCGCCGATGCGCGGTGGCTGCGGGTGATCGAGGCCTTCGGCGGTACGCCGTTCGTACAGCCGGCGGGGCCCGATGCCGGCTCGACCGATCCGGGCCCGGTCGCAGCAGCCGAGGTCTACGACGCCGCGCGGCAGATTTACGAGTTGACACTGTCCCGGCTGATGGCATCCAGCCACTTGGCGGCGCTGTACGACCAAATCACCGCAACGTGGGACCCAGCAAACCAGACCTTCCGCGTCAACGTTGGCCAGGCGGGCCTGAGCTTGGCGGCGGCCGTCACTGCCGATCACGATGCCGGCCTGCGGTTGATCGGCGACTTCGTCCGCGCGCTGGCGGGCGAGCGGGCGCTGTCGAGCGCCGTCGTCTCTCAGTTGCAGTCGGTGCTGAGCGCGGTCGGTGCCGATGCAGTCGCCGCGGTCACGGTTGCAGCGCCGAGCCCGATCGCCCCCTTGCCCCTGGAAGCGCTGCGTCGGGCCGACGATGACCTGCTGGGCACCGGTGCCGGCGAGCTGTTGTACGGTGGCCAAGGGCGCGACAACCTGCAGGGCGGCGGCGGCGCTGACCAGTTGATTGGCGGGGCGGGCAACGACACGCTGGAAGGCGGCAGCGGCGACGACGCGCTGATCGGCAACGACGGTGCGGACACCTACGTCTTCAACGTCGGTTCCGGACACGACGTGATCTACAACGACGACAATGACACCGCCAACGGTCCCAGTGCTCCGGACCGCATCCTGTTTGGCCCCGACATCATGCCCGGCCAGATCAGCAGTCGGCGCATCGGCGACGACCTGCAACTCGTCGTCGGCACCGGTGCAGACACGCTCACCGTGCGCAACTACTTCGTGCAAGACGGTGGGACCTCCAGCGTCGTTGAGTCGGTGGAGTTCACGAGCTCCATCGGGTCGTGGAACCTCGCGACATTCAAGCCCTGGGTGCTAGCCGGGACTCCCGGTGACGACACGCTGACCGGCTACGCAGGCAGAGATGTGATCAACGGCGGCCTCGGCGATGACGTCATCTCGGCAGGCGGCGGCAACGACGATCTCGAAGGCGGCGCCGGCAACGACCTGCTGATCGGCGGCACCGGCGACAACACCTTCGTGTTCGGTCGCGGTGACGGGCAGGACACGATCGCGGCCGAGTGGGACTTGTTCTACGGCAAGCAGAGCAGGTTGGTTTTCCGCTCGAACGTGCTGCCCTCGGACGTGCAGGCCAGCCGGGTCGCGAACGACCTGATCTTGACGCTCACCGGCAGCAGCGACGCCGTCACGATCCGCGACTATTTCTATCCCAACGCGCTGCCGCAGACCCGCAGCCCGGTGCAGCTCATCACGTTCTCCAATGGCACGAGCTGGGGCCTTCACAACTTCAGCAGTCTGGTTCCGATCCCGACCGCCGCGGCCGACAACCTGATGGGAACACCCAACGCCGATACTTTCTACGGCGGGGCCGGCAACGACCGCTTGAACGGGGCCGACGGCGACGACCTGCTGCACGGCGATGCCGATGCGGACACACTGGTGGGTGGTGCCGGCAACGACGCATTGTTCGGGGACGATGGCAATGACATGCTCGATGGCGGCGGCGGTGCCGACACGCTGTACGGCGGCCTGGGCGACGACACCTATGTGCAGACCGATGCCGCCGATACGCTGGTCGAATTGCCCGGCGAAGGGGTAGACACGTTGCAGACCACGGTGGCGCAGCGCTTCGCATCCGGCATCGAGCTCTCCAACTTCGCAAACTACACGCGCGGCGTTGCCGAACTTTCCGGAGGCATCGAGAACCTGGTGCTGCTGCATCCGGCCAGCAACTCGCCCCGGACCGATTGGATCTATGCGCGCGGCAACGCCGGCAACAACCTCATTGATGCCCGTGGCGAATTCGTCAATCCGGTGGTGGTCGACGGCGGTGCCGGCGCCGACGCGCTGCGAGGCGGTGCCGGGGACAACATCTTCGTCGTCGACAACGTGGGCGACGTGATCGAAGATCTACCCGGCGCCGCCGACGTGCGCAACACGGTGATGACTTCGATCGACTACACGCTCGGCACAGGTCTGCAGGATGCTTGGCTGTTGGCGGGCCCTCAGGGCTATACCCCGTTGCGGGTCACCGGCAACGAGGGCAGCAATACCTTCAATGCCTGGGGCTCCGCCATGGTCGAGGTGGAACCGGGTGTCTTCGAGTCCAAGGGCAGCAACGATACGCTGGTCGGCCTGTCTGGAGACGATGTGTACTACATCGCGGCCGGCGACTCGGTCATCGAGGCAGCGGACGGTGGCATCGACGAGGTCCATGCCAACGAGATCAACGTGTCGCTGTTCGCGAACGTCGAGATCTTCCATGGCAGCAGGGTGCTGGGGGACGAGCATTCGAACGACATTCGCAGCGATCTCCTGGTGAGCGGCGCCGTCGTGTCGGAACTGTCCGGCGGGGGCGGCGATGATGTTCTGCTCGACTCCGAACCGCCGGCGGACAAATGGCTGGGCTTCGTGCAGGGTGGCAGTGCCGACCGCGACGTCCTGAAGGGTGACGCCGGAAACGACACGCTGATCTCGACACTGGGTGTCGACTCTCTGTACGGCGGGGCCGGCGACGACCAGATCGTCTTTCGGAACGCAGGCTATACGTCGACCGATCCGTGGGGTGGTGGCGTGATCCCGGTCGCGTCCAGCGGCCGCATGTACTTCCAGCGCGGCGACGGCAACGACACGGTGCGGGTGGAAGCGTATTCGCCGGCGAGCGGTCAAGGGATGCTCACGTTCCAAGGCGATCTCGACCTGACCGACCTCGCCTTCGATCGCGTGGGCGACGACCTGGTGGTGTCCGTTGCCGATGGCGGCGGCAGCGTCTCCTTCAAGGACTACCTGGCTGACGGATCGCCAACGGCTTCGATGCCACTGGTCATCGGCTTTGCTGCAGCAGAACGATCGCGCTACGACGCGCGGATCCCCAACGAGGGCGCGTCGATCGGTTGGCAGGATATCGTCGCCAGCCGGTTATCCACCGGCAACCAGAATGTCGTGACCGAGGAGCGCGACTTCCTGATCGGCACCGGCGGCAACGATGTGCTGGAGGGCGCAGGTGGCGACGACATGTTGTTCGGCGGTGCTGGAGACGACACGCTCTCGGGCGGTGCGGGCATCGACATCCTGCGCGGCGGTGCTGGCAACGACCTGTTGATCAGCGGTGCGGCTACCGCAGATTCCGCGCTGCCCCAACTGCTGGATGGTTCATACGGTGACGACCGCTACTTCGTCGACAGTGCGGCACGCGATGTGCGGATCATCGATGACGGCGGCTTCGACGTGATCGAGTTCGGCTCGGGCATCACTGCAGCGGACATCCGCGTAAAGGGTGCCGATTCGTTCAGTACGCTCGATGGAAGCCTGCAGGTGCGCATGGTTCACGTGCCGGGTTCAGCCAGCGCCGGCGATGGCGTGATCGAAGAACTGCGCTTTGCCGATGGCACCGTATGGAGCCAGCAGACCATCCGCCAGCTTTCGCTGCAAGGCAGCGAAGGGGACGATTGGCTGACCGGCTTCGACGGCGACGACACCATTGCCGGCTATGGGGGCAACGACACGTTGCAAGGCCTGGCTGGCAACGATTGGCTGGATGGCGGTGCCGGCGTCGACTCGCTGGTGGGCGGCGATGGCGATGACACCTACATCATCGACTCGGCCAGCGACGTGATCAACGAGTCGGCCAACGGCGGGACCGACACCGTGCGCAGCAGCATCACGAAGACGCTGGCCACGAACCTGGAGAATCTCACGCTGATCGGCTCCGGAACGATCAACGGCACCGGAAACGGCGTGGCCAATGTGCTGATCGGCAACGGGTCGAACAACTCGCTGTCCGGCGCCGCCGGCGACGACACCCTGGATGGCGGTGCGGGCAACGACACGCTGATCGGCGGCGCCGGCAACGACGTCTACTACGTCGATGCGAGCGGCGACACCCTCACCGAATCTTCCGGTGGCGGTACCGACACTGTCAACAGCCTCGTCAACATCGCGACGCTGTGGGGCAACGTCGAGAACCTGAACCTGCTCGGCACCGGCAACCTGAACGCCACCGGCAACGGGCTCGACAACTTGCTGTTCGGCAACGCTGGCAACAACGCCTTGAGCGGCGGCACGGGCAACGACACCTACTACGGCGGTGCCGGCAGCGACACGATGACGGACGCGGGAACCTCGAACGAGGTGTACCGCTGGGGGCGCGGCGACGGGCTGGACACGATCACCGACGGCGGTGGCACCGACCGCATCGAGATCGGCAGCGGCATCAGCGCTGCGCAACTGACGCAGGTGCGCAGCGGCAACAACCTGGTGCTAGGCATCAGTGGCACGACGACGGACAAGCTGACGATCACCAACTACTACGTGGGCACGGCCAACAAGATCGAGACGATCAAGCTGGCCGACGGCACGAGCGTTGTGGTTACGGCGAGCGCGTTGTCCAGCAGTGTGCCGACCGAGAAGGCGATGCCGTCCGTGGTGACGGGCTGGAATGCGATGGAAGCGTCGCTGCGCGGCACGCCGGTGCGCGAAGGGTTGCCGACGCCGCTGGTCGCCATGGACAGCGATTTGCACCAGGACGCGCTGCTCGCCGGACTGATCGGCAGCAGTCGCACCCAATCACTGCGCAGGCTGGCAGCCTGACAAACCATGAGCGCGTCCATCCTCAACACGAGGGATGCCGTGCCAAGCGAAGACAGCCGTTCGCTCGGTAGACTGTTGGCACAAGAGAGGGAGTAGGCGTCCATGACGAGGGCGAGAGGAGGGACGGCGCCGCGCGCGCTGCCGCAGCAGCAATTGCTGTGGGCGTTGGGATCGTTGTGTGCCTTGCATCGGCAGCCGTTCGCGGCCGAGCTGGTGGCGCGCGAGTTCCCGCCGCCCTGCACGCAGGCCACGGTGATCGCGGCCGGGCGGGCGCTCGGCTTCAAGGTGCGCGAGATTGTGTTGAAGGCCTCGCGCATCGGGCGCATGGTGTTTCCGCTGCTGGTCGCGTTGAAAGCCGACACGGCCGACGATGCCGGTGGTGCCGAGCCGCCGGTGATCGGCATCGTCACGGCCGTGGCCGACGGCAAGGTGGTGCTGTTCCGCGCCGGCAGCACGACCCCGCAGGCGCTGGACAACGATGCGTTCGCGCAGGCCATCACCGGCGAGGCATGGCTGGCCGCGCCGATCACCGCGGCGGCCACCGACCCCGATGGCGCCTCCGCCACGCCGCGCTTCGGCTTCCGCTGGTTCGTGCCCGAGTTGATGAAGCACCGCCAGGTGTGGCGCGACGTGCTGCTGGCCTCGTTGGCCTTGCAGCTGATCGCGCTGGCCACGCCGCTGTTCACGCAGGCCATCATCGACAAGGTGGTGGTGCACCGCACGCAGAGCACGCTGGTGGCGATCGGCATCGCGATGGCGATCTTCACCGTCTTCACCAGCCTGCTGAGCTGGGTGCGGCAGTACCTGGTGCTGCACACCGGCAACCGCGTCGACGCGGTGCTCGGCGCCGCCATCTGGGAGCACCTGCTGCGCCTGCCGCTGCGCTACTTCCAGCACCGGCCGACCGGCGTCGTCGCGGCGCGCCTGCATGCGGTCGAGACGATCCGCGAGTTCGTGTCGGGCGCGGCGGTCGGCCTGGTGCTCGATCTCCCTTTCCTGCTGATCTGCCTCGGGCTGATGTTCTGGTACAGCGCGTTGCTCACCTGCATCGCGCTCGGCATCCTGGGAGTCATCGCGGTGGTGAGCGTCGTGATTGCACCGCTGTTCCAGGCCCGGCTGAACGAGCAGTTCCTGCTGGGCGCGCGCAACCAGGCCTTCGTCACCGAGCACATCGCCGGCTTCGAGACGGTCAAGAGCCTGCAGATGGAGCCGCAGCTGCGCCAGCGCTTCGCGGGTTACCTGGCCACCTACCTGCAATCGGGCTTCAAGACCAAGCAGACCGCCAACACCTACAACATCTTCGCGACCACGCTGGACCAATTGCAGACGCTGCTGATCCTGATGGTCGGCGCGTACACGGTGATGACCGAGCCGAGCTTCACGATCGGCATGCTGGTGGCCTTCCAGATGTTCGCCGGCAAGCTGAGCCAGCCGGTGCTGCGCATCGTCGGGCTCTGGAGCCAGTTCCAGCAGGCCTCGCTGAGCGTGCAGCGGCTGGGCGACGTGATGAACGCGCCGGCCGAGCCGTACACGCTGGCGCCTCAGCGGCAAACCGGCGGTGCCGGCCGCATCGAGGTGCGCAACCTGGGCTTCCGTTATGCAGACGACCTGCCGCTCCTGTACCAGGACCTGACCCTGAGCATCCAACCGGGCCAGACGGTCGCGATCATGGGCCCGTCGGGCACCGGCAAAAGCACCTTCGCAAAGCTGCTGATGGGCTTCTACCAGCCGAGCCAGGGGCAGATCCGCATCGACGACGTCGACATCCGCCATATGGCGGCGAACGAGTTGCGCGCGCACTTCGGCGTGGTGCCGCAGGAGACGGTGCTGTTCAGCGGCAGCATCTTCGACAACCTGCGCGCCGGCAATCCGGCGGCGAGTTTCGAGCAGGTGGTGCAGGCCGCGAAGATGGCCGGCATCCACACGACGATCGAGGCGCTGCCGCAGGGTTATCAAACGGAGATCGGCGAGCGCGGCAGCGGGTTGTCGGGAGGGCAGAAGCAGCGGCTGGCGATTGCGCGGGCGTTGCTGAAGGGCCCGAAGGTGCTGATCTTCGACGAGGCCACGTCGGCGCTGGACCACGACACGGCCGAGAGCTTCGCGAAGACGATCAACGCACTGAAGGGGCGGGTGACGATGCTGTTCATCACGCACAACCTGCCGAAGCTGCTGAAGATCGATGCAGTGGTGCAGTTGCATGCCGAGGGTGCGCAGATGCTGCAGGCGGTGCCGCACGAAACCCGCGGCATGGAGAACTGACATGACCGTCGTCTTGCTCGACCCGGACGCGCTCGACTTCGCGCCCGACCTGCTCGCGATCCAGGAGCGCCCGCCGGCGCGCCTGCCGCGGGTGCTGCTGGTCACGGTGGCGGTGCTGATCGCGCTGCTGCTCGCGTGGTCGGTGTTCGCGCAGCTCGACATCATCGCGACGGCCGAGGGCCGGCTCGTGCCGATGAGCTTCACCAAACTCGTGCAACCGGCCGAGGCCGGCGTCGTCACCGAGATCCTGGTGAAGGACGGCGACACGGTGAAGCAGGGCCAGTTGCTGCTGCGCCTGGATGCGCGGGCCTCGCTGGCCGACACCACCGCGCTGACGCACGAGGTGGCGCTGAAGAAGCTCGGGCTGCGCCGCATCGAGGCCGAGCTCGCCGACCGGCCGCTGCTGGCCGGCCGCGACGAACCGCCGCTGCTGTACGCGCAGGTCGAGGCGCAGTTCCGGGCGCGCCGCCAGGCCTACCTCGATGCCGTCGCGCAGGAGCAGGAGACCCGCGCCCGCGCGCAGGCCGACCTGCTGGCGGCGCAGCAGCAGCTGTCGAAGCTGACGCAGACCCTGCCGAGCTACCAGCAGTCGGCGCAGGCCTTCCGGCAGCTGGTCAAGGAAGGCTTCGTCGGCGAACTGGCGGCCAACGAGAAGGCCCGCGAGGCCACCGAGCGCGAGCAGGACGTGAAGGTGCAGACCGCCAACGTGCAGAGCGGCGTGCTGGCCGTCGCGCAATCGGAGCGCAAGCTGGCGGCGCTGCGCTCGCAGTACCGCTCGCAGCTGGAGAACGAGCGCATCGAGACGCTGGCCACGCTGAACCGCAGCGACCAGGAGCTGCAGAAGTCCGCGGTGCGCGCCGGCCAGCTGGAGATCCGCGCGCCGAACGACGGCATCGTGAAGGACCTGGCCACCACGACGCGCGGCGCGGTGGTGTCGGCCGGCGCGCTGCTGATGAACATCGTGCCGCAGGGCGAGCCGCTGCAGGCCGAGGTGCAGTTGCACAACGAGGACGTCGGCTTCGTCAGCGTCGGCCAGTTGGCCAAGGTGAAGGTGGCCGCCTATCCGTTCCAGAAATACGGCCTGCTGGACGGCCGCGTGATCCTGGTCAGCGCCGATGCGGCCGATCCGAAGCAGCAGCAACAGCCGCCGCAGCCGGGCCAGCCGCAGCTGAACTACCGCGCCATCGTGCAGATCGACAGCCCGGTGCTGACCAGCGCTGCCACCGGCGAGAAGCTCGCGCTGAACCCCGGCATGGCGGTCACCGCCGAGGTGCAGCAGGGCCGGCGCTCGGTGATCGAGTACTTGCTGTCGCCGGTGAAGAAGGTGGCGCAGGAGGCGGCGCGGGAGCGCTGACCGGTTGCCCGGATGCCAATCCGGGATGTGTCGGACGATTCCCGGATTGGCATCCGGGCTACTGCAGCCCGCGCAGCCAATGGCGCAAGGCGCCGGCATCGAACGGCTTCTGCAGGAACGGCCAGCCGCCATCGGCTTGCGATGCGACCACCTCCAGCGGCATCCCCGACATCAGCGCGACCCGCAGCTGCGGCCAGCGGGTCGCGACAGTGCGGGCGAGCTGCACGCCGCCCATGCCGTCGCCCAGGCGCACGTCCGACAGCATCAGCTGCGGCAACACGCCTTGGTCCAGCGCATGCAGCGCCTGCTCGGCGCTGGCCACCGCGTGCACGCGGCAGCCGGCGCTCGACAGCATCTCCGTCACCGTGTGGCGAAACGCCTCGTCGTCGTCGACCAGCAGCACCGATGCCGCCGGCCCGTCGGCCGCTGGCGCTGGCGCGGCGGCCGGCACCGGCGGCGCAGCGCCCGCCTCGAGCGCAAACCGCAGGGTCACGCTCGTCCCCTCGCCGACCCGGCTCGCCAGCGCGATGCGCCCGCCCGACTGCTTCACGAAGCCATAGACGATCGACAGCCCGAGCCCGCTGCCTTCGCCGTCCGCCTTCGTGGTGAAGAACGGTTCGAACACCTTCTCGCGCAGCGCCTCCGGGATGCCGCTGCCGGTGTCGGTGACGCGCAGTTCGAGCTCGCCGTCGTCGACCCGCGTCGCGATCTCCAGCCGCCCGCCCTCGGGCATCGCCGCGGCGCTGTTGATCACCAGGTTCAGCAGCGCGTTCTCCAGCTGGCCGCGGTCCAGGTGCACGCTGGCGCCGCCTGCCTGCAACGCCAGCGCCACCTGCACCGCGCCGCCGGCGCTGTAGTCGATCAGGTCGACCATTTCCTCGACCATCGCATCCACCATGACCGGTTCGGCCTGCAGCGGCTGGCGCCGCGCGAAGGCCAGCAGCCGCCGCGTCAGCGCGCTCGCGCGTTCGGCGGCACGGGCGGCGCGCTGCAGCTGCGCGCGGCCGGCCGCGTCGAGCGCCGGCTGCGACTCCAGCAGCCCGAGCGTGCCGACGATCGTGCCCAGGTGGTTGTTGAAATCGTGCGCGACGCCGCCGGTCAGCTGGCCCAGCATCTCCAGCCGCAGCGCATGCTGCAGCTGCACCTCGATCGCGCGGCGCTCGGTCAGGTCGGTGACGAGGCTGACGACGCCGCCGTCGGGCATCGCGCGGCTGCGCACGTCGTAGACCCGGTTGTCCGGCAGGTACAGCTCGACGTGCGCATGCGCGGTGAACGGCGGCAGCGCGCCGGCGGCCAGCGCCTGCCGCTCGGTCCGCCCCGGCGCACGCCACGCGATGCCGCCCGCCAGCTGCGCCATCAGCTGCCGCGGCGGCTGGCCAGCGGCCGGCTGCACGCCGTGCACCGCGAGCATGCGTTCGAGCGGTTCGTTCCACAGCCGCAGCCGGCCGTCGCGGTCGAACACCGCGAGGCCGTCGTTCATGCTGCTGTGCACCGCGGCGCGCAGCTCGCCCTGCTCGCGCAGGTCGGCCACCAGCTGCTGCTTGGCCAGCAGGTTGTCGCGAAAAACCTCGAAGGTGCGGGCCAGCGCGCCCAGTTCGTCGCGCCGCGCGGTGGCCGGCGTCGCCACCGAGGTGTCGCCACGCGCCAGCCGCGACATCACCGCGGTGATCCGCTCGACGCCGCCGACCAGCCGGTGCACATAGGCCGTCGCGCCGAGCGCGATCGCGCCGCACACCAGCGTCAGCAGCAGCAGCCCGGTCTTGCCGGAGGCGATCGCGCGCGACACCAGCTCGCTGCGCGTCTGCGCCGTCTCGCGCAGCGTGTCGACGTGGCGCGAGACCTGCGCGCTCAGCTCGTCGGCGTTGGTGCGCGTCAGCAGCACCAGCGAGCCGCTGCGGCCGTCGAGGTTGATCTGGTCGCTGCGCAGCCGCAGGATGCCGGCCGGGCCGATCGACAGCTCACGCAGCGTCGCGCGGAACACGTCGCCGAGGCCGGCGTACGCGTCGCGCCGGTCGGCCGCGATCAGCAGCGCCTCGACGTCGGCCTGCAGCCGACCGAGCGTGGCCGGCGTGTCGACGCTCGCGCCCAGCACCAGGCTGGACCACACCTGCGTCAGCACCGGGTCGCCGTGGCGCGGCGGCGTGCCGCGGGCGTGCAGCCGGCTGCCGATGTCCTCCAGCCGCTCCATCTGCGTCTGCAGCCGCTGGCGTACCTGCTGGCGCATCTGCGTCAGCTCGGCCAGGCGCAGCAGGTTGATGTCGCCGCGGTCGATCAGCGGGTCGAGCCGGGCCTTCAGCGGGCCCTGCACGTCGATCTCGCCGGAGCGCTGGCGGATCTCGCTGATCAGCCCGCGCGCGATCGTCGCGTTGGCGTCCAGGCTCTCCGGCGTGCGCGACTCGGCCAGGTTCGGTGCGGTGGCGGCCAGCCGCGTGGTGCGCTCGGCCAGTTCGAGCGCCTGCGCGATCTGCGGCAGCACCTCGCCTTCGTAGGCCGACAGCTCGCGCTGCGTGCGCTGCATGCCGAGCCAGCCGACGAGGGTCAGCGCGATCGCCGCGGCCAGCAGGATCACGAAGGCGGCCATCAGCCGCGTGCGCACCCGCTGCGCACGCGGCCCCAAATTGATGACAACCCCTCGCCCGCCCGGGACGTCGGACGATCCCCCGGCGGGATGCGGGCCGGCTTGGGGCGGCCCGGCGCTCGGCCCGCCGCGTGCTTCAAGCAGTGCTGGCATGGCCACCGGTGACCGGAACGGCGAACACGTAGCCCAGCCCGCGCTCGGTGCAGATGTAGCGCGGGTGCTTCGGGTTCGGCTCGATCTTGCGGCGCACGCGCAGGATCAGCACGTCGACGCTGCGGTCGAACACCTCGGTCTCCAGGCTGCGCGTGTGCTCCAGCAGCTGGTCGCGCGTCCACACCTTGCCGGGCTGGCCGACGAAGGCCTCGAGCAGCCGGAACTCGGCCGGCGTCAGCGCGCACACGCGGCCGTCGGCGCCGCGCAGTTCGCGTTCACGCAGGTCGAGCGTCCAGTCGCCGAACTGCAACTGGGCGGCCGGCTCGCGCGGTGCCGCGGTGGCCGTGCCCGCCACGGGCTGCGTGCGCCGCAGCACCGCCCGCACATGGGCCAGCAGCTCGCGCGGGCTGAACGGCTTCACGAGGAAGTCGTCGGCCGCCAGTTCGAGCAGCAGCACGCGGTCCATCTCGTCGCTGCTGCCGCTGATCATGATGATCGGCAGGGCCGGGTGCCGCTCGCGCAGGCCGCGCGCGAGCGCCAGCCCGTGCTCGTCCTTCAGGCGCAGGTCGAGCAGCACCAGCGCATGCGGTGCCTCGGCCAGCGCGGCATGCAGGCCGATGCCGTCGCCGGCCACGCTGACGTCGAAGCCGGACTGCGTCAGCGCGTCGTCGAGCGACGCGCGCAGGTCCGGGTCGTCGTCGACGACGAGGATGCGGGGTCGGGCAGGGACGGCGGCAACAGGCATCCCGGCAGTGTGCATCGGCGGGATTTCCCGCAGCCCGGGTGACAACCCGGGGTCCCCGGATCGCGTCCCTGCTACGTGCCGCCGAACCGCGCGGCGCCCTGCTTGCGGAACTCCTTCGGCGTCATCCCCTTGATCTCCAGGAAACGCCGGTTGAAGTTCGCGACGTTGTTGAACCCCGCGTCGTAGCAGACGTTGGTGATGTACCGATCCGTCTCCATCAGCAGCTGGCAGGCCCGCGTCACGCGCAGCCGGTTCACGAAATCGGTGAAGGTGTTGCCGGTGGCGCGCCGGAAGTAGCGCGAGAACTGGCTCTCGCTCATGCCGACGCGCTTGCTCAGCTCGGCCATCGAGAACTGGCTGGCGCTGTTCTCGGTGATGTAGTCGACGATGGTGCTGATCTGCGCCAGCGAGGTGTCGTCGTCGAAGCTCTGCAGCGGCATGCTCGACAGCAGCCGGTAGTCGCTGCACTCCGACAGCTCGCCGAGGAACTCCAGGAACTCGGTGAAGCGCTTCAGCCCGTGCAGGCTGCGGATGCGCACCAGCCGCTCGCGCGCCCGGTCGCTCATGCCGAAGAACTCGATGCCGTGGCGCGCCCGCTCCAGCAGCGGCAGCACGTCGCGCAGGTCGGGGATCAGGTCGGTCGCGCGGCGCAGCGGCTCGTCGGAGAACTGCAGCACCACGTCGCGCAGCGGCACGCCTTCGGCCGGGATGTCGGTGGAGATCCAGTTGTGCGGCAGCCGCGGTCCGGTCAGCACCAGGTGCCCCGGCTCGAAATGCCCGATGTAGTCGCCGACGAACACCTTGCCGCGCGTCTCGATGATCAGGTGCAGCTCGTATTCCTCGTGGTAATGCCAGCGCACCAGCGGGTTCGGCACGCCGTGCTCCAGGCAGCGCACGTAGCCATAGGTGCCTTCGGGCTCGTAGCCGAGCTTGGTGTCGCGCACGAAGTCGTGCTCGAGTTCGGGGCTGCGGATCCGGTGGGTGTTCATCGTCATCAGCTCATCACGTTGCCGCCGTCGACGTTGAGTGTCTGTGCGGTGATGTAAGCCGATTCTCCACTGGCCAGGAAGACCGCGGCGCCGGCGATGTCGTCCGGCACGCCCATGCGGCCCAGCGGCACCGCCTTGCCGACCGCCGCCTTCTTCTCGCCCGGCTGCAGGTGCTCGTGGCGCGCGAACAGCGCATCGACCTGGCCCCACATCGGCGTGTCGACCACGCCCGGCGCGATGCCGTTGACGCGGATGCCGTGCGGCGCCATCGCGAGCGCGGCAGACTGCGTGTAGCTGATCACCGCCGCCTTGCTCGCGCAGTAGTGCGACACCAGCGCTTCGCCGCGGCGCCCGGCCTGCGACGCGAGGTTGATGATGCTGCCGCGCACGCCGCCGTCGACCATGCGGCGCAGCACCGCCTGCATCGTGAAGAACATGCCGCGCACGTTGACGTCGAACAAGCGCTGGTACATCGCTTCGTCCGACTCGAGCAGCGGCGCCAGGTCGAACACCGCGGCGTTGTTGAACAGCGTCGTGACGCTGCCCAGCCGCTCGTGCGCGCCGGCGACGAAGCGCGCGATGTCGTCGCTGCGCGCGACGTTGCCGCCCAGGTACTGGAAGCGGCCCGGGTGCTGTTCGGCCAGTGCCTGCAGCTCGGGCGGCGCGGCGGCCGGCAGGTCGACCGCGGTGCAGCGGGCGCCTTCGCGCAGGAAGGCCCGCGTCACTGCGAGGCCGATGCCGCCGCCGGCGCCGGTCAGCAGCGCGTGGCAGTCGGCCAGGCGGCCGGTGCGGCCGAGATCAGCCATGGCCGTTCTCCTTCAGGAAGGACTTCACCTCGGCGTGCGCCTGCTGCAGCGCGGCCACCAGCCGCGCATCGCCGGCCAGCGGGCCCCACAGCACCGGGTCGCGGCTGAACGCTGCCAGCGGGTCGGCGCTGTCGAAGATCGCATGCGCCGCCGCCACGTCCATGCCCTGGTCGTGGTAGGTGTAGCTCAGCTCGCCGCGGTGCCAGCGGCCGAGGAATTCGAAGAACAGCGCCGGCAGCTTCGCGACCGCCGCGATCGATGCACCGCGGGCGAGGCACTCGCGGAAGGTCGGCCACAGGAAGCCGGCGATCTTCGCGTAGCCGTCCATCGCGACGCGCTGGTTGGTGTCCAGCAGGTACGGGTTGCTGAAGCGGTCGATCACGACGTCGCGGTACGCAGCGAGGTCCAGCGGGTAAGGCTTCTGCGACGACTCCAGTGACGGGATCACGTCGTTCGTCACGTAGTCGAACGCCATCCGGCGGATCGCCGGGTGGGCCACGTCCTCGTGGATGTACTGGTAGCCGAGCAGCGTGCCGGCCCACGCGAAGCAGCTGTGGCTCGCGTTCAGGATGCGGATCTTCGCTTCCTCGTACGGCAGCACCGACGCCACCATCTCGGCACCAGCCTTTTCCCAGGCCGGGCGGCCGTTGATGAAGTGGTCTTCGATGACCCACTGGATGAAGCGTTCGCCCATCACCGGCGCGCCGTCGTCGACGCCGGTCGCGACCTTCACGCGCGGCGCGATGTCGGGCAGCGGGCGAGGCGTGATGCGGTCGACCATGTCGTTCGGCGAGCTGGTGTGCTGCTCGACCCAGGCGTGCAGCGCGGTTTCGCCGCGGCGCGCCAGGAAGTCGAGGAAGCCGGCGCGGAAGCGCTCGCCGTTGCCGCGCAGGTTGTCGCAGTTCAGCAGCGTCACCGGGCCGGCGTCGCGCCGGCGGCGCTCGGCGAGGATCGCGGCCATCGCGCCGTAGATCGTGCTGCGGGTGCTGCCGGCGAGGTCGCTGGCCAGGTCGGCGAAGCTGTCGTCGAGCCGGTTCTGGTCGTCGAGGTAGTAGCCGGCCTCGGTGACGGTGAACGAGATGATGCGGGTGGCCGCATCGGCGCCGATGTCGATCAGCCCGGCCAGGTCGGGCGTGTACGGCACGATGCGGCGGATCGCGGTGATGCGCTCGTAGAAGCGCTCGCCGGCCGGCGACACCGTCTCCAGCGTGTAGGCGCCGCCCTGCGCCTGCAGCGCGGCGATGGTATCGGCCATGTCGGGGCGCAGGTTGCCGCCGGCGATCTGCCAGGTGGTGTCGCCCTGGTCGATCAGCTTCTGCAGGTAGACGGCCTGGTGCGCGCGGTGGAACGAGCCGAGGCCGAGGTGGAGGATGATGAGGGGCATGGTCGTCATGGAGAGGCTCGCATCGCTAAGCGGCTTGCTGCAGCGCGCGCAGCGTCCGTCCCTGCGCGTCGAAGAGGTGGAGGGCGGTCGCGTCGAAGCTGATGCCGACCGTGTCGCCCGGTTTCAGCGTGGTGCGCTCGCTCTGCCGCGAGACGAGCGGCACGCCGTCGTGCGACTCGCCGATGCGGGTGTGGATCAGCGTGTCGGAGCCGAGCGATTCGATCAGCTCCACGCGGGCCGCGAGGCCGGTTCCGGCGGCACCGACGCGCACGTACTCGGGCCGCACGCCCACCGCGCCGTCGGTGGGCAACCGCGTGCCGGCCAGGCGCGACAGTTCGGGCACCGCGGCGGTCTTCACGACGTTCATCTGCGGCGTGCCGATGAACTGCGCGACGAACTGGTTGGCCGGGTGGTCGTACAGCTCCAGCGGCGTGCCGACCTGTTCGATCAGGCCGTCGCGCAGCACCACCACGCGGTCGGCCAGCGTCATCGCCTCGACCTGGTCGTGCGTCACGTAGATCGTGGTCGCGCCGAGGTCGCGGTGCAGGCTCGCGATCTCGACACGGGTCTGGCCGCGCAGCGCGGCGTCGAGGTTCGACAGCGGCTCGTCGAACAGGAACACCTTGGGCGCGCGCACGATCGCGCGACCGATCGCGACCCGCTGGCGCTGCCCGCCGGACAGCTCCTTCGGCGTGCGCTGCAGGTACTGCGTCAGGTTCAGGATCTTCGCGGCGCGCTCGACCTTCTGCTGGCGCGTGGCCACGTCGACCTTGGCCAGCTTCAGCGCGAACGACATGTTGTCGAACACCGTCATGTGGGGGTACAGCGCGTACGACTGGAACACCATCGCGAGGTCGCGCTTGGCCGACGGCACGTGGGTGATGTCGCGGCCGTCCAGCTGCAGCGAGCCCTGCGTGGTGGCTTCGAGCCCGGCGATCAGCCGCAGCAGCGTCGACTTGCCGCAACCCGACGGTCCGACGAAGACGATGAACTCGCCCTTCTCGATCTGCAGGTCGATGCCCTTGATGGTGCGCACCGGGCCGAATTCCTTGACGATGCCCTTGAGTTCGAGAAACGACATGGAAGGTCTCCTTGTTTATTTGACGGCGCCGAAGGTCAGGCCCTGCACCAGCTGCTTCTGGCTGAACCAGCCGAACACGATGATCGGCGCGATGGCCAGCAGCGACGCGGCCGACAACTTGGCCCAGAACAGGCCTTCGGGGCTGGAGTACGACGCGATCAGCGCGGCCAGCGTGCCGGCATTGGCCGAGGTCAGGTTCAGCGACCAGAAGGCCTCGTTCCATGCCAGCACCAGGCACAGCAGCCCGGTGGACGCGATGCCGCCCATCGTCAGCGGCAGGATCACGTGGCGGAACTCGTCCCACACCGTCGCGCCGTCGAGACGCACCGCCTCGAGGATGTCGTTGGGCACCTCCTTGAAGGCGCTGTAGAGCATCCACACCATGATCGGCAGGTTGGACAGCGTGAACACGATGATCAGCGCCGGCAGCGAATCGAGCAGGCCGGTGGTCTGCGCCATCACGTACACCGGCACCAGCGCGCCGACCGCCGGCATCATCTTGGTCGACAGCATCCACATCAGGATGTCGCGGGTGCGCTTCGTGCGGAAGAACGCCATCGAATAGGCCGCGGGCGCCGCGATCATCAAGCCGAGGATCGTCGAGACGAGGCTGGTGATCAGCGAGTTCTTCGCGTACAGCAGGTAGTCGCTGCGCTGCTGCACCTCGACGAAGCTCGACAGCGTCGGCGTGAAGATCAGCTGCGGCGGCACCGCGATCGCCTGCATCTCGGTCTTGAACGCCGTCAGCCCGAGCCACAGCAGCGGGAAGAACAGCAGCAGCGCGATCGCCCACGCGAAGAAGGTGCGGACGTACGGGAAGCCGTTGGGGTAGGTGGTGCTCATGGCGTGCATCCGTTCAATCGAGGTTCTTGCCGACCATGCGGATCAGGAACACCGCGGCGATGTTGGCGAGAACGACGGCGAACAGCGCACCGGCCGACGCCACGCCGACATCGAAGTTCATCAGCGCCTGCTTGAAGATCAGGAACGCGAGGTTGGTGCTTTCGTTGCCGGGCCCGCCGCCGGTGGTGGTGAAGATCTCGGCGAACACGCTCATCAGGAAGATCATCTCGATCATCACGACGACCGCGATCGAGCGGCCCAGGTGCGGCAGCGTCAGGTACCAGAACTGGTGCAGCGCGTTGGCGCCGTCCATGCGGGCGGCTTCCATCTGCTCGCGGTCGAGCGACTGCAGCGAGGTGATGAAGATCAGGCAGGCGAACGGCAGCCATTGCCACGACAGCATCAGGATCACCGACGCGAGCGGCAGGTCGGTCATCCAGTCGACCGGTGTCGCGCCGAAGAAATGCCACACGTGCGCGAGCACCCCGTAGATCGGGTTCATCATCATGTGCTTCCACAGCAGCGCATTCACCGTGGGCATCACGAAGAACGGCGAGATCAGCAGCACGCGCACGATGCCCTGGCCGGGGAAGGGCTCGTTGACCAGCAGCGCGAGGCCCACGCCCAGCACCACGGTGATCGCGATCACCGCGCCGAGCAGTTCGAGCGTCTGCAGCACCGCCGGCCAGAAGTCCGGATCGGTGATGAAGTAGTGGAAGTTCTCGATGCCGACGAAGGTCTTCTCGCCGGGCTGCATCAGGTTGTAGTGCACCAGCGAAAACCAGATGGTCATCGCGAGCGGCACGATCATCCACAGGAACAGCGTGGTGACCGCCGGCGCCATCAGCGCGCGGGGCAGGAGTCGGGTCATGGCGTGGAACCTCCGTCAGGCACTGACCCCCGGCCGGCACACACGCCGGCGCGGGGGCTGAAAAGGACTGGGAGGAAAGCCTATTTCTTCAAGTAGCCGCCCTTGGTCATTTCACGCTCGGCGGCGGTCTGCGAGGTCTTCAAGGCCTGGTCGACGGTGACCTTGCCCGACAGCGCCGCGCTCATCTGCTGGCCCACCGCGATGCCGATCGCCTGGAACTCCGGGATGGCCGCGTACTGCACGCCCACGTACGGCGACTTCGGCAGCGTGCTGTCGTTCGGGTTCGCGCTGTTGATCGCCTTCTGTTCCTCGACCGCGAACTTCGCGACCTTCTGGAACTCGGGGTTCGCGTAGGTCGACTTGCGCGTGCCGGTCGGCACGGTGTGCCAGCCGGAGCTCTGCGCGATCAGGTTGATGTACTCCTTCGACGTCGCCCAGGTGATGAACTTCTGCGCTTCGGCCGACTTCTTCGAAGACGACGGGATCGCCAGGTTCCACGACCACAGCCAGTTCGCGCCCTTCGGCGTGACGGCCTGCGGCGCCTGCACGAACGCGACCTTGTCGGCCACCTTCGACTGCTTCGGGTCGCTGACGAACGACGCGGCGATGGTCGCGTCGATCCACACGCCGCACTTGCCTTCGTTGAACAGCGCCAGGTTCTCGTTGAAGCTGTTGGCCGACGCGCCGGGCGGGCCGTACTTCTTCATCAGGTCGACGTACTGGCCGATCGCGTCCTTCCACGGCTTGGTGTCGATCTGCGGCTTCCAGCTCATGTCGAACCACTGGCCGCCGTAGGTGTTGACCATCGTCGTCAGGAAGGCCATGTTGTCGCCCCAGCCCGGCTTGCCGCGCAGGCACAGGCCGTACACGCCCTTGGCCGGGTCGTGGATCTTCGAGACGATGTCGGCCATCTGCGCCCAGGTCGGGTTGGCCGGCAT
>Ga0065165_1000897_pt1 | contig 38449 bp, 39 predicted proteins | sample AraplaMF_Cvi_mMF_FD_63813 | JGI IMG/M metagenome (GOLD analysis project Ga0065165, IMG submission 63813) | Arabidopsis root microbial communities from the University of North Carolina, USA - plate scrape MF_Cvi_mMF (version 2) (version 3) | ecosystem: Host-associated > Plants > Roots >... | reverse complement strand
GGGAGGGGGACCGACCGCCGAAGCCGGCGCCAGCCGGCTGTAGAGCGGTTGGTGGAGGGGGCGAGCCTCCTCCACGACATCGAAGACAGCTTGATCGCTCCGCCCTGCCGGCCGCCCGCCCCCTCCACCAGCCGCTCTTCGCGCGCTCGGCGACTGGTCCCCCTCCCGCCGCTGCGCGGGGGAGGTGAAGAATTCAGCGCAAACCCTACCGCCCGCTCGCCCGCCGCTCGCTCCCGCACAGGGACGCCTGCCGGTCGGCGGCGCCGGCGATGGCGTGGAAGCGCGCCTCCAGGTCGTCGACCACCGTGTCGTCGGTGCTCCGCGCCAGGATCTCCTTGTTCAGCAGCCGCGAGCCCAGCGTGTAGTTCAGGCTGCCGAACCAGGCCGAGCGGTGGCCGTTGCGGTCGATGAGCACGAATTTGGCGTGCATCGGCAGGCTGTCGGGCGTGCAGTAGCGGCGCACCGTGGCGCCGGCCTCCTCCAGCGAGCGCACCACGCCGTTCGGCACCCGCCGGGTGGTGTCGTGGACGACCAGGTCCACGTCCACGCCGCGCCGCGCCGCCGCAGCCACCTCGCGGGCGAACGGCCCGTCGTCCATGTGCGAGATCGCGCCCTGCAGGCTGTCGCCGGGGCCCAGCCGCGCCACGCGCCGTTCCACCACGTCGGGCCGCAGGCGCGGGAAGTAGTAGAGCCGCACCGACTCCAGGTTCACGGACCGGTTCTCGCGCCGGCTGAAGCGGCCGGACTTGCCCAGCCACAGCCGCTCGGCCTGGCGGCGCAGCGCCGCGGCGGCGCGGGGGTCACGGAACGCCACCAGCAGGTTCTCGCCGCGGTCCTGGTCGCCGATGTCGGCGATCAGCCTCGGGTCCGGATCGTCGGCGTCGCCCGAGGGGTTGAACGAGCCGATCAGCACCTCGGGCTGCGGCCCGGAAAAGGCGTAGACCTTGGCGTGCAGGTGCCCGTCCCACGGCCACGACCGCTTGGCGCGAAAGCCGTCGCCCAGTCCGGCCCGCAGCGTCTCGATCACGGTGTCGTTCGCCGCCCCGCGCCGGGGCCGCCCCTCGACGCGCACGCGCACCCGCACGCCGCGCCGCTGGGCCGCGACCAGGCTCTCGGCCAGCTCCTGGTCGCGGAAATAGTAGGTCGCCCAGATGATCTCGCTGCCGGGGGGCGCGGCGTCCACCTTGGCCTTGAGCAGGTCGCGCAGCGCGCCGGGCGGCTGGTCGGGCCCGCCATAGTGGATCTCGGTCGCCGTGGCGGCGACGGGCGGCTCGATCGGTGCGGGTGGGATATCGGGCGTCATGGCCGGTCGACCCGTGCAGGCGCCGTGCCACGCGGGCTCGCGAAGGCAAATGCCGCAGCGCGCGCGAGCCTGCGGACGCCGGCCGGCCTCGCGGCAGGGACCCGCCGCCGCGCCACATGGTCGGCGATCACTTCGGCGGCGCGCGCCGAAGCCGGCGTCTGCCCGGTGGCGAAGGTGTCGTCGAAGCCTCGGATCTGCGCCTCCAGATATCGCCAGTGCCCCGCCACCGCATGGTCGATGGCCTCGATCAGCAGCCCCGGCGCCCGCACCACCGGCCCAAAGCGCCAGTGGGCGTAGTTCTCGTCCCCCCGCCGATCTACGCCCTGGGCGTCCAGGAAGACGCAAGGCCGCGGCGTCCGCAGGAACTCGTAGACCTGGCTGCTCACGTCCCCGACATAGACGTCGGCCAGCGTCGTGTAGGTCATGTCGATGCAGCGGTCGCCGCCCGCGTCGAAATGGATGTGCGCACGATTGGCGTAGGTTTCAATGAGTGCGCGCCAGCGAGCGCGTCCGGCCTTGCCGTCCAGCATCCGCACATGGGGCGCGACGATGAGGTTGTAGCGGTCCTGCGCGGCGAAGGCCCGCAGCAGCGGCTCGCCGAAGGCCGCCCACGAGCCGAGCTCCGAGAAGTGCGGATTGTACAGGACCGTCGGCCGGCCGTCCGCGAACGGCCGCCAGTCCGGGTCCCGCACCGCGTCGGCGGCCTCGAACTTTGGATAACCCACGACCGCGTGGCGGCCCGCATGGATCAGCCCCTCGCGCGCCATCCGTTGCCGATGCTTCTCGCCGGCCATCAGCGCAAGGTCGAAATCGCGGATCCGGTGGTCGAATCCCGCCGCCCGGTCGCCGGCGCCGTGGTCCAGGTGCACGTAGAGCGGCGCGTTCGCCCCCAGCCGCTTGAGCATGATCGAGGTCCGCTCGGGCACGGCGATGGCGTCGAAGCCGTTCAGCCGCCGCGCCAGCAGCCCCAGGCTCACCACCTTCGGCGGCACCGACGCCCCGGTCAGCCGGCACAGCAGGCGCAGCGCGGTCGGCCCGACGCTCGACCAGGCGATCGGCGCCCCGCCCAGCCGGTCGGCCGCCGTCCGCGCATAGGCGATGTGCGCGTCGCTGGGCGACCAGACGTGGACCTCGAAGCCCGGCCGGCGCGCCAGCTCCACCGCCGTCGATATCCCGTGCAGCAGCTGGTGGCGCTGAGCGTTGAAGAAGAAGCAGACGCGGAAGGGGCGGCCGCCCGCCTCGGCGTTCGCGTCGTTCTCGATCTCGGTCATGCGGGCCTGCCTCGCAACGTGCGGCCCGAAGCTGGCGCCCCCGCCTCTCGCCAAGGCGCCGCGAACATTTGCTTGCGGCCATGATCGCCGTCCTAGCCTCGTCCCGCGACAAAGAACTTTACAACACAAAGTCCTTTGCCTAGAACTCGGCTCAACGAGGAGCGGCTCCATGACCGACCAGAACCAGTCCCTGCGCGAAGACATCGCCTTCCTGCGCGCCATGGCCGAGGCCGGGCGCGACCGGCCGATGATCGGCGGCTCGATCCTGCTGGCCGCCGGCCTGATCTTCGGCGCCGCCAGCCTGGTCGTGTGGTGGTTCGCCGCCGTCCAGGGCGTCCGCGGCTGGATGTACAACGCCGTCTGGGGTTCGGCCTTCGTGCTCTACATGGCCGTGCTGTTCTGGCTGCTGCGCACCCTGCCGAAGGCGGCGGGGAACCTGCAGGCCGCCACCGGCGTCGCCTGGTCGGCGGTCGGCTGGGCGATCTTCGTCATCGGCTTCAGCCTGGGGCTGATGTCGTGGCGGCTGCACATGCCGAACCTCCTGCTGGCCTTCCCGAGCGTCCTGCTGGCGCTCTACGGCGCGGCCTGGATGGTCGGCGGCATTCTGCTGCGAACCCCCTGGATGCGGCTGGTCGCGTTCGCGGCCTTCTTCATGGCCCTGGTCAACGCGTGGTTCGCCGGCGGCCAGGTGATCTGGCTGATTTACGGCCTGAGCCTGCTCGCCCTCCTGGCGGCGCCCGGCTTCGTGCTGATGCGCCAGAGCCGCAAGGCCGCCTGACATGGCCGACGACTTCGACATCGAGCGGATCGACGAAGTCATCCACGGCCGCCTGAGGCTGGGCGTCATGGCCTACCTCTCCAGCGGCGGGACGGCCGACTTCGGTGAGCTCAAGGCCCGGCTGCAGGCCACCGACGGCAACCTCTCGGTCCACCTGCGCAAGCTGGAGGAGGCGGGCTACGTCGCCATCGACAAGACCTTCGTGGGCAAGAAGCCGCTCACGCGGGTCGCCCTCACCGCGAAGGGCCGCGAGGCCTTCGTCACCTACCTGGACGCCATGGCGCGTCTCGTGAACCCCAAGCCCTAGGAACCTTTCGCATGCTGAAGTTCGTCGCCGGCCTGGCCGTCGCCCTGGCCGTGGCCGCCCCCGCCGTGGCCACCCCGGCCGCCGCCCCTGGCAAGGACCCCAACAAGCTGTTCGCCGACTCCAAGATCGTGGTCCGCGACCGCTTCTCCGATGAGATCGTCGGCAAGGGTCCGGACCTCGTCTTCATCCCGGGCCTGGCCTCCTCGCGCGCCACCTGGAAGGCCACGGCAGAGCGCCTGCGCGGCAAGTACCGGCTGCACCTGATCCAGGTCGCGGGCTTCGCCGGCGAGCCGGCCCGCGCCAACGCCGAGGGCGAGGTGGTGGTCCCCACCGCCGAGGCCATCGACGCCTACCTCGTCGAGGCGAAGCTGAGCCCCGCCACGGTGGTCGGCCACTCCCTGGGCGGCACCACGCTGCTCTACCTGGCCCAGAAGCATCCCGAGCATCTGAAGAAGGTGCTGATCGTCGACGCCCTGCCGTTCCTGGGCGGCATGCGCTCGCCCGACGCCACGTCCGAGAGCGTCCGACCGCAGGCGGAGAAGATGCGCGACGCCATGCTCCGCAACACGGGCCAGGTGACCGCCGCCCAGCTCGAGCCGCAGATGGCCGGCATGTCCAAGGACGCCGCCTCGCGCCACATGATCGCCGAGTGGGGCGCCGTCAGCGACCGCACAGTCGTGGCCCGCGCCATGTTCGAGGACACGCTGCTCGACCTGCGCCCCGGCCTGCCCCAGATCCGCACGCCCATCGTCCTCGTCCACCCCGACAACGTCCCGGTCGGCGCGCCGGCGGGGATGATGGAGAAGGTCTACGGCGGCCTCTACGCCAAGGCCCCCACCGTGAAGCTCCAGGTCGTGCCCGACTCCCAGCACTTCGTCATGCTTGACCAGCCCGAAGCCTTCGCGAAGGCCCTCGACGCCTTCCTGGCGGGGAAGTAGGGCGGCGCTCGCTTCACCTCCCCCGCGCAGCGGCGGGAGGGGGACCACGCGCCGAAGAGCGCGTGGTGGAGGGGGCGAGCCTCCTCCACGACGTCCAAACAGCCTGATCGCACAGTCTGAGCCGCCGCTCGCCCCCTCCACCATCCGCTCTTCGCCTGCGGCTCGGCGGACGGTCCCCCTCCCGCCGCTTCGCGGGGGAGGTGGGCCGCTCAGCCCAGCGGCAGGCCAAGGCGGCACACCAGGCCGCCGGGCGCGAACTCCAGATGGGCCTCGCCACCCAGCTGGCCCTGCAGGCTGCGCTCGATCAGCCGCGAGCCGAAGCCGCGGCGGGTGGGCGGGCTCACCGCCGGCCCGCCGGACTCGGTCCACGTCAGCGCGAGCCGCCCGCCGTCGTGGGTCCAGCTCACGTCCACGCGGCCGCCGGGCGCCGAGAGCGCGCCGTACTTGGCCGCGTTGGTAGCCAGCTCGTGGAACACGAGGCCGAAGGCCACCGCCTCGGAGGGCGACAGGTCCACGCCCGGGCCGTCCGCCGCATAGCGGTCGGCGCCGAACGGCCGCAGCTCCACCAGCAGCACGTCGCGCAGCGCGGCGGCCCGCCAATTGGCCGCGGTCAGCAGGTCGTGCGTCGCCGAGAGCGCCAGCAGGCGGGCCTCGAACGCCTCGCGGAACGCCTCGGGCGTCCCGGTGGTCCGCAGCGTCTGGTGGGCGATGGCCTGGACGGTGGCCAGGCTGTTCTTCACCCGGTGGTTCAGCTCGTCCACCAGCAGCTTCTGCTGCCATTCGGCGCGCACGCGGTCGGTGACGTCGCCGCCCTCGATGAACACGCCCGAGACCTCGCCGCCCGGCAGCAGGATGGGCTGCAGGACGAAGTCCAGGAACCGCTCGTCCAGCTCGCCGTCCGGGGTCCGGCGCAGCTTCACGCTCACGGACTGGCCGACGAACGTCTCGCGCCGGTCGCGCACATCGGCCAGCAGCGCGGCGAAACCCTGGTCGACCACCTCGGGCAGCGCCTGCGACAGCGTGAGCCCGACCACCGGCCGGTGGCCGATCAGCTGCTGGTAGGCATTGTTGACGAAGGCGAAGCGCAGGTCCGACCCGGCCAGCACGGCCATGAACCCCGGCGCCTGCATGAAGAGGTCGCGCAGCCCCTGCGTCTCGCGCATCAGGCTCTGGTTCGCGGCCTGGATCTCCTGCGCCCGCTGCAGGATGTCGCTCTCGCCCGGCTGCGGCTCGCCGCCCGGCCCGTAGGCGATCTGCTTCAGCCGCTGCAGCTCGGTCACGTCCACCGTGTTCTGCACGATGAACTGGGTCCGGCCGTCGGGCCCCAGCAACGGCGTGTGGTTGCAGGACCAGTAGCGCATCTCGAAGCCGCCGCCGGCGCTCAGCGGCAGGGGGATGGGGTAGGGGAGCAACGCGATCGAGTCCGGCCGCCCCGTGTCGCGCACCCGCTCGATCGACTCGCGCAGGCGCCGCCCGCTCTCCCCGGGGTTGGGGAACATCTCGAACAGCCCGCGCCCGATCAGCTCCTCGGGCCGCCGCTCCGTCACCACGCAGTAGGCGTCGTTGGCGTGCACATAGTTCAGGTCCCGGTCGAGGATCATGTAGGGGCTGGGCAGCAGGCGGAACAGCGACGCGAAATCCGGCCCTGCGCCGGCCTCCGCGGGCGCGTGCTCGACCTCGATGTCACCCATGGCGTTCATGTTCCCCAGGCCGCGTAACGCATTACGGCCAAGCCTGTTCCGCGCGCCGATCCGCCGCCCCTGCCGGAGCCGTCGGACTCGCCTATATTCACGCCATGCTCGAAGCTCCCCCGTCCTCCACAAATGAGGCTCCCGCCCTGAAAGGCGCGGCGCTCATCAAGGACGAGGTCAAACGGTTGCCCGACAGGCCCGGCGTCTACCGCATGATCGGCGAAGACGGCGAAGTCCTCTATGTGGGTAAAGCGCGCAGCCTGAAGAAGCGGGTCGTCCAATACGCCCAGGGCCGCTTCCATACCCAGCGCATCGCCCACATGGTCGACGCGACGCGGGCCATGGAGTTCGTGGTCACCCGCACCGAGACCGACGCGCTGCTGCTCGAGATCAACCTGATCAAGCAGCTCAAGCCCCGTTTCAACGTCCTGCTGCGCGACGACAAGTCCTTCCCCGAGATCGTCATCCGCCGCGAGCATCCGGCCGCCCAGCTCCGCAAGCACCGCGGCGCCCACACGATCAAGGGCGACTACTTCGGCCCCTTCGCCAGCGCCTATTCGGTCAACAAGACGCTCAACACCCTGCAGAAGGCCTTCCTGCTGCGCTCGTGCTCGGACAGCGTCTACGAGAGCCGCACGCGCCCCTGCATGCTGCACCAGATCAAGCGCTGCGCGGCGCCCTGCACCGGCCTGGTCTCCATCGAGGACTACGCAGGCCTGGTCGAGCAGGCCGAGGCGTTCCTGCGCGGCAAGTCGCGGGCGGTGATGCAGCGCATGTCCGACGAGATGCAGGCCGCGTCCGACGACATGGAATTCGAACGCGCCGCGCGCCTGCGCGACCGCATCCGCGCCCTGGCCTCCGTGGCCCAGGAGACCCAGATCAATCCCGAGACCCTGGAGGAGGCCGACGTCTTCGCCCTCCACGCCGAGGGCGGCCAGGCCTGCGTCCAGGTGTTCTTCTTCCGCGCCGGCCAGAACTGGGGCAACCGCGCCTACTTCCCCAAAGTACCACAGGGGGGCGTCGACAAGACCGACGAGGACGCCGACGTCATGGGCGCCTTCCTGGGCCAGTTCTACGACGACAAGCCGATCCCCAAGCTGATCCTGGTCAACGTCGAACCGGCCGAGCGCGAGCTGCTGGCCGAGGCCTTCCAGCAGAAGTCGGGCCGCAAGGTCGAGATCGGCAAGCCCCAGCGCGGCGAGAAGAAGCAGCTCGTCGAGCACGCCTTCACCAACGCCCGCGAGGCGCTGGGCCGGAAGATGTCCGAGAGCTCGGCCCAGACCAAGCTGCTGGCCGGCGTCTGCGAGGCCTTCGGCCTGGAGGCCATGCCCGAGCGGATCGAGGTCTACGACAACAGCCACATCATGGGCACGAACGCCGTCGGCGGCATGATCGTCGCCGGCCCCGAGGGCTTCCAGAAGAGCCAGTACCGCAAGTTCAACATCCGCAGCACGGACATCACCCCCGGCGACGACTTCGGGATGATGAAGGAGGTGCTGCGCCGCCGGTTCGGCCGCCTGGTGAAGGAAGAGGAGGAGGGCGCCCTAAATGGAACGGGGGCCGACGTGGTTCGCCCCGACCTGGTCCTCATCGATGGCGGCATGGGCCAGGTGGGCGCGGTCATGGAGATCATGGCCGACCTGGGCGTCGACGACATCCCGGTGGTGGGCGTCGCCAAGGGCCCCGACCGCGACGCCGGGCTCGAGCGCTTCTACATCCCGGGCAAGCCGTACTTCATGCTCGAGCCCAAGAGCCCCGTCCTCTACTACCTCCAGCGCCTGCGCGACGAGGCCCACCGGTTCGCCATCGGCACCCACCGCACCAAGCGGGCCATGGATCTCAAGAAGAACCCGCTGGACGAGATCGACGGCGTCGGTCCCGGCCGCAAGCGCGCCCTGCTGCACGCCTTCGGCTCGGCCCGCGGCGTCGGCCGCGCCAGCGTCGAGGACCTCGCCAAGGTCGAGGGCGTCAGCCAGCAGCTCGCCGAGCGAATCTACGGCTTCTTCCGGAAATAGTCGTCGGGACCGGCCGCGCCGGACCGGCTACTTCGCCTTCAGCTCGGCGTCGGCCTTCTGCATCTTCTCGGCGCACGTCTTGTGCATCTTCTCCATCTCGGCGGCCGTGAGCGGCTGGCCGTTCGGCCACGTGACGGCGCCCGTCTTGTCCCGGCCGTGATCGTGCACGGGCTTTCCGTCCATCTTCCGGCCCATCACCGACTTGCACATCTCGTGGGTCGGCGCGGGTCCGCTCTCGGCGGCGTCGGTGGCGGCGCCGGCGGCAGGATGGTGCGCGGCATGGTCCTGTTGGGCGAAGGCCGGGCCTGCGAGGACCGCGGCGGCGGCGAAGGCGAGGGCGGGGATGACTTGGCGCATGGCGGTTTCTCCTGAGGATGGCCGATCAGACCGCGGCCGCGTCGGGGCCGCCTTGCGATGGATCAAGGGCGGTCGGACCCGCCGCGGCTAATCGAGGGTTCTCTTCGCCCCGCGCGTAACGACAGCAAGGCGCAGCGATCGCCGCCCGAGGAACCCTTGGCATGCCGCAGGATCCCGTCAGGCCTCCCCTATCCCCTCACGCTCATGCGCCGGCGAGCCCCGAAGCGAGCGACCGGCGCGGCCAGCCGGCGTCCGACCTTCCGGCGGGCGTGATCTACACCTGCCCCATGCACCCGCAGATCCGCCGGCCGGGTCCCGGCGCCTGCCCGATCTGCGGCATGGCGCTCGAGCCGGAGGTGGCTACGGCCGACAGCGGGCCGAACCCCGAACTCCAGGACATGACCCGGCGGTTCTGGATCGGCCTCGCGCTCGCCGTTCCCGTGCTCGCGCTCGAGATGGGCGGACACCTGACCGGACTGATGATGCTGATGGACGGCCGGACCTCGGCCTGGGTTCAGCTCGCGCTGGCGACGCCGGTGGTGCTCTGGTCCGGCTGGCCGTTCTTCGACCGCGGCGCCCGTTCTCTGGTCAACCGCAGCCTCAACATGTTCACGCTCATCGCCATGGGCGTGGGCGTGGCCTGGCTCTACAGCGTGGTCGCCACCGTCGCGCCGTGGGTCTTTCCGCCGGCGTTCCGCGAGGCGGACGGTTCCGTCGCCGTCTATTTCGAGGCCGCCGCCGTCATCACCGTGCTGGTCCTGCTGGGACAGGTGCTGGAGCTGCGCGCCCGCGAGCAGACCTCCGGCGCGATCCGGGCGCTGCTGGACCTGGCGCCCAAGACCGCCCGCCGCGTGCGCGAGGACGGCTCCGACGAGGAAGTCACGCTCGACCGGATCGAGGTCGGCGACCGTCTGCGCGTCCGTCCGGGCGAGAAGGCGCCGGTCGACGGCGAGGTGCTGGAAGGCCGTGTCTCGATCGACGAGTCCATGGTCACGGGCGAGTCCATGCCGGTGACCAAGGAGCCGGGGGACAAGGTGGTCGGCGGTTCGATCAACAAGACGGGCTCCTTCATCATGCGGGCGGAGAAGGTCGGGGCCGACACCCTGCTCGCCCAGATCGTGCAGATGGTGGCGCAGGCCCAGCGCAGCCGCGCGCCCATCCAGCGGATGGCCGACCAGGTGTCCGGCTGGTTCGTCCCGGCCGTGATCGGCGTGGCGGCGACCGCCTTTGCCGTCTGGGCCGTGGTCGGGCCCGACCCGCGCTTCGCCTTCGGGCTGGTGGCGGCCGTGTCCGTGCTGATCATCGCCTGTCCCTGCGCCCTGGGCCTGGCGACGCCGATCTCGATCATGGTGGGGGTCGGCCGCGGCGCCCGGGCCGGCGTGCTGATCAAGAACGCCGAAGCGCTCGAACGCTTCGAGAAGATCGACACGCTGGTCGTCGACAAGACCGGCACCCTCACCGAGGGGCGGCCGGCGGTGATTGGCATTCGGCCCGCGACGGGCCTCGGCGAGGCCGAGGTCCTGCGCCTGGCCGCCAGCCTGGAGCGCGGCAGCGAGCATCCGCTCGCCGACGCCATCGTCAGGGCCGCCACTGACCGCGGGCTTGCCCTGTCGCAGCCGGCGGCGTTCGACTCTCCGGTGGGCAAGGGGGTCCTGGGCGTGGTCGACGGCCGGCGCCTGGCGCTGGGGTCAGGCCCTTTCTTGAAGGAGCAGGGCGTCGACGTCACCGCCCTGGAGCCCGAGGCCGACGCCCTGCGGGCCGACGGCGCGACGGCCATCTTCATGGCCGTGGACGGCCAGGCCGCGGCGATCTTCGCGATCGCCGATCCGGTCAAGGCCACGACGCCCCAGGCCGTCCAGGCGCTCAAGGCCGACGGCGTGCGCCTTGTCATGATGACAGGCGACAACCGCGTCACGGCCCTGGCGGTCGCCCGCAGGCTGGGGATCGACGAGGTGGAGGCCGATGTGCTGCCGCAGGACAAGGCCGCCGTCGTCAGGAAGCTCCACGCCGAGGGGCGCAGGGTCGCGATGGCGGGCGACGGCGTGAACGACGCGCCGGCTCTCGCCGCGGCCGAGGTCGGGATCGCCATGGGGGCCGGCGCCGACGTCGCCATCGAGAGCGCGGGCGTGACCCTGCTCAAGGGCGACCTGCAGGGCATCGTGAAGGCGCGCAAGCTGTCGCGCGCAGTGATGCGTAACATCCGCGAGAACCTGTTCTTCGCCTTCGCCTACAACGTGGCGGGCGTTCCGATCGCGGCCGGCGTGCTCTATCCGGTCTTCGGCTGGCTCCTCTCGCCGGCGATCGCCGCCGCGGCCATGGCGCTGTCGAGCGTCAGCGTCGTGAGCAATTCCCTCCGGTTGCGCGGCGTCCGGCTCTGAGCGCGCGCGACGCCAAATGAGGACCTTCGGTTCGCGGCGGACAGCCGGCGCTCCGCAAGCGTCTCCATGCGCCAAAAAAATGTTCCGAGAGGGTCTTGAAGGCCCGGGCAGGGCTTCTATCTCACCGCTCGCTGGATGCCGAAAGGGTCCAGGTCAGGGAGCGTGTGGCCTTCCCGACGCTCCCGATTCCAACTTGCTCTAACGAGGAGATGGACATGAGAGCAGCCTATGATTTTTCCCCGCTTTACCGCTCGATGATCGGCGCGGACCACATGGCGGGGCTGATCGAGAACGCCCTCAACGGCGCCGGCGGACGCGACTACCCGCCGTATGACATCGAGAAGACGGGCGAACAGACCTACCGGATCACCTTGGCCACGGCCGGCTTCCGGAAGGATGAGCTCGAAATCACCGCCGAACCCAACCTGCTGGTGGTCCGCGGCCGCAAGGCGGCCGAGGAAGCGGCCGGCGACTACCTGCACCGTGGCCTGGCCCAGCGCGCCTTCGAGCAGCGTTTCGAACTGGCGGACCATGTCGTCGTGCGGGACGCCGCGTACGCGGACGGCCTGCTCACCATCGAACTTGAACGCGAAGTGCCCGAGGCGTTGAAGCCGCGGACGATCGAGATCGGGCGCCCTGCGGGCGGGGCGCTCTCGCGCCTGATCGATCCCAAGCGCCGGACGGTGAAAGCCGCCTGACGCAGGGTCCGGCCGGGTCGGCGAAAGCCCGGCCACGGGGAAGGGCGGCGGGTGGGGAGCCCGCCGCCCGCATCGTTCAAGGAGGAAAATGGAGACAAGCCATGTTGCTGGCGACCACAGAGCAACAGATTTACCAACATGGACTGCGAGACGCCCTCGAGCGCTGCCTGCGCCCGGCGGTGGGCTTCAGCCATCCGCGCGACGTCCTGAAGGACCCCGATCTCGACAGGTCGGAGAAGCGCGCCGTGCTGGCGTCCTGGGCCTCCGACGCCTCGGCCGTCCAGGATCAGCCGACGCTTCGGTGGCTGCTGGGAACCCCTGAGCCCGTCGCGCTGACGGACGTCAGGGATGCGCTGGAGCGGCTGGATCGGTGGGATGGAGCGCTCGCATGAAGGCGCCGGATCTCTGGGTCCTGTCCGTGGAAGCCTTGCCGTTCGGATGGGCGGTGCGGACGGAAGGGACGGCCGGGGAGATGCTGTTCCCGACCGGCGCCGCTGCCGAGTCCGCGGTGCGGCGTCTTGCCGAACGGCTGGCCTCCACGGGAGTCCCGGCAAAACTGACGGTGCGGCTTCGCGACGGGTCGGTGGCGGGGCGCTTCATCTTCCCGCCCGCGCCGGCGTCGGATGCGACGCCCGCCTGGCTCAGGGCCGCCTGACCTGATCGGGCGACTCGGGAGGTGGTCATGAGCCCCTACGCCGATCACGACGCGCTGGCCCGGGCGCGATTGAGCGTCCTGGGCCAGGAGCTCGAAACCCTCGAGCGGGGCATCGGCTTGGCCGTCGCGGGCGCCGCGCTACCCTGGCCGCTGGCGGAAGTGTTCATACGGCTGGCGGCAGCGGCGGAGGTCTGTGAACGCCTGATCGCCGATCATGCGTCGGGTTCCGCAAGTCTTTCCCTGAAGGCCGTTGCCGAGGTCGCCGAGACGCTCCGTCTGGTGCGCGAGATCAACATGTCGCTGGTCGGCCTCGCATTGGCCGCGCCTAAGCCGCGACCGGTCTGACAGCGCCAGCTTCCGACCGCAGGCCCCGACACTCTAGGTTCGCAACGCGCCAGCACCGGTCACCGCCCCCACCCCCAATCCCCACAAAATCTCCCCACCCATGTCGCAATCCCGCCCGGCCGAACGTCCTAGACGCAGAAGCCCCGCCCAGCGCGACAGGAGAGACCGATGGCGACCGCGGACCCCCAGATCATCGAAGGCGCCTTCCGGGTCGTCGCCACGACGAACCTGCCCACCCGCCCATCGCCCAACCGCCGGCGCGCGGCGGCGCGGATCGTGGTGTGGAACGTGGTCGGGATGGCCGCGGTCGTGGCGCTGCCGCTGCTGTTCTGAGGCGGTCTCGCGGCCGCGGCCCGCGAACGGTCCTTACGAGGTCCGTGCGGCGGCCGGCCGCCCCACCCTGACGGCTCCGCCGTCTGTCCCTCCCAATTGAGGGAGGGACGTTCGCGCCGCCGGCCTCTCGTCATTTGTTCTCTATTTGTTCTTGACTTCGGCGCCCTCCAGCCCCATACTCCCCTATGGAGGCCTGTGACCTGCGCGTCCGCGCAGCACCTCATCCCGGCCCAACCGCGTTCCGACTGAGAAGCCTTCCGTCCCGGCCATCGGCCCTCACCCCCGCGGCGTCCGCCCGAGGCCGCCGACGGCCGCCCGCTCCCCAAGGACCCCCACCATGTCGCACGACGACACCGGCGCGGCCTCCACGCGCCCCTACATCCGCTATTCGGCCAACCTCGCCCGGGCCATCTGCCTGCGGGTCGCCGCCGGCGAGACCCTGGGCGAGATCTGCGCCGATCCCGACCTGCCGGCCGCCAGCACCGTCACCCGCTGGGCGCGCGAGCACGACCGCTTCGCCGAGATCTACCACCGCGCCAAGGCGCTGGCCCGCCGCGAGGGCCTGGGGCCCACCACCACCTACTGCGAGCTCACCGCCCACGAGATCTGCGCGCGCCTGGCCGAGGGCGAGAGCCTGACCGCCATCTCGGACGACCCGGCCATGCCGGCGATGTACACGATCCTGCACTGGCAACGGCGCAGCCCCGCCTTCGCCGAGGCCGTGGCGCTGGCCCGCCAAGCCCAGGCCGAGCGGCTGGCCGACCGGGGCTGGGAGATGGCGCTCGCCGCCACGCCTGAGACCGCCTACCTGACCCGCGTCCAGCTCGGCCATCTGCGCTGGATGGCGGCGATCAAGTCGCCGCGCACCCACGGGAAGATCCGGGCCGCCGCGCCGCCCGACCCGCCGCCCCCGCCGCCCGAACCGATCCTCCTGAAGCACTTCGTGGTGGAGACCCACCCGCAGACCGGCCAGCGCCGCGTGGTCACCTACCTGCCCGACCCCGCGCTGAACCGCCCGGTCCGCGTCAAGGAAGGCCCCTGGACCGCCGCGATCGACCCCATCGCCAAACTGGCCGCCCTCAGCCACCCCGCCGCCGAACCCCCCGCCGGCGCCCCGCCGCCGGAAGGCCCCGAAGACTGGCTCTAGGCGGGCGGCCGCCCCGGCGCGTCAGCGCCTTTCGAACCACGAACCACACGAACCACACGAACGGAGCAAGCCTACGCAGGGCGGTGCAGCCGCGCGTTCGTGTGGTTCGTGTGGTTCGTGGTCAATCAAGAGAGCGCCTGCGGCGCGCACCGCGCGACCCGCCTAGTCACCTCCCCTGAAGACCAACCCCGCCCGATCCGCGACCGGCGGCGCACGAGCGCGGCTGTGCGGGCGCGCCGAAGCAGCTAGACTTGGAACGAAGCCCCAGCCCCGGACGCTCGTTTGCGCATGAAGTCCCTGCCCAACATCCTGACCGGCTCGCGCCTCGTCATGGCGCTGTTCATGTTCGTGGCCTTCGCCGCGGCCGCCGGCGCCGTGCCCTACTTCTCCGACCGGCTGGAGCCCGAGACCCAGTTCGCCCTGCAGCGGTGGGCGGTCTACGCCTTCATCCTGGCGGCGGTGACCGACTTCTTCGACGGCTGGCTGGCGCGCAAGCTGCACGCCGAGAGCGTCTGGGGCGCCATCCTCGACCCGATCGGCGACAAGGTGCTGGTCTGCGGCGCCATCCTGGGCCTGCTGTCGCTCGGGCCGCAGCCGATGGTCGTGCTGCCCGCCGGCCTCATCCTCTTCCGCGAATTCACCGTCAGCGCGCTGCGTGAAGTCGGCGCCGGCAAGGGCGTGAAGCTGCCGGTCACCCTGCTCGCCAAGTGGAAGACGACGCTGCAGCTCACCGCCCTGGCCATGGAGCTGATCGTCGCCGCCTGGGGCGCCTTCAGCCTGCCGCAGGACGGCGAGGTGCGGCCGGCCTTCGAACTGGCCGCCCACAGCCTGTTCTGGATCGCCACCCTCGTCACCCTGATCACCGGCGCCCAGTACTGGACCCAGACCCGCAAGGCCCTGGCGGGCTGACAAACAAACTCCGCTCATCCCGGCGAAAGCCGGGACCCAAGCGGCGTATGGATCAGGACGCGGACCGATCCCCCTCCACGCTCGTCATCCCCCGGCTTGTCCGGGGGACCCATGATCGCGGGAGACGAAGGCGGCCCGCGGCGACGCCGCGCCCCCTGATCCACGGCGGAGATCATGGGTGGCCCGGACAAGGCGGGCCATGACGAGCTGACCGCGTAGACCCGGCGCACAGCGCCAGAAATCAGAACCGCGGAATACGCGGAATGACGCGGAAAGGCAGCGTGGCCCACCTTCCGCGAAATTCCGCGTATTCCGCGGTTCTCTTGAAGGCGCCTGCGGCGCCCTAAGCAAGCGCCCCGTACGCATCCCGCTGGAAGTCCTTGTGCACGGCCGGCATGTCGGGGCCGTCGAACACCCGCTGGGTCATCAGCACCGCCGTCAGCCCCCTGGCCGGGTCGTTGACCCACGAGGTGCCGAAGCCGCCGTCCCAGCCATAGGCGCCGGGCTGCACGCCCCACGGGTTGGCGGCGACCTGCACGCCCAGGCCCAGGCCCCAGCCGCGGCCGGGTCCCAGGATCAGCTCGCCGCCCTTGATCTGCGCGGGGGTGAGGCGGTTGGTGGTCATGGCCTTCAGGGTCTCGGCCTTGATCAGCCGGCGGCCGCCTGGCGCCAGGCCGGTGAACATGAACGTCGCGAACGCCCCGAAGTCCTCGGCTGTCGAGACCAGGCCGCTGTCTCCCGCCGGGAACGACGGCGCCTTCAGGAACATGTCGTTGTAGGGCTCGAACGGCGCCAGCTTGCCGCCCGCGTTGACGTAGCCCGTGATCAGCCGGCCGGCCTTCTCCGGCGGACAGTGGAACGCGGTGTCCTTCATGCCCAGCGGCCCCAGGATCCGCTCCTGGAACACCACCTCCAGCGGCTTGCCGGCCGCGCGTGCGATCAGCACGCCCAGCAGGTTGGCGCCGGTGGTGTAGAGCCAGCGCTCGCCGGGCTGGGCCTGCAAGGGCAGGGCGCCCAGGGCCTTCATCCAGCTGTCGGGGGTGTAGGGCGCCGAGGGAGTGGGCATGCCGAAGCCGGGCAGGTCGCCCACGGCTTTCACGAACGGCGCCTCGGCGTTGAAGTCGATGCCCCAGCCCAGCCGGAAGCTCAGCACGTCCTCCAGCGTGATCGCCCGCTTCGCCGGGACCGTGTCGTCCATCGGGCCGTCGGGCCGCTTCAGCACCCGGCGGTTCGCGAGCTCCGGCGCCAGCCGCTCGATGGGCTCGTCCAGGGCGAGCTTGCCCTCCTCGACCAGCATCATGGCCGCGACGGCGGTGATCGGCTTGGTCATCGAGGCGATGCGGAAGATGGCGTCGCGCGGCACGGCGGCCCCGCCCAGCGTCATCGTCCCCAGCGGCCAGACGTGCGTCTGCCCGCCCCGCGCCGCCAGCGCCACCAGCCCCGGCGGCTGCTGCTGGGCCACGTGGGTCTTGAGGTCGGCCTCGACCTTCGCCAGCCCGCCTTCCGTGAACGCCATCTTCCTGCTCCCTGGGTTCGCCCGGCAGGCCGCCAGCGCCAGGGCTGCGCCCACCATCGCGTGGCGGCGGCTCATCCAGGCGAACTCGGACATGTCGGTGCTCCTAAACGTTGCTACCGACCCAGGACGGATGGCATCCTGGGAACCCGACAAAAAAGTTCAGCACTCCGCCAGATTGACCGCGAGGCCCCCTAGGGAGGTCTCCTTGTAGATCGCGCTCATGTCCTCGCCCGTCCGCTTCATGGTGGCGATGACCTTGTCCAGGCTCACCGAATGCTGGCCGTCGCCCAGCATGGCCAGCCGGGCGGCGTCGATGGCCTTCACGGCGCCCATGGCGTTGCGCTCGATGCAGGGGATCTGGACCAGCCCGCCGATCGGGTCGCACGTCAGGCCCAGATTGTGTTCCATGGCGATTTCCGCCGCGTTCTCGATCTGGGCGTTGGAGGCGCCCAGCGCCGCCGCCAGCCCCGCCGCCGCCATCGAGCAGGCCACGCCGACCTCGCCCTGGCAGCCCACCTCGGCGCCCGAGATCGACGCGTTCCGCTTGTACAGCGCCCCGATCGCCGCCGCCGTCAGCAGAAAGGTATGCCGCCCCGCCGAAGTGCCCTGATGGAACCGGTCGTAGTACCGCAGCACCGCCGGCAGCAGCCCCGCCGCCCCATTGGTCGGCGCGGTCACGACCCGGCCGCCCGCGGCATTCTCCTCGTTTACCGCCAGGGCCCACAGGTTTACCCAGTCCAGCGCCGCCAGCGGATCGGCGATCCGCTTGTCGGCGTCCTCCACCAGGCTGCGCCAGATGCCGTGCGCCCGCCGCTGGACCTTCAGCGCGCCGGGCAGCACGCCCTCGGTCTTCATCCCGCGGTCGATGCAGCCGTACATGGCCGCTGTGATCTCATCGAGGCCGGCGACGATCTCGGCCTCCGAGCGCACGGTGAGCTCGTTGGCGGTCATCAGGCCCGCGATGGTCAGTCCCGCCGCGTCGGCCTGGGCCAGCAGCTCGGCGCCGCTGTTGAACGGGTAGGGGGTCGGCAGCGCCCGCTCTGGCGCCGTGTTGACGCCGATCTCGTCCTCGTCGCGCACGAAGCCGCCGCCGATGGAGAAGTAGGTCCGCCCGGCCAGGAGCCCACCGGCCGCGTCGAAGGCCTCGAACTTCAAGGCGTTCGGGTGCTGCGGCAGGCGCGTGCGGCCCTCCCACAGGATGTCAGCGGTCTCGTCGAAGCCGATCTCCCGGCGGCCGCCCAGCTTCATCCGCTTGGCCGAGCGCACGGTCTCGATCACCAGGTCGGCGGCGTCGGGATCCAGTGTCCGCGGCTCGAATCCGGCCAGCCCCAGGATCACGGCCCGGTCGGTCGCGTGACCCCGCCCGGTCAGCGCCAGCGAGGCGTAGAGCGTGGTCTGCACCCGCGCCGTCCGCGCGAGGTCCGGGCCCAGCCGTTCCAGGAACCGGCGGGCGGCCGTCATCGGGCCCATGGTGTGCGAGCTGGACGGGCCGACCCCCAGCTTGAAGAGGTCGAAGACGCTGACGTTCATCGGCGGGACGTAGCGCGCCCGGCCGCGCCGCTCAACGCGTCAGGTGTGGATCACGGCGGGATCGGGCGCCGTCCCGTCGAAGAATTCCTGCGGGAACTTGGTCTGTAGCGCGATGTTGACCGCCGACTGGGCGGCGGCCTCGTCCGAACCGTCGACGCCCAGCTTGGCCAGGGCCGTGCGGGTCTTCGGGCCGATCTGGCCGTCGATGTTGCCGATCTGCTCGCCCAGACGGACTAGACCGGCCTGGATGTTGGCCATGGTCTGGTCGTCGCCGAACCGGTCGACCTTGATGCCGATGGCCAGGATCGCGCTGGCCGCGGCGGCTTTGTAGGGGTCGTCGAAGTTCGTCCCTTTGCCGGCCTTGTAGTAGTCGTAGACCAGCTGGTGGCTGCCGCGGCGCTCGAAGTGCCAGGCCTCGCTCGCCTTCGGGTCGGGCGTGGAGATGATCGGGACCAGCCCCTGCGCCTTGGCCAGCGGCCAGAGGTCGCCGAGCTTGATCTTGATCCGCCCCAGGTCGAGGTCGAAGGCGCGGCCGGCCTCGTGGAAGCTGCCGCCGGGCGGCGGGCTGAAGGCCTTCTTTCGCTTGCTCACATAGTCCATGTGCGCCTGGAGCTGCATGTCGTAGCTGCGGAACAGGTCCGAGAGGATAAGCTCGCCGCCGGCCGCCTTCAGCGACTTCGCCAGCCCGGCGATGGCCGCCTTCATGTCAGCGGTAGCCCAGGCCATGCGCGCGGGCAGCGGCGCCAGCCGGCCGCCCACCATGTAGGGCGACATGATCGACACCGTGAACAGCTTCGCAGACATGGCGCCCTCCCAGAGCGGGAAACGCTGGTATCCCGCCTTGCGCGAGTCAAGCTGGGCTGTAACCAGAAGTGGTTAGCTCATGGGGTTGGCCGCCGGCGGCGGCTCGGGCAGGGGGATGAACTCGTCGTGGTCGGCGTCCGGGAGCTTCATGCGGCCGGCCCGCCAGTCGGCCTTGGCCTGCTCGATCCGGTCCTTGGACGAGGAGACGAAGTTCCACTCGATGAACCGCGGCCCGACCGGCTCGCCGCCCAGCAGCATGACGATGGCGTCAGTGGTGGCGGTGAACAGCACCGGCTGGCCCGGCTCGAACACCATCATCTGGCCGGCGTGGAATTCGCGGCCTTCGACGTCGACCACGCCTTGCGCCACATAGGCCGCCCGCTCGGGATACTCGGCCGGCAGCTGCGCCTTCGCCCCGGCCCGCAGGTTCCAGTGGACGTAGAACATCGGCGAGTGGGTCTTCACCTTCGCCTCGGCGCCGAAGGCCTTGCCGGCGATCAGCCGCGCCCACAGCCCGTCGGGGCTCTCGTAGGTGGGCAGGTCGTCGGGCCCGTGGTTGGCGAAGCTGGGGGCCGTCTCCTCCAGCTCGGTGGGCAGCGCCACCCAGGCCTGGATGCCGTGCATCTTGCCGCCATTGGTCCGCAGGGTCTCGAAGCGCTCGGAGTGGGTGATGCCGCTGCCGGCCGTCATCCAGTTCACCTCGCCCGGGTTGATCTCCTGGATCGCGCCCACGCTGTCGCGGTGGGTGATATGGCCGTCGAAGAGGTAGGTGACGGTCGACAGGCCGATGTGCGGGTGCGGGCGCACGTCGACGTTGCGCGCGAACCCCGGCTGGAACTCCACGGGGCCCATGTGGTCGAAGAACACGAACGGCCCAACCATCCGCCGCTTGGCGAACGGCAGGACGCGGCCCACCTCGAACCCGCCGAGGTCCTTGCGGCGCTGGTCGATGACGAGTTCGATCATGGCGGGCTCCCTGACTGCAGGGCGTCAGGGATGCGCCGGGACTTTGACAAGCGCAACCGTCGCCGGGCCCGGATCGGTCGCGTTGCGCGTTCCCTCGGCGGTCCAGCCCGCCCACTGGCTGTTGGCGATCACGCCCAGGCCACCCGGACCGAGAGCGATCAGCGCCACGTCGCTCAGCGGGCCGCCGCGGATCAGCGTCTCCACCTTCTCGAGCCGCCGGCAGTCGGCGCTGATCGTCAGGCGCAGCAGGCGGTGCGGCGCATCGCCGTTGTAGGTGGCCAGCACCTCGACCTTGTCACGGCGGTCGGTGGCGACCATCGCGTCGATCCCGGCCACTTTCATCTCGCCGGTCACGGGCGTGCTGGAGCCGTCGCCCAGCTCCACCCGATGCAAGCCGGTCGCGTAGTCGGACATCACCATGACGTCGAGTGGGCACAGCACCATGCCCTGGGCCGAGGTCGCGGCCTTCGGCTGGCTCACCCTGCGGGGCGTCGTGTCGCCCGGCGGCAGGATCCAGATGGCGCCCGTCGAGCCGTCCGAGGCGTAGACCGCGCCGGCCGGATCCACGACCACGTCCCCGAACATCGTGGCGTCGGGGGCGGGATAGCGGCCCAGCACGCGGCCGTCCGCGAGCGAGACCTTCAGCAGGCCGGTGCGATTCGCCCCCGCCCCGCCGGGGAGATTCTTGCCCCAGGCCTCGGCGGCCCAGAGCAGGCCGCGCGGGGCGTCGACGGCCAGGCCGAAGATCGCGCCGGTCTCGCCGTCGGGCTTCAGGAAGGGGACCAATCGGCCGTCCTGCACGCGCAGGATCGTGCGGCCGGCGATGGCGCTGACGAACCAGCGGCCGGCGTCGAACGCGACGCCTTCGATCAGCAGGTCGCGCCGATCGTCGGTCGCCAGGGTCGAGACGGCGGGCTCGGCCGCCCGCGCCGGGGCGGCCAGCAGCGCCAGCGCCAGGAGGGCGGCGCTAGCCCTGCGCACTCACATAGGGGCTGACGAGGCCCAGCGGCGCGGCGGTGGTGTTCTTCACCGAACGGATCACGATGCGGCTCTCGATGTTCGAGACGAGGCCCAACGAGAGGATCTTGTCACGGAGGAAGTCGTCGAAGGCGTGCATGTCGCGCGTCACGATCCGCAGCTCGTAGTCGGCCGCGCCGGTGACAGTGGCGCACTGCACCACCTCGGCCAGCTTGCCGATGGCGGTCTCGAAGGCGTCGAGGTTGTCCTTGGTCGGCAGCGACAGCTTCACGGTGCAGTAGACCTCGAAGCCCAGGCCCAGCCGTTCGCGGTCCAGGATCGTCACGCGGCGCTGGATGACGCCCGCGTCCTCCAGCCGCTTGATACGCCGCCAGCACGGGCTCGACGACAAGCCGACGCGGTCCGCGATCTCGGCGACGGACAATCCGGCGTCGTGCTGGATCAGATCCAGGATCTTGGCATCGACGGCGTCGAGGGCCTCGGACAACTTTTCCTCCTGTTTTTGACACGAGAGCATATTGTTCTTGCCCCGGAACCACCGCCCGGGGGCATGCTTTTGGCAAGCAATTGCGGCGCTCTTATATGATCTTGCGATCCGTTAGGGGAGGCCCGAAAGGAAAAAAATTGCGATGCGCCACCAGGAAGTGACGCTCGACGACAAATTTCTGCTCACGGATGGCCGAGTGTTCATCACCGGCGTCCAGACGCTGCTCCGGGTGCTGATGGACCAGCATCGCCTGGATCAGGCGGCCGGGCTCCACACGGCAGGGTTCGTTTCGGGATACCGCGGCTCGCCTCTGGGCGGCCTCGACCAGCAGGCCGCGCGCGCGGGCAAGTACCTGAAGACCGCCGAGGTGGTGTTCAAGGAAGGCCTGAACGAGGACCTGGCCGCGACCGCCGTCTGGGGCAGCCAGCAGGCCAACCTGTTCCCGGGCGCCCGCTACGACGGCGTGTTCGGCATGTGGTACGGCAAGGCGCCCGGCGTGGACCGCACCGGCGACGTCTTCAAGCACGCCAATTTCGCGGGCGTGCACCCCAAGGGCGGCGTGCTGGCCGTGGCCGGCGACGACCACACCTGCAAGTCCTCCACCCTGCCGTCGCAGTCGGAATACGCCTTCCAGGACTTCGAGATGCCGGTGCTGTCGCCGGCCGACGTCCAGGAGGTGCTGGACTACGGCCTGATGGGCATCGCCATGTCGCGTTTCTCGGGCCTGTGGGTCGGGATGATCGCGCTGGCCGACACCATGGACTCGGGCGCGACCATCGACGTCTCGCTGTCGCGCCACCAGGTCCACACGCCCGAGAACTTCCGCATTCCCGCGGGCGGGCTCGGAATCCGCCTGAAGGACCAGCCGCTCGACAAGGAGCGGCGCCTGCGCACCCACAAGATCCCCGCCGCGCTGGCCTTCGCCCGCGCCAACCACATCGACCGGATCATGCTGGGGACGTCGCGCCCGCGCCTCGGCATCGTCTGCCAGGGCCAGGCTTACAAGGACGTGATCGAAGCCTTCGCCGCCATGGGGATCACCCAGGCCGAGGCCGCCGCGCTGGGCGTCGCCATCTACAAGGTCGGCATGCCCTGGCCGCTCGAGCCGACCGGCATCCGCGCCTTCGCCGCCGGTCTCGAGACCCTGATGGTCATCGAGCACAAGCGGCCGCTGATCGAGACCCAGGCCCGCGCCGCGCTCTACGACCTGCCGGCCCACGCCCGCCCGGTGATCGTCGGCAAGACTGACGAGAAGGGCGCGCCGCTGCTCTCGGAACTGACCTCGCTGTCGGTGGCCGAGATCGCGCTGGCCATCGCCGACCGCCTGCCGGCCGGCGGCCACATGGACCGCGTCTACGACTACCTGAACCGGGTGTCGGCCGCCTCCATGGCGGCGGTTACGCTCTCGGCCGACCAGCAGCGCAAGCCGTTCTTCTGCTCGGGCTGCCCGCACAATTCCTCGACCCGCCTGCCGGAAGGCTCCCGCGCCCTGGCCGGCATCGGCTGCCACTACATGGCCAGCTTCAACGACCCGTCGACCGACCTGAACAGCCACATGGGCGGCGAGGGTCTCTCCTGGGTCGGCGCCTCGCCCTTCACCGACGAGAAGCACGTCTTCGTCAATCTGGGCGACGGGACCTACAACCACTCCGGCTCGCTGGCGATCCGGGCCGCCGTCGCGGCCGGCGCCAACATGACCTACAAGCTGCTGTTCAACGACGCCGTCGCCATGACCGGCGGCCAGGCGGCCGAGAGCGGCTTCACCGTGCCGCAGATCACCCGCCAGCTCGCCTCGGAAGGCGTGAAGAAGGTGGTGGTCGTGGCCGCCGAACCCGAGCGCTACCAGACCGTCACCGATCTCGCCCCCGGCGTGGAGGTGCGCCCGCGCATCGAACTGATGAAGGTGCAGCGTCAGCTTCGCGACACCCCCGGCGTGACGGTGCTGATCTACGACCAGGTCTGCGCCACCGAGAAGCGGCGGCGCCGCAAGCGCGGCAAGATGGCCGCCGCGCCCATGCGGGTGATGATCAACCCGCTGGTCTGCGAAGGCTGCGGCGACTGCTCCAAAGCGTCGAACTGCGTCTCGGTCGAGCCGCTGAACACCGAGTTCGGCCGCAAGCGGAAGATCAACCAGTCGAGTTGCAACCAGGACTATTCGTGCCTGGACGGCTTCTGCCCGTCGTTCATCACCCTGGAGGGCGCCGAGAACGCCCACCACGAGGCGATGCCGGCGCTGACCGCGGACGCCACCCCGCTGCCGACGTTCCAGGAGCTGAAGGGCGTCCAGAACATCGTCTTCACCGGCGTGGGCGGCACCGGCGTCACGACGGTCGCCTCGATCCTGGCCATGGCCGCCCACGTGGACGGCCGCTCGGCCTCGGTGGTCGACATGACGGGCCTCGCCCAGAAGGGCGGGGCGGTGTTCAGCCACGTGCGCATCGGCGAGACCGAGACCACGGTGATCGGCGGCCGCGTCCCTGCCGCGAGCGCCAACGTCCTGATCGCCTGCGACCTGCTGTCGGCCGCCGGCCCGGACGCCCTGGCCCTCTACGCCAAGGACCGCACGGTGGCGGTCGGCAACGCCGACTTCGCCCCCACCGCCGACTTCGTGACGGACCGCGACGTCCGCTTCGACGCCGACGAACAGGGCAAGCGTATCGCCGCGGCGACCAAGAGCTACGACGCCGCGCCGGCCAGCCACCTGGCCGAGACCAGCCTGGGCGACGCGATCTACGCCAACATGATCATGCTGGGCTTCGCCTGGCAGAAGGGCGTGATCCCGGTCTCCAGCCGCGCGCTCTACCGGGCGATCCGCCTGAATGGCGTCGAGGCCGAGGCCAACCTCCAGGCCTTCGAACTGGGCCGCAAGGCCGCCGCCGACCCGACGGCGCGGGGCAAGCGCGAGGACGACGTCCCCACGCCCGAGACCATGCCGCTGGAAGAGCTGATCGCCCACCGCGCCCGCGAACTGACCGCCTACCAGAACAAGGCCTACGCCGACCGCTACCTGGCCAAGGTGGAGAAGGTCCGCGCCGCGGAGGCCGCCCTGGGCTCCACGGACCTGACCCGCGCCGCGGCGGTCAGCCTCTACAAGCTGATGGCCTACAAGGACGAGTACGAGGTGGCCCGCCTCTACAGCGACGGCCGCTTCGCCAAGTACCGGTCCGAGACCTTCAAGGGCGGCAAGGCCAAGGTGTGGCTCTCCCCGCCGCTGCTGGCGCCCAAGGGGCCGGACGGCAAGCCGAAGAAGATGGCGTTCTCGCCGTGGATGCTGGACCTGGCCTTCCCGACCCTGGCGAAGTTCAAGGGCCTGCGCGGCGGCCCGCTGGACGTCTTCGGCATGACCGCCGAGCGCAAGATGGAACGCGGCCTGATCGCCGACTTCGAAGCCGACCTCGACCGCCTGGCCGCCGGCCTCGACAAGGGCCGTCACACCCTCGCCGTCCAGATCGCCCAGGTCCCGCAGCAGATCCGCGGCTTCGGGCACGTGAAGGACGCGTCGGTCGGGCCGGCGAAGGCCGAGGCCAAGCGGTTGTGGAAGCAGTGGGACGAGGTGAAGGCGACGGTGGGGGCCTAAGGGGGGGCTCCCCAAAACCCGCGCCAGCTCCCGATCGCCGAATCGGAGGCGCCTTTTCCGGCGCGTCGCAAGAAGAACGAAATAAGAACTCGTGCACTGCTCACACCAGATGTGCTATGATTCGATTGCCTAGACCTACGGAGACCGAATGCGCATCGGAGCCCTTGTGGGCTACAAGTCCGAGAAAGCTGCTCAGATGGCAGCTTTTTTCGCCCAAAAGAACGGGCGGAACATTGAGAAATTGAAACTAATCAAGCTGCTATATCTGGCGGAGCGCGAGTACGTTTCCCGCTATCAGATGGGGATGCTGTTCGACGAGTACTACTCGCTCCCGCATGGCCCCGTCTGCTCCAGCAGCCTGAACGGCATCAATGGTACGCTCGATGCGGCGATTTGGTCGAAGTACATCAAGCGCGAAGACCGCATTGTCATGCCGGCGGCTCCGTTTGAACGCGATGATCTCGACCGAGTGAGCGACGCCGAGTGGAATGTCCTCTGTTCTATATGGAACCAGTTCGGCTGGATGACCTCTGGCCAGATTCGGAAGTACACCCACCAGCACTGCCCCGAGTACACGGAGGTCGAAAGCGGGCGCATGCCCATCTCGTACTATGAGATGCTCGACGCTGTTGGTGTGGATGGTGCGGTCGAGATCGCAAAAGATATTGCTGCGCTTCGTCGTGCGGAAGGTATTCTCAGCGCGTAATGAACGCGCCACCGGCAATCACCGCTGGAATGATTCTCCGAATTCCTGGAACTGGGCCGAGCCACGACCCTGCGAGGCCGCACATGTTCGTTGTGCTAACCGACGCCTGCCCCAAAGGCGACCATCTCTTGGCTCCGATCTGCAGTGTGCGTGGCGTCGGTCATGACGGCGCGTGTGTCTTTAAGGCTGGAGAGCATCCGGCAATCGTAAATGAGAGCTATCTGCTCTATGCCAAGACAGCGAAGTTCTTCGGAAAGAGTTTATCTTCTAAAGTTGTTGCGCTGGAGTTCACAACGTCCGGCACGCTGTCCGCAGAACTCCTTGAGCGATCCATTAAAGGCCTATCCACGAGTCTTCACGTTGAACCGTGGATCAAGAAGTACCTAAAGGGCTAGGACGCGGATGTCTGGTGTGCTGAAGCGTCTCTGAGCCCCTAGTTACCCTGCTCCTTCACCTCCACCGCCACCTTCCCATCCGCCCCCTCCACGACCTTCAACTCCGACCGCGGGTCGATCTCGCCCAGGTCGACATCCTCCCTCGGCGTCACCACCCACGTCCGCCGCCCGGCGACCGCCAGCACCAGCTTGCCCTTGCCCCAGTGCTCGGTCGCGAAGGCCTTCAGCGCCGCGTACATCGGGTTCCTTCGCCAGGCCCCCGGGTTGGCGGCGTCGCAGCGGGCGATGAGCCAGACGCCTTCGGGGTCCTGGTCGAGGACGACCTTGGTCTGGTCGGGCCGGAAGCGGTGGGGCATCTCCGGGTCCATCAGCCAGACGCACTCGAAGGTGCGGCAGCTATGCGGGCGGGTCTCGTAGATCCCGCAGCCGGCGCCCGGCCTGGCGTGGGCGCAGAGCTTGCCCATCGGCTTCTGCAGCTCCTCCACTGCCAGCACGCGACAGCACTGCACGCAGGGCCCGCAGGACTTCACCGCGAGACGCCCACCCAGATCACGTGGCGCGGGCCCTTGCCCGAGGGGCTGGCGCCCACCTTGTGCTCGGTCACGTTGAAGCCGGCGTTGGCGAAGCGCCTGGCGAAGGCCACGTCCGGCCCCGCCGACCAGACGGACACCACGCCGCCCGGCCGCACCGCGCGCTTCAGGTTGGCCAGGCCCCGCATGCCGTAGAGGGCGTCGTTGGCGTCGCGGTTCAGGCCGTCGGGGCCGTTGTCCACGTCCATCAGGATGGCGTCGTAGGGCGGCTTCGCCTCCGCCAGCCGGTCGGCCACGTCGCCCTGGACGATCTTGCCGCGCCGGTCGGCGAGGCTGTCGCCATAGAGCGGCGCCAGGTGGCCGCTGGCCCAGGCGATCACCTCGGGCACCAGTTCGGCCACCACCACCTGGCCGTCCTTCGGCAACTCGGCCAGCGCCGCGCGCAGGGTGAAGCCCATGCCGAGGCCGCCGATCAGCACGCGCGGCGCCTTGGCCCCCGCCAGCTTGGCCCAGGCCAGTTTGAAGAGGGCGACCTCCGAGCCGTAGAGCCGGCTGTTCATCAGCTCGATGCGGCCGGACATGATCGAATAGTCCTGGCCGCGCTGCATGAGCCTGAGCTCGCCGCCGCCGGGGATCTGCGCCGTGTCGAGGTGGATCCAGGGGTTCATGGCCCCTGCATACAGCCTTACGCCGGCGTGGGCGCGGCTTCGCGTTCGGCGGGCTTCGGGGGCAGCGGGCCGCGGATGGCGATCGGCCCCAGCGGCACGCGGCCGGCCAGGAAGCAGCGCTCGTTCACGACCCGGGCGCGGGCCAGGAAACAGCGGCGGTCGACAGCGGCGATGGAGGGCATGGGCAAGCGGGGGCGGCGTTGGGGAACGGCGGCCCGTATCGCCGAGCCGCCCGCTTCGCTCCAGTTAAGCTTGCGTAAGATTGTCGCGAACCTTCGGGCTTCTCTGCCGCCGCGTCATCGCGGCTATGCCTCGGTTGATTGCATGCCCGCGAGCCGTAAGCTGGCGGAAACAGGAGGAATTCCCATGGCCGACTTCGGCGGCGACACCGACCTCGAGGGCTTCCGCACCGAGGCCCGCGGCTGGCTGGAGGCCAATTTCCCGGCCTCGCTGAAGGGCAAGGGATCGCTGGCGACCAGCGAGGTCCGCTCGAACGAGCCCGACCTGGTGAAGTGGCGCAAGGCCATGGGCGAGAAGGGATGGGGCACGCCCACCTGGCCGAAGGAATACGGCGGCGGCGGGCTCTCAGCCCAGCAGGCCCGCGTGCTGCTGCAGGAGATGACCAAGATCGGCGCGTTCAACCCGCTGATGTTCGGGATGGGCGTCACCATGATCGGCCCGACGATCATGGACTACGGCACCGAGGAGCAGAAGAAGAAGCACCTGCCGCCGATCGTGCGCGGCGAGGTGCAGTGGTGCGTCGGCTACTCCGAGCCCAACGCCGGCTCGGACCTGGCCAGCCTGCAGATGAAGGCGGTCGACAACGGCGACGGCTGGACGGTGACGGGCAGCAAGATCTGGACGAGCGGCGCGCAGTACTCCGACTGGTGCGGCGCCCTGGTGCGGACCGACCCCTCGGCCAAGAAGCACGAGGGCATCAGCTTCATGCTGGTCGACATGCACCAGAAGGAGATCGAGGTCCGACCGATCCCGCTGATCGCCGGCGCCTCGCCGTTCTGCGAGACCTTCTTCACCGAGGCCAAGGTTCCGCGCGACGGGCTGCTGGGCCAGCTCAACGTGGGCTGGACGGTGGGCAAGCGGCTGTTGCAGCACGAGCGCGCCAGCCAGACCGGCGCCCCGACCGGCGCGAAGCCGCCGCCGCCGCTGTCGGTCATCGCCAAGAAATACCTGGAGCTGGACGGCCAGGGCCGCATCGCCGATACCGACCTGCGCTCGCGCCTGACCAAGCACGAGATGGACGCCAAGGTGCACGGCCTGACCCTGGCCCGCGCGATGGCCGAGGCCAAGGGCAACAACAGCCCGGGCAACGCCGCCTCGGTGCTGAAGAACTCGGCCACGACCGTGGCGCAGACCCGCGCCGAGCTGACGCTGGAGATCATGGGCGCGCAGGGCCTGGGCTGGGAGGGCGACGCCTTCAAGGCCGAGGAGATCGAGACCGTGCGCGGGTGGCTGTTCGGCAAGGCGATGTCGATCTACGGCGGCTCGGCCGAGATCCAGAACAACATCATCTCCAAGCGTATCCTGGGCCTGCCAGACACGACCCAGTCGACGTGACGTGAACGGCCCTTCTTCCGCAAGGGGAGAAGGGCGCTACGCCGCCGGCTTCAGTCCTGCCAGGAACGCCCGCAGGTCGGCCGCGGACTTGTCCGGCAGCTGCTCCATCGGGACGTGGCCGCCTTCGGGGTAGACAACCAGCTTTGCGCCCGGGATCGCGCCGGCCAGCTTCCGCGAGTTGTCGGCCGGGATCACCTGGTCCTTCTCGCCCACCATCACCAGCGTCGGGACCATGATGGCCTTGAAGGTGTCGGGCGTGACGGTGCGCGCCGGCTCGCCGCCGCGGCCGCCGGTCAGGATCGCCCGGTGGCCCGGCGCGCGGGCCAGTTCGGTGTAGCGGGTCACCAGGGCCGGCGTGACGAGCGCCGGGTCCTCATAGGCCTTCACGAGCCCACCCTTGGCCATCAGCCCCGGATCGGCGTTCCGCAGCATCCAACGCCCCACCGGATTGCCCAGCAGCTTGAACACCGCCGGCTGCCCCTTGGGCCGCTCGGACGAGGGCCAGCCGCCGGCGTCCACCAGCACCAGGCCGTCCAGCTTCTGCGGATGCGCCAGCGCGTAGTTCCAGGACACCCCGCCGCCCATCGAATTGCCGCCCAGCACGAACTTCTGGACGCCCAGCTTGGTCACGAGCTCGTCCACCACGGCCACGCTGCGGTCGGTGGAGGCGACGTAGTCGTCCGGCGCCCGGGTCAGCCCGTGGCCGGGCAGGTCGAGGCTGATCACGCGGTAGTCCGGCAGCCGCGTCACCCACGGCTCCCAGGCATGCAGCGAGGCCGCGAAGCCGTGGACCAGCACGATCACCGGCGCGTCGCGTGGGCCCTGGTCGCGGTAGTGGACGTGCAGGCCGCCCGGCAGGTCCATGTATTGGGAGGCCGGGCTGGCGTATTTCGCCTCCAGCTTCGGATAGGGGATGTCGCGCGCGCAGGCGCTCAGGGACGCGACGGCCAGGCAGGCGGCGAGGAGGCGCAGGATCGGCGGCATCGTCAGGTCTCGCTGAGGGCCTTGCAGGCGAAGGCCATGCGCACGGCGCCCACCGACTGCGGCGCGGGCGCGGCCCAGGGCGTGGCCTGGAACTTGGGCGAGCGCCAGGACTTGCCCTTCAGCCCGGGCTGGTCGTGGAAGATCTCGTCGATCACGCGCGAGACGCCGCGACGGCAGTCGAACTCGCCCAGGCTCTCCACCGACCGGAAGGCGAAGCCGTCGCGCTCGAGCGGCTTTTCGGAGTCGTAGGCCGTCCAGGCCTGGCGCAGGCCGCCTGCGCCATTGGCCTGGTGGCGCATGAACACCCAGGTGTCGTCGCTGGCGGTGATCAGGGTCCAGCCGGCGCGCTCCAGGCCGAACGGCGCGGCTGCGGCCGGCGCAGCGACGAGGATCGACAGGAGGAGGGCGGCGGCGCGCATGACCGCACAACGCCTCGAACAACGCCGCCTGTCCAGCCGCACCCGGCGTCAACTACCGCTCGTCGCAGAAATGAACGCGTTCAACGACCCGGAAATATCACCGCACAACGGCCATGCTAGCCCGAGACGACGCCCCCGAGTCGAGTAGCTTGAACGTGATCAGTTCCGAGGACTTGCAACTCCGCCGCCTGGTGGAGGCCATGGAGCCGGGAGACTTCCGGACCCTGATGCAGAGCGCCCTGCAGCTCGAGGCTCAGGGCGACCGGCGCGCGGCGGCGGCCACCTATCGCACCGCGCTCCAGCGGCTGCCCCGCTTCATGTCGCCGTCGCTGAAGCCGGTGCTGGACCACGCCAAGGCGCGGAGCGAGGCCAACGACGCCGAGCTGGAGACCTTCCTGGCCGAGCGTCTCGCCGGCCTGCGCGCCCGCCACCACAACGCCCGCCTGGACCGGGTGGACAAGGGCCTGGACATCCTGTTGCGCAAGCGGCGCGTCTACCGGCCGCAGCCCAGCTTCATGTACCTGCCGCAACTGCCGGCCATCGAGTTCTACGATCGCGACCTGTTTCCCTGGCTCGACGCCCTGGAGGCCGCCACGGCCGACATCCGCGCCGAGCTGCTGCAGGTGCTAGCGGGCGGGCCCCAGACGCTGGAGCCCTATGTCACCGTTGATGGCGCGCCGCAGGCTCGGTGGGCCCAGCTCGCCAACTCCCGCCGCTGGGGCGTCTTCTACCTGTGGAAGGCGGGTGCGCCGGTGGCGGAGAACCTGGCCCGCTGTCCGAAGACCGCCAAGGCGCTGGAGGGTTGGCCGCAGTGCCGCCTGGAGGGCACGGGGCCTTCGGCCGTGTTCTCCATCCTGGAGCCGCATACCCGCATCCCGCCGCACGTGGGGGTGAACAACGCCCGCCTGATCGCGCACATCCCGCTGGTGGTGCCGGCCGGCTGCGGCTTCCGCGTGGGCGCCGAGACCCGCGAGTGGGAGCCCGGCAAGGCGTTCGTCTTCGACGACACCATCGAGCATGAGGCCTGGAATGACAGCGACCAGCCGCGCGCCGTGCTGATCGTCGATTGCTGGAACCCCTACCTCAGCGAGGCCGAGCGCGAGATGGTCACCGAGATGACCGCCGGGGTCAGCGAATACTACGGCGACCTGCCGGCCTACGCCCGCGGGGCCGAGGGCTGAGACGATCCTGAACCGAACCTAAACGCGGGTCTCAGGAATTCCTCAACGTTGTCAGTGCAAGGTTGGCGTCAATCCGCGCAGGAAGCGCAGGCAAAGACGCAAGGTGACTGACATGGCGATCTCTCACGCCATCGACTGGGTTCTTCTCGACCATGCCGCGGCCCATCCGGTCGCCGTCGGCGACGTGGTCTCGGCCGAGCCCGGCGGGATGCCGATCTACAAGGTGATGGCCGTCGCCGGCCGCGAAGTGCAACTCGCCAACGAGCGCGACGCCCCGGTGGGCGCCTTGCCGCTGGACCGGTTCCGCTGGCGCGGCTCGGAACACTAGGCCCCCAGGAACGCCGCCACGGCCTCGGCCGTGGCCTCGGGATGCTCTTCCGGAAAGAAGTGGCCGCCCCTCACCGGGCCGCCTGAGACCTCGCTTGCCCAGCGGCGCCAGAGGGCGAGCGGGCCGCCTTCATCCACATACCAGCTGTCCAGACCGCCGGGCTGGCTCCAGAGCGCCAGGACGGGGCAGGCGATCCTGCGGCCCGTGGCGAGATCGGTCTGGTCATGTCCGCGGTCGAGGCCGGCCGCCGCCCGATACTCCTCGCAGATCGCGTGTGCATGGCCGGGCGCCCGCAGCGCCGTCGCATAGGCCTCGCGGATCGCGGCCGGGAAGACGGCCGCATCGGAACCCCACTGGCTCAGCGCGCTGGCGATGATCGCGTCGGCGCAGTTCGCGAGCACCGTCTCGGGCAGGTCCGGCGGCTGGGCGAGCAGCGACCACGGCCAGAAGGCCAGGGCGAGGCGGTCGTCCGCGCGGCGCCACGCATCCTCGGTCGGCACGACGTCCAGCACCACCAGGGCCGTGACCCGCTCGGGATGATCCAGCGCCAGGCGATAGGCGACGCGGCCGCCGCGGTCGTGGCCCACCACGGCGAAACGCTCGTGGCCGAGGCGCTCCATCACCGCCACCATGTCGCGCCCCATGGCGCGCTTGGCGTAGGGCGCGTGATCGTCAGCCGACGCCGGGCAGCCGCTGCGGCCGTACCCTCGCAGGTCGGCGCAGACCACCGTATGACATCGGGCCAGGATCGGCGCCACGCCGCGCCACATCAGATGGGTCTCGGGAAACCCGTGCAGCAGCAGGACCGGCGGGCCCGATCCGGCGGTCGCGGTGAAGATCGTCGTCTCGCCGGTGTCGATCTCGGCGTCGCGGAAACCGTCCATGCGGACGGTAACGCGCCGATCCCCTTGAAGGTCAGTTCGTCGCCTTCGCAGCCGCCCGCGCGGCGTTCAGGAACGCGTTGCGCGCCATCGACAACTCACGGCCAGTGGCCGTGGGCCAGGCGGCGTTGGTGACGATGATGATGCGGTCGTCGCGGAAGACGGTGATCGACTGGCCGAAGATGCCGCGCGCCTCGAACGCGCCGTTGTCGGGCATCCACCAGAAGTAGCCGTAGCCGCGCTCGCGCGTGCCGTTCTTGATCTGCGGCGTCGTCGCCTCGTCCACCCAGCCGGGCGGCAGGATCTGCTTCCCGCCCGCCTTGCCGCCGTCGAGGATGAACTGGCCGATGCGGGCATAGTCCTTCAGCGTCACCGACAGGCAGCAGCCGCCGCGCTCGTGGCCGGCCGGATCGACCATCCAGACGGCGTCCCGCTCCATGCCGTACGGCTTCCAGATCTTCTCCGAGGCGTACTGCGACAGCGGCTTGCCCACCGCGTTCGACACGAGGATGCCGACCAGGTCGGTCTCGCCGGTGCTGTAGTTGAACTGCGTGCCCGGCTCGTGCGCCTGGGGCAGTTTGCTCATGTAGGTCACGAGCGGATTCTTGCCCGGCTCCAGGGGCAGCGTGGTCGACTGCGCCACGTCCGACTTCGGGTCGACGTAGTCCTCGTTCCACTTCACGCCCGAGCTCATCATCAGGAGCTGGCGCACCGTGACGCCGTCGTAGGCCGAGCCCTTCAGCTCGGGGATGTAGTCGGTGACCGGCGCGCCCAGGCCCTTGATCTTGCCGTCCTGGATCGCCGCGCCCACCAGGGTCGACGTGACCGACTTGGCCACCGAGAACGAGGTCCAGCGGTCCTCGGGCTTGCGGCCCAGGCCGTAGCGCTCGAGCACCACCTTGCCGTTCTTCACGACGACGACGCCCGAGACGTTGTAGGCCTTCATGTAGTCTTCGACGGTCCAGGTCTTGCCGCCGTATTCGAAGCTGAAGTCGATCTGCTTGTCGGCCTTGGGCAGCGGATGGACCTTGTCGCCGCGCTTCACCGTCTCGACGCGGAACACGCTCTCGATGTTGCGGTACCAGTCGGACTGCTGCTGCGGCGTCCAAACCAGGATCGAGGGCGTCTTCGGATCGAGGGGGACCTGGGCGTGGGCCACGCCTCCCGCCAGCGCCGCCGCCAAAGCCAGTCCGAGAACCTTACGCATGCCGAACGCCTCCCCGATTTTGGCGGGGAGGCTAAGGGCGTTGGATCAACTGAACAACGCTAACCTTGCGGCCTAGGCCGCGAGGGCCGGCGCCTTGGGCGTCGTGAACGGCTGCGCCGCGTCGCGCTCGGCCAGCAGGGCGCGGTAGAGGCTGTCCTCGCCGGCCAGGCGCGCGGCCGAGATCAGGGTCAGGTCCAGCACGTCGCGCTGGGCGTGGCTGCCGCCGAACCGATGGTGCTTGCTGCGCACGCCGCGCAGCAGGTCGGCGGCCTTGGCGTAGCGGCCCTGACCGAAGGCCTGCAGCGCCTGGATCGCCGGCTGGCCCACCTCGCGGACGAAATAGGCGTTGTCGCCCGGTCCCTGCAGCGCGGCGGCCTGGGCGTCCAGCAGCGCCTTGGCCTGGTCCTCGCGGCCGGCGGCCACGTAGGCCATCATCGCGTGGGTGTCGACGAAGGCGCTCATGCCGCTGGGCTCGGCGGCGAAGTTGTCGGCCAGGCCCTGCCAGCGGTCGCCGACGTCCACGCCCATCAGGTTCAGCCGCCACAGCACCGCGGCCGCGTCGACCATGTCGAAGCTGAAGGTGGTGGCCGCGCCGTAGATCGGCCCGTCGAACAGCGCCAGCACCTCGTCGGTCTCGCCGAGGCCCAGGTGGAAGAGCGCGGTGTGCCACCAGTTGTGGACGCCCAGCATCGCCTCGGGCTGCCAGGCCTCGTTCTCGTGGCGCATCCAGCGCACGCCCTCGGCGTGGCGGCCCTGCATGAGCAGGACGTGGGCGACGCCGTGCTGGGCCCAGTTGTTGCGCGGTTGGAGCGAGATCGCCTCCCGGCCGCTGGCCTCGGCGCGGGCGTAGTCGCCGGTCTCCTCGTAGCCGAACGACAGCAGCCCCTGGATCGCGTGCCAGTCGGGCATGTCGCGCGACCAGGCGGGCAGGGCGCGGGTGATCCGATCGCGCAGCATCCGCGCGTCGCCCAGCAGGAAGTCCATGGTCTGGCCCACGTGCAGCGCCAGCACGTCGCGCGGATGGGCGAGGCTCACGTCCTCCAGGATGCGGGCGGCGCCGCGCACCTCGCCGGCCAGCAGGCTGCCGATAGCGGCCAGGTGGCCCTGCTCGCGGCCGTCGGCGCAGGAGAGGCCCTTGGCGGTCTCGAAGGCCTGCAAGCCCATCGACGCCACCTCGGCGTTGGCGCCCACCAGGGTCATCCACGCCTTCAGCACATAGGCCATGACGAAGCGGGGGCTGTCGGCCAGCGCGGCTTCCAGCGGGGTCATCGCGTCGCCCGCATAGCAATGGTAGGCGTCGAGCGCCTTCTGGTATAGTTCGGCCGCCGCCGGGCTCGCGCCGGTCATCTCCAGGCCGTGGTGGTCCTTCACCGTCATCGGGGGGTTCCTTTTCTCGGGGGCGGAGAGAGGTACGGGCTGGGACCTTGCGGCTCTAGCAGGCGCGCGGTCGGTTCGGTGAGCGTGCCGGTTTCCGGTGTGTTTTGAAAGCCTTGCTATGGTTGCGAAGGGAGCTTCTGGGACGATGCCGGCGCAGGCTCCGGAAAAAACTGTACCCGAGGTGCAGTCCGAGGCGCGCACCAAGGGCGAGCGCACGCGCGAACGCATCCTGGACCTGACCTACGAGGCGGTGATCCGGAAGGGTTTCGCCTCCACTTCCATCGAGGAACTGGTCGAGGCGGCGGGCATCACCAAGAGCGGCTTCTTCTACCACTTCAAGGACAAGACCGACCTCGCGCGCCAGCTGATCGAGACCTACACGGGGCGCAACATCGAGTTCCTCGACGTGCTGGCTCAGCGCGCCCGCGAGCTGTCGGACGACCCGCTGCACAGCTTCCTGATCTTCCTCAAGCTCTATGCCGAGGAGATGGAGGACAAGCCGGTCGAGCATCCGGGCTGCATGGTCGCCACCGTGACCTTCCAGGACCACGCCTGGGACCAGGGCGTTCGCCAGTTGCTGATCGACCAGGTGGTGAACTGGCGCAGCCGCTTCGTGGTCTGGCTCGAGGAGATCGCGGCCATCTATCCGCCGAAGGGCAACGCGCGCACCGAGGACCTGGCCGAAGCGATCCTGGCCTTCACGTACGGCGGCATGACGATCGCCCGCGCCCTGTCCGACCCCAGCACCATCAGCCGCCAGACCATGATGTTCCGCGAGACCGTGCGGCTGCACTTCCTGGGCGCCTGAATCCCGATCCAGAAATTCTGACGCGGCGTTTGATGACGGTCATCATTATATGATGCTCATCATCTGATGAATCGCGCGAGGCGCTCCATGCAGCAGGCCGTCATCGCGGGCTATGTCCGCACCCCCTTCCACTTCGCCCGCAAGGGCGCCCTGGCCGGCGTGCGGCCCGACGACCTGGCGGCGATCGCCATCAGGGGCCTTGTCGAACGCACCGGCGTCGATCCCGCGACGCTCGAGGACGTGCTGCTGGGCTGCGCCTATCCCGAGGCGGCCCAGGGCAACAACATCGCCCGCATCGCCAGCCTGCTCGCCGGCCTGCCGATCGAGGTGAGCGGCATGACCGTCAACCGCTTCTGCGGCTCATCCATGTCGGCCATCCATATCGCCGCGGGCCAGATCGCTATCGGCGCGGGCGACGCGTTCATCGCCGGCGGGGTCGAGTCGATGACCCAGGTGCCGCAGGGCGGCTTCAACTTCTCGCCCAATCCTTCGCTGATGGAGGCCTACATCTCGATGGGCCAGACCGCCGAGAACGTGGCGGCGCAGTTCGGCGTCTCGCGCGACGCCCAGGAGGAACTGGCGTTCGCCTCGCAGCAGAAAGCCGCCGCGGCCCAGGCGGCCGGTCGCCTGAAGGGTGAGATCGTGGGCGTGATGACCGAGGCCGGACTGGTGGACGCCGACGGCTGCTTGCGGCCGCAGACCACCCAGGAGGGCCTGGCGGGGCTGAAACCCGCCTTCCGCGAGGACGGCACGGTGACGGCCGGCACGTCCTCGCCGCTGACCGACGGGGCGTCGGCCACGCTGATCACGTCCGAGGCCTACGCGGCGGAGCACGGCCTGGAGCCACTGGCCTTCATCCGCGCGGTCGCCACGGCGGGCTGTCCGCCCGAGATCATGGGCATGGGGCCGGTCCCGGCCACGCGCAAGGCGCTGGCCCGCGCGGGCCTGACCATCGACGACATCGACGTCGTCGAGATCAACGAGGCGTTCGGCAGCCAGGCGGTGGCCTGCATCCGCGAGCTCGCCATCCCGCTGGAGAAGGTCAATATCGACGGCGGCGGCATCTCCATCGGCCACCCGCTAGGCGCCACCGGCGCGCGGATCACGGGCAAGGCGGCCCAGATCATGAAGCGCGAGGGCAAGCGCTTCGGGCTGTCGACCCAGTGCATCGGCGGCGGCCAGGGTGTGGCGACGATCCTGGAATTGGCCTGACCAGTTTCCTCGGCCGGCGTTCTGCGCTAGGCGGGGCGCATGGCCGAGTTCGATTTCGAAGCAGTGGTGGTGGGCGCAGGCGCCGTGGGCTTGGCGTGCGCCATGGCGCTCAGCAAGCGCGGGCTGGTGGTCGCGGTGCTGGAACAGGACGTGGCCATCGGCCAGGGCGTCTCGTCCCGCAATTCCGAGGTCATCCACGGCGGGCTCTACTATCCGACCGGCTCGCTGAAGGCCCGGCTGTGCGTCGAGGGCCGCAGGCTGCTCTACGCCTTCTGCGACGCCCACCACGTCGAGTACGACAAGTGCGGCAAGCTGGTGGTGGCCGAGACGCTCGACGACTTGGGGCGGCTCGAGTCCATCATGGCCCAGGCCCTGGAGAACGACGTCGAGGGCATGGAGACCCTCTCCAAGGCCCAGGCGCTGGCGCTGGAGCCGGAGCTGGCCTGCGAGGGCGCGCTGCTGTCGCCCGAAAGCGGGGTGTTCGAGAGCCACGCCTACATGCTGGCCATGCAGGGCGAGATCGAGGCCGCCGGCGGGGCGGTGGTGCTGGCCACGCCGTTCGAGGGCGCGACCCCGCTGGAGGGCGGCGGGTTCGAGGTGCGGGCCGGAGGAGCCGAGCCCACGGTGCTGACCTGCCGCTACCTCGTGACCGCGCCCGGCCTGTCGGCCCAGCATGTGGCCGGCGAGATCGAGGGCTTCCCCAAGGCGGTGATCCCCGAGGCCCACTTCGGCAAGGGCATCTACTTCCGGCTGGCCGGCAAGGCGCCGTTTGCGCGGCTGATCTATCCGCCGCCGATCCCGGGCGCGCTGGGCACCCACTACCGCCGAGACCTGGGCGGGCAGGGCGTGTTCGGCCCGGACCTGAACTACGTCGACGAGCCGGACTACACGGTCGATCCCTCGGCGGCGCCGGGCTTCTACAGCTACATCCGCAAGTTCTGGCCGGGCCTGCCCGACGGCGCGCTCAGCCCCGACTACGCGGGCGTCCGGCCCAAGATCCACGGGCCGGGCGAGAAGCAGCCGGACTTCCGATTGGACGCGTCGGACGTCCATGGGATGCCTGGGCTGGTGACGCTGTTCGGCATCGAAAGTCCGGGTCTCACCTCGTCGCTGGCGATCGGCGAAGAGGTGGCGAAGCGGCTAGGGCTCTAAAGTTCCTCCCCCGCAGGGGGAGGGGGACCACGAAGTGGTGGAG
>Ga0065165_1000896_pt1 | contig 38454 bp, 38 predicted proteins | sample AraplaMF_Cvi_mMF_FD_63813 | JGI IMG/M metagenome (GOLD analysis project Ga0065165, IMG submission 63813) | Arabidopsis root microbial communities from the University of North Carolina, USA - plate scrape MF_Cvi_mMF (version 2) (version 3) | ecosystem: Host-associated > Plants > Roots >... | reverse complement strand
CATCAACCAGCACGGCATGGAAGGCGTCCGCTTCTACACCAAGACCAAGACCATCACCGCACGCTGGCCCGAAGGCGCCGTCGAGGACTCCGCCTTCGTCATCCCGACGATGAAGTAGCGCTCCGGTCCCTCCCTTAATGGGGAGGGACAGATCGCGTGGCGATCACGGTGGGGGATCGTCGATCAGGCTCAGCGTCCGGTCGCGACTTCCCCACCCGCCTCGCTTCGCTCGCCACCCTTCCCATTAGGGGGAGGGAATTGAGCGTCCTGAGCCACCCTCGCCACGAGCTCCTTCAGCAGCTTGGCCGCCACGACGGCGGTCATGCCGCCCACGTCGCGGTCGGGGTTCACCTCGACGATGTCGCCGCCGATCACCGGGCCGGGCGTCTTCCAGATCACGTCGAGCACCTCGCGCGTCGTGAGCCCGCCCGGCTCGTGGTGCGAGACGCCGGGGGCGTAGGCCGGGTCCAGGCCGTCGATGTCGATGGAGATGTAGGTCGGCCCCTTCGGCAGGGCGGCCAGGCCGGCGGTATGCTCGTGCGGGGCGAAGACCTTGACGCCGTAGCGCTGGGCCTGGGCCACCAGGTGGGCGTTGGGCGTGCGGATGCCGAGCTGCACGATGCCGGCAGCCAAGCCGCGCTCCATGATCCGCGCGAAGGGCGAGGCGTGGCTGAGCGGGTCGCCCTCGAAGTCCTCGTAGAGGTCGGAGTGGGCGTCGACGTGGACAATTTGCGGCGGAGCGATCCCGGCCGCGGCGATTCCGGCCAGGACGGGATAGGTCACCGCATGGTCGCCGCCCAGCACCACGGCCGGGCCGGCCGCGAAGGCGTCGCGGACCGCCGCCACCATGCGCTCGAAATCACCGTCGTCCTCGCGCAGCGACACGTCGCCCAGGTCGGCGAGCAGGCCCTCGTCCAGCACCAGGCCGTTGGTAGCGGTCAGGTGCGCGTGCGGCGAGCGCAGCGCCGCGCGGATGGCGGGCGGCGCCTTGGCCGGGCCGCGCAGGAACGACGAGTGCTGGTCGGTGGGCAGGCCAAGGAGCGAGACGCGGGTCATCCGGCGAAGCTAGCCGAACGCCCGCGCCCCCCAAAGTCTGTCAGGCGAAGTCCGTCAGACGCGCCGGCTGATGATGTCCTTCGACGCCCGGCGGGTCTTGGCGCCGTGGCCGCGGTCGGGCTCGGGCCGGTCCTCGCGGGCCAGATGGTTGGCGCCGTGCTGGGCCTCGCCGTCGAGCGGGTCGCCCCAGTCCTCCTCGGGCGTGTCGCGCTGGCCGAGCCGGGCCGGATCCACCTGGGCCAGCGGATCGTCCTGCGGCCGGGCCTGGAAGGTGCGGTCTTCTCGATCGGTCATACGCGTCTCCCTTGTACAAGTGTCCTCAACCCGTCACGGACGCGCCCCGTTCCTTGCGCGCCGTTCCTTGCGCTTGGGCTGTCGCGCGGCTAGGCGGGAAGCGATGGCCTCCGCCCTGCAAGCCGCCTACGACGCGCGTGTCCGCGAGGGCTCGATCCGGCCCGACCCGGCGCAGGCCGCGGCGCTGCAGCCCCTGGTCCGCCTCGAAGCCGACCTGGCCGCCGACCGGCCGAAGGGGGCGCTGGGGAGGCTGTTCCACAAGCGCGAGGGCCAGCGCGGCGTGTACCTGATCGGGCCGGTCGGGCGCGGCAAGTCCATGCTGATGGACCTGTTCTTCGAGACCTCGAAGGAGCCGGCCAAGCGGCGCACCCACTTCCACGTCTTCATGGGCGAGATCCACCGGCTGATCGACGCCTGGCGCAAGAGCGACGCGGCCGCGCGCAAGGCCCGGTTCGGCCAACACAAGGGCGACGACCCGATCCCGCCGGTGGCCGATGTGGTGGCGGCTGAGGCGCACCTGCTGTGCTTCGACGAGTTCCAGGTCACCGACATCGCCGACGCCATGATCCTGGGCCGGCTGTTCGAGGCGCTGTTCGCCCGCGGGGTGACGCTGGTGGCCACGTCCAATCGGCTGCCCGACGAGCTCTACAAGAACGGTATCAACCGCCAGCTCTTCCTGCCCTTCATCGACCTCCTGAAGAGCAAGGTCGAGGTGACGACCATCGCCGGGCCACACGACTACCGGCTGGACCGGCTACGGGCGACGGGGACCTGGTTCTCGCCCATCGACCCCGACAACGAGCGCCAGTTCGACGCCCTGTGGCGCGAGATGCTGGGACCCGAGGAGGAGAGCGGCGAGACGCTGGAGGTGCTGGGCCGCAAGGTGCATTTTCCCCACGCGGCCGGCGGGCTGCTGCGGGCCAGCTTCGGCAGCCTGTGCTCGGTGGCGCTGGGGCCGAACGACTACATCGCGGTGGCGCAGCGGTTCCACACGGTGTTCCTGGAGGGGCTGCCGAAACTGACGGCGAGCCGGCGGGAGGAGGCGCGCCGCCTCGTGATCCTGATCGACGCCCTCTACGAGGCCAGGACCCACCTGATCGTGCTGGCCGAAGCGGAACCAACCAAGCTGTACCCCGAGGGCGATGGCGCCTTCGAGTTCGAGCGCACGGCCTCGCGCCTGCAGGAGATGCGCTCGGCCGACTGGCTGGAGGACCGGTAGCGGGCCGCGCCCGTACGGCGTCAGCGCCCCCTCCGCCACTTCACCATCTCCCCCTCCCCCGTAAACGGGTGAAGAACTGAAGCTGCACGCCCTGTTCCTCCCCTGCGAAGCGGGGGAGGGGGAGATGGTGAAGTGGCGGAGGGGGCGCTGGGCCGTTATCCTTAAGGCTTCGTTCGCCTCCGACGCCTACGGTCACGCTGGAAGCCGGCCGAGGAAACACAGGTGCCACAGACAGACAGGCGTCGAGGATCGGCGGTCGTCGCCGTGGTCCTGTGCGTCGCCTATACGCTGAACCTGTGGCTGACCAACGTGCTGCGCGAGAACGCGGGCGGGGTCGACACGATCTGGACCGCCAACGCCTTCGTCATCGGGGCCATCCTGCTGCTGCCGCGGCGCTGGACGCCGGCCTGCCTGGCGGCGGGGTTCGCAATCCAGCTGGCAGTGGTTCTGGCGTTCAGCCATTCGCTGTTCGACGCGGTCGCCTATTCGCTGCTGAACTTCGTCGAGGCGCTGGTCGTCAGCACCCTGGCGCGGCGGCTGCACGCCGTGCGGCTGACCACGCCTGGGCGGTTCGCGCGGCTGATCTTCGTGGCCCTGCTCCCCATGCTGGTCGTGGGGACGGCGCTGGTCGGGCTGGTCGTCCTGGGCATGAAGGGCGAGTTCCCGACGGTGATGGTGGCGAACCGGCTCGCGGCCAAGTTCCTGGGCATGTCGGTGGTGCTGCCGGCGATCCTGCTGCTGGGCCAGCGCGAGACCGGGGCCGCCCGCCGCAACCCGTGGGAGATCGCCGCCGGCGCCCTGCTGGCCGGCGGCATGACCGCGCTGATCTTCGCGCCGCTGGGCGGGCTGGCGCTGCTCGGGATGTTCCCGGCGGTGACCCTGCTCGGCCTGCGCCTGGGCCCGCGCGCCCTGACCCTGGCGACCGCGCTGATCTGCGTGGTCATGTTCTCGATGGCCGCCCTGGTGGGCCCGCCCCATCAGCTCGACGGCTTCACCGACATCAACCGCAAGGTGACCATCGCCCAGGTCTACCTCGCCATGGTGTTCGCCACCGGCATCATCACCGCGCTCACCGCCAGCCACCAGCAGCGGCTGCGGGCGCTGTTGGCCAGCCAGGCGCGCGCCGACCGCCGGGCCCGCGACCGCGCCAACGCCGCCTCGGTGGCCAAGACCGACTTCCTTGCCACCATGAGCCACGAGATCCGCACGCCGCTGAACTCGATCATCGGCTTCGCGCAGGTGCTGGAGCGCGGCGACCTGCCCGATGCCGCCCGGGACCAGGTGGGCGTGATCCGCCGCTCGGGCGCGGCGCTGCTGACCGTGGTCAACGACATCCTGGACTTCTCGAAGGTCGAGGCCGGGCGGCTGGAGCTGGACCCCAAGCCCGTCGACCTGCAGCAGGTCTGCCGCGACGCCCTGGCGATCGTGACCGAGACGGCCGAGCGCAAGGGCCTGTCGCTGGAGATGACCGTCGTCGGCGACCCAGCCCCGGCCTATGTCTGCGACGACCACCGGCTGTGCCAGGTGCTGCTCAACTTCCTGAACAACGCGGTGAAGTTCACCGACACCGGCGGCGTCACCCTGGCGCTGAGCGCCGCGCGCGGCGGCGAGGGCGCCGACCGCCTGCGCATCGCGGTGATCGACACCGGCGTCGGCATCGCGCTCGATGCCCAGTCGGTGCTGTTCGACCGCTTCCGCCAAGTGGACAGCTCGATCAGCCGCACCTACGGCGGCACGGGCCTGGGCCTGGCCATCGCCAAGGGCCTGGTCGAGGCGATGGGCGGCCGCGTCGGGGTCGTTTCGACGCCGGGCGAGGGCTCGGAGTTCTGGATGGAGGTCGAGCTGGCGCGGACCGAGCCGGTCTCGGCGGCCGCGACCGACGAGGCCCGTGACGACGAGCTGCGCGCCCACGTGCTGCTGGTGGACGACCATCCGGTGAACCGCGAGCTGGGCGTGACGCTGCTGGGCCTGCTGGGCTGCACGGCGGACGTGGCGTGCGACGGCCAGGAGGCGGTCGAGGCGGCACGGCTGGGCCGCTACGACATGATCCTCATGGACGTGCACATGCCGGGGATGGACGGGCTTTCCGCCACCCGCGCCATCCGCGCGCTGAAGGGGCCGGCCGCCCTGACGCCCATCGTGGCCATGAGCGCCGACGTTCTGCCGGAACAGCTCGCCCGCATGCGCGCGGCCGGCATGGTCGACAGCGTCGAGAAGCCGATCGACGTGGAGGACCTGCACGCCTGCCTGCTGCGCTGGGCCGGGCGGGACGCCGAGGGACGCGCCATCGCGGCGGCTTAGGGAAACGTTCCTCCCCTGCAAAGCGGAGGAGGGGGATCGCGAAGCGCGCGGTCCCAGCGCCCCCTCCGTCGGCTTCGCCGCCACCTCCCCCGTTCGCTCCCGCTCTACGGGGGAGGAACCTCACGCCCGCAAACTCTCCACCAGCTCCCGTGCGTAGGGCCGCAGTTCATCGGCGGTGCGGACCACGATGGTGAGTTCGCGCAGCGCCCAGTCGTCGGCGAGGTCGATGACGGCCAGCGACATGGTCTTGGCGGCGCGCGAGGCCGTCGTGCCCGGGACGACGCCGACGCCGACGCCCGACTCCACCATGCGGCAGACGGCGTCGAAGCTGCGGAGCTGGATGCGGGCGCGAAGCGGGCGGCCCTCGCGGGCGGCCTTGGCGGTGAGGAAGCGCTGCAGCGAGCTGGAACGCTCCAGGCCGACGAAATCGTACTCCAGCACCTCGGCGAAGGAGACGCAGGCGCGGTCGGCCAGCGGGTGGCCCTTGGCCGCCACCACCACGAAGCGGTCCGAGCGGAAGGGGTAGGTCTGCAGGCCGCCGACGTCGACGGTGCCGGCCACGATGCCCACGTCGCCCACGCCCTCGGCGATCAGGCCGACGATCTCGTCGGAGAGGCGCTCCTCCAGATCAACGCTGACGTGGGGATGGGCCGAGAGGAAGGAGCTCAGCGCCTCGGGCAGGAATTCGGTTAGGGCGTTGGTGTTGGCCAGCAGGCGCACCTCGCCCGACAGGCCGCCGGCGAAGGCCGACAGGTCCTCGCGCATGCGTGCGGCCTGGCCCAGGATGGTGCGGGCGTGCTTCAGGAGCGTGCGGCCTGCGGGTGTGGGCGTGACGCCCTGGCGCGAGCGGGTGAAGAGCGCCGCGCCCAGGACGGCCTCCATGTTGCGGATGCGCGTGGAGGCGGCGGCCAGCGCCAGGGCGCTCTTCTCTGCGCCCGCGGTGATCGAGCCGGCGTCGACCACGTCGCAGAACAGCCGCAGGTCGGTGAGATCGAAGCGCATCCTTCGCCTTTCGCGAAGGAATCCTACATCACAGACGCATTGCATCATAGACAGCGGTCAACGAGACTTCGCCCAATGCGAAGCCTTGCGGACAAGCGGCATGCTGACCTTCCTGGTGGAACGCACGATCCCGCCCGCCTTTCGGCATTGGGAGCCCGAGACGGTGGCGCTGCACGCCCGCTGGGCAGTGGAAGCCTACCGAAAGGTCGGCGCCTTCTGGCTGGGCGGCGTGGTGACCGACAACGGGATGTTCAGCCTGGTCACCGTCGAACGGGAAGACGACCTGCACGAATATGGCCGGTCGCTGGCCATCGCGCCGGAGGACATGACGCTGCGCCGGGTCATCCGGCCCCTCGGGCCCTGGTACGCGATGGATCAATCGTCGGCCCGGCCGCCGAGGCTTCGTTGACACCCCCCGCGCGGCGCTTAAAACCGGCGGGGCTGCAGGCTAAGGGGGAGGCGACGGCGCTTCGATGACTACCGTTCCACGTGGTCCCGCGGACCGACCGATGTCGCCACACCTGCAGGTCTGGCGCTGGCACGTCACCATGGCCACCTCGATCCTGCACCGGGTGACGGGCTGCGGCCTGTACCTGGGCGGGCTGATCGTCGCGGCCTGGGCCATCTCGCTGGCCGCCGGGCCCGAGGCCTACACGACCTTCAAGGCGCTGTTGGGCTCGCCGCTGGGCAAGCTGGTGATGTTCGGCATGTCGCTCTCGCTCTTCTACCACCTGGGCAACGGCATCCGGCACCTGGTGTGGGACTTCGGGCACGGGCTGGACATCAAGAGCGCCAATTCGTCGGCCTGGGCCGTGTTCGGCTTCACCCTCGCCGCGACGCTCGCCACCTGGGCGATCGCCTTCCAGATCGGGGCCCTGTGATGAGCTACCGCACCCCCCTCTCCACCGCCCGCGGGCTGGGCTCGGCCAAGCACGGCGTCGGCCACTGGATCTCGGAGCGCGTCGCCGCCGTGGCGCTGGTCCCGCTGGTGATCTGGGGCGCCTACAGCACGATCCTCCTGGCGCGCATGGACTACTACGAAGCCGTCGAGTGGATCCGCAGCCCGGTGAACGCGACGCTGATGGTGCTCTCGATCGGCATCAGCTTCATGCACATGCAGTCGGGCCTGCGCGTGGTCATCGAGGACTACGTCTATTCGCACCTGAACAAGGCGGCCGCCCTGCTGGCCAACCTGTTCGTCAGCGGCCTCGCGGGCGCGCTGGCCATCATGTCCATCCTCAAGGTCGCGCTGGGAGGCGGCTGATCCCATGGCGACGTACGAATTCATCGATCACAAGTTCGACGTGGTGGTCGTCGGCGCCGGCGGCTCGGGCCTGCGCGCCGCGCTGGGCTGCGCCCAGGCCGGGCTGAAGACGGCCTGCATCACCAAGGTCTTCCCGACCCGCTCGCACACCGTCGCCGCGCAAGGCGGGATCTCCGCATCCCTGGGCAACATGGGTGAGGACGACTGGCGCTGGCACATGTACGACACCGTCAAGGGGTCGGACTGGCTGGGCGACCAGGACGCCATCGAATACCTGTGCCGCAACGCGCCGGCCGCGGTCTACGAGCTGGAGCACTGGGGCGTGCCGTTCAGCCGGACGGCCGACGGCAAGATCTACCAGCGCGCCTTCGGCGGCATGACCAAGAACTACGGCGAGGCTCCGATCCAGCGCACCTGCGCCGCGGCCGACCGCACCGGCCACGCCATGCTGCACACCATGTACGGCCAGAGCCTGGCGCACTCGACCGAGTTCTTCATCGAGTACTTCGCCCTGGACCTGATCATGGACGAGGGCGTCTGCCGGGGCGTCACCGCCTGGAAGCTGGACGACGGCACCCTGCACCGGTTCCAGGCGCAGCTGGTGATCCTGGCGACCGGCGGCTACGGCCGCGCCTACTTCTCCGCGACCAGCGCCCACACCTGCACCGGCGACGGCGGCGGGATGGTGCTGCGCGCCGGCCTGCCGCTGCAGGACATGGAGTTCGTGCAGTTCCACCCGACCGGCATCTACGGCTCGGGCTGCCTGATCACCGAGGGCGCCCGCGGCGAAGGCGGCTACCTGACCAACTCCGAGGGCGAGCGGTTCATGGAGCGCTATGCGCCGACCGTGAAGGACCTGGCGCCGCGCGACATGGTGAGCCGCGCCATGACCATGGAGATCCGCGAGGGCCGCGGGGTGGGGCCGAAGAAGGATCACATCTTCCTGCACCTCGACCACCTGGATCCCAAGATCCTGGCCGAGCGCCTGCCGGGGATTTCCGAGAGCGCGAAGATCTTCGCCGGCGTCGACGTCACCAAGGAGCCGATCCCGGTGCTGCCGACCGTGCACTACAACATGGGCGGCATCCCGACGAACTTCTACTCGGAGGTCGTGACCAAGGCCGGCAAGGATCCGGACAAGGTGGTGCCCGGCCTGATGGCCGTGGGCGAGGCCGCCTGCGTCAGCGTGCACGGCGCCAACCGCCTGGGCTCGAACAGCCTGATCGACCTGGTGGTGTTCGGGCGGTCCGCCGCCCTGCGCGCTGCCGACACGATCAAGGCCGGGGCCACCCAGCCCGAGCTGAAGCCCGCCATGACCGACGGCCACTTGAGCCGCCTGGACCGCTTCCGCAACGCCGACGGCTCGACCACCACGGCGGCCCTGCGCCTCGAGATGCAGATGGCGATGCAGGAGGACGCGGCGGTCTACCGGACCTCGGAAGCCCTCACCAGCGGCGTGACGCGCATGAACGCGGTCAACGCCAAGCGGCCCGACCTGAAGGTCACCGACCGCTCGATGGTCTGGAACAGCGACCTGATGGAGACGCTGGAGCTGGACAACCTGATCGGCCAGGCGGTCGTGACGGTGACGGGCGCCGAGAACCGCAAGGAAAGCCGCGGGGCCCACGCCCACGAGAACTATCCGGACCGCAACGACAAGACCTGGATGAAGCACACCCTGTCGTGGTTCGACGACGCGACCGGCAAGGTGAAGATCGATTACCGCCCGGTCCACGACTACACCATGACCAACGAAATCGCGCCCTTCCCGCCGAAGGCGCGGGTCTACTAGGCGAAGGGGAACAGACAGATGGTCCAGCTCACCCTTCCGAAGAACTCCGTCCCCAAGGGCGGCAGGCACTTCCCGGCCCCGGCGGGCGCGACGAAGGTCAAGACCTTCAAGATCTACCGCTACGACCCGGACAGCGGGCAGAACCCGTCGTGGGACACCTACGATGTGGACCTCAGCCAGTGCGGGCCGATGGTCCTGGACGTGCTGATCCACATCAAGAACAACGTGGACCCGACGCTGACCTTCCGGCGGTCGTGCCGCGAGGGCATCTGCGGCTCGTGCGCCATGAACATCGCCGGGCGCAACACGCTGGCCTGCATCCACGGCCACGAGGAATGCCCGGGCGACAAGGTCTCGATCAGCCCGCTGCCGCACATGCCGGTGGTGAAGGACCTGGTGCCGGACCTGACGCTGTTCTACGCGCAGTACGCCTCGGTGGAGCCCTGGTTGCACACCGAGACGCCCGAGCCGCAGAAGGAATGGCGCCAGTCGCCTGAGGATCGCGAGAAGCTGGACGGCCTCTACGAGTGCATCCTCTGCGCCTGCTGCTCGACGAGCTGCCCCAGCTACTGGTGGAACCAGGAGAAGTACCTCGGCCCGGCCGCGCTGCTGCACGCCTACCGCTGGATCATCGACAGCCGCGACGAGGCCACCGGCGAGCGCCTGGACGAGCTGGAGGACCCCTTCAAGCTCTACCGCTGCCACACGATCATGAACTGCGCCCAGGTCTGCCCGAAGGGTCTGAACCCCGCCAAGGCGATCGCCGAGATCAAGAAGATGCTGGTCGACCGGGTGGTGTGACGACTGGCCCTCCGCGTTCGCGAAATGCGATCATGGATCATCGAAGTCGAAGCCATCCACTCCTCTCCCCCGAGCGCGAAGCGCCGAGAGGGAGAGGGTAGGGAGAGGGCCCGCGGGGTCATGGCGATCACAGGTCGCGCCAGGACGGAGCGCGCTCGCGAATTGCGGCGTGACGATACTCAGGCGGAGGCCCGCCTTTGGAACGCCCTTCGAGCCCATCGCCTCGGCGGCTGGAAATGGAAACGGCAAGTCCCGTTCGGCCCGTATTTCCTCGACTTCCTATGCATTGAAGCTGGCTTGGTCGTCGAGTTCGACGGCGGCCAGCACTCCGAACAGGCGGACTACGACGCGCGACGGACGGCCTATCTGGAGCACAAGGGACTCAAGGTGCTGAGGTTCTGGAACTCCGACGTGCTGACCAACCGCGAAGGCGTGTGCGACACGATCCTCGATGCCTGCGGCGGCGAGCGCCCGGGCGGCTGACAGGCCCGAAGCCCTCTCCCTACCCTCTCCCTCTCGCTTCGCGGGGGAGAGGAGCGCTCGTCTCCAACGTCGTGAGCTCCGGCACATTTCACCCTCGAAACCGCTCTCAGCTTGAGCACCTTGCCCGGGCGTGCCTCATTGCCGGCATGCTTCGCACCCTCCGCGCCCCCGCCCTCGCCGCCCTTGCCCTGGCCGCCGCGCCGACGGCCGGGCTCGTGCTCGCCGCACCGTCCCTCGCCGTGGCCCAGACGCCGGCCGACGCGACCCAGAGGTTCAACGCCTTCCTCGACGCGGAATTCGCCGAGGCCCTGAAATTCAGCCCGCAGACGGCGACCACGCTGGGACGCAAGGAGGGCTACGACAAGCTCAACGACCTGTCCGAGGCGGCCGAGTTGAAGGCGCTGGAGTGGCGGCGCGGCAGCGTGGCCCGCATGAAGAAGGGCTTCCAGCGCGACAAGCTCTCGGACGAGGGCAAGATCAGCTTCGACATGTGGAGCCAGGAGTTGGACCGCGCCGAGCTGGCGTACAAGTTCCGGCGCTACGACTTCCCGTTCGGCGGCCAGGGCGCGCATTCGGGCCTGCCGTCGTTCCTGATCAGCTCGCACCTGGTCGACAGCGCCGCCGACATGAAGGCCTACAACGCCCGCCTGCAGGCGCTGGGCCCGGCGATGGACCAGGCCCGCGAGCGCGCGGTGGCCGCGGCGGGCGAGGGAATCCGCATGCCGCGCTTCCAGTACGAGCGGACGATTCGCGAGAGCAAGAAGCTGATCTCGGGCGCCCCGTTCGGCGACGCCCCGGACTCGCCGCTGTGGGTCGACGCCAAGGCCAAGGTCGCCAAGCTTTCGGCCGCCGGCAAGGTGGGCCCCGAAGAGGCGCAGGCCCTGCTGGACGAGGCCAAGGCGGCGCTGACCGGCGGCATGAAGCCCGGCTATGAGCGGCTGATCGCCTGGGCCGAGGGCGACATCGGCAAGTCGCCGTCAGGCAAGGTGGGCGCGCTGACCCTGCCGAACGGCTTGGCCTGGTACCAGGCGGCGATCACGCTGCAGACCACCACGACCCTGACGCCCGACCAGATCCACGCGCTGGGCCTGTCGGAAGTGAAGCGCATCCAGGGCGAACAGGACGCGCTGGCGCGGAAGGCCGGCTTCAAGGACGCCGACGCTTACTACGCCGAGCTGAACCGGGCCGACCCGCCGCAGCCCTACACCGACGAGAACCGCGCCGAGATCCTGGCCTATTCCAACAGCCTGATCGCCAAGAGCCGCGCGGCGCTGCCGGCAATGTTCAACAGCCTGCCGGCCTACAAGATGGAGGTGATCCGCGAGCCCTCGTTCAGCGAGGTGGCCGGCGGCGCGGCCCACGCCAGCGGGCCCAGCCCCGACGGGGCGCGGCCGGGGCGGGTCTACCTACACATGCTGGGCACGACGTCGCTGCGGGCCAGCCTGGCCGACCTGATGTGCCACGAGGGCGCGCCCGGCCACGTGATGCAGGGCGACCTGCGCGTGCGCCAGAAGGGGGCGCCGCAGTTCCGGCTGGCGGCGCGCAACGCCGCCTTCAACGAGGGCTGGGGCCTCTATTCCGAGCTGCTGTGCAAGGAGATGGGCGTCTATCCCGACATCGCGTCCGACTTCATGCGCCTGGACGCCGAGCTGTTCCGCGCCGCGCGGCTGGTGACCGACACCGGCCTGCACGCCAAGGGCTGGACCGAGGACGAGGCGGTCGCCTACCTCAAGGCCACCGGCCGCCGCGGCGAGGACCAGGCCCGCGCCGAGACCCGCCGCTATATCGTCAATCCGGGCCAGGCCACGGCCTACAAGATCGGCATGATCCGCATCATGCAGCTGCGCGACCAGGCCCAGAAGGCGCTGGGGCCGAAGTTCGACATCAAGGCCTTCAACGACACGGTGATCGCCTCGGGCTCGCTTCCGCTGTCGGTGCTGGAGCAGCGGATCAAGGACTGGACGGCGGAGCAGAAGGGCGGCTGAGGGGCTTCCTCTCAGCTCGTCATCCCCGGGCTTGTCCCGGGATCCATGGTTCCGCTGTTGATGAGCCTTGCCGTGGGTCGCGTCTGCATGACCCACACCCGCGACCGTGCGGCCGACGGATGAATCCCCGCCACAAGGGCGGGGATGACGAGCAAGAGGGAGAGGCCGGTTGGATGGCCGGGTCGAGCTCGGCCACGACGATCAGGTGGATGGCGGCCTGAACAGCGTCTCCAGCCCCGCGATCACATCCTCGATCAGCTCGCCGCCCTCGGGGGTGCTGGGGGCGAGGCCGGCGGCGCCGTGGGCGGCGGCCCAGACGGCGAGGGTGATGTGGCGCAGCGGCGGGTCGGCGCGACCCTGGGCGCTGGCCACCTCGGTGACGATGCGGTGCAGCACGGCGAGCGCGGCGGCGCGGGCCTCGACCACCTGGGGCAGCTCGGCGATCTCGGGGTCGAACATCAGGCCGAACAGCGCCGGTTCCCGGCGGGCGAAGTGGAAGTAGCCGGTGGCCCAGCCGCGCAGCCTGCGCCCGGCGCCGGCCTCGTGGTCGGCGCGCTCGAGGTCGCGGCGCAGTTCCATGAAACCGCCCGCGGCCAGCTCGGCCAGGAGCGCGGTCTTGCTCTCGTAGTGGTGGTACATGGAGCCGGCGGTGATGCCGGCCCGGGCGGCCAAGGCGCGCAGGTTGAGCTGCTTGAGCCCGCCCTCCTCCAGCATCTCGCGCGCCTCGCGGATGAGGCGGCCGGGCAGGTCCCCGACGTGATAGCGGCGCCCTTCGGACATGGGGTCAGTTTAGGCCGTGTAGGGGCGGTGCATAGGGCCGGGCGACAACCATCAAGGCCCTGCGCGCCGTAGGCGCTGTCCAATTTGACCACGAACCACACGAACCACACGAACGCGGATCAATTCCCAGGCCCGGTAGGCGGCGAGTCCGTTCGTGTGGTTCGTGGTCGATTCCTGCGGCGCTGACGCGCCGCGGGCGCTGGCCACTCAGTTCCGCGTCGGGATCACCACCGGCAGCGTCTCGTAGCCCTTCACGAAGACGGAGTGGGTGCGCAGCGGTTCGCGGACGAGGCGGATCTCGGGGAAGCGGGCGAGGATCTCTTCCCAGATGATGCAGAGCTGGAGCTCGGCCAGGCGGTTGCCCACGCAGCGGTGGATGCCGAAGCCGAAGGACAGGTGGTTGCGGGGCCGCTCGCGCTCGATGTCGTAGGCGTTCGGGTTCGGGATCTGGGTCTCGTCGCGGTTGCCCGAGACGTACCACATGACCACGCGGTCGCCGGCCTTGATGGTCTTGCCGCCCATCTCGAAATCGCGGGTCGCCGTGCGGGCCATGTGGGCCAGCGGCGTCTGCCAGCGGATGGTCTCGGAGACCATGTTGGGGATCAGCGACGGGTTGGCCCGCAGCTTGTCGTACTGGCCGGGGTTCTTGTTCAGCGCATAGACCGAGCCCGAGATGGTGTTACGGGTGGTGTCGTTGCCGCCGATGATCAGCAGCACGACGTTGGAGTGGTAGTCGGTGGCGCTGAGGTTCCGGGTGGCCTCGGCGTGGGCCATCATCGAGACCAGGTCGAACTTCGCAGGCGCGTTGACCCGCTCGGCCCACAGGGCGTCGAAGGCGTCGAAGCAGGCGTCGGCCTGTTCCCGCTTATGCGCCCAGCTCTTGGCCGGGCCGAAGCCGGGGGCGTTGGTGAACATGTCGGACCAGAAGGTCAGCTCGCGCCGCTTCTCCTGCGGGTAGTCGAAGAGCGTGGCCAGGGTCATGGCCGTCAGCTCCTTCGACACCAGGTCGACCCAGTCGAACTCGACACCGATGGGCAGGCTGTCGAGGATCTTGCCGGCCTCGGCGCGGATGATCGGACTCATCGCCTGCAGGTTCTGCGGGGCGACGGCGGGGCTCACGGTCTTGCGCTGGATGTCGTGGCCGGGCGGGTCCATGGCGATGAAGCTGTTGCCGCGCGGGCGCTTCTCGGACTCGGCCTTGGCCTCGAGGCTCTGCAGGACGATGCCGTCGGCCGACGAGAACACCTCGTGGTTGGTGTCGATGGCCATGATGTCCTGGTAGCGGGTGATCGACCAGAAGCCGTCGTACTCGTCGCCGCGCGGCGTCCAGTGGATCGGCGATTCCTTCCGCAGGCGGTCGAAGATCGGCCACATGGCGTCGTTGACGAAGAGATCCGACTGCGCCGGGTTCAGCGCCTCGATCGGCGTGGCCCATGCCTCGGCCGCGGCGGCCTCACGGAACTCGACAGATCCGTCGTCCATGGCTGTTCCTCCTGGGCGCTCGCGGCCCTTCGGGAGCATGGCGCCCATCCAAACACTGTTCGGCAAGCCCTGATCGGGAACATTTGCCCTCCGTAGGGTCAGCGGGCAAAGAGGGGAAAGGCGGGACGGCGAGGCGTCGTGGCGCCAATGAAGTTGACGCCCCTGTCACTTTTAGGCATCGGAGAAGCATGAGCAGCGCTTCGGCTCACGTGGTGATCGTGGGGGCCGGCCACGCGGGTGGCACGGCGGCGGCGCTGCTGCGCCAGTACGGCCACGAGGGCCCGATCACCCTTATCGGCGAGGAACCCATCCCGCCCTACCAGCGGCCGCCACTCAGCAAGGCCTGGCTGAAGGGCGAAGCCGACGCCGACTCGCTGGCGCTGAAGCCGGTGGAGTTCTACGGCGAGAACGGGATCGACTTCCGGCCGAACGTGGCGACCACGGCGCTGAATCGCGGCGCCAAGACCGTGGCGCTCTCGGACGGCGCGACGGTTTCCTACGACATCCTGATCCTGGCCACGGGCGCACGCGCGATCTCGCTGCCCATCGAGGGCAAGGACCTGGACGGCATCCTCTTCCTGCGCACGGCCGCCGACGCCGAGACGCTGAAAGCCACGGTGGGGCCCGGCAAGACCCTGGCCGTGGTGGGCGGCGGCTACATCGGCTTGGAGGTCGCCGCCTCGGGCCGGGCGCTGGGCGCCGACGTGGTGGTGATTGAGCGAGAGGACCGCCTGCTGGCGCGGGTGGCCTGCAACACGCTCTCCAGCTTCTTCCAGGGCTACCACGAGCGGCACGGCGTCACGTTCGAGCTGGGCGAGACGGTCGTGGGCTATGCCGGCGCGGACGGCCACGTCACCGGCGTGAAGCTGGACGACGGCCGCACCATCGCCTGCGACGCGGTGGTGGTGGGCGTGGGCGCGCACCCGAACGATGAGCTGGCCAAGGCCGCCGGGCTGGAGTGCGCGCGCGGCGTGGTGGTCGACCTGGACGCCCGCAGCGTCACCGACCCGGACGTCTTCGCCATCGGCGACGTGGCCCACCGGCCGATGCCGATCTACGACCGCATGTTCCGCATGGAGAGCGTGCCCAACGCCCTGGAGCAGGCCAAGCAGGCCGCCAGCGCCATCGTGGGCAAGCCCCGGCCGGCGGGCGAGTGCCCCTGGCAGTGGTCCGACCAGTACGACCTGAAGCTCCAGATCGCCGGCTACGCCTTCGACGTGGACGAGATCGTGGTGCGGGGCGACCCGCAGACCGGCAAGTTCGCGGTCTTCCACCTCAAGGGCGACCAGGTGCAATCCGTGGAGGCGATCAACTCGCCGCCCGAGTTCATGATGGGCAAGATGCTCATTCTCAACCGCAAGCCGGTCGACAAGGCCAAGCTTGCGGACCCATCCGTTTCCATGAAAGAGGTCGCCGTCTGAACGGCGATCAGTGAGGGGCGCTCCCGTGGCCAAGATCACCTACATCGAACACAACGGCACCAAGCACGAGATCGACGTGAAGACGGGCCTGACCGTCATGGAAGGCGCCGTGAAGAACAATATCCCGGGCATCGACGCCGACTGCGGCGGAGCCTGCGCTTGCGCCACCTGCCACGTCTATGTGGACGAAGCCTGGCTCTCGAAGACCGGCGAGAAGTCCAGCATGGAGGAGTCGATGCTCGACTTCGCCGAGGGCGTGCAGGAGAACAGCCGCCTCTCCTGCCAGATCAAGGTGAGCGACGAGCTGGACGGCCTTGTGGTGACCATGCCGGAAAGCCAGCACTAGGGGCTGGCTGATGGGGGCGCCGAAGCCGCCCCTGGCGGGAGGATGCATCTGTGGCCAGCTGCGCTATGCGCTCACTGGCCTGCCGCAGATCGTCCTGGCCTGCCATTGCCGCAACTGCCAGCAGCGCTCGGGCAGCGCGTACGCGCTGTCGATGCTGACGCTCCGCAAGGACTTCGCTGTGACCGCCGGCGAGAGCCTGTCGCGTGACCTGCCGGGCGGCAGCGGCGCCCTGCATCGCCAGCACGTCTGCCCGCACTGCTTCACACGCACCCACACCGAGATGCTGGCCTATCCCGACATCATCAACGTGCGGCCCAGCACCCTGGACGACCCGTCGTTCGTGAAGCCGATCGCTCAGTGCTGGACCAGCCTGGCCCAGCCGTGGGCGGTGATCGCGGGCGTGCGGGCGTTCGAGGAGAACCCGACCGACGTGGAGGGGCTGGCGGCGGAGTGGCGGGCGGGGTTGGCGGGCTCATAGGCGCCTCTGTCCCCCTCACCTCCCCCGCGAAGCGGCGGGAGGGGGACCGCGCCCCGCAGAGGGCGTGGTGGAGGGGGCGAGCCGGAAGCTCAGCGGATCGACCAGACTGTTTTGAGTTCAGCGGATGGAGCTCGCCCCCTCCACCACCCGCTCTTCGCCTGCAGCTCGGCGGGCGGTCCCCCTCCCGCCGTTGCTGCCGCAACAACGGGGGAGGTAGGAGGTACGCGCCGCCCTACCGCAGGCCGCCGGTGGCCAGCAGCTTCTCGCCGGTCAGCCAGCGACTGTCGTCGGAGGCCAGAAAGACCGCGATGTCGGCGATGTCGTCGGGCTGGCCCACGCGGCCAAGCGGGGTGCGGGCGACGAAGCCGGCTTCCATCTCCGAGCCGATGACGCCGGCGGCTTCCGTGCCTTCGGTGACGACCACGCCCGGGTTGATGGTGTTCACCCGGATCTTGCGGGGGGCCAGCTCGTTGGCGAGCACGCCGCCGATGGCGTCGAGGGCGCCCTTGGTGCCGGTGTAGACCGCCGATTCCGGCATCAGCAGGGTGGTGACGCCCGAGCTGATGTTGATGATGCTGGCGCCCTCGCCCAGGTGCGGGGACGCGGCCTGGGTGACCAGCAGCACGCCCAGGACGTTGATGCCGAACTGGCGGTGGAACTCGGCCTCGGTGATGTCGGCGAGCGCGCCGAAGGCGTAGACGCCGGAGTTGTTCACCAGGATGTCGAGGCGGCCGAAGGCCTTCACCGTCTGGTCGACGATGGACTGGGCGTCGGCGGCCTTGGAGACGTCGCCGCCCACCGCGACGGCGCGGCCGCCGGCGTCGGTGATCGCCTTGACGACGGCGTCGGCGCCGGCGCGGCTGGAGGCGTAGTTGACGGCCACCGCCGCGCCGTTGGCGGCCAGCGCCTTGGCGATGCCGGCGCCGATACCCTTGGACGCGCCTGTGACGAGGGCGACCTTGCCCGCGAGCTTGGACATTGGAGGAATTCCCTTTGAAACCTTCGGGAGAGGCCCGGCGCCGGGATGGCGAGGCGGCCTTCGTCCCATAGTTCAGGAAATCGGAACTATTGAACGAATTTCAAGACCGCCTACTTTGAAAAAACATGAGGCCGCTGTTGCACCCCTCGATCGAAGACGTCCGGCTGGAGGCCATCCTCCACGCCCTGTCCGATCCCGTGCGCGTGGCGATCTTCGCCGACATCGCGGGGGCCGACTGCCCGCAGCGGTGCGCGGCGTTTTCCAGCGTGGGCGACCGGGCGATCCCCAAGTCGTCGCTGTCGCAGCACTTCAAGGTGCTGCGCGAGGCCGGGCTGATCCGCTCCGAGCGCCAGGGCGTGGAGATGCGCAACATCTCGCGCTGTCCCGAGATCCAGGAACGCTTCCCCGGCCTGATCCCCGCCATCATCGACGCCCACCTGGCGGAGCGTAAGGCCGGCGCCGCGGCCTGAGCGCCGGGCCAGGCTCCACAACTCCACGACCCTGGCGTTTAGACGATCGCGCGAGACGTGAGCACCATCGCATGCAAGTGTCGTATCCCGCACAGTAGGTTGGTTAACGCGTAGCAGTGGGAGCGTGGGGATGCGTGGTCTGGTGCGGGTCCTGGCCCTGGTCGCCTCGGCGGCCGCAGCCTTCGCGGCGGCGCCGGCGGCGGCGCTGACACTGACGTTCGCGGTGCATGTGACGAGCTCCAGCGCGGGCGCGCCGGTGATCGATCCCGACTTCGAGGTGACCTGGACGTTCGATCCGACGTTCACCGAACTCGGCGGTTCGCAGTACTACTACGGCGACGTGGCGGGCGTGGTGGCGACGCCGGTGAGCGATGACCTGTTCGCGCTGGGCGGGATCGCCGACCCCTATGCCTCGCACTCCAGCTACGGCGGCATCCGCACGATGCCGGTGAACCAGACGAGCGTGGACTTCTACCAGGAGTTCATCGACGGCGACGCCACGGCGATGACTGGCGCCCAGTACAAGCACCAGATCAGCGGCGGCGACGTCGTCCCGGCGGTGAACTACACGCCGGGCGGCTTCGTCTACCTGCTGCAGAGCCTGGGCGACCTGCAGTGGTCGCAGGACCTCTTGACCTGGTCGGGCGGCTTCCCCGGCGGCCCGCCGTACGAGGTCACGGGCGCGATCAGCTACATCGGCACGGCGCGGCTGGTCTCGGCCGACGTCGACCCGGAACCGCCGGGCACGACCCCCGTGCCGGAACCCACGACTTGGGCGCTGATGATCGTGGGCTTCGGGCTGACCGGGACGGCGTTGCGGCGGCGCAGGCTGGCCGCGACGACCGGCTGACCTTGGGCTCGGAGGACCGGACGATGGGCAAGATCCTGTGCGCTGTAGCCGCCCTGGCCTGCGCGTTCGTGGCGGCTCCCGCCGCGGCGCTGACGCTGACCTTCGCGGTGCATGTGACGGGCTGGAGCGACGGCGCGCCGCCCATCGACGACTTCGAAATGACCTGGACGTTCGATCCCGTCTACAGCGGCGAGGGCACGCCGTTCGAGGCCTACTACGGCGACGTCGCGGGCGTCGTGGACACGCCTTCGACCGACAACATGTTCGAGCTGGCGAAGCTGGAGCCGCCCGGCCCCGGCGTGGGCCTGGTGGAGAGCTACGCCGTCCTGCGGCCCGGAACGACCGTGGAGCTGATGCAGCGTTTTCGCCAGGGCAACGACGACACGCTCGAAGCCGGGGAATACCGGAACTGGCTGTTCGGTCTCGGCGTGCCGCCGCCTGCGCAGTCCGCAGCGGGCGCTTTCGTCTATTCCTTGCAGCGCGCAGGCGATCTGAACTGGCTGCAGACCGCCACGCTCGACACCTACAGCTATGACATCCCGATGCCGCCACCGCAGAGACTGGCGACCCGCATCTACACCGGTACGGCGCACCTCGTGGGCTGGGACGTCGAGCCCTATGTCGATCCCGCGGTTCCCGAGCCCGCGACCTGGACGCTGATGATCGTGGGCTTCGGGCTGACCGGAACGGCGTTGCGGCGGCGGCGTCAGCCGACCGCGGCCACCTGGTAGAGGAAGTCGACGAAGCCGAGCGCGGCCTCGTCCATGCCGGCGACCTTGGTGGGATTGGCGCTCTCGATCAGGAAGATCTCATTCGGCGCGTGCGCCCCGTTGCCGTAGCCGAGGCCGAACTGGCCGGCCGGCAGGTTGAGCGGCGGGCCGGTGAAGACCACGCCCGGCCAACTGCCCGCCAGGCGGGGGTAAAGCGTCACCTCGGCGCCGAAGCGCTTGTAGGCGGCGATCTGGGCCTTGGTGAGGGCGGCGTCCTCGGGCGTTTCGGTGGGGCCATAGCCGCCGGTGACGTTGACCTCCACGTCGGTGAAGCCGCGCTTGTCGAGGTGGGCGCGCAGCTTCCGGACCGTGTCCTCCTTGGTCATGTTGGGGACCATGCGGATTTCGACCTTCGCCGTGGCCTTGCCGGGCAGGATCGTCTTGCCGCCGGGGCCGGTGTAGCCGGCGATCAGGCCCTGGATGTTGACGGTCGGCACGGCGGCCAGCCGCTCCAGCGACTGCTCCCAGGTCATGTCGCCGATCCAGCGCTGGACACCCAGGCGGGCCTTGGCGTCGGCCTCGCTGGTCTTGGCGGCGGTCATGGCGATCAGCTCGCGCTCGCGGGCGGTGAGCGGGCGGACCATCTCGGGGATGCCGTCGATCACCACGGTGTTGCCGTCCTGGCTGACCAGGGACGAGAGCGCCGCGACCAGGCGCCAGGGCGGGCTGTCGACCCGGGCCTTCTCGCTGGAGTGGATGTCGCCCTTGGGCCCGCGGCCCCACTTCTCGCCCGAGACCAACAACTCCATCTCCAGCGCGCCCTTGGCGCCGAGGTTGATGGTGACCGCGCCGGTCGAGGGGCTCTGGGAGGCGAACGGGATGATGACGCCGACCGTCTTCTTCAGCGCCGCAGCCACTTGAGGTGCGGTGACGATCTCGTGGAAGTTGGGGGAGGCGATCTCCTCCTCGCCCTCGGCCACCAGCACCAGGTTCACCGGCGGCTTGCGGCCGGCGGCGCGCAGGGCGTGCAGGGCGGCCAGGACGGTGGACTCCGGCCCCTTCTGGTTCACCGCGCCACGGCCCATGACCACCTTGCCCAGGCCCGGGCGGTCGAGGACGCGGCCCTCCAGCGGCGGGCTCTCCCACTCCTTCGGGTCGAACTGCTTCACGTCGTACATGAAGTAGAGGCCCAGGGTCTTCTTGGCGCCGACGTCCCAGGTGGCGAAGACGCCGGGCTTGCCGCTGGACGGCACCAGCTCGGCCTTCTGGAAGCCGGCGTCCAGGGCCAGCTGCTTCATGTACTCGGCGCCGGCCGGGTAGTTGAGGTTCTCGGCGGCGATGGACGGCAGCGCGATCCAGTCCTGGAGGCGCTTCACCGCTGCGCCATGGCCAGCGGCCAGGGCCTTCTTCACGTCGGCATAGCTGTCGGCGGCCAGGGCCGCGCCGGGCGCGAGGCCTGCCAGGCCCCCACCCGCCAAACCCAGGGCGGCCGTTCCGGCCAGCAGGCCGCGGCGGTCCATGTTCGTCATCGCAAAGCTCCCCATCCTGTCCCGGCGACAAGGGGTATCGCGCCCAGCGCCGCACGCAAGGGTCGTGGCGCGGGCGGCGACGCGCGTTAGGCTGCCGCCAATGCCCGAGGCGCTGACACCCCACCCGATGACGCCCTGCCCCGCCGTGCGGTCGCTGACGGGCGCGGCGCGGCGCGAGGGCGGGCGGCTGATGCTGGCGTTCCGGCTGGAAGGCGACCTCGCGGCCCTGGCGATCCCGGCGGCGGCGGCCTCGGAGCGTACGGACAGCCTGTGGGACCACACCTGCTTCGAGGCCTTCGTCGGCGGCGAGGGCGACGGCTACCTGGAGTTCAACTTCTCGCCGTCCGGGCAGTGGGCGGCCTACCGCTTCGACGGCTACCGGACGGGGATGGCGCCGATCGAGATCGCGCCGCCGCGGATCGAGGTTGTGCGGACGGGCGAGAGCCTGGACGTCCGGGCCGAGATTGAGCTGCCGGATGCGAGGCTGGCGCGCGCGGGGCTCACGGCCGTGATCGAGGCGGCGGACGGGGCGGTCTCGTACTGGTCCCTGGCCCACCCGCCCGGCCATCCGGACTTCCACCACGCCGACGCCCGGGTGCTGGCGATCTGACCGCCATGGCGCGCCAGCGCCGCATCAAATCGACCACGGACCATCACAGACCATCACGGACAGCTCGGCGTCGTCCGTGATGGTCTGTGATGGTCCGTGGTTCAAAAGACTGCGCCTGCGGCGCGGTCAGCTCGCGAAGCCGAGTTCCGGCTGGCTGACGGCGGTGGCGACTTCGGGGAGGTGGCAGGTGAAGGCGGCGCCGGCGCCGGGTTCGCTTTCCAGGGCCACCCAGCCGCCGTGCAGTTCGGTGAGCGCCTTGACCAGGGCCAGGCCCAGACCGGGGCCGCCGCGTTCGCGGCCGATGAAGCGGTCGAAGATGTGGGCCTGGACGTGGAACGGGATGCCGCGGCCGGTGTCGGCGACCTGGAGCTGCACCTCGCCCAGGGTCTTGCGCGCCGCCAGGGTGACCGTGCCGCCGGCCGGGGTCTGGCCGATGGCGTTCTCCATCAGGTGGTCGAGGACCTGACTGAGGCGACGGCGGTCGCCCCGGATGGAGCCGACGGTGTCGGCCGGCTGCATGATGATCGAGACCTTGGCGAGCTCGGCCTCGGGCTTCCAGCGCACCGTCGTCTCGATCAGCAGCTCGCCGACGTTCACCTCGGTGAGGTCCAGCGCCATCTCGTCGGCGTCGATCTGGGCCATGTCGAGCACGTCGTCGATGGAGCGGGCGAGCTGGACCGCCGCCGACTTCACCGAGGCGGCATAGCCGCGCGCGCGCTCGGAGAGGCCGTCGCCCGAGTGCTCCAAGAGCTCGGAGTAGCCGATGATCGTGGTGAGCGGGGTGCGCAGCTCGTACGAGACGTTGCCCACGAAGTCGCGCTTCAGCCGCTCGGCCTCGCTGAGCGCCTGCTCGCGGTCGGCCAGCGCGCTCTCCAGCCGCCGGGCGTCGGTGACGTCGGTGAAGGCCACCAGCGTCGCGCCGTCGGGCAGCGGGCGGGTGCGGTACTCCACCGTGCGGTCGTCCGACGTCTGGGCCTCGCCGGTGATCGGCATGCGGGCGGCGGGGTCGGGGTCGGCGACGCGGCCCTTGAGGTCCTTCCAGAAGACCATGTCGTGCAGCTTGTGCACGCAGAGCTCGACCACGCCCTCGAAGTCGCCAGCGGCCTCGATCTGCAGCGGGGTGATGTTCCAGAAGCGCTCGAAGCTCTCGTTGTGCAGGCGCAGGCGGCCGTCCGAGCCGAACACGGCCACGGCGTCCGACAGCTTGTCGAGGGTCGCCTGCTGGACCTGGATGAGGGCGTTGAACTGGGCCTTCATCTTCAGCTCGCCGGTGATGTCGGCGAACAGCAGGAGCAGGCCGCCCATCGGATGGGGCTGGCGCACGACACGCAGCGTGCGGCCGTCGGGCGTGCTCCACATGTCGTCGGGCTGGCTCTCCAGCTTCTCGTAGCGGTCGAGCTCGGCGGCCTTCCACTTCGCGTAGTCGGCGGTCTCGGGGATGCGGCGGCGCTGGCGCAGGCGGTCGAGGATCTCGCCGTGGGTGGGCCGCTCCGTGAGCCACGCCGGCTCCAGGCCCCACAGCTCGGCGAAGGCGGTGTTGTGGAAGCTGAGGCGCTTGGCGCGGTCGAAGACCACCACGGCGTCGTCGATGCGGTTCAGGGTCTCGTCGTGGGCCTCGACGTTGCGCTTGGTCTCCTCGCGGGCCTCCTCGAGGTCGGTGAGGTCGTCGGTCCAGACCCCGACGCCGCCGCCTTCCAGCGGCTGCGCGGTGATGTGGAAGGCGCGGCGGCGGCCGCCGAACGACAGCCAGCGCACGGCCTCGCGCCGCTGACCCATGTTGGCCGCCTCGCTGGCGATGGCGTCGGCGCCCTTGTCGAAGGCCACGCCGCGGTGCGCCGCCTCGTCCAGGCTGCCGGCGTCGACGGCGGCCAGCCAGGCGGCGTTGACCCAGACGGGCGAGCCGTCGGCGGCGGCGATCCACGCGGGGCAGGCGCGGGTGTTGAGGAAGGCGGCGAAGCGGGGCGCGGTGGGCAGGCCCTGGTCCTCGCCCAGCACGGCCGAGACGCGCAGCCACGCCAGCGCGCCGGCCGCGCGGCCCTCGACCGTGACGACGCCGGCCGGGCCCTTGACCTCGAAGGCCACGGCCTCACCGCGCTCGAACAGGCCGCGCAGGCGCCGCGCATGGTCGGGGTCGGCGCGCATCAGGGCGTTCAGCAGGTATTGCGGGTCCTGCTCCGAGAGGCCCAGCGCCTCGCAGCAGACCGACAGGCTCTCCTCGCCCGAGGCCAAGAGGGCGTGGCCGTCCTCGACGGCGAGCAGGGCGGAATCGAACGCCTCGGCTGAGGCCTGGGCGGTCTCGGCGCCGGCTTCGAGCTGGCGGATGCGCGCCTTCAGCCCCGCGATCCGGCGGTCGGACGCGCGGCGCTGGGCGAAGGCCCAGAGGACAGCGGAGATGGCCAGGCTCACTGCGCCCGCCGCCGCCGCCAGCATCAGTTCGTGCGCGCTCATCGACGCCCCGGCGAATCGTTGGCGTCGAGCTTACGGCCTGCCGGCCCGCGCCGCACGCGCAGCATCGCCGCGGGACTTGCCGCGTTGGCGCGGCCGTGCGCTTTGCGCGACAATGACGGCGATGACGGCCATCCTCTATCCCGTGGCGACCAATGCCGAGCAGGCGCTGAGCCGGCCACTGGGCCGCGCCGCGCGCGAGAGCGAAGCCCGCCGCCGGGCCGGCGAGGCCGTGGTGTTCGCGACCGATCCGGTGGGCCCCGCCTTCGCCACCCGCGAGGCGGCGCTGGACGCCTATGCCGGCCGGGTCGAGGACGAGCGGACGGGCGGGATGCCCGAGGCCGAGGACCGCTACTGCCGCCTCGTCGAGCAGGTGGCCGATGGCGCGCCACGGCCCAAGCAGGTCGCGCCCACCTACGCCGACGGCCGCCGCTGGCCAGAGCCGCCCAAGGCGCCGCGCACGGTCTGGCGGCTCACGGTCTCGTACTGGCGGATCGGCACGGCCGAGCGGCCGCTGGACCCGCCGCAGGCGCGGCTGGCGCGCAGGAACGGCCAGGACCTGGACCCCGACACCCTGCGGGCCATTTCCCGCACGCCGCTGCGTCCCACCAAGCCGCAGCAGCCGCTGGACATCGGCCTGTTCGAGACGCGGCCGCCGGAAGCCCCCCACATCGTGATGCCGGATGAGTGACCCCAAGGACGACAGCCCCTTCGCGGGGCGCGCGCCCTCGCTCGACGACCTGGCCGAGCTGGCCGAGCGCGCCTTCGCCGCCCTGCCCGACGGCTTCCGCCAGATGGCGGGCGAGGTGGTGTTCCGCGTCGACGACTTCCCGCCCGACGACGTGCTGGACGACCTGGGCATCGAGGACCCGTTCGGCCTGACCGGGCTCTATTCGGGCGTCAGCCTGGCCGACCGCTCGGCGTTCGGCGCCGCGGCCGAGCCCAGCCGGGTGTTCCTCTATCGCCGCCCGATCCTCGACGAGTGGGCCGAGAACGGCGAGATCACCCTGGAGGAACTGGTCACCCACGTCCTGGTCCACGAGATCGGCCACCACTTCGGCCTCAGCGACCCGCAGATCGAGGCCATCGAGGCGGCGGCGGAGTAGGCTTCCGATTTCACCTCCCCCGCAAAGCGGCGGGAGGGGGACCAGTCGCCGAAGAGCGGCAGGTGGAGGGGGCAAGCCGGAAGCTCGGCAGATCGGCCGAACTGTATTGAGTTCAGCGGATGGGGCTCGCCCCTCCACCAACCGCTCTTCGCCTGCGGCTCGGCGGCCCGTCCCCCTCCCGCCGTTGCTGCCGCAACGGGGCTAAGAAAGTTGACGCCCCCGTCACGTTCCTTGACTGATCAGCGTTCAGATCGCATGGTGGCGGAAAGAACCTAGGCGAGGAGCATCCCAATGGCCGCCGACGGCAACATCACGAAAGACATCATCTACGACGCCGTCGCGCCCGACGACTTCGAGTCGATGCTGGAGCTCGACCGGTACAACAACCGCTCGACCGCCTTCGACAAGATCATCTCGGCGACCCACGACCACTTCTGGGATCCGCTGGACAAGCGCTACATCGACTTCGACGAGCCCTTCGACATGGAGAACGAGATGGTTCTCCCGGAGGACATGGTCGTGTCCCTGCAGACGAAGTACGTCTCGGAACGCCTGTCGAACCCCAAGGACCGCATCCGGTTCGTGAACCAGTTCGCCCTGCGCAGCTTCTCGTCGATCCTGCATGGCGAACAGGGGGCGCTGAACCTGTCGGCCAGCCTCTGCCACGTGCTGAAGGACCAGGGCGCGCAGGAATACGCCGCCAACCAGACCCGCGAAGAGGCCCGCCACGTCACGGCCTTCGCCAAGTACATCAAGGCCCGCTGGGGCCGGCCGGTCGAATGCGGCCCGACGCTGAAGGCGCTCTTGGTCGATATCATCGGCAGCCCCGAGGTCTACAAGAAGATCGTCGGCATGCAGATGCTGGTCGAGGGCCTGGCGATGGGCGCCTTCGCCACCTTCTTCAAGGTGAGCAACGACCCGCTGGCCAAGAAGCTGATGCAGCTGGTGATGACCGACGAGGCCTTCCACCACAAGTTCGGGAAGATCTGGGCCGACCGGACCATCCCGCACCTGTCTGAGAAGGAGCACGAGATCATCGAGCTCTGGGCCGCCCAGTGCTTCCAGACCCTGCTGTTCAACCTCGTGGGCCCGTCGCAGCAACGCAGCCTCTACGAGGAGTTCGGCCTCGACCCGGACAAGGTGATCGAGGAGCTGGCCTCCATCATCACCGACGAGAGCCGCCGCGAGGGGATGAAGGAACAGACCAACATCTTCCGCGTGCTGGTGAAGACCCTGCTGAACGCCGGCATCATCACCGACCGCACCCGCGCCTTCTACGCCATGTACGTCGACATGGACGAGCTGAAGGCCGAGGGCGACGTCATGGTGGGCGACGAGATCGCCGAGGAGGGCATCCGCTACCTCCAGGAGATCAACTTCGCCGACAAGGCCAAGCAGGTGCTTATCGCCGCCGAATAGGCGCGCCGCACCGCCGAAGTTTGAGGCGCCCGCTGGAGAGATCCGGCGGGCGTCTGCCTTTTCGCCTCGCCAGGGACACACTGCGTCCCTATATCGCGCGCACTGGCGTCCTGGGGGCGTTCAGTCGACCCGCGTTTTCCTATATTGCACCGCAACATGATCCAGCGCCTCGTCCTCGCCGCCGTCGCGGCCTGCCTGATGTTCGCTCCCGTCGCCGCCCAGGCGGCCGTGGAGCCGGTCGGCCGCATCGAGCTGTCGAAGATGATGGGCCGCTGGTACGAGGTGGCCCGCGTGCCGAACGTCCTGCAGAAGGACTGCCAGGCCGGGGCCTCGGAATGGACGCCGCAAGCCCAGGGCTTCGCCGTCGTCCAGTCGTGCCGCAAGGACACGCCCGACGGCCCGCTGAAGATCTGGAAGGCCAAGGCAACGGTCGCCGACCCGCGCACCAACGCGAAGTTCAAGATGACCTTCTTCGGCGGCGTGGTGAGCCAGGACTACGTCGTGGTCGAGCACCGGCCCGACCAGGGCTGGCTGGTGCTGGCCACCGCCAACGGCAAGTACCTGTGGCTGATGTCGCAGAAGCCGACCCTGCCGGCGGCCATCAAGACCCAGGCGATCGCCCGCATCCGCCAGCTGGGCTTCGACGTCGGCCGCCTGGAATTCCCACTGCCCGCGCGGAGCTAGCCGCAAGGCTTGCAACGTGAACGTAGGCGGAACAAGGTGGCCGCCATGGACGTCACCGTCGTCATCTCCCGGCCCGAAACCACCGCCACCGTCACCCGCGGCGCGGCGCGGCTGCTGACCGCGTTGGGCTATGCGCCGCTGGCGGAGGTGACGCTGCCGAACGGCCGGCGGGCCGACCTGATGGCCCTGGGTCCCAAGGGCGAGATCTTCATCGTCGAGGTGAAGTCGGGGGTGGAGGACTTCCGGGTCGACGTGAAGTGGCCCGAGTACCGGCCCTACTGCGACGCGTTCGCCTTCGCCGTCGCGCCGGAGTTCCCGCGCGAAATCCTGCCGCAGGAGCCGGGCCTCATCGTCGCCGACGGCTTCGGCGGCGCGATCCTGCGCGAGGCGCCGGTGGAGGCGCTTGCCGGGGCGCGGCGGAAGGCGCTGACGCTGGCGTTCGCGCGCCTGGCGGCGCTCAGGGCGGCGGGGGTCGCGGCGACGGAGCTGTAGTTTTCCCTCCCCTTCATGGGGAGGGTGGCTGCGAGCGAAGCGAGCAGACGGGTGGGGAAACCACGACCAGGCGCTGAGCTTGATCGACTCTTCCCCACCCGTCTCGCTGCGCTCGCCACCCTCCCCATAAAGGGGAGGGAAAGGTCAGCGCGGCGCTCTTTTCGCCAGGATCCGCTGCAGGGTCCGCCGGTGCATGTTGAGGCGCCGGGCGGTCTCCGAGACGTTGTGGTTGCAGAGCTCGTAGACGCGCTGGATGTGCTCCCAGCGGACGCGGTCGGCGCTCATCGGGTTGTCCGGCGGGGCCGGGGCCGTGTCGCCGCGGGCCAGGAGCGCGCGGACCACGTCGTCGGCGTCGGCGGGCTTGGACAGGTAGTCCACCGCCCCGGCCTTCACCGCCTGCACGGCCGTGGCGATGTTGCCGTAGCCGGTGAGCATGATGATCTTGGCGTCGGGGCGGGCGTCGCGGACCGCCTCCACCACCTTCAGGCCCGAGCCGTCCTCCAGCCGCATGTCGAGCACGGCGTAGGCGGGGGCGTGGGTCTTCACGGCGGCGATGGCTTCCTGCACGCTGCCGACCAGCGTCGGCTCGAAGCCCCTCTGTTCCAGTGCGCGCCCCAATCGCGTCCTCAAGGGCGCGTCGTCGTCGAGCACGAGCAAACTCTTGTCAGGCAGAGCCGTGACTTCGGCGGACAGGTCGGTCATGCGTCCTCCCATACACTTGCGGCAGAGTGTCGCACCTCGGGCCATTTGTGCAAGCTTTGCCGCGTGTACATCAAGTCACCTCAACCAATGAGCGAGGCCAGCGCGCGGCTACAACGGCCCCGCGAGGCTTGGCGTTATGAAACGTCACAACAGCGCCGGTACGTTCCAAAAGGGTTTTCGAAATGAAGAAACCCAGGCCCATGCCGATGTGGCCCGTGCGTGAGCCCTCGGCGCCGGGGCGGCTGGTCACGTAGGGCTCGCCCAGCTTGGCGAGGATCTCGGGCGCGAAGCCCGGGCCGTCGTCGCGCACCTCGATGATCACGCTGTCGGCGTCGAATCGGGCGGAGACCAGGATCTCGGACTTCGCGAAGTCGACGGCGTTCTCCACGAAGGTGGTGAAGGCGTGGGTGATTTCCGGCAGGCGGCGGATGTCGGGCGTCTTCACGTCCTTGGCGCCGGTGACGATGGCCTCGACGCGCACCTCCTTGGAGGCGTTGGCGTGAGGCTCGATCACCTCCTGCACGAGCTGGCGCAGCGACAGGCGCTCGTGCACCTCGTCGGTGGCCTTGTCCGGCGTCGCGGCCAGGCGCTTGAGGATCTCGCGGCAGCGCTCGGCCTGGGCGATGAGGAGTTCGGCGTCCTCCTTCACCTGGGCGTTGGCGGCCTCGCGGGCCATCTCCTTGGCGACGATGGCGATGGTGGCCAGCGGCGTGCCCAGTTCGTGGGCGGCGGCGGCGGCCAAGGCCCCCAGGGCCGACAGCTTCTGCTCGCGGGCCAGCACGGTCTGGGTGACGTCGAGGGCCAGGGCCATGCGGGCGGCCTCCACCACCGACTGGCGGACGTAGCCCGCCACCAGGGCGATGCCGGCCACGTTGGCGACGCCGGCGGCGAGGCGGAACTCCAGCGACAGCCGCGGCTCGGGCTGGACCGACGGATAGGGCAGCGACACCACCGCCAGCACCATCGACAGCACCGAGGCCAGCGCGCCGAGGATCAGCATCGGCCGCAGCGGCAGGGTGGCGGCCGCCAGCGTCACGGGCGCCAGCAGGATCAGGATGAAGGGGTTGGCCGTGCCGCCGATCAGGCCCAGCAGGAACCCCATCTGCAGGATGTCGAGCGAAAGCTGCCCCACGGCCTCCATGTCGCCCATCACCCGCTGGGGCGGCGAGGCGACGCCGGTGAGCACATTGATGAAGGCCCCCGCCGCCACGACGCCGGCGCACAGGTAGTAGGGCGCGGGGTAGCCCAGCGCGAAGGCCATGGTCGACAGCAGGGCCACCTGGCCGGCGATCACCACCCAGCGCAGGGTGACCAGCGTGCGCACCCGCAGGTGCCCGCGCCGGATCGCCGCCGAATCCCAGACGTCTTGCGCGCCCGCGGGCGGGGCCGTATCGAGGCCGGCGTTCGCGGGCGCAACGCTCATCGGCGCCAGCCCCGCGCGGCGTCAGCGGGGTATGCCACCATGTCCAGGAAGATCCTGGCCCTCATTGCGGTCCTGGCGCTGGCACTCGCCATCCTTACCGGCCTCGCCGTCCGCAAGGGCGTGCTTGGGCCCCAGCCCCAAACCGTCGCCGTCGGCGGACCGTTCCAGTTGGTGGATACTTCGGGTCGAACGGTCAATGAGGATGTTCTGAAGGGCAAGTGGAGCGTCGTCTTCTTCGGCTTCACCCATTGCCCCGACATCTGCCCGACCACCCTGTTCGAGCTGGCGCAGGTGGAGCCGCTGCTGGGCGCCGACCTCGCCAAGTTCCAGACGGTGTTCATCTCGGTGGACCCGGCGCGCGACACGGTGGCCCAGGTGAAGTCCTACGTGGCCAACGACGCCTTCCCGAAGCGGATCGTGGGCCTGACCGGCTCGGCCGCCCAGGTGGACGCCGCGGCCAAGGCCTATCGCGTCTACTACCAGAAGGTCGGCGAGGGCGACGACTACACGGTCAACCACGCGGCCTACAGCTACCTGATGACGCCCAAGGGCCGGTTCGCCTGCGTGCTGCCCTACGACCTGACGCCCGCGCAGACCGCGGCGAAGATCAAGGCCGCAATGCAACAAGGAGCCGGCGCGACCAGCTGCTGAGGCGGATTCCTCGAACATCCGGTGCGACGATCTCACCGTAGAGCTTGCTTAGGCTGTTAACGTTCCGCATGTTATGTTGCGGCGCACAAAGGCAGGTTCGCATGCTCTATACGCTCTACGAAGCCGGCTACTACGCCGCCTCCCCGCTGCGGTTCGCGGCCCTGGCGGCGCGCGAGTTCTGGAGCTCGCCGCTGAACCCGGCGGCCGACAGCGAGCTGGGCCGGCGCATCTACGCCACCTCCGACCTCTTCGCGAACCTGACCCGGCGCTACGGCAAGCCCGACTGGATGATCGACAGCGTGACGATTAACGGCCGGCCGGTGCGGGTGCGCCCGACCACGGTCTGGTCGACGCCCTGGTGCAAGCTGACCCACTTCGCCCGCGACATGAGCGACCTGCGCCGGGCCGGGAAGACCGAGCTGGAGCCGGCACTGCTGATCGCCGCGCCGCTGTCGGGCCACTACGCGACCCTGCTGCGCGGCACGGTCGAAGCCTTCCTGCAGGACCACGAGGTGTTCATCACCGAATGGACCAACGCCCGCGACGTGCCGATCGTCGAGGGCCGCTTCGACTTCCACGACTACATCGACCACATCCGCGAGATGCTGCGCCAGATGGGCCCGCGGCCGCACGTGGTGGCGGTCTGTCAGCCGGGCCCGCCGGTCCTCGCCGCCGCCTCGCTGATGGCCGAGGACAAGGAGGAGAGCCGCCCGGCCTCCATGACCTTCATGGGCTCGCCCATCGACGCGCGCCTCTCGCCGACCGTGACCAACAAGCTGGCCGAGGAACGGCCGTTCGCCTGGTTCGAGTCGAACATGATCTACAACGTGCCGCCGCCCCACCTGGGCGCGGGCCGGCGCGTCTATCCGGGCTTCGTGCAGCTCGCCAGCTTCATGTCGATGAACCTGGACAAGCACCAGGAGGCGCACCGCAAGTACCTGGCCCAGCTGATGGCCGGCGACGGCGACAGCGCCGAGAAGCACCTGGAGTTCTACGACGAGTACCTGTCGGTGCTGGACCTGACCGAGGAGTTCTATCTCCAGACGGTCGACGTGGTGTTCCAGCGCTACCTGCTGCCGAAGGGCGAGCTGGAGCATCGCGGCCGCAAGGTGAAGCCCGAGCGGATCACCGACATCGGCCTGCTGACCGTCGAGGGCGAGAACGACGACATCTCGGGCATCGGCCAGACCCAGGCGGCGCACCGCCTGTGCCTCAGCCTGCCGATCGAGATGAAGGAGGACTACATCCAGCCGCACGTCGGCCATTACGGCGTGTTCAACGGCAAGCGGTTCCGCGAGGAGATCTATCCCCGCGTCCGCGATTTCGTGCGGCGGATGGAGCACGGCCTGCCCCGGCCCAAGGCGGTGACCCAGCCGGCTTCGGCCGAAGTGGTCCCGATCCGGCCCCGCGGTGCGAAAAGCTGATCCTTCCCACGGCGCGGGTCTTCGCGCTGTCGCACCGACACCCTAGATTCAGCGGCGATGAGTCTCTTCGGCCGCTCGCCGGCGTCAAAGACCTGGGTCGACGGTGACCGGCTGGAAGTGGCCGGCGCGGCCGTGCGTCTGAAGGTGAATGGCCGGGCGCGGCGGGTGTCGCTGCGGCTGGACCGGACGCGGCGCGAGATCGTCGCCACCGCGCCCTCCCTGCGCCGGCTACCCGAGGCGGCGGCCTTCGCCCGCGAGCGGGCCAGCTGGATCGCCGAGCGGCTGGCCGAGCTGCCCGACGTGTCGCCGCTGTCGCCGGGAATGCTGGTCGAGGTGTTCGGCCGGCCGGTGCGGCTGGAAGCGGGTTCCGGCCGGGCGCGCTGGATCGAGCCGATCGACGGCTCCACGCCGCGGATCGTCGCCATGGGCGACGGCGAGGGCTTCACCCGCGCGGTGATCCTGGTGATCAAGAAGAAGGCGCTGGAGGTGCTGACCGCGCGCACCGCGCACTATGCCCGCGCCCTGGGCGCGCCGATGCCGAAGGTGAGCGTGGCGGACGCCAAGTCGCGCTGGGGCTCGTGCAAGCCGGGCCCGCGCGGCGGGCCGGGGAACATCCGCTATTCCTGGCGCCTGGCGCTGGCCCCGTTCGAGGTGGCCGACTACGTGGCCGCCCACGAGTGCGCCCACCTGCTGGAGCTGAACCACGGCCCGCGCTTCTGGGCCCACGTGCGCAACCTAGTCGGCGACGAGCGGAGGCACCGCGAGTGGCTGCGGGCCGAGGGCGCCCGGCTGCACGCCTTCGGGCGGTAGGGGCGCCGTCGCCGCTTCCTTCTCCCCTTGCGGGAGAAGGTGTCGGCCGAAGGCTGACGGATGAGGGGTTGCACGAGCCTTTCAGCCGCGGCAGCGCGTCAGCGCCGAAGGATTCAAACCGCGGAAAGCGCAGAAAACGCGGAAGGCTCGGCGGGCAAGGCCTCTTCCGCGCCATTCCGCGTATTCCGCGGTTTCAAGAAGACAGCGCCTGCGGCGCGCAACAGGCCGGATGGCGGAGCGCGACCCCTCATCCGGCCGCTTCGCGTCCACCTTCTCCCGCAAGGGGAGAAGGACTCTCGGAACTTCAGAACGGCGGGTCCTGCTGGCGCTGGCGCTCGCGGGGCGGCGGGGGGCGGTTGTCGAACTCGGACGGCGGAGTCTCGTCGCGGTCGCCGCGGAAGAGGTTGCCGACGCCTTCCAGGATCTCCTCGATCGGGCCCTGGTCGTCGGCCTGAGGCATGTCGCCGCCGGGGATGGGCTGGACCTTCAGGCGCGGCAGGGCAGCGGTCATGTACTCGCGCCAGATGCCAGCCGGGGCGCCGCCGCCGGTGACCCGCTTCATGGGCTTGTTGTCGTCCTTGCCCACCCAGACGGCGGTGACGAAGCCGCCCGTGTAGCCGACGAACCATGCGTCTCTGTAGTCGCTGGTCGTGCCGGTCTTGCCGGCCAGGTCGTAGCCCGGGACGTTGGCGCGCGTGCCGGTGCCGTGCTGGACCACGCCGCGCATCATGGTGACCATGTAGGCCAGCGCCGGCTGGCCGATCACCGAGGCCCGCGGGGCGCGGTCGACACCGTGGTCGTAGAGGACGCGGCCGGTGGCGGTGCGGATGCGCTCTATGGCGTAGCCCTTGGCCAGGTAGCCGCCGTTGGCGAACGGCGCGTAGGCCTGGGCCATCTCCAGCGGGCTGACCTCGACGGCGCCCAGGGCCATGGACGGGTCGAGCTGGATCGGCGAGCTGATGCCGAGGCGCCGCGCGGTGGCGGCGACGTTCGAGGTGCCGACCTCGTTGGCCAGGCGGGCGGCCACCGTGTTGATGGACTGGGCCAGCGCCTCGCGGATGGTCATCGGGCCCAGGAACTGGCCGGTGTAGTTGCGCGGCTCCCAGTTGCCGATCTTGATCGGCTCGTCGACCACCGGGGTATCGGGCGTGCGGCCGGCTTCCATGGCGGTGAGGTAGACGAACGGCTTGAAGGCCGAGCCGGCCTGGCGGCGCGCCATGGTGGCGCGGTCGAACTGGGTCTGCAGGTAGTTGGTGCCGCCGACGTAGGCGCGGATGCGGCCCTCGCCGTCCAGCGAGATCAAGGCGCCCTGCTCCACCCCCTGGCCCTTGGCGGCGGCGACGCCGGCCTGGATCGCCTGTTCGGCGCTGGCCTGGAGCGGCAGGTCGAGCGTGGTCTCGACCACGAGGTCCTCGGTCGGTTCGCCCACAAGGGTGCGGACCTGGTCGTCGACCCAGTCGGTGAAGTACTGCGCCCGCTGGTTGGCCAGGACCGGGTTCACCCGGACCTTGGTGCGGATGGCCTGGTCGCGCTGCTCGGGCGTGATGAACTTGGCCTGGACCATCTCATCCAGCACGATGGTGGCGCGCCGCGCGGCGCGGTCGGTGGAGGCCACGGGCGAATAGCGCGACGGGCCCTTCATGATGCCGGCCAGCAGCGCGCTCTCGCCCAGGGTCAGCTCGCGGGCGGGCTTGCCGAAGTAGCGCTGGGACGCCGCCTCGATGCCGTAGGCGCCTGCGCCGAAATAGACCCGGTTCAGATAGAGCTCGAGGATCTGCTTCTTGGAGAACCGCGCCTCCAGCCAGACGGCCAGGATCAGCTCCTGAGCCTTGCGGCGGTAGTTCTGGTTGGCGGTCAGGAAGAGGTTGCGGGCGAGCTGCTGGGTGATGGTCGAGCCGCCGCGCAGCGGTCCGCCCTCGCCCTTGTGCTGCATATTATAGATCTGGCTGCGGACGATGCCCCACGGGTTGAACCCGAAGTGCCAGTAGTACCAGCGGTCCTCAACGGCGATGAACGCCTTGGGCACGTAGGGCGGCAGCTTGTCGAGGTCGACGGGCGGCGCGTACTGGCTGCCGCGCACGGCGATGAGCGCGCCCGAACGGTCGAGGTAGCTGACCGACGGCTGGCGCTTGACGTCGTAGAGCTTGGACGTGTCGGGCAGATCGACCGCGAACACGGCGAAGAAGGCGACCAGGAAGATCAGCCCCCAGACGCCCAGCACCAGGATCCAGTAGATGAGGGCCTGCAGGGGCGAGCGTTTCGCGCGGGGTTCACGCCCGCGCCGCGGCGGCTGCGCATTGGCCATGGATGTACAGTCGTCCTAACCGTCTTCAGCCGCCCGCCGGCCCTATAGCCCGCGGTAACGAAACGCCAAACATGATTGACGGTGTATGAACGAGCGCCGCCGCGGGCCTAACGGAAACGCGGGTCCCATAGGTTGCCCGTCTGTTTACGCCACGGGCGCGAACGCCGAACGGCTCTGCATTTGCGCATAGCAGATGCGAACAAATAGCAGTTGCGGACTCGATCTTAACACCGTTATCTTAGCATTGCTCAGTTCGAAGTGCGCCGACGGAGGGGATACCCGAGGCGAACAAACGCGGCGGACCGGGCCGGTACTCAAATCCTTGAACACCGACAACTCCCCGAACGCTGGAGGGCTCGATGAAGCTCCAAATCCTTGCGGCCTGCGCCGCCCTCGCCACCCTGTCCGCCGGTTCCGCCTTCGCGGGCGACGCCATCACCGCGAAGCTGGCTTCGCCGGTCGCGGCCAAGACCAAGTTCATCGCCGGCGGCGCCATGTTCAACTGCGACGGCGACGCCTGCGTGGCGGCCGCCCCGACCTCGCAGACCTTCGCCACCGCCACCTGCAAGACCATCGCCGACAAGGTGGGCGTGGTCGCCTCGTTCGAAGGCCGCAAGTCGCTCGACGCCGACAAGCTGGCCGACTGCAACGCCAAGGCCATCGCGAAGGCCGGCGGCGGCACCCAGCTCGCCAAGCAGTAAGGCGAACAAGTCTCCCAGCAGCTCATCACTCAGAGCTTCTGTCGCCCTGGCCCGCCGGCACGCCGGCGGGCCTTCTTTTTATTGCGAGACTGCCTGCGGACGCAGGCGGGCCCGCCGGCACGCCGGCGGGCCTTCTTTTTATTGCGAGACTGCCCGTGGATCGGGTCCGGCCCGCGGCTCCGGCCGCGGGCCTTTGTTTCTTACGCGCGAGACTTTGACAATCTTTGCCAACAACCCCACCTTCGCGGGATTGAGGAGCCTCGCCATGGCCACGATGAACGTCTCGCTGCCCGACGCCATGAAGGAATGGGTCGAGACCCAGACCCGCACCGGCCGCTACGGCAACGCCAGCGACTATGTCCGGGACCTGATCCGGCGCGACCAGGAGCGGGCCGACAAGATCGCCGCCATGCAGCGGCTGGTGGACGAGGGCCGGGCGAGCGGGGTCAGCGAGGAAAGCCTGGACGAGATCCTAGCCGAGGCGCGCCGACAGGCTCGCGCGCGCCGTGGCCTATAGGCTCAGCCGAGCCGCCAGGCAGGACATCATCGATATCTACCTCCAGGGCGAGGAGATGTTCGGAGAGGCGCAGGCCGATCGATATCTCAACGGCCTCCATGAAGCGTTCGCCTTCCTGGCAGAAAAACCCCGGAGCCGCCCGAGAGCGAACCGAACTCGGTCCGCCGGTGCGGGTCCACCCCTACCGGGCGCATCTCGTCATCGATGAAATCGAGGCAGGCGACGTCTTCGTCCTTCGCGTGCGCCACGGCCACGAGGACTGGCAGACGTCTCCGGTGGCCTCATGAACCGATCGCCACCCACGCCGCCGAGCGCCAGCCCTTCGATTTCTTTGGGCTAACCCAACGGAACCGGGGTCCCCGCTCGGTTGCGGCGCACAACATCGCGTGCTAGTAGGCGCGCGGCTTCGGGCCGGGGGACATATTCAGCCCTTGGGCCGGTGTGCTTTTTTCAAGCGCTTTCAAGCCTTTAGCCGTAGCGGAACGATCCGCTCGCGGCATGTGAAACGCGACCCGGGCGGACAATAGTGGCGGACGACTCCTCTGTTTCGAATGTGGGCTCTCGATACGCCCAAGCCCTGTTCGATCTGGCGACCGACCAGAAGCAAGTCGCGGCGGTCGAAAAGGATCTGAATTCGCTCAAGGCGGCGCTGGAGTCCTCGAAGGACCTGCGCGTGCTCCTGGGCTCGCCGACCTTCAGCGCCGAGGACAAGGCCAAGGGCCTCGTCGCCATCGGCGCCAAGGGCAAGTTCAACATGACGACGCTGAAGTTCCTGGGCCTGCTGGCCGAGAACGGCCGCGCCGCCGCCCTGCCGGACGTCATCACGGCTTTCGGCAGGCTCTCGGCCGCCGCCCGCGGCGCCGTCTCGGCCGAGGTGACCACCGCGGTCGCCCTGACCGCCGCCCAGTCCAAGGGCGTGGCCGCCGCGCTGCGCCAGGCCCTGGGCAAGGACCCTGAAATCACGACCCGCGTCGATCCGGCCCTCCTGGGCGGGATCAAGGTGAAGGTCGGTTCCCGTCTGTTCGACGCTTCGCTGCGCTCGAAGCTCGACTCCCTGAAATTCGCCCTCAAGAGAGCGTAAGAACCATGGATATCCGCGCCGCCGAGATCTCGGCCATCCTCAAGTCGCAGATCGCCAACTTCGGCGAAGAAGCCGACGTCTCCGACGTCGGTTCGGTGCTGTCCGTCGGCGACGGCATCGCCCGGGTCTACGGCCTCGACAACGTGCAAGCCGGTGAAATGGTGGAGTTTCCCTCCGCCGGCGTGAAGGGCATGGCCCTGAACCTCGAGCGCGACAACGTCGGCGTCGTGATCTTCGGCGAAGACCGCGCCATCAAGGAAGGCGACGAAGTCCGCCGCCTGTCGGAAATCGTGGACGTGCCGGTCGGCAAGGGCCTGCTGGGCCGCGTCGTGAACCCGCTGGGCGAGCCGATCGACGGCAAGGGCCCGATCAAGAACGTGGCCGAGCGCCGGCGCGTGGACGTGAAGGCCCCGGGCATCATCCCGCGGAAGTCGGTGCACGAGCCCGTGCAGACCGGCCTGAAGGCCATCGACACCCTGATCCCGATCGGCCGCGGCCAGCGCGAGCTGATCATCGGCGACCGCCAGACCGGCAAGACCGCCGTGGCGATCGACACCATCCTGAACCAGAAGTCGGTGAACGCCGGCGACGACGAGAGCGCCAAGCTCTACTGCATCTACGTCGCCATCGGTCAGAAGCGCTCGACGGTCGCCCAGATCGTGAAGACGCTCGAAGAGCGCGGCGCCCTGGACTACACGATCGTCGTCTCGGCGACCGCGTCGGAGCCGGCCCCGCTGCAGTTCCTGGCCCCGTTCGCGGGTTGCGCCATGGGCGAGTGGTTCCGCGACAACGGCATGCACGCCGTCATCATCTACGACGACCTTTCCAAGCAGGCCGTCGCC
>Ga0065165_1000895_pt1 | contig 38497 bp, 30 predicted proteins | sample AraplaMF_Cvi_mMF_FD_63813 | JGI IMG/M metagenome (GOLD analysis project Ga0065165, IMG submission 63813) | Arabidopsis root microbial communities from the University of North Carolina, USA - plate scrape MF_Cvi_mMF (version 2) (version 3) | ecosystem: Host-associated > Plants > Roots >... | reverse complement strand
CATGACAGGAGCATCGACCCCCAAGGCGAGCCGCCGCGAGCTGCTGGGCATGCTGGCGGCGGCGGTGCCGGCCGGGCTGATGGCGGGCGAGGAGGCAGCCGCGGCACCGCAGCGGCCACGGTCAGGCAAGCCCAACATTCTGTTCATGCTGGTCGACAATCTCGGCTACGGTGAACTCGGCTGCTATGGCGGCGGAGCGACGCGGGGGGCGCCGACGCCGCGGATCGACCGGCTCGCCAGCGAAGGCCTGCGCCTCACCAACATGAACATGGAGGCGCAGTGCACGCCCAGCCGTTCGGCGATCCTCACCGGGCGCTATGCGGTGCGTTCGGGCACGCACAGCGTGCCGTTCGGCGGCGTCGCCGACGGGCTGACGCAATGGGAGGTCACGCTCGCCGAGGCGCTGTCGGAGGCGGGCTATGCCGCGGCGCTCAACGGCAAATGGCATCTCGGCTCGGAGGACGGGCGGCTGCCCAACGACCAGGGCTTCGACGAATGGTTCGGCATCCCGCGGACTACCGACGAAGCCTTATGGACCGAGGCGCCGGGCTGGTCGCCCGACATCATGCCTCCCGAGCAGATGATGGAGGGGCGCAAGGGCGAGAAGAGCCACGTGCTCGGCGTCTATGACGTCAAGCAGCGCCGGCTGATCGATGCCGAGATCACGCGCCGCTCGATCGACTTCATGGAGCGGCAGGTGAAGGCGGGGCGGCCTTTCTTCGCTTATGCCTGCATCACCCAGCCGCATCTGCCGACCTTGCCCAACCCGGCCTTTGCCGGGAAGACCGGCAATGGCGACTGGGCCGACATGCTCACCGAGATGGACCATAATGTCGGGGCGATGCTCGACGCGGTCGATCGGCTGGGCGTGCGCGACGACACGATCGTGATCTTCGCCAGCGACAACGGTCCGGAGTTCGTGCGGCCGTGGGACGGCTGGGCGGGGCCGTGGCGTGGACAATATTTCACCGCGTGGGAGGGCGGGATCCGCGTGCCGTTCATGGTGCGCTGGCCCGGGCATATCCCGGCGGGGCGGGTGAGCGACGAGATCGTGCACTGCGTCGACCTCTTCCCGACGCTCGCGGCGATCACCGGCGCGCGCGTGCCTGCCGACCGACCGATCGACGGGGTGGATCAGTCGCGCTTCTGGATGGCGCAGGCGAAATCGGCGCGCGAGAGCTGCCTCATCTTCTGCGCCGACCGGCTGCAGGCGGTGAAATGGCGCAACTTCAAGATCCATTTCTACTTGCAGGAGACGATGGTTTCGCCGGCCCAGAAGCTGGGCATCCCGCTGCTGTTCAACCTCTACGTCAATCCGCAAGAGGACGTGACCAAGACGGCTACGGACAGCTGGGTAATCGGGCCAGCGCTCAAGGCGGTGGGCGCGTTCGAGGCGAGCGTGAAGCGCTATCCGCTGATCCCGATGGGTACGCCCGATCCGTATCGGCCGGGCGCGCAGATATAGCGAAGGAGGCCGTGATGGCCGAAATGTCGAAACCCGATCCCGCGCTGGATTATGCCGTGCGGCAGTTCACCCCGGCGCATCCGCGGCTCAAGAATGGCGGCGGGGTGCCGGCGAGCCTTGCCAGCGAACATTATGTCGAGGCGCTGGCGCGGGTCGTCTATATCTGGGGGCATCCGCTGGTGAACACCTGCAGCCGGACCAGCATCTGGGCGATGATGAAGGACCATGGGCCGGGCATGGCAATGGGGCTGTTCCCGGGCTCGCCCAAAAACTGGATGGGGTATCTCGACGATTACATGCCGGCGCAGCAGCGCAAGGTCGTCACGCCCAACAACGACACGATCTATGGCGCCGGCTTCCTCGATCTGGGAGAGGAGCCGGTGGTGGTGCAGACGCCGGAAGACGTGCCGGACGGCCATTACTGGACGATCCAGATCGTCGACGCCTTCACCACGGTGACGCACCAGCTGGGCTCGGCGTCGGGGACGAAGGCCGGCAAGTTTCTGCTGGTGGGGCCGGAATGGGAGGGCGAGGCGCCGGATGGCTTCGTCGAGGTTCTGCGCTCGCCGACCAATATCGCGATGGCGGCAGCGCGCAGCTTCGCGTCGCGTACGCCGGAGGGAAAGGCCCGCGCGAGAGCCGTGCTCAACCAGATGGGGGTGCTGCCGCTCAGCGCCGACCAGCCCGGGCGGCATGTTTTCGATTGCGAGGCGAGCGCGCGCAACAAGGTCTATCCGCCGAACCTGACGCCCGAGATGCTCGCCGACGATCCCGACCTGCTGCGCATCCGTCCGGTGCATGGCGAGACCTTCTGGGACGCGCTCGAACAGGCGTTGCTCGCCAATCCCGTGGTCGGGCCCGACGATGCGCCGATGGCGGCGCAGGCGCGCACTTTGATCGCCTTGCGCAAGAGCGACCCGCGCTGGGGTGCGCTGCTCGACCGCGCGGCGCTCACCGCAGATGCCGAGCTGTTCGAGGGCGCGCGCTACGATCAGGTGGGGGTCGAGGCGGGCAATGGCTGGCAGCGGCAGGAGAATGGCGGGCTGTGGGGCACCGACTGGTTCGGGCGCGCGCTGGCCGCGGTGATCTACATCTACGTCAACGCATGGCACGAGGCGGTCTATTTCATCCGCGGCACCGACAGCGCGGGCGAGCTGCTGCAGGGGCGTTACCGGTACAGGATGCGCTTCGACAAGGACCAGCTCCCGCCGGTCGACCGGTCGCGTGGGGGCTTCTGGTCGCTCACCATGTACGACCGCGACTATTTCATGGCGCCGACCAGCCCCAATGGGCGGCACAATATCGGCAGCGTCAATCTCGATGCGGACGAACTGATGTTCGCCGAGGACGGGTCGCTGTCGCTCGTGCTGTCGCATGCCGAGCCCAATTACGCGGCAGGCAAGGCCAATTGGCTCCCCGCGCCCGACGACCAGTTCGCCTTGCTGCTGCGGACTTATGTGCCGACGGAGGCGATCCTCGACGGGAGCTACAAGCTGCCGGACGTGAAGCGGGTCGGGTGAGGCGGCGATAGCTCCGGGAGATACCCCCGGGCGCGCCGGGGTTGGTCCGGATGGGCGCGCGGGGTGCGGTGGATAAAGTCGCGGGCGATCGCACGGAGGAACGCTCATGTCCGACACGCTCGACCGCTCGAACGTCACTGCCGACGCCGATGCCGCCACGCATGACTGGGTCGACACGGGGACGGTCGAGACCTCGCTCGGCAACTTCGAGTTCCGTGGTGGCTATCCCACCGATGCGGCGAGCAAGCGGCTGCACGATCTGCGTACGCTCAACCGCGCTGTGGAGGTGTTCCTCGACCAGATGCCGGTCGTATCCTGGTATTATGTCTGGAAGGGCGTTGCGGAATGGGATGCGGGGACGCCCAACCAGCTCCTGATCTGGCAGGAGCTGATGGACTCGCGGACCTTGCTGCTCACCGGCAATTCCGAGACGGTCTATGCGCTCACCGCGATCGACACGAAGCGCGACGGGCCGGTGGTGGTCGAGTTGCCGGCGGGACTGCTCGGGGGCGCGGCGGACCTGTGGCAGGACGATGTCGCGAGCATCGGGCCGACCGGCGTCGACAAGGGGCAAGGCGGCAAGCTGCTGCTGCTCCCGCCGGGCCACGAGGGGGCGGTGCCCGACGGATATATCGTCGCGCGGGCGACCAGCTACCGCGTGGTACTCGGCGTGCGGGGCTTCCTCGTCGAGGGCAAGCCCGACCACGCGGTGGGGCTGATGCGGTCGATCCGGGTCTATCCGCTGAGCGCGGCGGCGGCGGCGCCGGCGCAGACCTATGCCGATGTCTCGAACACCGACATCGATACGATCTTCCGCGACGGCTATGGCTTTTTCGAGGATTTGGCGGGGATCATTGCCTATGAAGCCGATCACCTCGCTTCGGCGCAATGGTTCAACCTCGCCGCGATCGGGATCGAGAAGGGCAAGGACTTCGCGCCCGATGCGGAGCGCCGCGCGCTGCTCGATGAAGCGGCGAAGCTCGGCGCCGCGACGGCGCGCGCGAACACCTATGATTGCACCGATCCGGTGCGGCTGATCTATCCCGACCGGAAATGGGAGCGGCTGTTCGTCGGTGGCACGGCGACGTGGGACGAGAAGGGCTTCGTCAACAGCGACCATCGCGCCGGCTTCGCCTACGCCGCGATCGGCATGTCGCCGGCGATGGTGAAGAAGATCGTCGGCGGCGGATCGCAATATCTGTTCAGCCCGCGCGACGGCAACGGCAATTATCTAGACGGGGGGAAGCGCTACAAGCTCCATTATCCCGCCAACATCCCGGTCAAGGCCTTCTGGTCGATCGTGGTCTATGACGCGGTCAGCCGCTCGATGCTGCAGAACGGCAACAAGTTCCCGACGGTCAGCGTCTATACCGGCCCCGAATTCAACGCCGACGGTTCGATCGACTTCTTCTTCGGCCCGGAGGCGCCGGCGGGGAAGGAGAAGAACTGGGTGAAGACCGTGCCCGGGCGCGGCTGGTTCCCGTTGCTGCGCTTCTACGGCCCGCTCGACGCCTTTTTCGACCAGGCGTGGAAGCCGGGCGACATCGAGCCGATCGACTGAGCGGAGGGCACGACCATGGAAGCACTCGGACGTTGGCTGACCTATGCCCCGCTCTGGCAGATCGGGCTATTCCTGTTCGGCGGGATGCTCGTCGCGGGGCTGATCGGCGCCTGGCTGCGGAAACGGGCCATAGCCCGCAAGCCGGTGGCCGCCGATGGGGAGCAGGGCGATGAATCGAGCCAGGAAGGCTATGTCGTCTCGGCGGTGATGGGACTGCTGGCGTTGCTCGTCGGCTTTACCTTCTCGATGGCGATCGACCGGTTCGACACGCGGCGGACGCAGGTGCTCGAGGAGGCCAATGCGATCGGCACCACCTATCTGCGCACCCAATTACTCGACGAGCCGCACCGCGCGCGGATCAGCAAATTGCTGGTCGACTACACCGACAACCGCATCGTGCTGGGCAAGGCGGAGCCGGGAGCCGAGCAGCGGCGGCTGCTCGCGAAGAGCGACGCGATGATCACCGATCTGTGGACGGCCACCGTCGCGGCTTTCCCGACGATCAAATCCTATGATTTCTCGAGCAGCTACATCGAATCGATGAACAATCTGATCGACATGGACGCCTCCCGGAAGACGGCGCGCTTCGCGCATGTGCCGCCGACGGTATTCACGATGCTGTTCTTCTACCAGTTCATGACGGCGGGCGTGCTGGGCTATGTGCTGATCCGCAAGCGCGGACGACATGCGGGCGTGCTGCTGCTGCTGCTGTTCGCGCTGTCGCTGCTGCTGGTGATCGATATCGACCGGCCGGCAAGCGGCTCGATCCGCGAATCGCAGTGGCCGATGGAGCAGCTGCAGGCGTCGATGCATGCCACCCCGCCGTCGACCTTCGACCGCTGGAACACACCCGCCCCGCACTGAGAGGAAATCCCGGCCTGCGGCTCTGTAATGGTCCCGCTCTACTTGCGGGTTTGCCCCGATTAGCGCCGCGGGCCGCGCGGCATAAGCGTTAAGTTGCAGGAGGCAGCGATGGGCGTTCGCGGCGACTTCACAGCAACTTCGGCCAGCGCATGCAGCCTGCGCGTCGGCGCCGCGGAACCAAAAGCCCTGCCGGCCATCTTTACCCTTGGGTGCGGGGCATTTCGCCACCGCGCCCCCGTAGCGTGGGGGTCGACATCGACATGGTGCAGCAGCAATCCCCGCATTGGAGCGCTCCGGGCCCAGGCGCGACGCTGGCACGCCCCGCACGCCGCTGGAGCGATGTGATGGACGCCGGCCCCGACCTGCGCGCCCAGCTCACCGAGCACGACGTCACCGACGCCTTTGTCTATATGCTCGCGCGCTGGCTCGTGCTCCGCCAGCAGGCACGCGACCTGAAGGAAGGCTTTCGCTGGAACGAGATCGTCCATCGCGATCGTGGCGGCGTCGACTGGCCCAATCCCAATCTCGACGTTGTCTACAGCGAGGCGTGGATCGCGGTCGATGAAGGCAGCTGCACGCTGCTTGCCTTGCCCAAGATCACCGGGCGCTATTTCACCGTGCAGTTGCTCAATGGCTGGGGCGAGACGATCGCCAATCTCAACGAGCGCAGCTATCCCGAGCATGGCTCCGGGCTGTTCGCCTTGTGCCTCAAGGGCTCCCAGCCCGACCTGCCGGCCGAGGCGCTGCGCGTCGACCTGCCCGGACGCAAGGCGCGGATGCTGTTCCGCATCGAACTCGGTGCCGATCCGGCGGGGGCGATCGCGCTGCAACGCAAGCTGCGCATGCACCCGACCGGTAGCCCGCGCATCGGCGACGCGCCCTATCGCTCGGACTTCGCCACCTTCCCGGGTGTCGAGGCGTTCGACAGCACAGGCGAGGTGCTGGCGAGCGAGCCCGACATCAACGAGGGGATGCTCGCCTTGCGCGAGAAGGCGCGTGCGGTGGCCGCGGCGATCGCCGACGGCGAGGAACGCACGCGCATCGACCGCATCATCCGCGACCGGGCTATCCCCTGGTTCCTGTCCGAGATTCCCAAGGCCGGGCGGGTGGTGCATGGCTGGTTGCAGCCGCGCGCGATCGGCAATTACGGCGCCGATTATGTGATGCGCACCATCGCCAATTATACTGGCATCTGGGCCAACAATAGCCGCGAGGTGATCTATTTCGCGGGGATCGGCCTCGACGGCGACAAGGCGTTCTCGCTCACCTTCCCGCTGGGTGCCGGGCCGGCCGAGCAGGCGCGCTATTTCTGGTCGGTGATCGCGGTGGGCGCGAAAGATTTCCGGGTGATCCCCAACGCGCTCGACCGCCACCTGCTCAACAAGCAATCGAAGTTGAAGCCCAATCCGGACGGTTCGACCAGCCTGTGGTTCGCACCCGAGCGGCCGAAGAAATGTCCCGAGGGTAATTGGCTGCCGACCCCTGCGGGCGGGCACTATAATCTGACCTTCCGTATCTATGGCCCATCGGACGAAGTGGTACGCGGCATCTGGTATCCGCCGCCGCTGATCGAACAGGAGGCAGGATGAGCGACGCAGACCGGTTCGACGTCCAGCCGAACGTCGCCAATCATTTCGCGTGGATCCGCACGTCGATCGCGCTGCAGCGGACCTTGCTTGCGGGGGTGCGGACCGCGGTCTCGCTGATCGGCTTCGGCTTCACCGTCGCGCAATTCTTCTCGAAGATGCAGAGCAACGTGCCGGAGGGGCTGAACGTCGTGAATCCGGCGATCCCGCGCAACCTGGGCCTGACGCTGATCGTGGCGGGCGTCGCTTCGCTGGCCATTTTCACCTGGCAATATCATGCGGCGATGCGCACGCTGCGCAGCGGCGCCTATGCCGCGCTCGCCACAGAGAAGCGCATGAACCAGGGCAGCTATCTGGTGGCGTTCGTGGTGATGCTGATCGGCGTGGCGGCTTTCGGATCGGTGTTTCTGCACTTCTGAGAGCGTCAGTCCTCCGCGTCGCGCTCGAGTTTCCACGCGGCGTCGAGATAGTCCTCGGCCGCGCGGCGCAGCGCCGGGTCCTTGTCGAACGCTTCGGCGGGCAGGGGAGCGAAGCCGAAGGCTTCCATCAGCGTCCATAAAGCGAAGCGGCGGCCGGGCTCGCGCTCGACGCCGAAATCGATCGAGAGGCGCTCCTTGCCGGCGGCGAAGGCTTCGGGATCGATCGTCTCGGGATCGTCGGTCCCGAAATAATGGTGGAGCAGCGCGTCGAGGTCCATGCGCGCCACATCGGGCGTGCGCGCTTGACAATCAAGCCGTGCGGGAGCCCAATAAGTGGATGGGGACCGCGATCTCCCCATGAGGCGCCACGCTGAAGTATCGCGTCTTCTCCAGCGACGAGGACGCGTCATGCCTGCGATCAACGCCATAGCTCCCGAAAAATTGTTCCGCCTGATCGGTACGCCGCGCTGCCCGGCGATACTCGACATCAGCGGAGACGCCGGCGCCGGATCGATCCCGGCGGCCCGGCCGCGCGATGCCGCCGCGGTGGAGGATTGGGCCGGCCCGCTCGCCGGCCGCACGGCGGTGGTGGTGTGCGCCGATGGCGGGGCGCCGAGCCATGGCGTGGCGGCGTTGTTGCGCGAGCTCGGCGTGGACGCCGAATTGCTCGAAGGCGGCTTGGCGGCGTGGACGGCGGCGGGACTGCCCTCGCTCGACCGCACGGCGCTGCCGCCGCGCGATGCGGCGGGGCGCACCCTGTGGGTGACGCGCGCGCGGCCCAAGGTCGATCGTATCGCCTGTCCGTGGCTGATCCGGCGTTTCGTCGATCCTTCGGCGCGCTTCCTGTTCGTGTCGCCGGGCGAGGTGGCGGGCGTGGCGGAGACGATGCGCGCGACGCCGTTCGACGTGGAGGGGCCGGGCGTGCGCTGGACGCATGAGGGCGAGCGCTGCAGCTTCGACGCGATGGTGGCGGGCTTCGGGCTTGGCGGGTTCGCCGCGCTCGACCGGCTGTCGGTGATCGTGCGCGGGGCGGACACGGGGCGGCCCGAGCTAGCGCCCGAGGCGGCCGGGCTGCTCGCGGCATCGCTGGGGCTGTCGCGGATGTTCGCCGACGATCTCGAGCAGCTCGATGCCGGCATGCTGTTCTACGACGCGCTCTACCGCTGGTGCCGCGACGCGACCGGCGAGACGCATGGCTGGGAAGCGCACCAGCCGCGGGCGGCGAAATGAGTGGGGCGGCGGCAGTGGCGGAGCCGGCGGCGAATGCGCGGCCCGAGCCGATCACCCTGCGCGAGGCCTTTCCGGTTTGGCTCAAGATCGCCTTGCTCTCGTTCGGCGGGCCGGCGGGGCAGATCGCGGTGATGCACCGCGTGCTGGTCGAGGAGAAGCGCTGGATCGGCGAGCATCGCTTCTTGCATGCGCTCAATTACTGCATGCTGCTGCCGGGCCCCGAGGCGCAGCAGCTCGCCACCTATATCGGCTGGCTGATGCACCGCACGCGGGGCGGGATCCTCGCCGGCGGGCTGTTCGTGCTGCCGGGCGTGGTGTCGATCATGGCGCTGAGCTGGATCTACGCGCTGTACGGGCGGGTGGGGATCGTCTCGGCCTTGTTCTTCGGGCTCAAGGCGGCGGTGCTCGCGATCGTGCTGCAGGCGGTGGTGCGGATCGGCAGCCGGGCGCTCAGAAGCCGGGCTCTGATCGCGCTGGCGGGGGCGGCGTTCGTGCTGATCTTCTTCCTGCGCGTGCCTTTCCCGCTGATCATCCTCGGCGCGGGACTGATCGGGTGGCTCGGCGGGCGGGCGGGGATGCCGGCCTTCCGTGCCGGCGGCGGGCACGGTGCGAGCAAGGGGACGATCGTCGAGGATCGCGACAGCCTGCTCGGTGAGGAATTGCCTGCGCATGCGCGGGTCGGCGTGCGCGAGACTTTCCGGACCGCCGGCATGTGGCTGGCCTTGTGGCTGGTGCCGGTGGCTGTGCTGGTGGTGTGGCTCGGTCCCGCCAACGTGTTCAGCCAGATCGCGACCTTCTTCTCCGGCCTGGCGCTCCTCAGTTTCGGCGGGGCCTATGCCGTGCTCGCCTGGGTCGCGCAGGCGGCGGTGCAATCCTATCACTGGCTGCAGCCGGGCGAGATGCTCGACGGGCTGGGCATGGCCGAGACCACGCCGGGGCCGCTGATCATGGTGCTGCAGTTCGTCGGCTTCATGGGGGCGTATCGTGCAGGCGGCGTATTGCCGCCGCTGCTGGCGGGAACCCTCGGAGGGCTGCTGGCGACCTGGGTGACCTTCGTGCCCTGCTTCCTGTGGATCTTCCTCGGCGCGCCGTTCATCGAGCGGCTGCGCGGCAATGCGGCGGTGGCGGGCGCGCTCTCGGCGATCACCGCGGCGGTGGTGGGAGTGATCCTCAACCTCGCCATCTGGTTCGCGATCCACACCTTGTTCCATGCCACCATGCCGGTGGCGGCGGGGCCGCTGCGTTTCGACATGCCGGTATTGGCGAGCGTGGACGGCTGGGCGCTGGCGCTGGCGGCAGGAGCGGCGGTGGCGATGCTGCGCTTCGGGGCCGGGGCGATCGCGACTTTGGCGGTGTGCTCGGCCGCGGGCGTCGCGCTCTACCTCGCCGGGGTGACCGGCTGAGGCAGAGCGCGTCCGCGGTCAGGCGATGCTGTTGACCAACCCGCCCTCGACCCTGAGCGAGGCGCCGTTGGTGCCCGAGCTCAGCGGGCTCGCGACATAGGTCACCAGATTGGCGACCTCGCTCGCCTCGAGCATGCGCTGGAGCAGCGACGAGGAGCGGTGCAGCGCGAAGAATTCGGCCTCGATCTCGGCGTCGGACTTGCTCTGGTCGCTCGCGAGGTTGCGCAGGAACTCGACCACGCCGGGCGAGCGGGTGGGGCCGGGGAGCACCGAGTTGACCGTGACGTTGGTACCGCGCGTGCGCTGGGCGAGGCCGCGGGCGACCGCGAGCTGGGCCGACTTGGTCATGCCGTAATGGACCATCTCGCCGGGGATGGAGAGGCCGGACTCGCTCGAGATGAAGATGATCCGTCCGCGGTCGCGGGCGAGCATGCCCTGGAAATAGGCGCGCGAGAGGCGGACGCCGCTCATCACGTTGACCTCGAACAGGCGGGTCCAGTCGGCGTCGGCGATGTCCTCGAATTCCTTGGGCTCGTAGATGCCGAGATTGTTGACGAGGATGTCGACCTCGGGGAGCGCGGCGACCACCGCCGCGGCGCCCTCGGCCGTGCCGGCATCGGCGGCGATGCCTTCGATCTTTGCGCCGCCCGAAGCCTTGATGTCGGCGATCGCAGCGTCGAGCGTCGCCTGGCTGCGGCCGGTGATGAAGACGCGCGCGCCTTCCTTTGCGAGGTTGCGGGCGATCTCGAGCCCGATGCCGGCGGTACCGCCGGTGACGAGCGCGGTCTGGTTCGTGAGTTGCAGGTCCATAATGGATTCCCTTTGCTGAATGCTTCGGGAGCGATGTGGGTAGGCGGGGGCGGTCCGTCTATTGCGGGCGCGGTACGATCAGCTGTGCGTGCGGGGCAAAGGTGGGGGTCGTAGCCATTCGCCCGCGCTAGCGATGTGCAGCATTATTATAGAAGCTCCCCCTCATGACGATGTGCTCTATCCAACCGATCTCCCTTCGCGATGGTGGAGTGAAGTGTAAGTTCTGTAGATAAGAGTTCAAAATATAAGGAAATACGCGTCAATTCCTGCTTGTGCAGCCGAGTAGAAACCCTGCTATACGACAGGGAAAAGTGTGGATTCTCGGGCTGTTCCATCAGCACTATTTTTAAAGTATATTTCTTACACTCTGTAGGAGCTGATGCCATGTCGCATGCTGCGATGCCACCTGCGAGGATGCCGTCAGAGAGCGATCGCCAAAGGAAAAATGTCAATAAAACTATTGACATAAATTGGAAGATACCTCGGCGTGTCGTATTTTCCGGTATCCGAGTGGACACGTCGGACTTGGCGATGGATCAAGTCCGTTTCAATTCGCAAAACGAATTTTTGAATCAAATCAACACCGCGGCGATATTGCTTACTCTGGTGGACGGAGAGTCCGGGGATCATGTGGAAGTGCCACTGGACTTTCACATCGATGGAGCGATTAGCCGCGATACGATTGCCCGGGTGATTGAAGATGTGGCGCATTGGTCTCTGCCGGTGCGTCCAGTGGGTGCCGATGAAGCGAAGAAAATTTTCATGAATAGAATCTATGATGTGATAAGATTTCGTGCGCGCGTTAACGCCGGTGATAATGGACTTCATCCTCCTAACGATTACCCTGTGTCCATTACCAGTAATCGGGCTGGTGACGAAATATTATACGCAAACGGCCATTTTTACAGTACGCGATCACACTTAGGATATTCGAGCTGTTCCGGATTACTTCCAGCAAATCGATATAGTTTCGGTATCCATGATGCGTCCGGAGCAAGGTTTCATACGGTTCTTGTATCGGTTCCACTGCAAAACTCGCCATTCCACGTTCCGCTGCCATGAGTGACTATGGCGTCTTTGCCAATATCGTTGCCGTCGCGGGAAGTTTGGCCGCTGCTGCCGGCGCTATCGGTTTGACATGGATGCGACGAGCGAGATGGCAGCCTCCAGAAGAGGCGGTTTCCCAAGGTACAGCCAAGGTCGCGGGCCTTGTCTCGATGGTCGCGATCGCGCTCCTCTACGCGTTTGGCGCCGATCAATTGCAGAAGATGGGGCTGGCCTGGATTTCCATCATCTTCCTCGTCATTGCCGTTGTCAGCCTCGGTATCACGACGCTGCTTTCGGTAAGCCGGACCTTCGAGAAAGGCGGAAAAAGAATTCTGGGCGGCTTCTCTCTGACGGCCGAGGCCAAGCGCGTGCAGAAGGAACACGGGCAGAGCGAGCAGGAAATGCTGGATACCGTCTACGCCGCCGACAAAGTCTGGACGCGCACGTCGATAGCGCTGTGCCATATGGTCGCCACGCTCAGCTTCACGGTCTTGATAGCCTCAGGGACCATCGCATTGGCGGCCGCGGCCAACTTGGTCGCTCTGATCGTTTGAAAGCCGGTTCTCCGGCTAGCGAACAGTTTATGTGGAAGCGGGAACAAGCCGATCACGACTGGCTCGTTCGCAATGACGGAATTTACGCGTTCTTCCGAACGTCACACCCCGATCGAGATCTCGGTACCCGCGACGCCCGGGACGTTCACCTCGAAGCTGAACAGGTCGCCGGCTTGCGGTTGTTCCGCCCGCCCGGCATCGTCGAGATGCTTGTTGGCGGTGGTGGCATAGACCGTCTTGAGGTCCGGGCCGCCGAACGCGAGTTTGGTGATCGCGCTCACCGGGAAGCGGACGGTCTCGAGCAGTTCGCCCGCGGGCGAATAGCGGCGTGCCGACCAGCCATTGTAGAGGCCGATCCACACGCAGCCCTCGGCATCGACCGTGGGGCCGTCGGGATAGCCCTCTTCGTTGGGGATGGTCGCGAAGACGCGGCGGTTCACGAGATGGCCGGCTTCGCTGAGGTCGCAGGCAAAGATCACGCCGCCGAGCGTGTCGACATGGAAGAGCGTGCGGCCGTCGGGGCTCACCGCGGGGCCGTTGGTGATCGAGACCAAAGGGCTTTCCGCGACGCAAACGCCGTCGGCACCGAGCCGATAGATCGCGCCCGTACTCGCTTCCTCGGCATCGTCCATGCTGCCGAACCACAGGCGGCCCTGCGGGTCGACGGTGGCGTCGTTGAGGCGGTTGTTGGGGAGCGAGGGCTCCGGATCGACCAAGGCCGCGAAGCTGCCGTCTTCGGGATCGAAGCGGGCGAGGCCGGTCTTGAGGCCGGCGACGAAGCCGCCGCCCGCGATCGGCAGCACGAAGCCGACCTGATCGGGGGCGTTCCAGCTCTTGCGGTCACCGCTCGCGGGATCGAGGCGGTGGATCTTGTGCGACTTGATATCGGTGAACCAGAGCGCCTGGTCGCGCGCGACCCAGACCGGGCCTTCGCCCAGCTTCGCGCCGAGCGACCAGATGCTGTGCGGTTCGCCGATCGCCGCCGCCATCAACGCCAGCCCGCGTCCACGAAATAGCTGTGGCCGGTGATGAGATGGGCATCGTCCGACGCGAGGAACAGCACCAAAGCCGCGACGTCCTCGGGGACCAGGCGGCCCTTGAGGCACTGCGCGTCGACGATCTCCTGCTCGCCCTCGGGCGTGTACCACTTCATCTGGCGCGGCGTCTTGACGTTGCCGGGGACGACGCAGACCGAGCGGATGCCGTCGGGGCCGAGTTCGCGCGCGAAGCTGCGGGTGAGGCCCTCGATCGCCGCCTTGGAGGTCTGGTAGAGCGTGAGGCCCTCGAGCGCGAGGTGCCACGAGATCGAGCCGAAATTGACGATCACGCCGCCGCAGCCCTTCTCGCGCATCGCCGGGATCACCGCCTGCGCGCAGAAGAACATGTGCTTGAGATTCACGTTGAGGCGGTTTTCCCAATAATCCTCGGTGATCTCGTCGACCGTGTGGCGATCATCATTGGCGGCGTTGTTGACGAGGATGTCGAACGCGCCGTCGCGATCGATCAGGCGTTGGATCGTCGCCTTCACATTGGGGATGTCGGTGAGATCGACGCGCTCGAAATGCACCTTGCCGTCCAGGCTCTCGACCAGCGCCTTCGAATCCGCCTCGGCGATGTCGAAGAAGGTGACGTCGGCACCCTGGCGCACAAAGCCCTCGACCAGACCCGCGCCGATGCCCGAGCCACCGCCGGTGATCAGGACGCGCTTGCCCTTGAGGCTCGGGTAGATCGCCCGGTTGGCCTGCGTCTCGGTCGCCTGCACGGAATCAGCTTCCGACATGAGAGTGGTGATTCCGTCCATGAAACTTACTTTCAACTCCGAACAGACGGGCGTCATACGCGCGTGCGCGGTCCATGCCCAAGGTTATTTGTACGAGGACTGCGCTCAAGCGCCGGTCCCCTCGAGGAGACCGCGCGACGCGAGGTTGCGCATCAGCTCGCGGATGCCGAAGGTCCAGGGCGCGGCGGCCTTGGAAGTGGTGACGCGGTTGACCAAAGCGCCGAGCTTCGGCGTGGCGATCTTGACCACGTCGCCGTCGCGGTGGGTGAAGCCGCGGCCGGGAATGTCGCGGTCCTGGATCGGCGCGAACAGGGTGCCTAGGAACAGCGCGAAGCCGTCCGGATATTGGTGTTCGCTCAGCGCCTGGCGGACGAGGTCCTCCGGATCGCGGCTGATCTGGTTCATGCTCGAATGGCCGGTGAGCTGATAGCCCTCGGGCCCGTCGATCACGAGGTCGATCTCGGCCTGGCGGACATCGTCCATGGTGAACTTGCCGTCGAACAGGCGGATGAACGGCCCGAGCGAGGTCGAGGCGTTGTTGTCCTTGGCCTTGCCGAGGAGCAGCGCCGAGCGGCCCTCGAAATCGCGGAGGTTGACGTCGTTGCCGAGCGTCGCGCCGCGGGCCTTGCCGGACTTGTCGACGATCAGCACGACTTCCGGCTCGGGATTGTTCCAGTCGCTGTCCGAGCGCACGCCGATGTCCGCGCCCCAGCCGACCGAGGAGAGGACGGGGGCCTTGGTGAAAACCTCGGCGTCGGGGCCGATCGCAACCTCGAGATATTGCGACCACATGCCCGCCTCGATCAGCGCGGCCTTGAGCGCGGCGGCCTCAGGCGTGCCGGGAACGGTCGAGCGGATGCCCGAGCCGACCTTGGCTTCGAGATCGCCACGGATCGCGGATGCCTTGTCGGCGTCACCGCGCGCACGTTCCTCGATCACGCGCTCGATCGCCGAGACGGCGAAGGTCACGCCGCACGCCTTGACGCATTGCAGGTCGACCGGGGAGAGGAGTTCGGGGCCGTTGCCGGCAATCAGATCGTCGAGGCTGCCAACGACCGGGCCGGTCGCCGAGGCGGGATCGGCGAGGTCGAGCAGGTCGGCGACGGTGGGCGCGACGGCCGAGACGTCATGGATCGTTCCGCCGCGGATGACCACGGGCGTAGGGCCGGCGGGGAGGAGGACTCGCCCGACGAGGATCGCTTCTGCCGAATCGGTGGGCAGCATTTCTGCCGAAAATCGCGCTTTCAAACGTCGCTCGCCTAGCATGATCTGGTTTTGATAGCGCTACCATGCGGCGCCGCGGGGGGTTCTGTCAAGCCGGGAGCGACGGGGCGATGCCCCTCGGCGGGGCAATGTCGTCAAATGGTTGCGGAATTCGACCGCGCTAGCCTGCGATATCTCCTTGGGGCGCCGGCCTCGACGATGGGTCGCGCGCCGGGCTGGCCTCGTTTGGCGCCGCTGGAAGGCGTCATCGATCCCATTCAGTAGATGCCAAGCGCCGCAAACAATCGCGGAATTGTCGCAACTTGTCGCGAAGCGATGTGCCGTGACGCAGGTTGCCAGAGGGCGATTCTCCAACTAAGCGCATTGATCATATAATTAAGGGAGGATAGCCATGTCGCGCATTTCAACCTTGCTGCTCGGCGCCGCGCTGACGATGATCGGTGCTACCGCCGGCGCGCGGGCGCAGACCGCGCCGCCCCCCCCAAAGCCGGCCAATTCGACGGTAAACACCGCGGGCTTCACCAGGCCCGGATCGACCGACGGCGGGGCGAGCTATGTCGGGCCGATCATGACCAGATGGGGCCGTGCGGTGACGCCGGCCAATGCCTGGCGCAGCTATCCCCGCCCGCAAATGGCCCGCGACACGTGGATGAACCTCAACGGCCAGTGGGATTATGCGATCACGCCCGCCAGCGCCGCGCAGCCCGCGAAGATGGACGGCAAGATCCTCGTGCCCTTCGCCGTGGAATCGAAGCTGTCGGGCGTCGCGCGCAAGCTGATGCCCGACGACCGGCTCTGGTACAAACGCAGCTTCACCCTGCCGGCGAAATGGCCGGGCAAGCGCACCTTGCTGCACTTCGGGGCGGTCGACTTCGAATCCACCGTGCTGGTCAACGGCGCCGTGGTCGGCAGCCACAAGGGCGGATCGGATCCGTTCACTTTCGACGTCACCCGCTATCTGCGCCCCGGCGCGAACGAACTGGTCGTGCAGGTGACCGATCCCACCTCGACCGGCGACCAGCCCCGCGGCAAGCAGACGCTCGAGCCGCGGGGGATCTGGTATACCGCGGTGAGCGGCATCTGGCAGACGGTGTGGCTCGAGCCGGTGTCCGATCTCTACATCCGCGACGTGCGCGCGGTGCCCGATATCGACAAGGGCCAGCTCGCGGTCGACGTCGCGCTGAGCGGCACCGCCGCGCCGGACGATGCGGTGCGTCTCACCGCGCTCGACAAGGGCAAGGCGATCGCGACCACGATCGTCCGCGGTAATCGTCAGGCGGTGCTGAAAATCCCCGGCGCGCACCTCTGGTCGCCCGACGACCCCTATCTCTACGACCTCACCGCCGAACTGGTGAAAGTGACGCTTCCTCAAGGCGCCGGCGACGAGCGGCACGGTCTGACGCCGATGACCGATCGTGAGGTCGAGGCCTATGCCGCCGCGACGGTGGCGGGCGCTTCCGTCGACACGGTTCGCGGCTATTTCGGGATGCGGAAGATCTCGACCGGGATCGATCCGAAAACCGGCAAGATGGTGCTGCTGCTCAACAATAAGCCGCTCTTCCAGAACGGCACGCTCGATCAGGGCTGGTGGCCCGAGAGCCTGCTCACGCCACCGTCGGAGGAAGCCGCGCGCAGCGACATCGAGTTCCTCAAGAAGGCCGGCTTCAACATGCTGCGCAAGCATATCAAGGTCGAGCCTGCTCAATATTATTACGATGCCGACCGACTCGGCATCCTGATCTGGCAGGACATGCCCTCAGGCGCGTTCGGCGACCAGGCGGTGCGCCGGCAGAGCAATCGTCAGGCGACCTTCTCGTCGGAGGCGATGGCCGAATATCAGAGCGAATTGGCGCGCATGATCGGCGCGCTCCGCCCCTTCCCGTCGATCGTGATGTGGGTGACCAACAACGAGGGATGGGGTCAATTCGACGCCAAGACGGTCGGCGGCATCGCCAAGGACATGGATCCGAGCCGGCTGGTGAACACCGCCAGCGGCTGGATGGACGTGCCCGAGAGCATGTCGGACGTCTACGATATCCACACCTATGACGAAGTGCCGGTCCAACCCGCGGCGCATGCCGACCGGCCGATCGTGATCGGCGAATATGGCGGGGTCGGCCTGCCCATCAAGGACCATCTCTGGTTCACCGACCGGGATGCCCGCATCTATCAGTTCGCGACCGACGAGGCCGATTACCGCACCCGCTACAAGCGCAAGTTCGACGAGATCGTCCGCCAGGCGAAGGAAATCGGGCTCGCCGCGTCGGTCTATACCGAGACCAGCGACGTCGAGGGCGAGCTCAACGGCCTGCTGACCTACGATCGTGCGGTATCGAAGTTGCCCGTGGACGAATTCTCGAAGATGGCGGCGCCGTTGTTGGGAGATAAATAGTCTCAAGGCGAGGCATTCCGGGCGGGGAGATCGACGAGCGGCCGCCGTTTGTTGCGAGTCTGGTACGAATTTCCACTGATTTCATTACCGCAGCGTCCCGAATTGGCGCTTGCGGGGACAAAGTAAGCCGGGTTAGCGTCGCTCCGCACGGGGCAGGGGGGAATCGGCGGCGCGTCTGCGCCGCCGCAATTTTCAACTTTGACTGAAGCGAGTTTCGGACGGCAGCCCGACAGGGGACGGGTGTGCCTGATCAGGGGGAAGTAGAGTGACCGTTACCGGAAATGACAGCGCGATCGCGGGCGTTAGTGCCACCGCTCTTGCAGCTGGTACATCGACAATCGTTGACGCCGCGCCGTCGGATGTTGTTTTCAATGCAGACCAGACGCTGATGTATGTCGCGCGCGATGATGGCTTCGTCACCGTCTACGATACGTTCACCGGACAAGTGGTGAACAATTTCGATGTCGGCACCAAGCTTGGCGGCATCGACATCTCGGCGGACGGCACCTTCCTGCTCGTGGTCGAGAATTCTCCGGTCGCGGGCGCCGGCAACCTGTGGACCTACGCGGTGCACAAGGTCGACGTGGCGACCGGGGCCGTCACCGACTTCACCCGTGATTTCTTCGGCATAGACGGTCCGTTCCATGACGTGGCGCTGCTCGCCGACGGGACGGCGATCGTTACGACTACCCTCCGGGGATCGGGCAGCACGACTACCTACAAGCTCAACACGGAAACCGGTGTCTTCACCGTGCTGAGCAGTTCCAATGCGGAGGCATCGATCGTCACCGCATCGGCCGACCGGCTCCACGTTTTCCTCACCCCTGGATTCAACGTCAGCGGGCCCGGCATCATGTTCGAGCTCACCGCGGACGGGACGGTTCAGCAAGCCGCCTCGACTGGCCTCGGAGGCGCGCGCGACAGCCTCCACGCCTTGTCCGCCGATGGAACGCTGGCGGTCTATGTCGATCACCAGGCTGGTGTGGACGTCTACGACGCGCACCTGAACAAGCTGACCACGATCGCCGGGGTGGACGGCACGGACGTCGCCGGTGTCGCCTTCGACGAGCAGGCCGAATATCTCTACGTTCTGACGGCGGCGGAGGAGATTCTGAAGATCTCGACCACCGACTGGTCGACCGTCGCGCATATCCCGGTCGACGTGTCCATGTCGTTCGGCTTGGGTAACGATGCCTACGGCAGCCAACTGCTCGTCGGGCGCGATGCCCAATATTTCACCTATATCGTGCCCGGGCAGGAACTCGTCCGCATCGAGAATCCCACTGCGCCAGGCTTCTACGACGGGCGCGCTGGCACGGGCGATTCGAACATGGGCGGCGCCGGCGGCAAGGATGTGTACTACGCCGGGAGCGGAAACGACTCGTTGCACGGCTATGCCGGCAATGACGTGCTGCGCGGCGGCGATGGCAATGACGTGTTCTACGGCGACGCCGGTCGTGACGCGATGTATGGCGGCAACGGCGACGATACCTATTATGTCGACGATGTCCGCGACATTGTGGGCGAAGCGAGCGTCAGTGGCGGTAACGACCTCGTCATTTCGACGGCCAGCTTCACGCTCGCGGGCAATGTCGAACGATTGACCCTGAATGCGGCTGGCGCCATCGACGGCACCGGCAACGCGCTCGACAACGAGATCACCGGTGCGTGGGGCAACAATATCCTGCGCGGCATGAGCGGAAACGACATCCTGCACGGGGGCGCCGGCGACGACACGCTCATCGGCGGGGTTGGTGCCGACGCGATGTATGGCGATGGCGGCAACGACACCTTCTATGTCGACAACGCGGCCGACCAGGTGTTTGAGGATGCCGGCAAGGGCACCGACACGGTAGTGGCGAGCTTCAGTTATGCGCTCGGCGCCAATGTGGAAAATCTCACGCTGGCGACGGGTACCAGCCGACTCAACGGCACGGGCAACGCGCTCGCAAACACGATTACCGGCAATAACGGCAATAACGTGCTGATAGGCGGGCTCGGCGCCGACGTGCTGATCGGTGGCGGTGGCATCGACACTGCAAGCTACGAGGACAGCGCGGTCGCCGTGACCGTCAACCTCGCGCTCAATCAGGGTAGCGGCGGCACGGCCGCGGGAGACACGTACAACTCGATCGAGAATCTCCTCGGATCGACGTTCAACGACACGCTCACGGGCGATAGCGGCGCGAACCGGCTCGACGGCGGTGCGGGCGCGGACGTGCTGCGCGGCGGCGGCGGTGACGACATCTATGTCGTCGACAATGCCGACGATCAGGTGATCGAACTGGCGGGCGAAGGCAACGACTGGGTGTTCAGCTCGCTCAGCTACACGCTCGGCGCCGAGGTCGAGAATCTGATTCTCACCGGCACCAGTGCGATCAACGGCACGGGCAACGCGCTCGCAAACTCGATCACCGGCAATGACGCCGCCAACCGGCTCGACGGCGCGGGCGGCGCGGATACGCTCGAAGGCATGGGGGGCGACGATACCTATATCGTCGACGATGTTGGCGACGTCGTGATCGAAGCGGCGGGCAAAGGCACCGACACGGTCGAGAGTTCGGTGAGCTATACGCTGGCTGACAACGTGGAGAACCTGACGCTCACCGGCAACGCGTCGATCGACGGCACCGGCAACGGGGCGGCCAACATCATCATCGGAAACAGCAACGGCAATATCCTCAACGGCGCCGGTGGTGCCGACATTCTGCAGGGCGGCCTGGGGAATGATCTCTACGCTTTTGTAGATGTCGATGATCAGATCATCGAAAATGTAGACGAGGGCTACGATATCGTCACGACCCTGGTCGCGAACTATACGCTCGGCGCCAATCTTGACCAGCTCATCTATTACGGTTCTGCTGCTTTTGCCGGCACCGGTAACGAGGAATTCAACAACATCACCGGTCGTACGGGGAACGATCTGCTCAGGGGCTTGGGCGGCGACGACGTGCTGATCGGGATGGAAGGCGCGGATCGGCTCGAAGGTGGCGAGGGCTCGGATACGCTCGATGGGGGCACAGGCGCCGATACCATGACCGGTGGCACCGGCAACGACACCTATGTCGTCGACGTCGCCGGCGACGTCGTGACCGAGCTCGCGGGCGAAGGCACCGACACCATCCGCACGGTACTGGCGAGCTACACGCTCGGCGCCACTGTGGAGAATCTGACCTTCACCGGCACCGGCGGCTTCACGGGTACCGGCACCGCCGACGCCAACACGATCGACGCGAGCGCCGCATCGGCCGTGGCGACGCTCAAGGGTCTGGCGGGCAACGACACGCTCATTGGCGGTGCGGGCAGCGACACGCTCGACGGCGGCGCGGGTGCCGACGCGATGTATGGCGGCGCGGGCGACGACATCTATATCGTCGACGACGCCAGCGACACCACCATCGACATTGTGGGCGGCGGCACCGATCTGGTGCGCTCGTCTGCCGCCAACTTCACCCTCGGCGCCAATGTCGAGAACCTCACCCTCACCGGTGGCGCGTCGATCAACGGCACCGGCAACGAGCTCGCCAACATCCTGATCGGCAATGGCGGCCACAACATCCTCGACGGTGGCGCGGGCGCCGACCGGATGGATGGCGGTGCCGGCAACGACACCTATTATGTCGACAATGCCGGCGACGTGATCCTCGACAGCGCGGGTACCGACGCCGCCTTCACGAGCGTGAGCTACACGCTGGCGGCGGGGCTTGCGGTGGAGACGCTCACGGCGCTCGACACGCCGGGCCTCGCGCCGATCAACCTCACGGGCAACGAGCTGGCCAATCGCCTCGTCGGCAATTCGGGCGCCAACACGCTGCTGGGCGGTGCGGGCAATGACCGGCTCGATGGCGGCGGCGGCAACGACGTGCTCGACGGCGGCACCGGCGCCGACCAGATGATCGGCGGTGCGGGCGACGACCTCTACAAGGTCGACGATGCGGGCGATACCGTCACCGAAACCGCGACCGGCGGGTACGACACGGTCAACACCGCGCTCGCGGCCTGGACGCTGTCCAACTATGTCGAGAAGCTGGTCTATACCGGCACGGGCGCGTTCGCGGGCACGGGCAGCGATACCGACAACGAAATCTGGGGCGGCAACGGCGCCGACACGCTCAAGGGCATGGGCGGGAACGACGTGCTGATGGGCGGCGCCGGGGTCGATCGGCTGGAAGGCGGCGCGGGCAACGACGTGCTCGACGGCGGCGGCGGCATCGACGTGATGATCGGCGGCGCCGGCAACGACCTCTATTATGTCAACAACCCGGCCGAGACGCTGACCGAGCTGGACAATGAAGGGATCGACACGGTCTCGACCCAGCTCACGATCTTCACCCTGGGCACCAATCTGGAGAATCTGACGTTCAGCGGCACCGTGGCCTTCACCGGCACGGGCAATGCGCTGGACAATGTGCTGAGCGCGACTGGCAGCACGGGCAATTCGGTGCTGCGCGGGATGGACGGCAGCGACCAGCTCCGCGGCGGTTCGGGCAACGACCAGCTCGACGGCGGGACGGGCGTGGACACGCTCTATGGCGGGCTGGGCGACGACGTTTATATCGTCGACCGGACGGCCGATGTGGTGGTCGAACTCGCCGGCGAGGGCACCGACACGGTGCGCTCGACGGCTACCTATACGCTGGGCGCCAATATCGAGAATCTGACGCTGATCGGCGGCGCGTCGGTCACGGCGACGGGCAACGCGCTCGACAATGTGCTGATCGGCAATGGCGGGCACAACACGCTCGACGGCGGTCTGGGTGCCGACCGGATGGAAGGCGGCGCGGGCGACGACATCTACAAGGTCGACAATGTCGGCGACGTGGTCATCGACACGGCGGGCACCGACACGGTGATGGCGAGCGTGAGCTATACGCTGGCCGCCGGTGTGGCGATCGAGACGCTGACGACCACCAACAGCACGGGCACCGACGCGATCGACCTGACCGGCAACGAGCTGGCCAATCGCGTCGTCGGCAATGCCGCCGCCAACCATCTCGCCGGCGGCGGCGGCAACGACCGGCTCGAAGGCGGCGGCGGCGACGACCTGCTCGACGGCGGCGCGGGCACCGACATGCTGATCGGCGGCGCGGGCAACGACCACTATATCGTGAGCGATGCGCTCGACACGGTGACCGAGCTGGCGGGGGGCGGCACCGACACGGTGTCGCTGACGCTTGCCGGCGGGAACTATACGCTGGCGGCCGAGGTGGAGAATCTGGAGATCCTCAGCAGCGGCACCACCGGCCACGGCAACAGCCTCGCCAACACGATCACCAGTCTCGGCGCAGGCAACACCTTGTGGGGCGAGGGCGGCAATGACGTGCTGATCGGGAACGACAGCGCCGAGGTGTTCCATGGCGGCATCGGCAACGACACGATCAACGCCGGCGCCGGCGCCGACCGGCTCTATGGCGAGGCGGGCAGCGACCTGTTCCTGTTCGGTATCGGCAGCGGCGCGGACGAGATCGTCGACTTCGCCCATGGCAGCGACCACATCGACCTGTCGGCCTTCGGCATTACCAGCTTCGCCCAGCTCCAGGGGATGATGAGCCAGAATGGCGCCAACGGGCTGATCACGCTCGGCGGTGGGGACAGCATCACGCTCGACAATGTGACGCTGTCGACGCTGACCGCGAGCGATTTCGTGTTCGCTGGCGGGGGTAGTTCCAACCTGATGACGACGACCGAGTTGTCGGGCGGGGCCGCGCTGGTCGCCGTGGACCAGCATCTCTGGATCTAGACCAGGGACGCCGGCGGGCTTCGGCCCGCCGGCAGTCTCGGCGTCCAATTTTCACTTTCGTTCTTTTCGATGCTGCCGGACAGGGGCAGGATCAATCCAGCCCGCGCGCAACCGGAGATCGGGTGTGCCACGCTTTCACAGCTTCGATCACTCTCTCGCGAACCTCTTCCGCTTCGCCTGACGCGTCGATCACGATGTGGCGCTGCGGGTCCCGTGCCGCCTGATCGAGATAGGATTGGCGGATGCGATTGTGGAAATCGAGATCGAGCGTCTCGAAGCGGCCCTCGTCGATCGCGGCAGCGCCGAGACGCCCCCTGCTCCGCGCGAGGCCGATCACCGGATCGATATCGAGCACGATGACGAGATCGGGCCAGACGTCACCGACCGCGACGCGGTGGAGCAGGCGGATGAAATCCTCGGAAATTCCTCGCCCGGCGCCCTGATAGGCGATGGTGGAACCGAGGTAACGATCGGACACGACCGACGTGCCGGCCTCGATTGCGGGGCGAATGACGCACGCCACATGCTCGACGCGCGCTGCGGTCATCAGGAGCAGTTCGGAATTCTCGTTCCAGGCATCGTCGGTTCCGGACAGGATCAGCGACCGGATCTGCTCGCCCTGCCGCGTGCCGCCCGGCTCGCGCGTCAGGATTGTGGGGCGGCCCGATCCGATCAGATAGTCGGCGAGATGCTTGACCACCCCGGTCTTGCCGCTGCCATCGCCGCCTTCGACCGCATAGAAATAAGCGGGCTCACCCATGTGCCGTGCCATCCGGAAATGATACTGGAGTCGGTCTCGTGATCATGCTGCTGCTTTCCCTGCACGAGACAATCGGGAACGACCGGCCCTTCGACCTCGCCACCTGAACTGCCATGGGCGTGGATGTAGCAGAGCGGACGGGGTTGTCACGCCAGGGGAAAGGAGGCGTGCACATGCTGCTGCTTTCGCAGGAGCATGTCGATCTGGACCTCAGCCGACGAACAGCGCGCCCACGATCGTGGCCACGTCCGCCGGATCACAATCGTCGAGCGCGACCTCGTAGGCGGGGTTGGTGCTGTAGCCGACCAGCCGGCCTTCACGATCCGAGGCGACGGCGAGGACGCGCCACGCTTCGCCCTCGCGCAGCGCGGCGAGGCCGCCGGGGGCGGGGTAGCGGTCGGGATCGACCAGCACGGTCGACTGGCCGGGCAGACCTCCGCCGAGCGTCGCACGCCCGATGCGCAGACCGAAGGCGCGCGGACCGGCGAGCGAGGGTGCCTCGACCTGGTCGCCGGTCGCGGCGGCGGAGATCAGTCCGCCGGCGAGCGGCGTGCCATAGACCGGGACCGACCGCGCGGCATGCGCGGCAAGCGGCGCGGAGGCAGGGACGACGATCGGCTGAGCTGCTGCCGGCGCGGCGCGCGGCGCGGGCGCTGCGGGGCGGCCGAGCGCGTCGGCGAGCTCGCGCATCTTGGCGCGGGTGCGCTCCTCGCGCAGCTCGGGATTGGCGATCGAGCCGAGAAACTCGTCGAGAGCGCCGCTCTGGTGCTGTGCGGCGATGTGCGCGCGCAGTCCGGCCGCATCTGCCACGCCGAAGATCGCGAACAGCGCACGCTGGATCGCGGGATTCCAGCGGCCGAAGGTCTTCTGCGCATTCTCGATGCGCGAGAGATTGACCGGCGGCAGGCCGAAATCGCGGTCGAGCGCGGCGATGGTGAGGTCAGGATCGCGCGTGCGCTTGGCGCGCAGCGCAGCGCCGAGCAGGACGGCGAAACGCTCCTCGATCAGATCGGCGTCGCTCTCATCCTGGAAGGGCTCGGCCCAGCGGGCGATGTCGAAATCCTCGGAATCGATATCGAGCAGCAGATCGGTGGGCGGCACGGCGAGCGCGCTGGCGATTCGGCGCAGTTCCTCGGGGCGCGCGACGACCTCGCCACGCTCGATCTTCGAGAGGCGGATATAAGGGATGTCGGGAATCGCGCCGGCAAGGCGCAGCAGCCGGGGATAGCCCTGCCGCCGCCGCAGCTCGCGCATCCGGTTTGGAAACACGAATGCCCGGTAGAGATCCACCACAACGGGCGCGCCGCGCCCCTCTGCAATCGCCTTCGTCAAAAAACTCGCTCCGCCCCCGGTACCGGGCCCCTTACTTACCGGGCCGTCAGTAGCGTGCTTCTTGAGCGCTTATTAGGATGAAGGCAAGATTAACGGAATAGATCGTCTAGTGGATGCTGGCACTCGCGGCAGGATGGTGGAGAAGACTGCAAGCTCCGCCACTTGCGAGCGGCAGGATCGTTACGATTCCGGAATCTCCGGCCGCGTGCCGGAACAGCCAGCCCGAAGTCAGCGGACACGGATGGCGCGGTGAAAAAGCGATGCCGTGCCCGTCGGTGACGACGCCGACGCCGTCCGGAGTCGCATCGTCTGGCCAGCGGCCGGCGAGATATTCGACCAGTTCGCGGCCGGCACGCTGCAGCGCGCCCTCGGCACTTTCGGCATCACAGAAACCAGCTTCCGGAGCCGACAATTCGGCGCAGGCGGTCAAGTCGCGGCGCCACCAGCTCAACCGCACCACCGCATCCGGCTCGACCGTGACCGAGAGGAACAGGTCGCCGTTTTCGGGCAGCAGCGCGCGGGCACAGAGCGCGGTGCGCTGGGCGAGCATGGTCAGCTGACGGTTGGGGCGCGACAGCGGACGGGTCGGGACGGGGGCACGCAGCGCAACGGCGGGACGGATTCCCATCGGATCACTCCTGACTGATGCTGCAATTATAGGAAGGGTACGCAGCCATGATGCACGGCTGATCGCATCCCTGCCTCGGCAGGCCGATCAGTGGACCGCAGCACCGTCACGCTCGAGCGACAGGCCGGCGAACGCGGCTTCGGCGACCTGCATGTCGGCAGCCATGTCGAGCGACACCGGATCGATGGCGACGACGCGGGCGAGCTGGTTGTGTGCGCTGCCGGCGGTGGGGAGCAGGGTGGCGGACGGCGCGGCGAGGGTGACGCGGGGCTTGCGGCGCGGGGCGCCCGGGCGGCCATATTCGGCCATCACGGCGAAGCGCGGATCGGTGGCGGCGAGCTCGGCGATCGCCTTGGCGGCGCGCTTGGTGATCTGGCGGACGCGCTCTTTGGTCACGCCCGTGTCGAGCGACAGGTCGTCGAGCGTGGCGGTCTGGAACACGCGGCGCTCCACGATCTCGCGGTCACGCTGCAGCTTGGCCTCGAGCTTCTCGAGCTCGGCCGGATCGATGCCGGCGGTGGCGACGCGGAGACGCGGACCTTCGCGGTGCACCGGCATCTCGGACTTGGGGCGCGGGCGGCGGCGGAGCTGGTCGATGCCGACCTTGCGGAGATGGTCGACATAGGCTTCGATCAGCGTCGAGATCGCGCCGTCGGCGAGATAGTCGGACGCGGCGGCCTCGGTGCGCTCGAGGGCATATTCGTCCTCGATCATCGCCTCGGGCGAGGTTTCTTCGCCGTCGGGGCCGACCGCCATCGCCGAGAGCGAGACGGTGGTCGCCTCAACCTTCTTCGCCGAGGGGCGCTGATCGGTCATCAGGCGGAAGCGGAGGCTCTGCAGCTCGCCGCGGATCTGCCAGTTCACGAACGTCGTGAACTGCGCCTTGGCGGGATCGTAGGACTGGATCGCGCGGTGGACGGCGATCGCGCAGCACTGCTCGGCATCGTCCCAGTGGGCGGTGAGGCCGTACTGGCGGATGAAGTGGCGGATGCGGGGGGCGATCAGCTTGAGGATCTGGGCGAAGGCCCGGTCGACGTTGACGCGCTGGCGGTTGGTCTGCGGAGCGTCCTTCGGCAGATTCTCGAGGACGGTGGCAACGGCGGCTTCAAGCGCGATCGTGGTCTTCGACATTGGTCTTCCCCCTGGCTGGGTAGCAGCGTTTCCCCCGCTGCCGGTGAAGACCCTTTGCGCCATCTAATCCTATAAAATGGTTAACATCCTATACGTAACTTACCCTATCCTATATATACGTAGGTGGCTCAAACCCACGGAAATACGCCGTTTTCGGCGCGAGCCGGGAAGGGATTATCGGATGTCAGCCTTGGGGGAGTTAACGGTTGCCGCAGGGCGACGCGCCGTTTCGCTCGTCTGAATCAAGTATAGACGATGTTAAATATGTCCGAACCCGAATCGCGGACTATTTTGCGACGAGTCGCGGCCGGAGCCGTGACCGGAGTCGCGGCGGGCAGCGCCGGGACGGCGGTGGGCGCGGCGGCCTGCGCCACGGCTACCGGCTGCGAGGACGCAGCAGGAGCGGCCGCCGGGGCGGGCGTACCCGTTGCGGCGAGCTCGACCCGCGGCGCCGCACCGGCGGGCAGCCTGGTGCCGCCATCGAACTGCTGCGGATGGATATTGCGGTCGATATAGGAGAGCAGCCACTGGCGATGCGCCTGGGTGGCGCCACCCGCCGCTGCGATGCGCGCCTCGGCCGCCGCGCCGCCGATCTGGGCATGGAGCAGCATGCGCGCGCGGCCGGCGTCGATCGATCCGGTGAGGAAGCGCGTCGCGTCGCCCAGCCCCAGATGGTGGCTGAGATAGGCGGCCTTAGAAACCGTCTCGGTATCGGTGCGGACCTTGAGGCCCTTGGCCTCGAGGCGGTCGAGATTCATCTTCGCGAAATCGGCGACCGTGTGGATCGACACGTCGGGATCGTAGCGGAGCGCGAGCAGCGCGCCGCGCGATTCGGGGCGGAGCTTGCCCTGCGCGTCGAGCCAGCCCTGATTGCCGGCGATCTGGTTGAGCGTGGTGCCCTTGCGCTGGGCGAGATCCTGCCAGGTGCTCGACAGGAACTGGCCGAGCCCGGCCGCGCTCGAACGCGGATTGCGCGAGAGCGGGTTCCAGCTGCCGTCGCGATGCCTGGCGGCTTCGGCGCCGATGATCGCGGCGATCGTGTCGGCGGGGATGCCGCTGCTCGCGGCGGCGGAGTCGAGCGTGGCGGTGTAGCGAGCGTTGGCGCCGAGCGTGAGGCTATGGGCCGTGCCGAGCGAGGACGAGCCGCTCGACAGGGCAGGGGCGGCCGCCGCGACCGAGCGTTGCTCGACCGCGGGAATCATCCGCGCACCATGCTCCTCGTCGTCGGCCTGCGGCACATAGACCGCGCGCGATCCCCGGCAGCACGGGCATGCGCCGCAGGTGCAGACCCCGGCCATGCCCTGCTGCTGCGTGGCCGCGGCGGTGGCGTCGCTGCCGCCGAGCAGCTGCATCAGCGCGTCCATGGTGATGCCCTGCTTGTTCAGCGGCGACGCGGTCTTGTCGTCCTTGCTGTCGCCGTCGCCGATCGCGGCGCGCCACAGGCGGTTCGACAGTTCGGAGCGGGCCTGGCTGAGGATCACGTCGGCGCGCTGGCCCGGCGTGAGCGCGGCAAGTTCGGAACGCTGGATCATGCACGGTCCTTGCGCGCGGCATGCGCCGCCTTGACGAAGCGCGCGGCGCCGAGATCGTCGATGCGGCCCTGCTCGGCGAGCGCGATCGTCCGCTCCTGCTCGGCATGGAAACGGTCCGAGGCGCCCTCGATCGCGCGCATCGTGCCATAGGCCTCCATCGCCTGCGCGCGAAGATGGGTGAGCTTAGCCTCGGCGATACGGCCCTGCTCGTCGAGCCGGCTGCGCTCGCGGCGCATCCGTGCGGCCCAGGCATCGCTGGGCAGGCGGACATCGGCAACGACTGCGCGCTCGGCGCGGGCGTGCTCGGCGAGCGCGACCTGCTGCTGCTCGATCACCGTGGCATGCTCGACCGCGACGCTGATCGAGAGGCGGACATTGTCGACTTCGCGGCGCTGGACGCGGAGCGCGGTCTCATAGGGGTTCATTCGGCACTCTCCACGATGGCACCGAGATCGGCGAAGGCCTGAATCAGCTGGCCCGGATCATCCTTGCCCTGGCCGAGCAGCGTCTCGATCGCCGGGGCGAGCGCGACGGCGCGGTCGACCTCGGGGTTCGAGCCGGCCTTGTAGGCGCCGAGCCGGACCATCTCTTCCATGTCGGCAAAGGTCGAAAGCACGCGGCGCGCGGCGATGCGCGTCGCATTCTCCGCGTCGGTCTGGCAGTGCGGCAAGGTGCGCGAGACCGACTTCAGGATGTCGATGGCAGGGTAGCGGCCGCGCTCGGCGATCTGGCGGCGCATCACGACGTGGCCGTCGAGGATGCCGCGGACGGCGTCGGCGACCGGTTCGTTATGGTCGTCGCCGTCGACGAGCACGGTGAACAGCCCGGTGATCGAGCCCTGGCCGGGCAGGCCGGGGCCGGCGCGCTCGAGCAGGCGCGGCAGTTCGGCGAAGACGGTGGGGGTGTAGCCCTTGGTCGCGGGCGGCTCTCCGCTGGCGAGGCCGATCTCGCGCTGCGCCATGGCGAAGCGGGTGACCGAGTCCATCAGGCAGAGGACGTTGAGGCCCTGGTCGCGGAAATGCTCGGCGATGGCGAGCGTGGTCCACGCGGCCTGTCGACGCATCAGCGCGGGCTCGTCCGAAGTGGCGACGACCACGACCGAGCGGGCGAGGCCTTCCTCGCCGAGATCGTCCTCGACGAATTCCTGCACTTCGCGGCCGCGCTCGCCGATCAGCCCGATCACGGCCACATCGCATTTGGTCCAGCGTGCGAGCATCGAGAGCAGGACCGACTTGCCGACGCCCGAACCGGCGAACAGGCCGAGCCGCTGGCCGAGGCAGAGCGGCACGAACAGGTCGAGGCAGCGCACGCCGGTCTCGATCCGCGCGCCGACGCGGGCGCGGGCGGCGGCGGGGGGCGGGGGCGACTTGATCGGGTGCGGCTCGGCGCCGACGGGAAGCGCGCCGAGCCCGTCGATCGGGCGACCGAGCCCGTCGACCATGCGGCCGAGCCAGCCGTGCGAGGGGCGCACGGTGAACTGGCCCGCGGCGAGATCGGCACGTGCGCCGAGGCCCACGCCCTGCGGATCGCTGAAGGGGAGGCACACCACCACGTCACGGTCGAGCGCGGTAACCTCGGCCTCGACCGTGCCGGTCAGGCTCTCGATCTCGAGGCGCGAGCCGATCTGCGCGGCGCCGACCAGTCCCTCGACCTCGATCGCGGCGCCGCGCACGGCGACGACCCGGCCGAAGCGCTGGTCGGGGCTGAGCGCGCGGATCGCGCGGGCGGCGGAGGCGAGCGTCTGCATGGCGGCGAAGGGCTCAGGCGGCCTCGGTCTCGGGGAGCTGCGCCTTTTCGAGCGCGATCAGGTCGCGCGCGGCGTTGAGCGCGCGGTAATGGTCGCCTTTGGCGATCTCATGCGCGAAACGGACGCAGGCGGCCTGAGCTTCCTGCGTATCGATCGTGGCGACGACGGCGGTGAGCAATTCGACCACCGCATCCTGGTGCGCCTCGCGCCCGGCCGGATCGATATAAGCGAGCATCGCGCGGAAATAGAGCTGGCGCGCGAGCGTGGTCGCCTCTTCGGGCTTCATCACCTCGCTGCCGCGCAGGATCGCGACATGGTTCTCGATGGCGAGCTGGGTGCGGCCGACCGCGCGCAGCACGGCGCCATTGACGATCGCTTTCTCGCCGTCGCGGAGCGTAATCCGGAGCATGGGCAAAACCTTTGTTGGTGTTGCCGGCATTATAGGAGGATGTTGCCGCCCAGGATTTTTTACCCGGCAATTTTTGCCTGGCGTTGGGTCTGTCCCGCGGTCCTCCTACAATTACTCCTGTCGGGCCTGGCGCTGCAAGCCGATCGGGCCCCGCCACCCGTTGGGAGAATAGCTTTGAGCCTTTATTCCGCTCTCTACGCCGGCGTTTCGGGACTGAACGCCCAGGCGAGCGCGATGGCGACCGTCGCCGACAACATCACCAACATCAACACCGTGGGCTATAAGGGCACCGAGGCGCAGTTCAGCACGCTTGTCGCCGATGGCCGCTCCAGCACCAACTATTCGGCCGGCGGCGTCCAGGCGCGCTCGGTCTCGCTCATCTCGAAGCAGGGCCTGCTCCAGGCCTCGAGCAGCAGCACCGACCTCGCCATCGACGGCAGCGGCTTCTTCGTGACCCGCACCGGCACCGGTTCGAACGCCGACGTGGTCTTCACCCGCGCCGGCTCGTTCAGCCCGGATGAGAACGGCTATCTCAAGAACACGTCCGGCCTCTACGTGCAGGGCTGGCGCCTCGACGCCAATGGCAACTACACCAACACCGGCGGCGTGAACGGCCTCGAGCCGGTACGCGTGAGCGATCTGACCGGCACCGCGACGCCGACCACGAAGATCAATCTTCGCGCCAATCTCCAGTCGTCGACCGATGCCTATACCGGCACCTATGCGGCGGGCGACATGGCGTCGGGCACGGTCACGCCGAACTTCACCCGTTCGTTCGACGTCTATGACTCGCAGGGCCAGTCGCACCGCGTGACCATGGCCTATCTCAAGACCGGCCCGAACGCCTGGGCTTCGGAGACCTATGCCGAGCCGGCGGCCGACGTGACCGCGACGGGCGGCCTGCTCTCGAGCGGCACGCTCAAGTTCAATCCGGATGGTAGCCTCGACAAGACGGGTTCGTCGGCGGCTTTGTTCAATCCGCTGAACATCAGCTGGACCAACGGCGCGGGCTCGTCCCCGATCAGCCTCGGTCTCGGCAGCGACGGCGGCATCGACGGCATCACCCAGTTCGGCACCGAGTCTGCGCTGATCACGTCGAGCGTCGATGGCGGCGTGCTGGGCAACATCGCCTCGATCGACATCAGCAAGACCGGCGTGGTCAGCGCGATCTTCGACGACGGCACCTCGCGCGCGGTGTTCCAGCTGCCGATCGCGACCTTCCAGAACCCGGACGGCCTCACCCGCCTCTCGGGCAATGGCTACAATGTCAGCAGCGCGTCGGGCGCCTACACGCTCAACGCGGGAGGTTCGCTCGGTGCCGGTGACGTCGACGCCTACAATCTCGAATCCTCGACCGTCGATCTCGCCGGGGAGTTCACCAACATGATCCGCTTCCAGCGCGCCTACAGCGCCTCGTCGAAGATCATCACCACGGTGGACGACATGCTGCGCGAAGTCAGCGACATGAAGCGCTGATAGCTGACTGATATTGTTCGGAACCGTCACAACAAGGGGATAAATTGGAATGTCGCTCAACGACATCCTGAGCTCGGCCGTCTCCGGGCTCGCGGCCGCACAGGCCGGACTGCGGACGGTTTCGAACAATATCGCGAACGTCAACACGCCCGGCTATGCCCGCGAGCGCGTCTCGGTCTCGACCGGGGTGACTGCGGGCCGGGTGAGCGGGGTGGTGATCGGCGAGCCGCAGCGCGTCGCCGATCGCTATCTCGAATCCACCGTCTATCGCCGCGCGGGCGATTATGGCCGCGCCGACGTGACCGCGACCTATCTCGACCGGCTCCAGGCGTTGCTCGGTCAGCCGGGTTCGACCACCGGCCTGCCGGCGCGGCTTGACGCGATCACCAAATCGGCGACCGCGATGACCGGCTCGCTCAATTCGACCCAGACGGTGGCGCAGTTCACTGCCGACGTGCAGGGCGCGATCTCGTCGATGCAGCAGCTCGGTGGCGACGTGACCACGATCCGCACCGATGTGGAATCTGAGGTCGGCTCCACGGTCGACAAGATCAACACACTGCTGGTGCGGATCAACGATCTCAACAGCCAGGTCTCGCGCCTCACCGGGCTCGGCCAGAGCACTTCGGGCGCGGCCGATCAGCGGATGAGCGCGATCGAGGAGCTCAGCAGTCTCGTCTCGGTCAATGTCCGCGACCAGCCGGACGGCCGGGTGACGATCGAGACCCAGACGGGCACCGTGCTGCTCGACAAGAAATTGCGCCAGCTCTCCTATCCGACGGCAGGGCAGGGTGTCTCGCAGCCGGTCTACGCCAATATCGAGGTGCGCTTCGCCAATGACGACGGGTCGATGGGCGCGGCGACCGGCGACAAACTGGACTCCGCGGCGGTCGGCGGAAAATTGGGCGGCCTGCTCGACCTGCGCGACCGCGCATTGCCGCAATTCACAGAGAATGTCGGCACCCTGTTCGGCGGGCTCGCCGAGGCGCTCAACTCGGTCTCCAACGCCGGCTCGACCGTGCCGCCGCCGGCGAGCATGGAAGGCCGCCAGACCGGACTGGTCGGCGCCGACCGTCTCGGCTTCACCGGCGCCGCGACCTTCGCGGTGACCAAGAGCGACGGCACGCTCGTCGCCAAGGCCAATATCGACTTCGACGCGCTTGGCCCCTCGGCGACGATCGACGACGCCGTCGCCGCGATCAATGCCGGACTGGGCGGCGCGGCCACCGCGAGTTTCACCAACGGCGTGCTCACCTTCAAGGCGACCGACAGCGGCACCGGTGTGGCGATCGCGCAGGACGCGACCAAGCCGAGCGACCGCGCCGGGGTAGGCTTCTCGCAATATTTCGGGATGAACGACGTCATCCGCAGCGACACCAGCACGCTGGTGCCGTCGGGCTTTACCGAGAGCGACCCGCACGGCTTCGGTGCGGGCGAGACCGCGCAGATCGTACTGCGCGACACCTCGGGCCGCGCGCTGACCAGCTATACGCTGACCGGCTCGACCGGCTCGACCGTGGGCGATTTGATCACCGAGCTCAACGGCAGCCCGCTGTCCGATTTCGGCAGCTTCGCGCTCGACGATCGCGGCCGGATCCAGTTCTCGCCTGATGCGGCGGTGACCGGCGCCTCGATCTCGATTCCGACGGATTCGACCAACCGCTTCGGCACCGGCCGCTCCTTCACCCAGCTGATGGGACTGACCGGCGCGGCCGACGGGCTCGCGACCGCGCAGGTGCGTCCCGACGTGCTCGCCGATCCCTCCAAGTTGCCGCTGGCCCAGCTCCAGCTCGACGCGGCGGTGGGCGAGAAGGCGCTCGGCACGGGCGATACGCGCAACGCCAACGCCTTCGTCACCCGGCTGGACCAGACGGTCGACATGGGCAAGGGCGGCGTGACCACGATCGCGCAATATTCGAGCAACCTGCTGGGCCGCACCGGCCTGGCCGCGAGCCAGGCGCAGGACAGCCTGACCGACGCCACGGCGCGCCGCGACGACGCGCTCAACCGCCGCGACAGCTATTCGGGCGTCAATATCGACGAGGAGCTCGCGCAGATGGTGACGCTCCAGAACAGCTATTCCGCCGCGGCGCGCGTGATGACCACCGCGAGCCAGATGTACGACACGCTGATCGCCATGGTCGGCTGAGAAGGAAGAGGAAGAAGATGACCAGAGTCGCCACCGTTCCCATCCAGCGCAACCTCGCCAGCGCGATGCAGAAGGCGCAGGCCAAGCTGGCCGAGACGCAGCTGCAGCTGCAGACGACCAAGAAGGCGTCCAACTATGCCGATCTCGGCACCGAGGCGGTGCGCACGCTCTCGGCGCACACGATGCTGGCACGCGAGGACGCCCAATCGACCGTGGCCAAGCGTGTCGGCACCACGCTCTCGCTCTACCAGGCCAATATCGAAGCCGTGCAGGATTCGATGACCAGCCTGAAGAACGACATCCTGACGGCGATCGGCACCGGCGACGCCGGCGCGCTGCAGGACGCGATGAACCAGGCCTTCGCGCAATATCGCGGTGCGCTCAACGCGTCGGAGGGCGGCTCGTCGCTGTTCGGCGGCTCGCAGATCGACGGCACGCCGTTCAGCCCGTCCTCGCTTGCCGATGTCGCGACGACCAGTGCCGACGACGCCTTCCACGACGACCAGATCAAGGCCACCGCGCGCGTCGGCGACAATGTCGACATGACCTATGGCGTGACCGCGAGCGGGCTCGGCAAGGACATGTATGCCGCGTTCCAGACCATGGCCGCGATGGGCAATATCGAGCAGGGCGGCAAGCTGACCGACGACCAGAAGACCGCGCTGGCGCAGGTCGCCGACCAGATCACCGCGGGAATGAAGAGCGTGAGCAACGTCAACGCGCTCAACGGCCGCAACCAGGCGCAGATCGACACGCTCACCAAGCGCAGCGACGAGCGCTCGCTGCTGCTCGAGGGCGTGATCGCCGATAATGAGGACGCCGATCTCGGGCAGGTGGCGATCGACATCACCCAGCAGCAGACGGTGCTGCAGGCGAGCTATTCGGTCTTCTCGCAGCTTTCGGGGCTGAGCCTGATCAATTATCTGAAGTGATTGGGGGCCCTCGGGGGCTCCGAAAAGAAAAGGGCGTCGCAGAAATGCGGCGCCCTTTTTTCTTTCTCCCTCTCCCCGCTTGCGGGGAGAGGGGGCCATCCTCGGGCCGCGTCGCTCGGGAATAGTCCCCCTCTCCCGACCTCGCTGCGCTCGGCCACCCTCTCCCCTGAAGGAGAGAGGGAGTTGGTCTCACCCCCCGTTCTGCGCGGCTTTGGTGTCCACCTCGAGCAGGTCGCCGAGTGTCCCCGCGGGGCTCGCTGCGGGGATGGCGGCCATAGCGCCGCTGAGGGCAGCGGGATCCACGCCGCGGGGCTCGCGGGTGAGTAGTTCGAACACGCCGCCGCTCGGCAGGCGCGCGAAGGCGGTTTCGTAGCGGCTGCGTAGCCCGGCGAGCTGGTCCTCGCGGCCGAGCATCGCCAATGCCACCGCATGGCGCAGCACGATCGCCTGTGCGACCGGGTCGAGCGTGCCGGGGGCGGGGAGATGTGCTTCATTGGCGGCGACGAACGCGCCCCAATCGTCGCGCTTCCACAGCATCTCGGCGCGCAGCCGGTCTCCGCCGGGCACGTCGTCGAGCGCGGCCATCGCCGCCTCGGGCTTGCCGATCTGGAACAAAGCCACGGCCTCGACCCGCTTGCGATCGAACCGCATCGGATCGGAATAGCTCGGCCCCTCGGTGCTGCGGAGGACATCGATCGCGCGCTCGGGATGGCCCGAGAGGATGTGCAGCGCGGCGACCTTCACCGAGAGCGGGCCGCGCGCGACATCCTGCGTGCGCTGAAGCAACTGATACTGGAGCAGTTCGGCGCCGCGGCCATAGAGGCCCGCATCCTCGAGCCGCGAGGCGAGGCGGCCGACCAGCAGATCGCCCTCGGCGCCCGCGGGGGCGAGCTCGCGATAGTCCCAATAGATGCCGGCGGCATCGACCAGGGGCACCTTGCTGTCGGGTGCGAGCGCGCTGGCGAGCGCGGTGCGCAGCTGGGTGAGCATCGGGCCGCTATCGGCGCCCGGCTCGAAAAAGCGGAACAGGGTCGCACCGGCGCGCAATGCACCGCGCAGGTCGCCGCTGTCGCTGGCGAGGCGATATTCGACCTGCAGCGCATGTCGCTCGATCTCGCCGCCGCGCCACGCGAAGCGGATCGCACCGAGTTGTTTGATTCCGTCGGCCGGAGCGATGCCATGCTGGCTCGCGGCGAGTTCGATCTGGTCGATTCGTGCCTCGAGCTTCTGGGGCAGGTCGCCGCTCTGCTCGGCGCGGGCGAAGCGCAGCCGGGCGCCGGGCACGTCGCCCTGCGCCATCAGGATGCGGCCGCGCAGCAGGTTCGCGCCGGGATCGCGGTCGGAAAAGGCGGCGAGCCAGTTCATCGCCCGATCGGGATGGTTGGCGTCGATCGCCACCTGCGCGGCAGTGAGGATGAAGGGGGACCGCGCCGCACCCTGCCGCGCGTTGATCGCGGGCAAGGCACAATTGACCTGGCCGAGCGCGTCCGAGCCGAGCATCGCGCGGGCGAGCGCGCGCAGGCGCCACGCGCAGGCCTCGGCATTCGCGGCGAGCGCCGGCATCGAGAGCGTGGCGAGCGCCTCGGACGGACGGTTGAGCATCGCGTTGACGCTGCCGAGCGCGAGTTGGAAGGCGGCGACGAGGCCGAGATCGGGATCGTCGGCAAGCATCACCTGCAGTACGCCGAGCGCCTCGGCCGCGCGGTTGCTGCCGATCAGGCTGACGGCATAGTCCCAGCGCGCCGACTGGCGCTGCGTTGGGCTGGCCGAGGCGAGCGCGGCCCAGGCCTGATCGTCGGGAATGACGCGCCAGCCCGAGGGACCGTCGATCGGCGGGCGCTGCGCGAGCTCGGCGGCGAAGCCGGGCAGGCGGGCGGGCTTGACCGGGGGCGCTGGCGCGGGGACGGGTGTCGCAACCGGGGTCGGCGCGGGCGCCGGGGCATTGGCGGCGAGGGCGGACGCGAGGACGGCAAGCGAGACGCGCATCAGCGGACGAGGCCGAGCAAGGGCAGCGCTATGCCGCCGAGCGCGCAGGCGATCAGGAACAGCGCAGCCGGGAGCAAGGCGAGGCGCGGCTTGGCGAGTTCGGGCGGGGTGGCTGCGTCAGGTGCGGCTACACCGGCCGCGGCCGAAGCATCGCCCCTTCGGCGCTGCGGGGCCTCGGTCCGGGCGCCATTGCCGACGACGCGGATTCTTGCTGGTCGCTGATCGTGGCTCATTTGATCCCTGTCTCGCTTTCTCCCTCTATTATAGAGGGATGAGGCGCGCCGTGGCGGCGGCCTCCCCGGGAGTTTTGATCGTGCGTAAATTGCTCGTCGCCAGTCTCGCGCTTGCGGCGCTGCCGCTGCCCGCGGGCAACGCGCTCGCCAGCGGCGAGGAGCCCCAGCCGGGTGGCGAAGAGGCCCAGACGGGCGGCGAGGAACTCAACCTCGTGCCGCTCGACGAGATCCGGGTGCCGATCGTCGATGCCGACCGGCTCGACGGCACGCTGCGCATGAAGCTGGTGCTGCAGGGCAAGGATGCCGCCGCGCGCCTCACGATCCTCGAGCAGATGCCGGTGCTGCGCCAGGCCGCGGTGACCGCGGCGCTCGAATTCGCCCGCCTCGACGCCGGTGCGCTGCGCCCGGTCGACGCCCGGCGCCTCAACGGCGCGCTCACCGCGGCGCTGCAAAGGACGCAGCCGGCGATCGGGCGGGTGTTGATGGTCGAGGTGGCAGCGGTTCGGGGGTAGGGCGCTGCCCATTCCCACAGTCTGCAATTAACAACTCCTCCCCGAGCTTGTCTCGGGGAGGGGGACCATTCGCGT
>Ga0065165_1000894_pt1 | contig 38520 bp, 35 predicted proteins | sample AraplaMF_Cvi_mMF_FD_63813 | JGI IMG/M metagenome (GOLD analysis project Ga0065165, IMG submission 63813) | Arabidopsis root microbial communities from the University of North Carolina, USA - plate scrape MF_Cvi_mMF (version 2) (version 3) | ecosystem: Host-associated > Plants > Roots >... | reverse complement strand
TCGCGATGTGGATCGCATCGATGCCACCATCGTGAAGCGCGGCATCGTCGATGCGCCGCGCCACCTCGCGCCCCGGCCTCCACGCGAGTTCGATCTCGCGAGTTCGATCTCGCGGTAGCCCGGGCAGGCGAAGCGCTTGAAGCCCGACGGCTCGATCATCAGCACCTGGTGGCCGAGCGCGGTCAGCCCCTGCTGCAGCTCGACCAGCGTCGTGACGACGCCGTTGACCTGCGGCTTCCATGCATCGGTGACCAGCAGGATCCTCATGCGGCCTCCGCGACGGCGGGCGCGGTCGCCGTCGCCTGCGGCTCGCGATCGCGCAGCTGCTGCGCCCAGTCGATGATCTCGAGCCGCCCGTCCGCATGCTCGACCAGCGCGGTCAGGCTCTCGACCCAGTCGCCGTCGTTCGCATAGGTAATGCCGTCGATCTCGCGCAGCTCGGCATGGTGGATGTGCCCGCAGACGACGCCGTGCATGCCGCGGCGGCGCGCCTCGCGGGCCACCGCGTTCTCGAAGTCGCCGATGAAGCTGACGGCCCGCTTGACCTTCAGCTTCAGGTATTTCGACAGGCTCCAGTACGGCAGGCCCATGCGCGCGCGCAGCGAGTTCAGGTGACGGTTCAGCTTCAGCGTGAACTCGTAGAGTGTGTCGCCGACGTGGGCCAGCCACTTGGCGCACTGGATGACGCCGTCGAACAGGTCGCCGTGCAGGATCCACAGCCGCCGGCCGTCGGCGGTCTCGTGCACCCACTCCTCGGCGACCTCGATGCCGCCGAACTCGTGTCCGACGTACCGGCGCGCGAACTCGTCGTGGTTGCCCGGGACGAAGACGACGCGCGTGCCCTTGCGCGCCTTGCGCAGCAGCTTCTGCACCACGTCGTTGTGCGACTGCGGCCAGTACCAGTGGCGCCGCAATTGCCAGCCGTCGACGATGTCGCCGACCAGGAACAGCGTGTCGCTCTCGACGTGGCGCAGGAAGTCGAGCAGCGCATCGGCACGGCAGCCGGGCGTGCCCAGGTGCAGGTCCGAGATCCACACGCTGCGGTAGCGCAGGCGGTGCGCGGTCGGTTCGTCCTCGGCGCCGGGCGGCGGCTCCTGCGGGACGGTCCAGGCACGAAGAAAGGCGTCTCGTTGCATGGACGCCCAGCTTCGCAGCCCGGCGTGACGTGGCAGTGGCAAGGGCATGACGGGCCGATGACGCCGCGCCATCCGATAATCGCCCGATGCACTTGTTGATCCCCTACGCCAGCACGCTCTCGGAGGCTGGCCTGCCGGCCCAGCGCGGCCTGGCCCTCCCCCACCTGCAGCGCCTGCTGCCGCGCATGGTGCCCACCGAGAAACTGGGCAGCGACGAGTACTCGCTGAGCACGCCGGCCGAGCAGGCGCAGGCGCAAGTGCTGGGTTGGCACGGTGCCGACGGCTGCCTGCCGTGGGCCGCGCAGGCCGCCGCGGCCGACGGCGTGCCGGTCGGCGACGCGCCCTGGGGCCTGCTGACGCCGGTGCACTGGCATGTGGGTGCCGAGCACGTCAGCGTCGGCTACCCGGAGCTGCTGCGGCTCAGCGCACGGGAATCGCACGCGCTGTTCGAAGCGGTGCGGCCGCTGTTCGAGAGCGAAGGCTGGCAGCTGACCTGGGGCTCGCCGCTGCGCTGGTATGCATCGCACGCATCGCTCGACGGCCTGCCCACCGCATCGCTCGAACGGGTGATCGGCCGCAACCTCGACCTGTGGATGCCCGACCATCCGCAGGCCAAGGCGATCCGCCGGCTGCAGAACGAGGTGCAGATGATGCTGTACCAGCAGCCGGAGAACGACCACCGGGCCGAGATGAGCATGATGCCGGTCAACTCGTTCTGGCTCAGCGGCTGCGGGTGCCGCCAGCAAGCCGCGGCCACGCCCGATCTCGTCATCGACCACCGCCTGCGCGCGCCGCTGCTGGGCGAGAACTGGGGCGATTGGGCCGAGGCCTGGCGCGCGCTCGATGCCGGCCCGGTGCGCGAGTTGCTGGCCCGCCACGACGCCGGCGAGGCGGTGTCGCTGACGCTGTGCGGCGAGCGCTTCGCGCAGCGGCTGCAGGCGCAGTCGCAGGGCTGGCTCGCCCGGATGGCACGTCGCTTCGGCGGCGCGTCGCCGCTGGCGCTGCTGGAGGCGCTGTGATGGCCGACCTGCGGATCTCGCGCCGCGACGCGCCGCCGCGCAGCGTGTGGGCGCTGGAGCAGGCCGGCGTGCACCCGCTGCTGGCCCAGCTGTTCGCGGCGCGCGGCGTGCGCAGCAACGACGAACTCGATGACGGCCTGGCCCGCCTGATCCCGCCGACCGAGCTGCTCGGCGCGCCAGCCGCCGCGGTGCTGCTGGCCGATGCCATCGCGGCACGCAAGCGCATCTGCGTGGTGGCCGACTACGACTGCGACGGCGCCACCGCCTGTGCGGTGGCATTGCGCGGGCTCGCGCTGCTCGGCGCGGCGCCCGGCACGCTGCAGCACGTGGTGCCCGACCGCGCGGTGCACGGCTACGGGCTGACGCCGACCATCGTCGACCTGGCGCTCGGCCAAGGGCCCGACCGCCGGCCCGACCTGCTGCTCACCGTCGACAACGGCATCGCGAGCCTCGCCGGCGTCGCGCACGCCCGCGCGCTCGGCCTCGACGTGCTGGTCACCGACCACCACCTGCCGGCGAAGGAAGGCGAGCAGATCGTGCTGCCGGACGCGAGCGTGATCGTCAACCCGAACCAGCCCGGCTGCGGCTTCCCGAGCAAGAACCTGGCGGGCGTCGGCGTGATGTTCTACGTGCTGCTCGCGCTGCGCAGCGAGCTGCGCGTGCGCGGGGCCTTCAGCGCCGAGCAGCAGCCGCGGCTCGACGCGCTGCTCGACCTGGTGGCGCTCGGCACCGTGGCCGACGTGGTGCGGCTCGATGCGAACAACCGCCGGCTGGTCGCCCAGGGCCTGCGGCGCATCCGCAGCGGCCGCATGCATGCGGGCATCGCCGCGCTGTTCAGCGCTGCCGGGCGCGATGCATCGCGTGCCAGCGGCTTCGACTTCGGCTTCGCGCTCGGCCCGCGCATCAATGCGGCCGGCCGGCTGTCGGACATGTCGCTCGGCATCGAATGCCTGCTGACCGACGACCCGGCGCGCGCCGCGCAGCTCGCGCAGACGCTGGACACCATCAACCGCGAACGCCGCGAGGTCGAGGCCGGCATGCGCGAGCAGGCCGAGGCCATGCTCGAGACGCTGATGTCCGAAGGCGATGCGCCGCCCGCGCTGTCCCTCTACGACCCGGAGTTCCACGAAGGCGTGGTCGGCATCGTCGCCGGTCGGCTGAAGGACCGGCTGCACCGGCCGACCTTCGTGTTCGCGCTCGGCCAGGACGGGCTGCTGAAGGGCTCGGGCCGCTCGATCCCCGGCTTCCACCTGCGCGACGCGCTCGACCTCGTCACCAAGCGCCACCCCGGCGTGCTCAAGCGCTTCGGCGGGCATGCGATGGCGGCCGGCTGCACGCTGGCCGAGGAGGATTTCGACACCTTCGACGGCGCGCTGCAGCAGGTCGCGCACGAATGGCTCGATGCGGCGACGCTGTCGCGCACGCTGCTGACCGACGGGCCGCTGCCGGCCGAGTACTTCAATGCCGAGACGGTGCGCTCGCTCGATGCGCAGGTCTGGGGCCAGGCCTTCGAGCCACCGCTGTTCTGCGACGAGGTCGAGGTGGTGTCGCAGCGGCTCGTCGCAGAAAAGCACCTGAAGCTGTCGGTGCGGCATGCCGGCGCGCTGCGCGACGCGATCTGGTTCGGCCACACCGAGCCCGTCGGCGCGCGGGTGCGGCTGGCGTACCAGCTGCGCGTCGACGAGTACAACGGCCAGCAGCGGGTGCAGATGGTCGTGGAAGGGGCGGGATGAACGCGATGAGGCGGGCGGCGCTGGTCGTCGCGATGTCGGTGGCGATGAGCATGGCGGCCAGCGCCGCGCACGCGATCGAGGTCGTGCCGGTCGCCATCGGGCTGGAGAACCCGTGGGGCCTGGCCTTCCTGCCGGATGGCCGCATGCTGGTCACCGAGCGGCCGGGCCGCCTGCGCATCGTCGCCGCCGACGGCCGGCTCGGCGAGCCGCTGCAAGGCCTGCCGGCGGTCGATGCGCGCAGCCAGGGCGGGTTGCTCGATGTCGCGCTCGACCCGAAGTTCGCGAGCAACGGGCTCGTCTACTGGAGCTATGCCGAAGCCGGCAGCCGCAGCGAGGCCGACAAGAACGGCACCGCGGTCGCGCGCGGCCGGCTGCAGGGCGAGCGGCTGACCGAGGTCAGCGTGATCTTCCGGCAGCTGCCGAAGGTGAAAAGCACCGCGCATTTCGGCTCGCGGCTGGTGTTCGACCGCAGCGGCCGGCTGTTCGTCACGCTCGGCGACCGCTACCTGCGACGCGACGATGCGCAGAACCTCGGCAACCACCTCGGCAAGGTGGTGCGCATCGACGCCGACGGCGGCGTGCCGGCCGACAACCCGTTCGCCAGGGCGGCCGGCGCGCGGCCCGAACTGTGGAGCATCGGCCACCGCAACATGCAAGGGGCCGCGCTGAACCCGTGGACCGGTGCGCTGTGGACGCACGAGCACGGGCCGCAGGGCGGCGACGAGGTCAACCTCGACATGGCCGGCAAGAACTACGGCTGGCCGGTGATCACCTACGGCTGCGAGTACGGCAGCTGCGCTGCGATCGGCGAAGGCAAGGCCAAGGCCGGGATGGAGCAGCCGCTGACGTACTGGGTGCCGTCGATCGCGCCGAGCGGCATGGCCTTCCTGACCAGCGATCGCTACGCCGGCTGGAAGGGCAGCCTGTTCGTCGGCGCGCTGGCCGGCCAGATGCTGGTGCGGCTGCAGCTCGACGGCGACAAGGTCGTCAAGGAAGAGCGGCTGCTGACCGACTTGCACGAGCGCATCCGCGACGTGCGCCAGGGGCCGGACGGCTTGCTTTATCTGCTGACCGACAACAACCCCGGCCGCGTGCTGCGCGTCGTGCCGTAACCCCTTCAACGCCGCTGCCGGGGCTGATCCTTACAATCGGCGGGTGAGCCAACCTGCTGTCTGGACCAACGCCGACCTGCACTGCCATTCCGTCGTGTCGGACGGCACGCTGCAGCCCGAGGAGCTTGCGGCGCGTGCGAAGGCCAACGGCGTCGAGCTGTGGGCGCTGACCGACCACGACGAGATCGGCGGCCTGCAGCGCGCCCGGGCGGCGGCGCTGGCGCTGGGCCTGCCCTACCTGACCGGCGCCGAGATCTCGGTGACCTTTGCCGGCCTGACAGTGCACATCGTCGGGCTCGGCTTCGATGCCGGCGATGCGCAGCTCGCCGCCGGCCTGGCCGCAACCCGCGGCGGCCGCGAGGAACGCGCCCGCGAGATGGCGGCCGGCCTGGCGCAGGTCGGCATCGCCGGGGCCTACGAAGGCGCGCTGAAATACGTCGGCAACCCGGAGCTGATCTCGCGCACCCACTTCGCTCGGCACCTGGTCGAGAGCGGCGTCTGCCAGGACACGCACGAGGTGTTCCGCAAGTTCCTCGTCGAAGGCAAGCCGGGCTTCGTGCCGCACCGCTGGGCGAAGCTCGGCGACGCGGTGCGCTGGATCCGCGAGGCACAGGGCATTGCGGTGATCGCGCACCCCGGGCGCTACAAGTTCACTGCGAACGAGGAGTACGCGCTCTTCACCGAATTCAAGGCGCACGGCGGTCGCGCGGTCGAGGTCATCACCGGCAGCCACTCGGGCGCCGACTTCATCAAGTACGCCGACATGGCGCTCGAGTTCGAGCTGCTGGCGTCTCGCGGCTCCGATTTCCACAGTCCGGACGAGAGCCACGTCGACCTGGGCACGCTGCCGCCGTTGCCGGGGCAGCTGTCGCCGGTGTGGGAAGCGCTGGCCGAGCGGGTGCTGTTGCCGTCGTGAGCCTGCTGTCGTGAAGGGACACCGCCCTGCCCGGGGCATCGCGCTGATCGCGCTGGCCGCGCTGTGCTTCGCGACGATGGACACCACGATCAAGTACCTCGGCGCCTTCCTGCCGGTGCTGCTGATCCTGTGGGCGCGCTACGCGTTCCAGGCGGTGTCGATGGGCCTGTGGCTGATGTTGACCCCCGAATCTGCCGCTTCGCGTCAGGCCCCCCGAGGGGGACAAGGAAACGTGGGAACGGCCCTGCGTTTCCTTGTGCGCTCGAAGACCGCGGGTTTCCGCACCGAGCACCCGCGCTTCCAGCTGGCGCGCGGCGCGCTGCTGCTGGCCACCAGCGCGCTGAGCTTCTTCGGCGTGCAGCGCATGCCGGTGGCCGAGTTCACCGCGATCAACATGCTGACGCCGGTGGTGGTGACGCTGCTGGCCGCCTGGGTGCTGCACGAGCGCGTGTCGGCGCCGCGCTGGGCGCTGGTGTGCGCCGCGTTCGCCGGCGCCGTCATCGTGATCCGCCCCGGCAGCGGCCTGTTCGGCTGGGCGGTGCTGTTCCCGCTGGCCGGCGCGCTGACCTACGCCAGCTTCCAGGTGCTGACGAGCAAACTGTCGGCGCTGGAGAGCCCGTACACCACGCACTTCTACACCGGCCTGACCGGCGCGCTGGTGCTGACGCCGCTGCTGTTCTTCAGTGCGATCGACACCGACGGCACGCTGCTGGCCGCGCCGCCGCGGCAGCTCGCGCTGCTGCTGGCGATCGGCGCGCTCGGCACCGTCGGCCACCTGTTCCTGATCCTCGCGCTGGGCCTCGCGCCGACGGCCACGCTGATGCCGTTCATCTACCTGCAGATCGGCGTCGCGGCGGCGGTCAGCTGGGTGGTGTTCCGCTACGTGCCCGACGGCTGGGCCTGGGTCGGCATGGGCGTGATCGCGGTGTGCGGTGCCGCGAGCGCGTGGCTGAACATGCGAAAGACCGCGTCGCACCCCGCGACATCGACAGTAGCGGCCGACACGATCGCGGATTAGCATCGCGGCCCATGCCGCAACTCTTCGAAGTCCATCCCGACAACCCGCAGCAGCGCCTGCTGAAGCAGGCCGCGCAGATCCTGCACGACGGAGGCATCGCCGCGGTGCCCACCGATTCGAGCTATGCGCTGGTGTGCCACCTCGACGACAAGAACGCGGCCGAGAACCTGCGGCGCATCCGCGGCGTCGACGACAAGCACCACCTGACGCTGCTGTGCCGCGACCTGTCGGAACTGGCCAGCTACGCCCGTGTCGACAACCGGCAGTACCGGCTGATGAAGCACGCGACGCCGGGCCCGTTCACCTTCATCCTCGAAGCGACCAAGGAAGTGCCGCGGCGCGTCTCGCACCCGTCGCGCCGCACCATCGGCCTGCGCGTGCCCGACCACAAGATGCTGCAGCAGCTGCTCGACATCTTCGGCGAGCCGCTGCTGTCGACGACGCTGATCGCACCGGGCGAGACCGAACCGCTGAACGACCCCGACGAGATCCGCGAGCGTTTCGCCGGCCGGGTGCAGGCGGTGGTCGATGCCGGCGCCTGCCCGCGCGAGCCGACCACGGTGGTCGACCTGACGACGGACGAGCCGGTGCTGTTCCGCCTGGGCCGAGGCGACCCCGCGTTGCTCGGCCTTCCGGTGGCCTGACGGCCACCGGCACTCAAACCACCCACCCCATCAACAACAAGCGGTTGCCGCCGCGAACACACGCGGTTCGCGCGCGGTGCGGGGTGGCGGCGGGCGCGCGAGGCACGAGAACTCAGGCAGCAACCGCACCCGCCAGCAACCCGTCGTCTTTCAGCTTGAACTGCCGCACCGCGTCGACCAGCCGCGCCGCCTGCTGCTGCAGGCTGTCCGCCGCCGCGGCCGACTGCTCGACCAGCGCCGCGTTCTGCTGCGTCACCTGCTCGATCTGCATCACCGAATCGCTGACCAGCCCGATGCCGGCCGTCTGTTCGCCGGTCGCGTTGCTGATCTCGTCGATCAGCTCGGCCACCCGCTTCACCTGCGCGACCACGTCCGTCATCGTCACGCCGGCGTTGCCCACCAGCTGCGTGCCGGCCGCGACCTTCTCGACGCTCGCACCGATCAGCGCCTTGATCTCCTTGGCCGCCTGGGCCGAGCGCTGCGCCAGCGAGCGCACCTCGGCCGCCACCACCGCGAAACCGCGCCCCTGCTCGCCGGCGCGCGCCGCTTCCACGGCGGCGTTCAGCGCCAGGATGTTGGTCTGGAACGCGATGCCGTCGATCACGCCGATGATGTCGCTGATCTTGCGCGAGCTCGCGCTGATCTCTTCCATCGTCGTCACCACCCGGCCGACCACGTCGCCGCCCTGCACCGCCACCTGGCGGGCCGAGCTCGCGAGCTGCGTGGCCTGGCGCGCGGTGTCGGCATTCGCCCGCACCGTCGCGGTGATCTGCTCCATCGACGCGGCCGTGCGCTGCAGGTTCGAGGCCTGCTCCTCGGTGCGCTGCGACAGGTCGGCATTGCCGCCGGCGATCTCGCTCGAACCGGTCGCGATGCTGTCCGAGCCGGCGCGCACCGCGCCCACCACCCGCACCAGGCTGTCGTTCATCACCTGCAGCGCGCCCAGCAGCTGGCTGGTCTCGTCGGTGCCGTGCACCTCGATGCGCGAGGTCAGGTCGCCGGCCGCCACCGTCTCGGCCACCTGCACCGCGCGCCGCAGCGCGCCGGTGATCGAGCGGCTGATGACCAGGCTGATCGCGACGGCGCACAACGCGGCCACGCCGGCCAGCACCAGCGTCGTGACGATCCCGGCGCGGCCGGAAGCCTGTGCCTGCTGCGCGTCTGCCTGCATCTGCGATTCCTGGAAGCGCACCATGTCGAGCGACGCGGCAAGGTAGGCGTCCTGCAGCGGCCGCACTTCCTTCAGCAGGAAGTTGCGCGCGGCATCGGGCAGGTTGGCCTGCAGCAGCGTGACGACCTTCTGGCGCTTCTTGACGTAGGCGTCGCCGCTTTCCTGCAAGGTCTTCAGCAGCTCGTCGCCCTTCGGCGAGGCCCCGGTCGCAGCCAGCTTCTCGCGCAGCTGCGAGATCTCGCGCGTGGCTTCGCTGACCTTCGCGATGTAGCCCTTGACCTCGGCCTCGTCGCCGACGGCCAGCACCGCGCTGCGCAGGTGGTTGGCCTGCTTGTTGACGGCACGGTCGATCTCGTTGGCCAGCGCGATCTGACCGTAGCCCTCGGTGACGATCTCGGCCGTGGCCGCATTGATGGCGCGAATGCGCCACACCGACACGCCGGTGATCAGCACCAGCAACAGGATCACGACGCCGAAACCCAGGCCCAGCCGCGTCCCGATCTTCATCCGGTTGACGAAATTCATGTTGGTTGTCTCCTGAGTCGCCCGCGCAGCCCGGACGGCCGCAACGGGATCAGGAGGCTATCGGCGCCCGGTCGCACCGACTTGAGGACGAACGACCCCTATTTCGTCAGGATCAGCTTGCCGAGCGAGGTTTGTCGCAGGCGGTAGCGCATGCCGTCGTGTTCGATCTCGACGACCGTCTCGCCGTCGAGGATCTGCGCGCTGCTGATGCAGCGGACCGGCCCCGCAGCGCTGCCGCCAGCCGGCTGCGCACGAAGGGAACGGGCGGGCGCCGCGGGCAAGGCCTGCGCGGCGGAGGACATGAGGGTGGAGGTGTGCATGGGCTCAGTTTAAATGCGAACTGTTCGCATCTACAAGCCCCCGGGCCGACAAACCCCCTGCGCCGGTCCGGCTTTCGCCCGGCAGCGCGGGGAATCAGGCCTTCAGCGCCGCGGTGACGACGATCTCGATGCGGTAGGCCGGGTTCGCGAGCTTCGCCTGCACCGTCGCGCGCGGCGGCGCGTCGCCGGGAGCGACCCAGTCGTCCCAGACCTCGTTCATGCCGGCGAAATCGGCCATGTCGGCCAGGAAGATCTGCGCCATCAGGATGTGCGCGTTGTCGGTGTGCGCCTCGGCCAGCAGCCGGTCGACCATCGCGAGCACCTGCCGGGTCTGGCCGCGGATGTCCTGCGTGGTGTCGTCGGGCACCTGGCCGGCGAGGTAGACCGTGCCATGGTGGATGGCCATGTCGGAATAGCGGTCCTCGACGTGGAAACGCCGCACGGCGTGGGTCATGACTTGGCTCCGTGGTCGGAATGCTTGTGGGAGTGCTTGTGGGCGTGTTTCGCGGCGTGCCGGGCCGCGTGGTCGGCGGGCGCGGCCTTGCCCGGCGCCTTCTTCTTGCTGCCGAGCTTGCTCTCGGTGCCGGCGATCAGCTTCTGGATGTTGGGCAGGTGGCGCCAGACCAGCAGCAGGCTCATCGCGACGATCGCGCCGGCCAGCGGGCCGCCATCCCAGATCAGCAGCTGGTAGAACGGCGCGAAAACCGCGGCCACCAGCGCCGCGAGCGACGAGTAACGGAAGAAGCCCGCGATGATGATCCAGGTCAGCAGCGTCGCCGCGCCCAGCCACGGGTTGAACGCCAGCAGCACGCCGGCCGCGGTGGCCACGCCCTTGCCGCCCCGGAAACGGAAGAACACCGGCCACAGGTGGCCGACGAAGGCCGCGAGGCCGACCAGCGCGACGGTGCCCTCGCGCAGCCCGAAGCGCGCGCCGAACAGCACCACCAGCAGCACCGGCACGTAGCCCTTCAGCGCGTCGAGCAGCAGCGTCAGGATCGCGGCGGTCTTGTTGCCCGAGCGCAGCACGTTGGTCGCCCCCGGGTTGCCCGAGCCGTAGCTGCGCGGATCGTTCAGGCCCATGGCCCGGCTGACGATCACGGCGAACGACAGCGAGCCGATCAGGTAGGCCGCGATCACGGCGGCAACGGTGTAGAGAGTCTCCATGGGGTCCTGGCGTGCGGTGGCAGTGGCGATTGCGGCTGGGCGCTCATTCTGCACCCGCGCACTGCACCGGCTTCGCGCCGAGCAGGCCGGTCAGCACCGAGGGCGCGATGCCGACCAGGTAGCCGCGGCGCCCGCCGTTGATGTACAGGCCGGGCAGCTCGAGGATGCTGGCCTCCACATACACCGGCATCGCCTTGCGGGTGCCGAACGGCGAGGTGCCGCCGACCAGGAAGCCGCTGTGGCGCTGCGCCACCTCGGGCTTGCACGGCGTGACCTTCTTCGCGCCGATCTGCCGCGCGAGGTTCTTCGTGCTGACCTGCCGGTCGCCGTGCATCAGCACGATCAGCGGCGCGGCGGTCTCGTCCTCCATCACCAGCGTCTTGACGACCTGGTGCTCGTCGACGCCGAGCTGGCGGGCCGATTCGGTGGTGCCGCCGTGCTCGACGTAGTCGTACAGGTGCTCGGTGAACGCGATGCCGTGCTTGCGCAGCAGCTGCGTCGCGGGGGTTTCGGAAGCGTGGTCCTTGCGTGCCATGGCCGCGAGTGTAGGGAATCCGGTTTGTATCGCTCTTTGTCCGGAGCGGGCGACGACACGGCGCGGGACAAAACGGCCGCGTTCATGACACACCGCGGATACGTCGGGCCGGCTCAATGAGGCCTGTCCTTGACCCGTCATCAACACAAGAGGTTCGCCATGTCCGAGAAGATCGATCTCCAACGCCGCCACCTGTTCGGCGCCGCCGCGGCCACCTTCGGCGCCGCGCAACTGGGCCTGATCGCGCCGGCCTCCGCCGCGCAGGCGGCGCCCGGCAGCGCCACCTCGTTCGACCCGCTGAAGCAGGTCGACGCCGGCGTGCTGAGCGTCGGCTATGCGGAAGCCGGCCCGGCCAATGGCCCGGTGGTCATGCTGTTCCACGGCTGGCCCTACGACATCCACACCTATGTCGACGTGGCGCCGCTGCTGGCCGCGGCCGGCTGGCGCGTGATCGTGCCGTTCCTGCGCGGCTACGGCACGACACGCTTCCTGTCGGCCGACACGCCGCGCAACGGCCAGCAGGGCGCGATCGCGCAGGACGTGATCGCCTTGATGGATGCGCTGAAGATCGACAAGGCGGTGATGGCCGGCTGCGACTGGGGCGCGCGCACCGCCTGCATCGTCGCGGCGCTGTGGCCGCAGCGCACGAAGGCGCTGGTGTCGGTCAGCGGCTACCTGGTGAGCAACGTGCAGGCCGGCCAGCAGCCGCTGCCGCCGGCCGCCGAGCTGCAGTGGTGGTACCAGTTCTACCTGACGACCGAGCGCGGCCGTCGCGGCTACGACGCGAACCGCCATGCGTTCGCGAAGCTGATCTGGCAGACGGCGTCGCCGCAATGGCATTTCGACGACGCGACCTTCGACCGCTCGGCGAAGGCGCTGGACAACCCCGACCACGTCGCGATCGCGGTGCACAACTACCGCTGGCGCCTCGGCCTCGCGGCCGGCGAATCGAAGTACGACGAGATCGAGGCAAAGCTGGCCGGCGCGCCGCGCATCGCGGTGCCGGCGATCACGCTGGAAGGCGATGCCAACCGCGCGCCGCACCCGGAGCCGTCGGCGTACGCCGGCAAGTTCAGCGGCCCGTACGAACACCGCAACGTCACTGGCGGCATCGGCCACAACCTGCCGCAGGAAGCGCCGCGTGCGTTCGCGCAGGCGGTGATCGATGTCGCCGCGAAGGCTTGATCCGATTTCCCTCTCCCCTCTTTTCAACCCCAGGTGACATCCCCATGAAGAAACTCCGCTCCCTCACCGCCATCGTCGGCGCCACGCTGCTGGTCGGGCTGACCGCCGGCGCACAGGCCGCCGATGCGAAGGACGCCTCGAAGCCGTCCGTCGTCATCGTCCACGGCGCCTTCGCCGACGGCTCCGACTGGGCCAAGGTCATCCCGCTGCTGCAGGCCAAGGGCATCAGCGTCACCGCGGTGCAGAACCCGCTGAGCTCGCTGGAAGACGACGTGGCGGCCGCGAAGCGCGCCATCGACGCCCAGCCCGGCAAGGTCGTGCTGGTCGGCCATTCGTGGGGCGGCACGGTGATCACCGAAGCCGGCAACGACGGCAAGGTGGCCGCGCTGGTCTACGTCAGCGCGTTCGCACCGGACGCCGGCCAGTCGACCGCCGACGTCGGCAAGGGCTACGCGCCGGCACCGGGCCTGGCGCACCTCGTCAGCGACGCGTCGGGCTTCCTGCGCCTCAGCGAGGAAGGCATGGCGAAGCACTTCGCGCCGGACCTGCCGGCGAAGCAGACCTCGGTGATGTTCGCGACGCAGGGGCCGATCCTCGGCAAGGCGTTCGGGCAGGCCGTGACGGCCGCCGCGTGGAAGACCCGGCCGAGCTGGTTCGTCGTCTCGCTGGACGACCACATGATCCAGCCGCAGCAGCAGCTGGACATGGCGAAGAAGATCGGTGCCACCGTGACCCCGCTGAAGACGAGCCACGTGCCGCAGCAGGTGCAGCCCGACAAGGTCGCGGCCGTGATACTCGACGCCGTGCATGCCGTCCGCTGAGGCTCGCCATGTCCATCCTCCACCGCATCGCCTCGCTGTGCCGAACGCTGACCCGGCTGGCCGTGCTGGCCGCCAGCCTGGCCACGCCGGCCGTCCACGCTGCCGAGCCACCGATGCCGCGCCTCGACGGCGCGGTCGGCTGGCTCAACTCGCCGCCGCTGACGCTCGAGTCGCTGCGCGGCAAGGTCGTGCTGGTGGATTTCTGGACGTACTCGTGCATCAACTGCCTGCGCACGCTGCCCCACGTGCGGGCCTGGGCGCAGCGTTACGCCGGCCAGGGGCTGGTCGTGGTCGGCGTGCACACGCCGGAGTTCGCATTCGAGAAGAACCTCGCGAACGTCCAGCGGGCCACCACGGACCTGAAGATCGGCTTCCCGGTCGCGATCGACAGCAACTTCGCGATCTGGCGTTCGTTCCAGAACCGGGCCTGGCCGGCGTTCTACCTCGTCGATGCGCAGGGCCGCGTGCGCCACCAGCAGTACGGCGAAGGCGACTTCGACGCGACCGAGACGATGATCCGGTCGCTGCTGAAGGAGGCCGGCCCCGCGGCGGCGCCGAAGCCGGTGCCGCCGGTCGCGCTCGACACCAGCGGCGTCGGCCTGCCGCCCGACATGCGCAACGCGAAGTCGTCGGAAACCTACGTCGGCTACCAGCAGGCCGAAGGGTTCGCGTCGCCGGGCGGCGTCTTCCCCGACAGCGCCCATGCCTATGCGCCAGGGATGCCGCGGCTGAACGAATGGGGCTTGTCGGGCGAGTGGACCGTGCGGCCCGAGTTCGCCGAGCTGAACCGCGCCGGCGGCAGCGTGGTGTACCGCTTCCATGCGCGCGACCTGCACCTGGTGCTCGGCCGCGGATCGGCCGGCAAGCCGCTGCGCTTCCAGCTGACGCTGGACGGCAAGCCGCCGGGTGCCGACCACGGCGTCGACACCGATGCCGCCGGCAACGGCGTGATCGACGGCGAGCGCCTGTACCAGCTGGTGCGCCAGCAGGGCCGCATCGGCGACCGCACGATCGAGATCCGCTTCCTCGATGCCGGCGTGCGCGCGTTCGCGTTCACCTTCGGCTGAGACGCTCCCGGCCTGCGATCACTGGGCCGGATCGCGGTGCGTCCAGCGGATCGCGTCGATCTCGGCCAGCAGCTCGGGCGACAGCGTCGTGTCCCACGCGGCCAGGTTCTCGTCCAGCTGCGTGAGCGACGTGACGCCGATGATGGTGCTCGCGACGCGCCGGCTGCGGTAGACGAAGGCCAGCGCCAGCTGCGTCGGCGTCAGCCCGTGGCGGCGCGCCAGCGCGTTGTACAGGCGCGCTGCGGCCAGCGCTTCGGGCCGGCCCCAGCGGCCTTTCTTCATGCCATCGAAGATCGCGAGCCGCCCGGGCTTGTCGGCGGCGTCGAAGCCGACCGCGTCGTACTTGCCGGTCAGCGCGCCGAACGCCAGCGGCGAGTAGGCGAGCAGCGAGACCTGCTCGCGGTACAGCGTCTCGTCGAGCCCGTTGTCGAGCGCGCGGCTGGTCAGCGCATACGGGTTCTGCACGGTGGCCACGCGCGGCAGGCCGTGCTGGTCGGCCAGCTTGACGAATTCGCCGACGCCCCACGGCGTCTCGTTCGACAGTCCGATGTGCCGCACCTTGCCGGCCTTCACCAGCCCGGCCAGCGCCTGCAGCTGCTCGTGGATGCTGCTGAATTCGGCGTCCTTCGCCGGGTCGAAGTACAGCGCGCCGAAGGTCGGCACGTTGCGGTTCGGCCAGTGGATCTGGTAGAGGTCGATGACATCGGTGCGCAGCCGCTTCAGGCTGTCGTCGCAGGCCTGCACGATCTCGGACGGCAGCAGGTTCGGGCTGCCGCCGCGCACCCAGTCCATGTTGCGGCCGGGGCCGGCCACCTTGGTCGCGAGCACCACCTTGCCGCGCACGCCGGGACGGGCCGCGAACCAGTTGCCGATGATGCGTTCGGTCGCGCCGTAGGTCTCGCGGCGCGTCGGCACCGCGTACATCTCGGCGGTGTCGATGAAATTGATGCCGCGTTCGATGGCCTGGTCGAGGATCGCATGCGCCGCGGCCTCATCGACCTGTTCGCCGAAGGTCATCGTGCCGAGGCAGATGGGGGTGACGCGCAGGTCGCTGCGGCCGAGCGGGAGGGTGGTGAGCTGGGTCATCCGGCGAGTTTAGGGAGAAATCCGGAAACGGGTTCGCCGGCGGCTCAGTCCTTGCCCTTCGCCCGCGCCTCTTCCTGCAGCCGCAACACCCGCCGCTGCACCTTGCCGGTGGTCGTCATCGGCAGCGCGTCGATGAACTCGATCTCCTTCGGGTATTCGTACGGCGCGAGCCGGCCCTTCACATGCGCCTGCAACTGCTCGACCAACGCGGCATCGCCGACCACGCCGTCGGCCAGCACCACGTAGGCCTTGACCAGCGCGCCGCGCGCCGGGTCGGGCTTCGGCACCACCGCGGCGTTCACCACCGACGGGTGCTTGACCAGGCAGTTCTCGATCTCGCCCGGCCCGATGCGGTAGCCCGCCACCTTGAACACGTCGTCGCTGCGCCCCTGGTACCAGAGGTAGCCGTCGTCGTCCATCAACGCGGTGTCGCCGGTGCGGCACCAACTGTCGTCCGGATCACCGGTGAACTTGGCGCGCGTCGCGCCGTCGTTGCGCCAGTAGCCGGCGAAGAACACCGGGTCGAGGTCGCCGTGCACGTCGCGGCGGTGCACCGCGACATCGCCGGGCGTGCCGCGTGGGCATTCGTGGCCGGCGTCGTCCAGCACCGCGACGCGGTGGCCCGGGTAGGCCCGGCCCATGCTGCCGGGCCGCGCCGGCCAGCCGGGCTGCACGCGGCCGTCGGCATCGAGGTATTCGGTGCAGTTGCCGACCACGTAGTTGATCTCGGTCTGGCCGAACATCTCGTTGACGGTGATGCCGAGCTGCTCGCGGCACCAGGCGAACACCGCGTCGCCGACCGCCTCGCCGGCGCTCATCACCGCACGCAGGCGCAGCGCGTAGCGCCCGCGCGGGGCCGGCACGGCCTTCATCATCGCCTTCAGCGCGGTCGGGAACAGGAAGGCGTTGGTGACGCCGTAGCGCGCCATCAGTTCGAAGGCCTTCTCCGGGCCGAAGCGGCCCTGGTACGCGACGATCTCGCGGCCGAAGTACAGCGTCGGCAGCAACGCATCCATCAGCCCGCCGGTCCAGGCCCAGTCGGCCGGACTCCAGAACACCTCGTCGCGGCGCGGAAACCAGTTCTGGCTCGCGACGAAGCCGCTCAGGTTGCCGACCAGCGCCCGCTGCGGCAGCAGCGCGCCCTTCGGCGGGCCGGTGGTGCCGCTGGTGTAGATCAGGATCGCCGGGTCGGCGGCACGCGTCGCGACCGGCACGAAGCCGCCCTCGTCCTGCTGCAGCAGCGTGTCCCAGGCGACCTCGCCGGGGCTGGCCGCCGCGGCGCCGACGACCACCAGCGACGCGAGCGACGGGCACCGCGGGTGCACCGCGCGCAGCGCGCCGATCGACGCTTCATCGCCGATCGCGATGCAGGCCTCGCTGTCCTGCAGCCGGAACTCCAGCGCCTCGGGACCGAACAGCACCGACAGCGGCATCGCGACCGCACCCAGCTGGTGCAGCGCGATGTGCGCGACCGCGGTCTCGATGCGCTGCGCCATCACGATGGCGACACGGTCGCCGCGTCGCACGCCGAGCCGTTGCAGGGCTGCCGCCAGCCGCCGCGAGCGGGCTTGCAATTGGCGGTAGCTGCAGGTGCGGCGGGTGCCGTCTTCGCGTTCATGCCGGATCGCGATCGCATCCGGCGTCTCTCGCGCCCAGCGCCCGCAGCAGGCCTCGCCGATGTTGAAGTCGGCCGGCACCTGCCAGCGGAAGCTTGAGTACAGACTGTGATAGTGGTCAACGTCAGGCATGACCACAAGCTTAATGCGCGTTGCTGCGCAGCCGATCAAGCAACGCCCGCGGAACCGGCTTTGCCGGGCCGCCGGGTGGCGCCCCTCGGGGGCAGGAGCGAAGCGACTGGGGGGCCCTATCCAGAGAAGCGCGCCAGCGCTTCCCCGGTGATGCGGCAGATGCGCCAGTCGGGCATCACCGTCGCGCCCATGCGCTCGTAGAAGCGGATCGCGTTCTCGTTCCAGTCGAGCACGCTCCATTCGAAGCGGCCGTAGCCGCGGTCGACCGCCAGCCGGGCCAGCCGCGTCAGCATGGCCTCGCCGACGCCTGCGCCGCGGTGCGCGGGCTGCACGTACAGGTCTTCGAGGTAGAGCCCGGGCTGGGCCAGGAAGGTCGAGAAGTTGGTGAAGAACAGCGCGAAGGCGATCACCTCGCCGTCGGCCTCGGCGACCATCGCCTCGGCCACGGCCTTCTCGCCGAACAGGTTAGGCCGCAGCTTCTCGGGCGTGACTTGCAGCAGGTGGGTCAGCTTCTCGAACTCGGCGAGTTCGCGGATCAGGCCGACGATCGGCACGACGTCGCGCAGTTCGGCGGGTCGCAGCGCGTAGGCGGGGTTGCCGTCGAGCGGCATCGAAGAGGTGGGCATGCGCCGATTGTCTCAGGCCGGCGACCCGTCGCACCCCGAAGGCCCTCCCCCGTTCAGGCGGCCAGCCGCTCCCAGGCCACGGCCGGGGCGGCACGGGCCGGCTCGGGCCAGATCACGCAGACGGTGCGCGGGGTCATCAGTTGCTGGCAGAAGAAGGCGGCGACGCGCGCCGTGTACGCCGCCGTCGCGCCGGCAGCGGCCCGCCCGGACTCCAGCTGCAGCGCCCGGCCGCGCAGCGCGCCGATGCGCCGGCGCAGCCAGTCGTCGTCCATGGCGGCACTGCCCAGCCACCAGGCAGCTGCCAGCACGCCCGGCGCCAGAGCGCCGGCAATCCACGGCAGCGCCTGCCACCGGCGGCGCAGTGCGCGATCGAGGGTCGCGCCGGTGCCTTCGGCCAGCACCGCGCGGATTGCGGGCTCGTCGGCCGCGGCCCCCAGCACCGCATTCGCGCCGATGCCCGAGCCCATCACGCCGATGCGTCCCGGCGGGTGACCGCGCTCCAGCAGGTAGTCGACCGCGCCGAGCACGTCGTGGCGCTCGCGGCGGCCGAAGCTGCCCCGGTGGGCGCTGCTGCCGCCGCGCCCGCGCAGGTCGATGGCCAGCACCGACAGGCCCTGTGCCCGCAGCGCCTGCGCCAGCTCGCGGTTGCGCCGGCCGTCGCGGCCGTTCACCAGCACCACCGCGGCTCGGCCGGCCGGCACCGGCAGGTACTCGCCGCAGACGCGGGCGCAGCCGTCGCGGGCCGCAAAACCCACCCGGTCGAGGGCGGCTGCGCCGCGCGCCGGCGGCTTCGGACGGGCCCGCGTGTGACGGTGCGCGAACCAGAGACACGCTGCCGCATAGGCGAGAACGCCGGTGAAAGCGACGACCGTTGCTGCCGAGCCGATGTCCACGATGAAAAATCCCCCTGAGCGAAACCCAGTGTCCGATTCCACGCCCGCGCCGTCCTTCAGCGGACTGAAACCGGCCTGAATCGTTCTGAAGCCGGCGGCATCGCGTAAATTCGCCGCCTTGGAGGATCCACTTGCCTGACCACTACCGCTTCGGACGCATCGCGCTGAGCCCGGCCACGCGCCAGCTGCTGATCGACGGCCAGCCCGCGCTGCTCGGCGCGCGCGCGTTCGACCTGCTGCAGGCGCTGGTCGAGCGCAGCGACCGGCTGGTGTCGAAGGGGGAACTGCTCGACCTGGTCTGGCCCGGCCTCGTGGTCGAAGAGAACAACCTGCAGGTGCATGTCTCGGCGCTGCGCAAGCTGCTGGGCGCGCAGGCGATCTCGACGGTGCCGGGGCGCGGCTACCGCTTCACGATGACCCCCTCGCCTTCGCCCGCGCCCGCGCCGGCGGTTGCACCGGCCCGGCCGCCGCGCGATGCGTTGCCCGAGCGGCCGGTCGCGCTGGTCGGGCGCGAGCGCGAACTGGCCGAGCTGCTGGCGCAGCTGGACGGCTCGGGCCTGGTGACGCTGGTCGGCCCCGGCGGCATCGGCAAGACCTCGCTGGCCCGCGCCGCCGCCCAGGCGCGGCGCGAGGCCTGGGCCGACGGCGTCGCATGGGTCGAACTCGCGTCGCTGACCGATGCCTCGCTGATCGGCGGCGCGATCGCGCAGGCACTGTCGCTGCAGCTCGCGGTGGGCGGCGATGCAACCGCCGCGCTGCTGGCGTCGGTGAAGAACCTGCAGGCGCTGCTGGTGCTCGACAACGCCGAACACCTGCTCGACGGCCTCGCGCCGCTGGTGCAGGCACTGCAGCAGGGCGCTCCCGGCCTGCGGCTGCTGGTGACGAGCCAGGTGCCGCTGCACCTGGCGGGCGAGCGGCTGCAGCGCATCGAGGCGCTGGCGGTACCACCCGACGGCAGCGCCGCCGGTCCGGCGCTGCAGCATGGCGCGGTCGCGCTGTTCTGCGAGCGCGCGCTGGCGGTCGACCGCCGCTTCGCACTGACCGATGCCAACGTCGGCGCGGTGACCGAGATCTGCCGCCGGCTCGACGGCGTACCGCTGGCGCTCGAACTGGCGGCCGCGCGCGTGCCGGTGCTGGGCGTCGGCGGGATCGCGTCGCGGCTGGACGACCGCTTCCGGCTGCTGGCCAGCAGCACGCGCGGCACGCCGACGCGCCAGCAGACGCTGCAGGCGGCGCTCGACTGGAGCCTGTCGCTGCTGACGCCGGCGCAGCGCGCGCTGTTCGACTCGCTCGGGGTGTTCGCCGGCGGCTTCACGCTGGCGCTGGCCAGTGCGGTGCTGGCCGACGGCAGCGATGCCGACGGCTGGGCCGCGATCGACGGGCTGGCGCTGCTGTCAGACCATTCGCTGGTCCAGGTCGGCGACGGCGACCCGCCGCGCTATGCGCTCAGCGAGAGCGCACGGGCCTATGCGCAGTCCCGGCTGGCGGACGACCCGCAGGCCGATGCGCTGCGCGGCCGCCATGCGCGTGCGCTGCGCGCGTTCTTCGCCGGTGCGCAACGCGACTGGCTGCGGATGGCCGATGCGCCGTGGCTCGCGCTGTACGAGCCGGAACTCGACAACCTGCGGGCCGCGCTCGCGTGGTCGCAGCAGCACGACCCCGAGACGCTGGTCGCGCTGGTCGGCGCGGCCGCGCCGCTGTGGCATCACCTGTCGCTGCATGCCGAGGCCAGGCGCTGGCATGACATCAGCGAGGCGATGGTTGATGACAACGTTCCCAAGCCACTCGCTGCAGCCTGGTGGCGGGCCGCGCAATGGGTGTGGGCCGACGCCTCGCCGGGGCGCTCGCGCGGCGCGGCCGACCATGCGCAGTCGCTGTTCCGTGCGCTCGGCGACGAGCACGGGCTGTACGCGCAGCTGACCGGACTGGCCGGGTTGTGGCACGAGCCGAACCCGGCGGCGCGGGCGGCGCTGGACGAAGCGTTGGCACTGGAGCGGCCGGACTGGCCGGCGCGCGAGCGCGCCTGGGGCCAGCGTGCGCGGGCCGACGTGGCGCGCGCCGAAGGCCGGCTGGCGGACAGCCGGGCCGCTCGCGAGGTCGAACTCGGGTTGCGGATCGCCGCCGGCGACGAGCGCGGCGCGTGGCGCGCACGCGCGCACCTGGCCGACCTGGCGCTGGCCATCGGCGAGGTCGACGAGGCGGTGTACCTCGGTCATCAACTGGTCGATGCGCTGCGAGACAAGCGCGCGCCGGCGACGCTGTGCACCGCGCAGCTGAACCTGATGCATGCGCTGCTGGTCCGGGGGTCGGTCGACGAGGCATGGTCACTGTCGAGGGCGACGCTGCAGCTGGCGCTCGACCACGGCCTGATGTGGCAAGCGGTCGATGTGCTGGCCTGGTTGGCCGCCTGCCAGGGCGACCTGCAGGCGGCGGCCCTTCTGGCCGGGTGGTCCGATGCGTCGTACCGGCAGCGCGACGAGCCGCGCACACCGGCACGCGAGCACGCCCGCGAAGAAGTGCGGCGGCGCTTGTCCGGCCTGCCGGCAACGCTGCAGGAGCCGTTGCGAAAGAACGGCGAGCAACTCGACGCGTCCAGCGCCATGGCGCTGTGGGACGGCGTCGCGCGCTCAACCAGGGCGCTCAGCGGTTCTCGTTCTGGATGACGGGATCCACGCTGCCGGTCAGTCCGGTGGCCAGGTGGATGACGTTCACCAGGTAGGGATAGGCCAGGCCGCTCTGATTCACGTTCGAGACCGTCGCGGTCCGCATGTCGTCCGAATACTGGATCGTCGTGAACGAGGCGTCCCATCCGTTCGAGAGGGATTGGATGCCGGAAAGCTTGTCGCGGAACGCGTACCCTGACGTCGCCACCTGGAAGACGATATTCACGCTGTCGCCGATGCCGATCAGGTTCAGGAACTCCGGCTCCACACGCGTCACCACGACGTTGGGCGCTTCGGCTGTCATGTACGCAGCGATGGTGACGGTCATTGTCGGCGGGATCGGCACGATGGATTCGTTGCTCATGGGGTAGTCCTTCTAGTTGGATGTGTGACTGCTTCCGCCCCGCGCGGTCTGCAATCGTCTGGCGAGTTCGGCGTATGCGGGGTGCCGATAAGTGGTTTTCTCGATCCGGGTTGCAAGCGCCTGGGCGCCCTTGACATCGCCAAGCCCGAGCCGGGCCCGCGCGAGCGGTGTCAGGACCGCGCCGTCGTCCATCGCGGCGAACGGCGCCAGCGCGGACTCCACGCGCTTCCAGGCCTGCTGCGCGACATCGCGGCGATCCGGCTCCGCGAGCACCGCCAGCGCCGCGGCGGCGCCGGAGATCTCGACCGCCTGCCGCGCAGCGAGGTGCGCGTCGCCCTTCGCCTGCATGTCAGTGGATGCCAGCAACGCCTGCAGCTTCGAGATCAATTCGCCGCGCCCCGGGGCCTGCACGACTTGCGCCGTCAATTCCAGCAGGCGACTGCGCAGCCCGACCGCGTAGCGGGCATCCCGCGCCTCGCCGGCGAGGAACTTGTCGACGCACGCGGTCGCCGCGGTCAGCTCCTCGCGGGCCGCGTCGTGCCGCGATTGCGCCACCAGGGTCTCGATCAGGCGCAGCCGCGCAAAGCACGCATCGCCGAGCCACAGCATGTTGCTCGCGTCGGCCAGCACCAGGTTGTCGGCCATCTTCAATCCCGCGCGGCTGTGCAGTTCCGCATCGTGCGGCCGGCCGAGTGCCAGCTCGAAGAAGCTGATGATGTTGAGCGCGTTCTGGATACTGCGCTGCGCCACGCGGCTCTTCGACGAGTCGGCCATCCGCTGGTGCAGCGCGAGCTTCTCCTGCTGCTCTCGCAGCGCATGCTCGTAGTCGCCGAGCGCCGCATAGGTTTCGGCGAGCCAGCCATGGTTCTGCGCCCATTCGGAGGCGAACTCCGGGCGCTTGGGCGCCAGTTCGCGAAGCAGCTCGTCGGCTTGGCGCAGCGATGCGAGCGCATCCGAAGGCCGCCCCATCCCGAGTTGCACGCCACCGATGTTCACGTGGGCAAACGCCACTTCGGCCCGCCAGTCGAGGTTGGCGGAGTCCAGCGCGACAAGCCGCTGCGCGAGGGCGAGGTACTCCTGGAAGCGAGCCAGCGCGGCCCGCCCGTCCAGATGCTTCCATGCGGCATAGCCAACCCAGAACACGCTTTGCGCATGGTCGAAGATGCGCTGGCCATCGCCGGGCGCCTTCAGCAACAGCTGCCGCGTGGTGGCGGCCGCCTGCTCGAAGGCCGCCTGGGCCTCGACCGCGTTGCCACGCAGGTCGCGGATCTCGCCGATCAGGTGCATGGCCCGCGACCGATGACCGAGCGCCGTGGCGTCGAGCCGATCGGCGTGCTGTTCGGCGTAGTACGCGAGCGCCTTCTCTCCCACCGAATCCAGCACCTCCAGTCGCCCCACCGGTTCGAGCTTCTTGCGCAGGTCGCCGAGCATGAACTCGATCAGGCCCTCGGCCTGCGCACGCTGGTGCTGTGCTTCATTGCGCGCTCGCACCGCCAGCACCGCCAGCAGCGCGAACACGACCACGCCGACAGCCGAAGCGGTCGCGATCGCCGCCAGCCAGCGCAGCCGCCGCTGCGTGTCGCGCTGGACCAGGTCGTCGAAGCCGACGCCGATCATGCCGGCCAGCAGCTTCAGCGCGGCGCGGCGCGGGCCGTCGCCTTCGGCGCGCTGGTCGGCGGCAATCGGCTCCAGCGGCTCGCCTTCGGCACGGCCGTCGGGCGTCAGCGCAAAACGCAGCGCCGGCGGGAAGCATTCGCTCGCCTCGCGGCCCGGCGTGTTGCTCGCGAACGGCTCGCCGCGCGCGATCAGCGCCAGCACGCGGCCTTCGCCATGCAGGCGCTTGAATTCGATGATCTCGCGGTTCACCCACGGCGAACGCGCGGCGTCCGGCGAGCAGACGACGATCAGCCAGCGGCTGGCCGCGAGGGCCTCCTGCACGCTCGCCTTCAGGTCGGCGCCGGCGTTCAGCTCGTCGCGATCGCGAAACAGCGGCGGCAGGCGCGCCGGCACCGGCCCGTGCGGCGTCGCGCGCCCGAGCAACCGGCGCGGGATGCGGTACGTCTCGAGCTGCCGCTGCAGCCGGCGCGCCGCCACCTTGTCGTGGTGGCTGTAGCTGATGAAGGCCCCGTAGCGCGGTGCAGGAACAGGCGATGCGGTGGCCGGCGTTTCGTCGGCGTTCATCGCCGCGTGTCCCTCACGTGGGCCAGCACCGCGTCGAGCCGGCGGCGGTCGCAGCACTGTTCCACCGTGCCGCCGGCCCGCGGCCACAGCAGCCTCGGTCGCTGGCGCGGCCGGGTCGACAGGTGCAGCACCGGGATGCGGCGCCGGAAGGCCTCGTCGACGACGTCGGCCGTGCCGCCGGTGCCGCGCGACGGCGCGCCGTCCCATAGCGCGAGCAGCAGGTCGGCCTGGTCGAGCAGCGCATGCCCGGCGCGCAGGTAGGTTCGCCCGGCCACGCCCAGCGGCCCGCGCAGTTCGGTGATGCGTGCCGCATCGGCCAGCAGCGCCCGGTACTCGCGGCGCGACGCGGCGCTGCTGAAGCCGCGCGCGTAGTCGTCGCGCGGGCGCGGCAGCACCGCGTGCAGCGTGTAGCCGATCTGCAGGCCGAGCCACGCGAGGTGGCGGTCGCTGCCTTCGGCGAGGTTCGACAGCAGCACCGGCTCGATGCAGCGCGATGCGCTCGCCAGGTGGGCGAGCACCGGCTCGATCTGCGGCGTGATCTGGTCCAGCTGATGTTGCGAGATGCGATTCAAGCGATGCCCCGTGACACCGACGTGCAAGCCCCGCGCCGGCGGCCGTGGGTGGCACGGTGCCGGTGTCGCGATCCCCTCGAGCTCCCTCACGTCGTTACTGCAGAACGGCACGGGTCAGTCCAGTTTTTCCTTCACGGCGGACATGCCCTCCTCCCCGAGCATAGGGCGCGTTGGCCCCGCGCCCGACGACGGCGGCGTACGCGCATGGCCGGCAGCGGTCGGAAGTGCGCAGGAAATCACGAGTGGCGCCGGCGTCGCGAGCGCATGGAAACCCGCGAACAGGGCCGCGACCCCGAGAACGGCCGCGGCGAAGCGCAGCTGGGGGGTCTGCAGGATGAAGATCGGGCGCATCGGTTTCATGGCCCGCATGGTCGGCGCTGCACCGTCCCGCCGTCCTGAAGCACGGCTGAATTGTCCTGAAGCCGCGCGCGCCGCCACTGTCCCTGGCCGGACAGCCGGCCGGCGGGCAAGCTCCTAACATCGGCGGCCATGTCGTCCTCCGCGCCCTACCTGCCCCATCGCCCCGGCCGCAGCCGCTTCGTCGACCTGCGCGGCCTGCGCTGCCACCTGAACGAATGGGGCGACGCGGGCCAGGCCAGCGCCGACCGGCCGACGCTCGTGATGCTGCATGGCTGGATGGACGTCGGCGCGTCGTTCCAGTTCGCGGTCGACGCGCTGGCGGCGATCGAGGGCGACGGCCGCCACGTGATCGCCCCCGACTGGCGCGGCTTCGGCCTCAGCGACCCGGGCGGCGCCGACGGCTACTGGTTCCCCGACTACCTCGGCGACCTCGATGCGCTGCTGGATTCGCGGGCCGATCCGGCCGCCCCGATCGACCTGCTCGGCCACAGCATGGGCGGCAACGTCGCGATGGTCTACGCCGGGGTGCGGCCCGAGCGCATCCGCCGGCTCGTCAACCTGGAGGGCTTCGGCCTGCCGGCCACCCGCCCGGCGCAGGCGCCGGCGCGCTACCGGCAGTGGCTCGACGAACTGAAGCAGCCGGTGGCGCTGCGCCCGTACGACAGCCTGGACGCGGTCGCCGACCGGCTGCGCAAGACCAACCCGCTGCTGCGCGCGGACCGCGCGGCCTGGCTGGCCGGCCACTGGTCGCGCCAGGCGGACGACGGCCGCTGGCACATCCTCGGTGATCCGGCCCACAAGCGCGCCAACCCGGTGCTCTACCAGAAGGACGAGGTGCTGGCCTGCTGGCAGCGCATCGCCGCGCCGCTGCTGTGGGTCGAGGGCGACCGCACCGACGTCGCCAAGTGGTGGGGCGACCGCTACCCGCGCAGCGACTTCGACGCCCGCCTCGCGCAGGTGCCGCGGGTCGAGCGCCAGGTGCTGTCGCCCGCCGGGCACATGCTGCACCACGACCAGCCGGAGGCACTCGCCGCCCATCTGGCACGCTTCCTCGAAGGAGGATGACGACCCCTCGGTCGACGGGACCATCGACCGATCCCCCGCGGGGATGCGGGCCGGCTTGGGGCGGTCCGCCGTTCGGCCCGCTCGCATGGGCATGCCGTGCGTGCGAAAATCCCGCGATTCACAGAACACACACGGGAACCGCACCATGGACGTCGAACACATCAATGCCATCGGCAACACCCTGGCCGACCTGACCGAGCGCACGGTCGGCCTCCGGGGGTATCTTTGACTACGATCGCAAAGCACTGCGACTGAACGAAGTCAACGCCGCGCTCGAGAACCCCAAGGTCTGGGACGAACCGAAGCGCGCGCAGGAGCTGGGGCGCGAGAAGCGCACGCTGGAGCAGGTCGTCGAGACCATCGACCACCTGACCAGCAACCTGGCCGACAACTCCGAGCTGTACGAGATGTCGAAGGCCGAAGGCGACACCGACGGCCTGCAGGCCATCGAGGCCGAGACCGCGAAGCTGACCGAGATCGTCGACGGGCTCGAGTTCCGCCGCATGTTCAACAACCCGGCCGACCCGCTCAACTGCTTCCTCGACATCCAGGCCGGCGCCGGCGGCACCGAAGCCTGCGACTGGGCCGGCATGCTGCTGCGCCAGTACCTGAAGTACGCCGAGCGCAAGGATTTCAAGGCGACGGTCGAGGACGTGTCCGACGGCGACATCGCCGGCATCAAGAGCGCCACCATCAAGGTCGAGGGCGAGTACGCGTTCGGCTTGCTGCGCACCGAAACCGGCGTGCACCGCCTGGTGCGCAAGAGCCCGTTCGATTCCGCCGGCGGACGCCACACCAGCTTCGCGAGCGTGTTCGTCTACCCCGAGGTCGACGACACGATCGAGATCGACATCAACCCGTCGGACGTGCGCACCGACACCTTCCGCGCGAGCGGCGCCGGCGGCCAGCACATCAACAAGACCGATTCGGCGGTGCGCCTCACGCACATCCCGACCGGCATCGTCGTGCAGTGCCAGGACGGCCGCAGCCAGCACAGCAACCGCGACGTGGCCTGGAAGCGGCTGCGCTCGCGCCTGTACGACCACGAGATGCGCAAGCGCATGGAAGAGCAGCAGAAGCTGGAAGACACCAAGACCGACGTCGGCTGGGGCCACCAGATCCGCAGCTACGTGCTCGACCAGAGCCGCATCAAGGACCTGCGCACCAACGTGGAGATTTCCAACACCCAGAAGGTGCTGGACGGCGACCTCGACCAGTTCATCACCGCCAGCCTGAAGCAGGGCATCTGATGACGCAGCTGAAGGCCCTGCTCTTCGACCTGGACGGCACGCTGATCGACAGCATGCCGCACCACCACACCGCCTGGGTCGAGTGGCACCGGCGGCGCGAGCTGACGATCGATGCCGAGCGCTTCTTCCTCGAGACGGCCGGGCGCAGCAACGTCGAGATCTTCACCGACATGCTGCCCGGGCGCAGCGGCGACGACTACGCCGCGCTCGCCGCCGAGAAGGAGGCGATCTACCGCGACATCGCCGCGACCCGCCTGGGGCTGATCGCCGGCACGCACGAGTTGCTCGACCGCGCCGCCGGGCTCGGGCTGAAGCTCGCGGTGTGCACCGCGTCGACGCCGCAGAACATCGCGCTGGCCTACGACCGCTTCGGCATCGGCGACAAGGTGCAGACCACCGTGAGCCCGGCCGACGGCCTGCGCGGCAAGCCGCATCCGGACATCTTCCTCGAGGCCGCGAAGCGCCTCGGCGTGAGCCCGGCCGACTGCCTGGTCTTCGAAGACGCGCCGCTCGGCGTCGAGGCCGCGCGCCGCGCCGGCATGAAGGCGGTTGCGCTGACCACGACCATGGGCGCCGACGCCTTCGCCGGCTTCGACAACGTCGTCGCCGTCGTGCCCGATCTGCAGGACATCAAGCTTTCCCTCCCGATCCATCAGCCCTGACGAAAGAAGAACACCATGCGTGAAGGCACTGCACCGCTGATCCGCCGCGAGGACTACACCGCGCCGGCGTTCTGGATCCGCACCGTCGACCTGACGTTCGACCTCGACCCGGCGAAGACGCTGGTCATCAACCGCATGACGATGGAGCGCAACACCGCGCTGCCGCCGCAGCCGCTGCGCCTGCACGGCGAAGACCTGACGCTGACGCGCGTGCTGGTCAACGGCGAATCGGTGTCGTTCCGCCATGAAGACGGCATGCTGGTGATCGACAGCCTGTCCGACGTGCCGGCCGGCGAGTTCACGCTCGAGATCCGCAACACCTGCGCACCCGAGAAGAACACCCAGCTGTCGGGGCTGTACACCTCGGGCGGCGGATTCTTCACGCAGTGCGAAGCCGAGGGCTTCCGCCGCATCGCGTACTTCCTCGACCGCCCGGACGTGATGGCGGTCTACACCGTGACGCTGAAGGCCAGCAAGAAGGCCTACCCGGTGCTGTTGTCGAACGGCAACCTGGTGCAGCAGGGCGAACTCGACAACGGCCGACACTTCGCGAAATGGCACGACCCGTTCCCGAAGCCGAGCTACCTGTTCGCGCTGGTCGCGGCCGACCTGGTCGCACGCGAGCAGCACATCCGCACCCGCTCGGGCAAGGACCACCTGCTGCAGGTGTACGTGCGCCGCGGCGACCTCGAGAAGACCGAGCATGCGATGAACTCGCTGATCGCGAGCGTCGTGTGGGACGAGGCCCGCTTCAAGCTGCCGCTCGACCTGGAGCGTTTCATGATCGTCGCGGTCGGCGACTTCAACATGGGCGCGATGGAGAACAAGGGCCTGAACATCTTCAACACGAAGTTCGTTCTCGCCAACCCGGCCACCGCGACCGACGTGGACTACGCCGGCATCGAGAGCGTGGTCGGCCACGAGTACTTCCACAACTGGACCGGCAACCGCATCACCTGCCGCGACTGGTTCCAGCTGAGCCTGAAGGAAGGCCTGACGGTCTTCCGCGATCAGGAATTCAGCATGGACATGGCCGGCAGCCCGACGGCGCGCGCCGTCAAGCGCATCGAGGACGTGCGCCAGCTGCGCCAGATCCAGTTCCCCGAAGACGCCGGCTCGATGGCCCACCCGGTGCGCCCGGACAGCTACGTCGAGATCAACAACTTCTACACCGCGACCATCTACGAGAAGGGCTCGGAGGTGGTGCGGATGATGCAGACGCTGGTCGGCCGCGAAGGTTTCGCGCGCGGCATCACGCTGTACTTCGCACGCCACGACGGCCAGGCGGTGACCTGCGACGACTTCGCGCAGGCGATTGCCGATGCCAACCCCGACAGCGAGCTCGCGAAGCACCTGACGCAGTTCAAGCGCTGGTACAGCCAGGCCGGCACGCCGCGCGTCAACGCGCGCGGCCGCTACGACGCGCCGAGCCGCACCTACACGCTGGGCATCGAGCAGAGCTGCCCACCGTCGCCGGGGCAGATGGCGAAGGAATCGAACGTGATCCCGGTCGCGATGGGGCTGATCGGCCGCGACGGCCGGCCGCTGCCGCTGCAGCTCGAAGGCGAAGCGGCCGCCGGCGGCACCGAGCGCGTGCTGGTGCTGCACGAAGCGCGCAGCTTCTTCACCTTCGTCAACGTCGACGTCGAGCCGGTGCCGTCGCTGCTGCGCGGCTTCTCGGCGCCGGTGATGCTGATCGACCACCTGGCCGACGACGACCTGCTGGTGCTGCTGAAGCACGACAGCGACCCGTTCAACCGCTGGGAAGCCGGCCAGCGCCTGGCGCTGAACCGCCTGCTGGCCGCGGTGGCGAGCGAGCAGCCGCAGCCGCTGGACGCCGCCTTCATCGAGGCGATGCGCGCGGTGCTGCGCCACGACGCGCTCGACGCGGCGTTCAAGGAACTGGCGCTGACGCTGCCGAGCGAGACCTATGTCGCCGAGCAGCTCGACCTGGTCGACCCGCAACGCATCCATGCGGCGCGCGAATCGATGAAGCTGCAGCTCGCGCAGGCGTTGCGCGACGACTGGCAACGGGCGTTCGACGAACATCAGGTGCGCGGCGGCTACTCGCCCGATCCGGTGTCGGCCGGCAAGCGCGCGCTGGCCAACCTGGCGCTGGCGATGCTGTGCCTCGATTCGACGCGCCGTGGCGACAGCGTGTGGCCGGGCCGCGCGTTCCAGCGCTTCAAGGACGCCGGCAACATGACCGACCGGCTTGGCGCGCTGGCCGCGCTGGTGCATGCGCATGCCGAGCTGGCCGAGCCGGCGCTGCAGCGCTTCCACGAGATCTTCAAGGGCGAGCCGCTGGTCATCGACAAGTGGTTCGCGCTGCAGGCGGGAGCGCCCGAGAAGGACGGCCGCGTGTTCACGCGGGCCAAGCAGCTGCTGCAGCACCGGGACTTCTCGCTGAAGAACCCGAACCGCGCGCGCAGCCTGATCACCACGCTGTGCATGCTGAACCCCGCGGCCTTCCACCGCAGCGATGCGGCCGGCTACGTGTTCTGGGCCGACCGGATGATCGAGCTGGACAGCCTGAACCCGCAGCTCGCCGCGCGCGTTGCCCGCGTGATGGACCGCTGGAGCAACCTGGCCGAGCCGTACCGCACCGCGGCCGGCGAGGCGCTGAAGCGCGTCGCGGCCAAGCCCGACCTGTCGAACGACGTGCGCGAGATCGTCGGCCGGGCGCTGCAATCCGGCGAGGGCGCGGCATGACGCAGCGCCTGACCCCGAAGCGCATCAGCCTGACGCAGTACCTGATCGAGCAGCAGCGCAGCCACGGCAACATCCCGGCCCAGCTGCGGCTCTTGATCGAGGTGGTGGCGCGCGCCTGCAAGCGCATCAGCATCAGCGTCAACAAGGGCGCGCTCGGCGGCGTGCTCGGCAGCGCCGAGACCGAGAACGTGCAGGGCGAGATGCAGAAGAAGCTCGACATCATCGCCAACGAGGTGCTGATCGAGGCCAACGAATGGGGCGGCCACCTGGCCGCGATGGCCAGCGAGGAGATGGAGGGCATCTACGTGGTGCCCAACCGCTTCCCGCAGGGCGAGTACCTGCTGCTGTTCGACCCGCTCGACGGCTCGAGCAACATCGACGTCAACGTCAGCATCGGCACGATCTTCTCGGTGCTGAAGAAGCCCGAGAACAGCGCCGGCGCCACGGTCGGCGTCAGCGAGGCCGATTTCCTGCAGCCCGGCTCGCAGCAGGCTGCCGCCGGCTATTGCGTGTACGGTCCGCAGACGATGCTGGTGCTGACGGTGGGCGACGGCGTCGCGATCTTCACGCTCGACCGCGAGGAAGGCGCCTGGTTGCTGACGCAGGACGGCGCGAAGATCCCGGAAGACACGAAGGAATTCGCGATCAACATGAGCAACCTGCGGCACTGGGCGCCGCCGATGCAGCGCTATGTCGAGGAGTGCCTGGCCGGCAGCACCGGCCCGCGCGGCAAGGACTTCAACATGCGCTGGATCGCCAGCATGGTGGCCGACGTGCACCGCATCCTGACGCGCGGCGGCGTGTTCATGTACCCCTGGGACCGGCGCGAGCCGAAGAAGGCCGGCAAGCTGCGGCTGATGTACGAGGCGAACCCGATGGCCTTCATCGTCGAGCAGGCGGGCGGCGCGGCGACCAACGCCGGGCAACGCATCCTCGACCTGCAGCCGACCGCGCTGCACGAACGCGTCAGCGTGATCCTGGGGTCGAAGAACGAAGTTGAGAGAGTCACGGCCTATCATCGCGAAAACGGCTGAAGCCACGCTATACTCGCTGGCTTCACGCCGGTGTAGCTCAGTTGGTAGAGCAGCGCATTCGTAATGCGAAGGTCGGGAGTTCGACTCTTCTCACCGGCACCAACATCTCCAGCCCCTCGGGGCCCGGATCAGGAAAAGCCGCTTCACAGCGGCTTTTTTTGTGCCCGCGCGTTGTCCCGTCAGGCCGGCATGGCTACCGGCCCGCCGCGCAGCTTGAACACCGCGACCGCTTCCACCAGCATGCGCGCCTGCTGCTTCAGGCTTTCGGCGGCCGCCGCGCCCTCTTCCACCAGCGCAGCGTTCTGCTGCGTCGCCTGGTCCATCTGCGACACCGCCTCGCCGACCTGCGAGACCCCCGAGCTCTGCTCGACCGCCGCCGAACTGATCTCGCCGACGATGTCGCTGACGCGCTGGATCGCCGCGACGATCTGCTGCATCGACTGCCCCGCCTGGTCGACCAGCGTCGTGCCCTGCTCGACCTGCGCGACGCTGTGGCCGATCAGCGCCTTGATCTCGCGCGCTGCCGACGCGCTGCGCTGGGCCAGCGTGCGCACCTCGGCGGCCACCACCGCGAAGCCGCGGCCCTGCTCGCCGGCACGCGCCGCTTCCACCGCCGCATTCAGCGCCAGGATGTTGGTCTGGAACGCGATGCCGTCGATCACCCCGATGATGTCGACGATCTTCTTCGACGACGCCTGGATGCCGCGCATCGTGTCGACCACCCGGCCCACCGCGGCACCGCCGTCATTCGCCGCACTCGCCGCGCCCAGCGCCAGCTGGTTGGCCTGGCGCGCGTTGTCGGCGTTGCTGCGCACCGTGACGTTCAGTTCTTCCATCGTCGCGGCCGTCTGTTGCAGCGCGCTCGCCTGCTCTTCGGTGCGCTGGCTCAGGTCGAGGTTGCCCTGCGCGATCTGCGAGCTGGCGGTGGCGACGCTCTCGGCGTTGCCGCGCACGCTGCCGACGATCTGCACCAGGCTGTCGCGCATGCGTTGCAGCGCGCGCAGCAGGTGGCCGGTCTCGTCGTGCGTGTCGATCTTCAGCGTGGTGCTCAGGTCGCCTTCGCTGACTTGTTCGGCCAGTGCCGCGGCCTGCTTCAGCGGCCGCACGATCGAGCGGGTGACGGCCCAGGCGATCAGCGCACCGAACGCCGCCGCCAGGCCGGCCAGGCCGAGCATCAGCAGGCTGTCGGCGCGGGCCGCCGCCTGGATGCCGCTCGCCACCTCGCGCATCTCCTGCTGCTGCGCGTCGACCAGCGCATCCACCGCCTTGAAATAGGCGTTCTGCATCGGCCGCACGTCGGCCAGCAGGGTTTTCGTCGCGGTGGCATCGTCGCCGGCCAGGCCCAGCGCGATCGCCTTGTCGAGCGCCTGCTCGTACGGCGGCAGCGCCTGCGACACCGCCTTCAGCAGCTCGCGGGTCGACGTGTTGCGCACCGTGGCTTCCAGGTCCGCGACGATCTCGGCATTCTTCGCGCGCATCTCGTCGATGCGCTTCTTCTCGGCCTGCATGCCGGCCGGCTCGGACAGCAGCACGATGTTGCGCACGCCGCGCGCGATCACGTTCTGGTTGTCCTTCATGCGCGACAGCTGGACCACCTTGGCCATCTCGCCGCTGGTGAGGTCGCCGACCTGCTGGCTGATGGCCGTCATCTGCTGCCGGGCCGACAGCGCCATCGCGACCGCCACCGTGATCGTGATCAGGAAGCCGGCACCGAGCCGCCTGCCGATCGTGAAATTGCCGAGGAAATTCATCGTGATCGTCCCGAGCACGCTGCGGCGGGAGGCCACTACCGGCGTACTGAAGGCGATATCGACGACGGATGGAACGGCATGAAGCCCACAAACGTCCCGTATTGCACACCCCGGGACCCGTCGTCGCATGAAAAACGCCCCGCGCGGCAAAAGCCGACGCGGGGCGCGCGGTGAGATGCGGCCGTCAGGCCGCCGGCTTCATTGGGCCGAGCGCGTTGCGCGTTGCGCGCTCAGCTGGTTGTTGGTCTCGACGTTGTAGCCGGCCAGTTCGCTTTGCGACACGGTGCGGCCGATCAGCTTCATGCGCTGTTCGAACTGCTGTTGCGCGTTGCCGGCGAAGGTGTCGCTGACGACCGTTGCCGAGGTTTCGCCATGTGCCGCGGTGCGGCCGATCAGGTTCATGCGGGCGACGTGGTCGGCACGCTGTTCGGCAGCCGTCCGCAGCTTGCCGCTGTTGTCGACGAACTGGGCGGGCGCCTGTTCACCAGCCTGGGCGGTGCGGCCGATCAGGCGCATTCTTTCGGCATACGACGAGGTGTCGGCCAGCGCAGCGCCGTGGACGGCGGCAAGGGCGAGGGAGGCGGCGATGAAAAGCTTGCTGTTCATGATGAGTTCCTTGAGCTTGAAGGTGGCAATGAAAGGTTGATGGAGCTTGTTTTCTTGCGGGTCGCCACGCCTTCATCGCGTGTCCGGCTCGTTCGAACTCGACCGGTCATCTGGTGGAAGACGAAGAGTCGATGGGGTGAACTCTAGTGGTTAACCCTGAATTCATCGACGGCGGTTTGGTGAATTGATCGTTGCCACGATCGCAACAATGAACGCCGGCCTCCGGACTTGAAGTCGGGGAGATCGACGGGGGGTCCCGTCGCGTCGCGCCGGCTCGGGCCGAACGGCGAGATCAGCGACGAGAAGACGCGCGAGTTCTGCAGCCGGTTGCTGCAGGAGTTCGAGGCCTGGATCCAGCGCCAGCGGCGCTGAGGGCCTCAGCCGCCGCCGCGCACCGGAATCGCCGCGCCGTGCACGGCGCGCGCGTCGTCGCTGCACAGGAAGACGATCACGCGGGCGATGTCCTGTGGCGAGGTCCACTGGCCGGTATCGGCGGTCGGCATCGCGTTGCGATTGGCCGGCGTGTCGATGGTGCCCGGCAGAACCGAATTGGCCCGCACGCCGCTGCCGCGCAACTCCTCGGCCAGCGCTGCCATCAGCGCGAGCACCGCGGCCTTCGACGCCGAATAGACCGCCGAGCCCGCGGCCGGCACCAGTCCCGACATCGCCGCCACGTTGACCAGCGCGCCGGCGCCGCGCGCCTGCATCGTCGGCACCACTGCGCGCAGCAGTGCATGGGTGGCACGCAGGTTCAGGTCGATCATCTGGTCGAACGCGGCGGCATCCTGCTGCCACAGCTTGACGCCGCCGGCCCAGCCGCCGATCGCATTGACCATCGCATCGAGCCGGCCGTGGCGCGCCAGGCAGGCGGCGACGCAGTCGCGCACCGCGGCCTCGTCGCTCGCGTCGAGCTCGATGCCTTCGACCGGCACCGCGCCGGCGCGCAGTTGTTTCTGCAGCGCATCGAAGGACTTGCGCTGGCGGTAGGTGACCAGCACCGTCGCGCCGCTGTCGACGAAGGCCTGCGTCACCGCACCGCCGAGCGCACCGGTGCCGCCGGCGACCAGCACCACGCGGGAAGAAGACGAAGAGCTCATGCGCAAGTCCTGATGGAAGAGGAACGGAGCCGGGGATTGTCGCCGGTCGCGCCGGGCCCCGGCCTCAATTGCAACCGATTGTTCTCAAGCGAGCGCTCCAGCGCCGGACCGACCCGCCCGACGCAGCACCTGTGAGCGATGCCACGTCCGATCGCACGGTCGTTCGTGAAAGCGCTTTCTGAATCGTCTCGCAATTGGTTGCAAGCCGCCGCCCCGTCGCGGCGGCGGCGATTCGAGAATCGCCCCCGGACGTCCGGCCCATGCCGGCACACACAGCGAGGGAAACGTCATGTTGGGAAAAGCAAGAAGCTTCTTGGGATGGATCGTCGCCGCGTTCGCGCTCGCGGCCGGCCTGGCGGGCCACGCCGCGGCGGCCGACTTCACGCAGGGCGTGACCAGTTCGGGCAGCACCGCGACGATCTGGTTCAAGTCGAACGTCGCGACCACCTGGGTCGACATCCACTACCAGGTCAATGGCGGCGCGCAGCAGAACCTGCGCATGGGCTACAACAGCGGCGCCGCCCGCTACGAGCAGGTGATCACCGGCGTCGCGAACGGCAACGCGCTCGGCTATTTCTTCACCTACAACAACGGTGCGCCGGCCTATGACTCGGCCCGCTTCACCGCGACGGTCGGCGGCGGCACGACCACCCCGCCGCCCGCGGCCAGCGGCACGATCTGCTTCTACGAGCACGCCGACTACCAGGGCGCGTCGTTCTGCGGCGACGCCGACAACAGCTGGGTCGGCGCCACCTGGAACGACCGCGTCTCGTCGGTCAAGGTCAAGAGCGGCTACCAGGTCGACCTGTTCGACGACATCAACTTCGGCGGCCGCACGCTGACGCTCGGCGCCGACACGCCCAACCTGGTGAACGTGAACTTCAACGACATCATGTCGTCGTTCCGCGTGCGCCAGGGCAATGGCAGCGTCGACCTGCCGGTGGGCAGCGGCGTGATGACGATCAAGCTGGTGAACAACACCGGCGGCGCTTTCGCCGACAACCAGGTCTACTGGTCGATCATCGGCTACGACCCGGCGAGCAAGGTGCTGTCGCATGTCGACGCGAGCGGCCGCCTGGTGCCGTCCGCACTGGCCGACAACACGGCCGGCAACCGCCTCGCGAAGAACGGCCAGACCTACTCGAACTACTTCAACAAGCTGAGCGACGCCGGCTGGGTCTCGATCCCGAAGATCGACTCGGGCCGCATGTTCATCAGCCTCGGTTCGCCGATGTTCATCAAGATCAACACCGCCGGCGACGGTCGGCTCGGCTTCGCCGGTCCCGACCTGAACAACCCGACCGACCCGAACCAGGACGTGAACTTCGAGTGGATCGAGTTCACCGTCGACAACAGCGGCTACCACGGCAACACCACGCGGGTCGACCAGTTCGGCTTCCCGCTGAAGACGCGCCTGCTGGGCAAGGACGGCTACGACCGCACGCTGGGCGAGAACGCGTCGCGGGCGCAGATCTTTGCCGACTTCGAAGCGCTGCCGCAGGCCGAGTTCCGCGCGCTGGTGCAGCGGCCGTACCGCATCGTCGCGCCGGCCAAGGGCCAGTTCGGCGCGGGTCGCGCGCAGGGCAACTACTTCGCGTCGTACGTCGACCAGGTGTGGAGCCGCTACGCCGGCACCGACCTGGTGTTCAGCGCCGAGGCCGGCACCTTCCGCGGCCGCGTGATCGGCAACGATTTCGTGTTCTCGAAGGACGGCGGCCCGCAGAACCTGTACATCCGCGGCAAGCCCACCACGCAGGGCATCCTCGAGGCCTCGGGCAACCTGGCCAGCGGCAATTCGCAGGAGCTGGTGGTGCAGGCGCAGATCGCCGCCGCCTTCAACCGCCACCTGCTGATCAGCGTCGACCCGTCGCAATGGAGCAACTCGGCCGCGTACTACCCCGCCGGCCCGGCCAACTACTACGCGAAGTTCTGGCATGACCACAGCATCGACGGCCTGGCCTACGGCTTCGCCTACGACGACGTGCGCAGCAAGAGCACGCTGCTGGAGCACCCGACGCCGCGCGGCATGATCGTCACGATCGGCTGGTAAGCCAGGCCCGCCCCGCGGCGCTGCCGGTACGCATGTCTGGCGGCCGGCACTCAAGCGGGAGGGGTACGGGCCGATAAGCTACGGGCGCCGTCCGCATGTCGCGGTCGGCGCTTTTTGCCTTGTCGGCATCCGTGCATCCTCCTGCGCCGTGAATCGCTCCACCCTTCCGGTCCTTCGGCCGCCATCGCGGCGACTGGCGGCGCTGGCCTGCGCCGCGGCCTGCGCATGGGTGCCCGCCGCGCGGGCCGACGACGCCGAGCAGAAGGCGACCCTCGTCTTCAACCTGCTGCTGTTCATCGACTGGCCGACCGACGTGCTGCCGCCGCAGGCGCCGTCGCTCGCGCTGTGCATCGACCGCGCGAGCCCGCTGCGGCCGGCGGTGCAGGCGCTCGACGGCCGCATCGTGCGCCACTGGCGGCTCGACGTGCGCGACCTGGCGTCCGCCGGCAGCTGGTCGGCCTGCCATGCCGTGCTGCTGGACAGCCCGTCGAACGCGCCGGAACGCCCGCCGGTCGGCACGCTGCTGATCGCCGACGGCGATGCCGCGCCGTCGGTCCAGGCGGCCGTGGTGTTGCACCGCACCGGCGAGCGCGTGGTGTTCGACATCGACCTCGCCACCGTCCGCCAGTCGCGCCTGCAGGTCAGCTCGAAGCTGCTGCGCGTGGCGCACCGCGTCAGCGAGTGAGCGGTTGACCCGATGACCGACACCGAACGCCGCCGCGACCCGTTCCGCGTGCAGCCAGGCCCGCAGCTCGGCCGCCGCCTGATGCGCGCGGTGGCGCTCAGCGTCAGCACCGCGCTGCTGCTGGCGGGACTCAGCTTCGACGCCTACGTGTACTTCTCGCTGCGGGCCGCGATGGTCGACGACCTCACCGCGCAGGCGCACATCGTCGCCGACAACAGCTCGGCCGCGGTGCTGTTCGGCGACAACGGCGCCGCGGCGCAGACGCTCTCGGGCCTGCAGTCGTCGGAAGCCATCGAACGCGCATCGCTGCACGACCTGCAGGGCCGCCTGCTCGCCGCCTACAACGCGCCCGGCCTGCGCACGCAGCGCATCGATACCGCACCGCCGGCAATGGCCACCGAAGGCCATCGCTTTGCCGAGAACCGCCTGCAGGTGCGCGTGCCGGTGCGCGAGGGCGACCGCGTGGTCGGCCACGTGCTGCTGAGCGCGAGCCTGCGCCCGCTGTACGAGCGCGTCGCCGCGTTCGTCGCGATCACGCTGGTGGTGAGCCTGGTGTCGTTCGCGCTGGCCTTCGCACTCGCGGTCGGCATTCGCCGGCAGATCGACGGCACCGAAAAGCGCCTCGACTACCTCGCCCACTACGACCCGGTCACCGGGCTGCCGAACCGGCATGCGGCCAACGAGCAGATCCAGCGGCTGATCGAGACGGTCGGCCGCACCAGCGAGGGCTTCGGGCTGCTGCTGCTCGA